>Ga0335073_10002745_pt1 | contig 24185 bp, 21 predicted proteins | sample Lox_Sample_22_FD_207093 | JGI IMG/M metagenome (GOLD analysis project Ga0335073, IMG submission 207093) | Soil microbial communities from Loxahatchee National Wildlife Refuge, Florida, United States - Lox_Sample_2.2 | ecosystem: Environmental > Terrestrial > Soil > Wetlands | place: USA... | reverse complement strand
CGCCGCCGCTGACGAAGCTTGCGGATCTCTTTGAGCTTGGCGTTGTGGGGGCTTGTAATCATCAAAAAAGGCGCCCTCCTTCAGGAGCGGCGCCCGGGTGGCGGTGCTGGTTTGGTCGGCGTTTCGTCAGCCGGCCGCCAGCGCCTCGCGGGCGCGGTCGGCAAAGCGTCGGAAGGTCTCGGCGTCGCGGACGGCGATGTCCGCGAGGATCTTGCGGTCGAGCTCCACGCCGGCGAGCTGGAGCCCGTGCATGAACTGCGAATAGGACAAGTCGTGCTGGCGCGCGGCCGCGTTGATCCGGGTGATCCACAGGCGGCGGAAGTCGCGCTTGCGGTTGCGCCGGTCCCGGTAGCGGTACTGGTCGGCCTTGAGCAGCGCCTCCTTGGCGACCCGGTAGTGACGGCTGGCGTCGCCCCGGAATCCCTTGGTGAGCGCGAGCGTCGCCCGGCGCTTCTTGCGCGCGTGAACCGAACGCTTGACGCGGGTCATCCGCGCTCCCTCCGCTCGACGCCGAGCAGTTTCTTCACCCGCGGCTCATCGTGCGGGCTGATCCAAGACGGCTTCGCCTGGCGCCGCTTGCGCTTGGGCGTCTTCTTCTCGAGGATGTGGGTCGAGAACGCGCGGCGGCCGCGCACCTTGCCGGTGGCGGTCACGTGAAAGCGCTTCTTCGCGCCGGAATGAGTCTTCATCTTCGGCATCGGAAGTGCCGCCTAGTAAAGCAGAGCGCCGACGTAACGGCGGGCGGCGAGCGCCGGGGAGGCTAAGCGTCTCCTCCCCGGCGTTAAGCCGCCGCGTCGCCGTGACCGCGCCCCTGCACTTCGAAAAGCTTGCTCCAGGCGATTCCGTACAGCCAGGTGCGGGCAGGCTCGGGCCGGAGCTCGTACCGGCGCGAGGCCTCGAATGCGGCCGCGAACGTCTCCGCGGTTAGCTCGTGCGCTAGCTCGGGCGGCCCCACCCGCCGCCGGAAGAACGCGAGCACGCCACGTACATGACGGCCGCGGAACGTGGCGAACGCGTCCGGGTCCCGCGCCGTCGCGACGAGCAGCTCGCCGTCGGTCCGAGGATCGGTTGCCTCCATACCTACCTATTGCCGTGGCGGCGCCGTTTGTGACAGGCGCCAGGCGTTCAGGCTGCGGTCGAGCTCTCCGCCTGTACCGGCTCGGGCCGCTGCTCGCTGTCGGAGCTGCCATTCGGCTGGGGCTCGGCGGCGTCGGGCTCGTGCTCCTCGGACGGCTTCTCCTGCTTGCCGTCGGCGGCCTTGTCCTTCTCTCCGGCGAGCACCGCCTTGGACGGCGCGAGCAGCATCGTCATGTTGCGGCCGTCCTGGACGGGCGACTGCTCGACGACCGCGAGCTCCGACAGCTCGCCGGCGAGCCGGTCCAGCAGCGCGGTGCCGCGCTCGGGATGGGTGACCTCGCGCCCGCGGAACATGATCGTGATCTTGACCTTGTCCTTGTTCTTGAGGAAGCGCGCGACGTGGCCCTTTTTGGTGTCGTAGTCGTTCTGGGCGATCTTGGGGCGGAACTTGATCTCCCGGACCGTGATCTGCTGCTGGTGCCGGCGCGCGGCCTTCTGCTTCTGGGCCTGCTCGTACTTGTATTTGGAGTAGTCGAGCACCCGGCACACGGGCGGGCGCGCCTCGGGGGCGACTTCGACCAGGTCGAGATCGCGATCCTGGGCGTACGACAGCGCCTCGGACGTCTTGACGATCCCGATCTGCTTGCCGTCCTCGCCGATCAGGCGAACCTCAGGCACGCGAATCCGGTCGTTGATCCGAGTCTGGTCCCGCTCGGGCGGACGCCGGTCGAACTTTCGAGGGACCGGCACTAGCTGCGATGAGCAGGGAGCGTCAAGCGGTGACGGGCCCTATGTGACGAGACGCTTGGGTCAACGAAGGCGAGTATAGCGGGGGTTCCTAGAGGTTCGAGCGACTTTCTACCAGTTGCGCTACCCGGGCCCTGAACTCGTTGACGGGCACCGATCCCTCGTCCCCGCGCCGGTGCTCGCGAACCGCGACCTGCTGCGTCTCCTGCTCGCGGTCGCCCACGACCAGCATGAATGGAATCTTGCGGAGCTCGGCGTCGCGGATCTTCCGGCCCACCGACTCGGTGCGATCGTCTAGTTCGACCCTTACGCCGGCGTCGAGGAGCTGGTCACGAACCGTCCAGGCGTAGTCGAGGTGCCGGTCGGAGATCGGCAGGATGATCGCCTGCACGGGCGTCAGCCACACCGGAAGCTCGCCGCCATAGTGCTCGATCAGGATCGCGATGAACCGCTCGTAGGACCCCATCAGGGCCCGGTGGATCATCACCGGCTGATGCTCCGCGTTGTCGGCGCCGGTATAGCTCAGCCCGAACCGCATAGGCATGTTGTAGTCCAGCTGCACCGTGCCGATCTGCCACGACCGTCCGATCGAGTCGGTCATGTGGAGGTCGATCTTCGGGCCGTAGAACGACCCGTCGCCGGGGTTGATGTCATAGGCCAGGCCCTTGCGGTCGAGCGCCTGGATCAGGTGCCCCTCGGCGAGGTCCCACATCTCGTCCGAGCCCAGCCGCTCGTCGGGGCGCGTCGAGAGCTCGAGCCGGACGTCGAAGTCGAACACCTCATACGTGGCGAAGGCGAAGTCGAGGCACGCCTCGAGCTCGGCCTCGACCTGCTCCTCGGTGCAGAAGATGTGCCCGTCGTCCTGGGCGAACGAGCGCGTGCGCAGCAGCCCGTGGAGCGCGCCGCTCAGCTCGTTGCGGTGGAGCAGCCCCGGCTCGGAGTAGCGGACCGGCAGGTCACGGTACGAGTGCGCCTGGAGCGAATACAGCTGGCAGTGGCCGGGGCAGTTCATCGGCTTGAGCGCCATCGTCGTGTCGGCCGACTCGGTGATGAACATGTGCTCCCTGTACTTGTCCCAGTGCCCCGACGTCTTCCACAGCGAGCTGTCATATAGCTGCGGGGTCTTGACCTCGGTGTAGCCGCGGGGGCCGCCCATCTCGCGGCTGAGCGCGACGAGCGAGTTGAACACCTGCGTCCCCGCCGGGAACCAGAACGTCATCCCGGGCGCCACGTCGGAGAAGTTGAACAGCCCGAGCTGCGGGCCAAGCTTGCGGTGGTCGCGCGCACGGGCCTGCTCGAGCCGCTCGAGGTACTCGTCGAGATCCTTCTGCGAGAAGAACGCGGTTCCGTAGATCCGCGTGAGCATCGGCTTGTTCGAGTCCCCGCGCCAGTACGCGCCCGCGACCGATTGGAGCTTGAACGCCTTGATCCGCTTCGTCGACGGGGCGTGCGGCCCGCGGCACAGGTCGGTAAACGGCCCGTTGGTGTACAGCGACACCGACGGGACGCCGTCGTTCTCGATCAGGTCCTCGATCAGCTCGACCTTGTAATCCTGGGCTTCGCGCAGGAAGCGGTCGAGCGCCTGGCTGGCCGCCACGTCCTCCCGAACGAATGGCTCGTCGGCCTCGATGTGCTCGCGCATCTTGGCCTCGATCGCCTCGAAGTCCGCCTCTGAGAGCGACACCCCCTCGGGGAAGTCGAAGTCGTAGTAGAAGCCGTTCTCGATCGCCGGACCGATCGAGATCTTCACGCCCGGGTAGAGGTCGATCACCGCCGCCGCCAGTACGTGCGCGGCGTCATGGCGGATCAGGGCCAGCGCCTCGTCGCCGCTGCGGTCGGTGACGATCTCGAGCTTCGCCGGGCCGTTCCGGTGATTCTCGGGGAGGGGACGGGACAGGTCCCGGAGCTCGCCGTCGACTTTGACCGCGAGTGCCGCCCGCGCCAGCCCGGGCCCGATCGCGGCGGCCGCGTCCGCCCCGGTCGCGCCGTCTTCAAGGGTCAGTGTTTTGCCGTCGGGAAGCTCCAGTTCCATGTACTACGGATGCTAGTCGGACGGCGCGGGCTCTAGGACCGCGTGACGCGGAAGCTGAATTTCCCGATCGTCAACGGTGGGAAAGCGATCGCGGGGCACGCCTTGTCGGTCGGACAGGGCGGATACAGGAGCTTCGACACCTGGCCGTGGAACGTCCCCGCGCACCAGCGGGTGTGGGCTCTCGGCGCCAGCCTCACCTGGACGGTGGCGCCGGCGTGCGCCGGTGGCGCCATCGTGGCAATGCTGGCCTGGCATCCCGCGCGCGCGGTGCCGCTCGCGGTGACCCGGTACGTGTTGCCGGTGCCGCCGACGAGCCCGGTGTTCTGCGCCGCCTTGAAGCTGACCACGAAATGCGTCGTCGGCGAGCCGGAGCCCGGTCTTACGGAGACGTGCAACGTCGACGCCCCGATGGGCACCAGTGCGTCGGACACCCCCGGAATCGCCGCGATCCCGATCACCGCAAGCACGGCGCCGGCCCTCCACCTCATCTCGGCGGCGAGTCTACATCGACCCCAGCTACCCAGCCCACTAGATACATTTAGGGATTCCCGGGCGATTAGCTCAGCTGGGAGAGCGCCGTCTCGACAAGGCGGAGGTCGCTGGTTCGAGCCCAGCATCGCCCACTACTTAGGTTTGAGGTAGGTGTCGATTTCGGGGTGGCCGGTCCGTCAAAGCGGTGACGGGTCGGCGCCGCGCCGACCCACCTACCAAAGGAGGGCGCATGCCGCACCCAATCGTCCACGTCGAAATCCGCTCAAACGACCCGGACGCGACGAGGAAGTTCTTCGGCGAGTTGTTCGACTGGACAGTCGCGACCGAAGGCGCGTTCCCGGGGTACACGTTCATCGACACTGGCATGGAAGGTCCGCCGTACACGGCGATCAGTCCGCGTCAGGGCGACGATGACGAGGTGCTCTTCTTCGTGGGCGTCGAAGACGTCGCCGCCACGTTGAAGAAGGCGGAGGAGCTCGGCGGCAGGATCGTCCAGCCGGCCCAGACGGTCCCCGGTACGAGCTTTGGCGTTCTCGCGGATGCCCAAGGCCACCGGGTCGGAGTCGCCTCGGCTGGGTGAATCCGGCAATCGCCCCGGGGCCCTGAGGAGGCCCCGGGGTCGGGTTCACCGGCTACCGACGGGCAAGCGCGAACGCCAGCCTGCCGTTGACCGCGGCGAGGCGGGCGCGCCGGAGGCTCACCTTGCTCATGTGTGGCGTCTCGAGAACGACGTTCCATGGGCCGGCTGGAGCGCCGCCCCCCACCACCTCACACCGGACCTGGCCGACCGGAAGCAGCAGGTCGTTGCCGCGGCATTCGGCCGCCTTACGGTTCTCGTGGACGAGGATGCGCGGCCCGTACAGCGTTGGGCTCGGCGGAGCGGGCAGACCCGCCGCAGCGCCGACCTGCTGCATCAGTTGGCACGAGGCGTCCTGCTGGGCCGAGTCGCGATCGCCGGGAAAGCCGTAGGCCGGCGTGTCGGTCATCCAAGCCTCGTAGGGCATCTCGGGCCCGTACAGCGCACACAGCTTGTAGGACTCCGCGAACCACTCCCCCGCGCTGGCGTTGTCGTTGCCGAACGGCGTCCACCAGGCGCTGGCGCCGCCGGAGAGCCCCCAGATCGCCATGAACTGTGCGCGAAACGGATCCTGCATCTCGGTGGCGTCGAACACGTGCCCGAGCTCGTGCATCTCGTACTGGTGCGCCAGATAGGGGCCGTTGCCGGTATCGACCTCCACCTGCGGAATCGGCCACTCTGACCAACTGGTGCAGCCAGCGGCCTGCGCGGCGATGCCGCAGCTGAACGGCGCCGCCGAGAACGTCAGCTGCACCACGCCGGGGTAGGTCGGGGCATAGCTGTCGTCCACCCACTTCTGGTAGGGGTAAAGGCCTGGCGAGCCGAGGGTGCCACCAGCGACGAGGTCGAGCTGCGCCGCACGAGCGGGCGCTGAGGCCGCCAGCAGCGCCGTCAGCGTCAGCGCGACCGTCAAAAGGGGGAGAAGCAAACGTTGGGGCATAAGACGTCGTCGCTCGCTACACGAGCTGGAGGCTCGAACATCGTCAGCCCGCGAACCCCCCCACGAACCGTTTCGCTCGCCCTGGACGGATTGATTAGCGCCCTCAGCCGGTCACCGACACGGCGCTGACGCCGAAGAACCTGTCCGTGAGTTGAACGGCGGTTATGCGATCGGCCGCGATCGTCGCCGTCTTGCGCCCCCACCCGCCGCCGCCTCGACCGCGCTCCGGTCCAGGCGCAGGACCCCGCTGACTCATCACCCGGATCGGGTGATCTGGCGCCGGCAGCTCACCGTTAGGTTCCTCGCGTGTCCGAGACGACGGAACGTGCGGCGAGCGCTTCGGGCATCGTGCTCTTGACACTGGCGTCGGGCCAGTTCCTGATGACGCTCGACAGCTCGGTGATGAACGTGTCGATCGCGACGGTCGCCAAGGACGTGGGCACGACCGTGACCGGCATCCAGACCGCGATCACGTTCTACACGCTGGTGATGGCCTCGTTGATGATCACCGGCGGGAAGCTTGGTCAGATCCTCGGTCGCAAGCGCGCGTTCGGGATCGGCTGTGTGATCTACGGGTGCGGGTCGTTCATCACGGCGATCTCAAAGAGTCTGGCCGTTCTGATCGTCGGGTGGTCGTTTCTCGAGGGAGTCGGCGCCGCGCTGATCTTGCCCGCGATCGTGGCCCTCGTGGCGTCAAACTTCGAGGCGAGCGAAAGGCCGCGCGCCTACGGGCTGGTGGCGTCGGCGGGTGCGATCGCGGTGGCGGCAGGCCCGCTGATCGGAGGGTTGTTCACGACCTACGCGTCGTGGCGCTGGGTGTTCATCGGAGAGGTCCTGATCGTGCTCGCGATTCTGGCCGTCGGGCGACGGATCGTCGACACGCCGCCCGCCCAGCGCCCGCGGCTCGACCTGGTCGGTACGGCGCTATCCGCGCTCGGCCTCGGGTTGGTCGTGTTCGCGATTCTCAAAGCGGGTTCGTGGGGGTTCGTGCAGCCCAAGCCGGAAGCCCCTGAGTGGCTCGGCCTGTCCCCGGCGATCTGGTTGCTGCTAGGCGGCGGCGTCGTGCTGTGGCTGTTCTTCAGGTGGGAGACGCGACAGATCAACAAGGGCGCCGAACCTCTGATCAACCCGTCGATCCTCCTGAACCGACAGTTGCGCAGCGGGTTGACCGCGTTCTTCTTCCAGTATCTGCTGCAGGCTGGGCTGTTCTTCGCCGTCCCGCTGTTCCTGTCGGTGTCCCTCGGCTTGTCGGCGATCGCGACAGGCGTCCGTCTGCTGCCGCTGTCGGTCACGCTGCTGCTCGCGGCCGCGGGCATCCCGAAGGTGTTCCCGAACGCGTCGCCCCGCCGCGTCGTGCGGATCGGGTTCTTTGCGCTGTTCGCCGGGATCGCGACGATGGTCGGCGCGCTCGACGCCGGCGCCGGCGCGGACATCGTCACCTGGCCGATGCTGCTGGCCGGGCTTGGGATCGGGGCGCTCGCATCCCAGCTCGGGAGCGTGACGGTGTCGTCCGTTCCCGACGAGCAGAGCGCCGAGGTGGGCGGCCTTCAGAACACGGTCACGAACCTCGGGGCCTCGATTGGGACCGCCCTGAGCGGCGCGGTGCTGGTCTCCGCGCTGACGGCGTCGCTGATCGCTGGCATTCAGAACAATCCCGCCGTGCCCGCCGACTTGAAATCGCAGGCGAAGACCGAGCTCGCGAGCGGCGTCCCGTTCCTCTCGGACAAGGATCTGCAGGCGGCGCTCGACAAAGCGGGCGTGCCGAAGGAAACCGCTGACGAGATCGTCAAAGAGAACTCCACGGCACGCATTGATGCCCTGCGCTCGTCGCTGTCGGTGATCGCCATCATCGCCCTGATGGCCCTGTACTTCGGCGGCGCGATCCCGCCCGAACAGCCCGCAGGCGGTACGTCCGAGGAGGCGCGGCAGGATCCGGGCGCCCTCGTGCCGACGGCGACGTAGCTCAGCTGATCAGCCCGCGGGGGTCACCTCGCGGGACCCAGTCCGCGCCGGTCTGTTCACGGAACGCCTCGACGGCGGCGTCGAGCGTGGGAAAGAAATGGTCCGGGTCGAGCGGGCCGATCAGCTCGTAGCGCTCGAGCTTGGCTCGCACTGGGTCCTTGAGCTCGGCAAACACGAGCGAGGTACCGTGCGCGTTGAGCTCCTCGTCCAGGTCGGCGAGCATGTCCGCGGCAGTCGTGTCGACGTCGGTGATCGGCTCGGCCGCGATCACGATCCACTTCGGCCTCGGGTCGGCGGCGGCGAGCGCGCGGATGTCGTCGCGGAACGTCCGGGAGTTCGCGAAGAACAGCGGCGCGTCGAACCGGAAGATCACGAGGTCAGCAAGCTGCTCGGCGTCGGGGTGCAACTGGCGGTCGTGCTGCCCGCGCAGGCCGGGCACGCGCCCGAGGGTCGTCTCGTAGGGGCGCCAGGCGCGCCGGAAGACGTTGAGGATCGACAGCGCGACCGCCACGGCGATGCCCTCGAGCACCCCGAGCAGCGCGACGCCGAGGAACGCGGCGATCGAGAGCAGGCACTCGACCGGACGCTGCTGGTACAGGCGGATGACACCGCGTATGTCAGCCAGCGACAGCGAGGCCGCGATCACGACGGCGGCGAGCGTCGGGTTCGGGAGGTTCTTGAGCAGGCCCGGCACGAGCACCAGCATCAGCACGATCAGCGCCGCCCCGACGACACCCGTGACCTGCGTCTTGGCCCCGGATTGTTCGGCGACCGCGGTGCGCGAGCCGCTCGTGCTGACCGGGAAGCCCTGGAAGAAGCCGGCGGCGACGTTGGCAGCGCCCATCCCGATCATCTCGCCGTTGCCGTTGACCTCCTGGCCGGTGCGCGCCGCGAACGCCGACGCGGTCGAGATCGTGTCGGCGAGCGCCACCAGCACGATCCCGAGCGCTCCCGCGACGAGTAGCGGAAAATCGGACACGGGACTCGGCCAGGTCAGCGGCGGGAACCCCTTCGGGAGCTTGCCCACGAGCGACACGCCATGGCTCGCGAGGTCGAACACCGACGCTGCGGCGATCGCGACGACGACCGCCACGAGCACGCCCGGGACCCGGGGCAGCCAGCGGCCGAGCGCGAGCATGAGCGCGAGGCTCACGACCCCGATCGCCACGGCCGCGCCGACGGCCTCCCCCGAGGCGAGTCCATGGACGAAGGCATGCGCCTCGTTGATCAGGCCGTTGGCATCGGTCGAGAACCCGAACAGCTTGGGCAGCTGGCCGATCAGGATCGTCAGCGCCAGCCCGTTCATGTAGCCGATCTGCGTCGGCTTGGAGAGCAGATCGGCGATGAACCCGAGCTTCGCGATCCCGGCGAGGATCATGAAGGCGCCTACGATCAGCGCCATCATCGACGCCAGCGCGATCGCCTTCTCGGGGTTGCCGCCGGAACCGATGATCGGCAGGATCGTCGCAGCGATCATCGGCCCCAGCGACGAGTCGGGGCCGAGCACCAGGATCCGAGAAGGGCCGAACAGGGCGTAGCCGACCAGGCACAGGATCGACGTGTACAGACCCGTGATCGCGGGCAGGCCCGCGAGCTCGGCGTACGCCATCCCCTGCGGCACGAGCAGCGTCGTCAGCACGATGCCGGCGACGACGTCGCTGCGCAACCACGACAGCCTGTAGTTGGCGAGCGCGCGAACCCCGGGGAGTGATGGCACGGCCACGCGTCGTCAGCGACGCCGGGCGATCAGCTTGCCGATCTCCCACAGGACGAGCAATAAGACCGCCGAGCCCACCGCCAGGCCGAACTGCGGAGAGGTCAGCGCCGTCGTCTTGAGCAGACGGTTGAACAGGTCCATCTGCGTGATCATCACCGCGAGCAGAAGCTCCGCCGCCGCCGTCCAGTTCATCTTCGCGTTGTCGAACGTGTGGACTGTGAGTACGGAGCCCGAGACGCTCCGGCACTCGTAGGCGGAGACGATCAGCATCAGCGCGAACGCGCTCAGCCCGATCGACGAGCCCACCGCGGTGCTGCCGTAGTGCTGCTTGCCGAAGTAGATCAGCAGGTCCATGACAATCGCCATGTACAGGCCGACCAGGCCCGAGGTGAGCTGGACGCCCCTGTTCACGATCGACTCGGTGCTCGGGCGCGGATGGCGCTCCATCAACCCCGCCGTGGCCTGGTCGAGGCCGAGTGCCACGCCGAACGGCGCGCTGACGAAGAAGTGGATGTAGAGGACCTGGGCCGGTGAGAACGGCTGGCCCTCAGCGATGTTCAAGACCGTCGCGCCCAGGAACGTCAACACGAACGCGACGAGCGAGATCAGCACGAACCGGACGTACTTGCTGAGGTTGTCGTAGAGCTTGCGGCCCTCGGAGACCGCGCGCACGATCGTCGCGAAGTTGTCGTCGGTGAGAATCATCCGTGCCGCGTTTTTCGCCACCTCGGTGCCGCTGCCCATCGCCACGCCGATGTGGGCGGCCTTGATCGACGGCGCATCGTTGACCCCGTCGCCGGTCATCGCCACGACGTGTCCTTGTTTCTTGAGCGTCTCGACCAGCAGCACCTTGTGCTCCGGCGCCACCCGGCCGACCACGCCGATCCCGTCGATCCGCTCGAGCCGCTCGTCCTCTGAGAGCTCGGCGAACTCGGCGCCGAGGATCGCCTCGCCCTCGATCCCGAGCTGCTTGGCGATCGCCGCGCCCGTGATCACGTCGTCGCCGGTGACCATCCGCACTCGAATGTGGGCCGACTGTGCATCCTGCACCGCGGGCAGCGACTCCGCGCGGCCGGGGTCGACCATGCCGACGAGGCTCGTCATCTCGAGGCCTTCGACGTACCCGAGCAGGTCGCCGTCGGCATCGAACGAGTCCAGGTGAAGGTCGCGGTAAGCCGCCGCCATCACCCGCAGGCCCGCTTCTCCCATCCGCTCCACGTTCGCCTCGGCCCGCGTGCGCAGATCGTCGTCCCAAGGGATGCTGCGCCCGGAGGCCAGCGCGCTCGACGCGTGGCTCATGACGGCCGGCGCCGCGCCCTTCACGTAGCAGCGCACGATGTCGTTGCCCGCTTCGTCGGTCGCTTTGGTGAACGCGGCCATCAGTTTGTACGTGGGGTCGAACGGCAGCGTCGCGAGCCGCGGGTGCTCCTCGCGGGTGGCCTCGATGTCCAAGCCAGCCTTGTACGCGAGCACGAGCAGTGCGCCCTCGGTTGGATCGCCCACCACCTTGCCGTCGACAAGCCTGGCGTCGCTGGCGACAACGTACGGGAGGATTGCGTCGTCGATCGTGTCCGTCGAACCGGCGGCGTGCTGGACCTTGCCCTCGAGCTCATAGCCCGAGCCCGAGATCGTGTAGCGGTCGGTCGGGTCGAGCACCTCGACCGCGGTCATCTGGTTCATCGTCAGCGTTCCGGTCTTGTCCGAGTTGATCGCCGACGTCGACCCGAGCGTCTCGACCGAGGCGAGATCGGTCAGCACCGCCCCGTGCTGGGCGAGCTCGGAGGCGCCGATGGACATAACCACCTGGAGTACCGTCGGCATCGCCTCCGGAATCGCGGCGATCGCGAGCGCCACCGCACTGGTGAAGACCACCGTCGTGGACAGCCCACGCTGCGCCCCGAGTACGAACATGATGATCATCGTCACCCCCGCCGCCGCGGCGATCCACAGCGTCAGGGTGTTCAACTGCTTGGTGAGCGGCGTCTGCTCGCGTGTCGTCGTCGCGAGCATTCCGGCGATCTTCCCCACCTCGGTGTCAGCTCCAGTCGCGGTCACAACCATCAGGCCGCTGCCGTGCGTGACGGGCGTGTGCATGAACGCCATGTCCGTCTGATCGCCCGGCGCGAGATCTTTGCCGTCGGGCACCTCGATTCCCTTTGATGCCGGCACGCTCTCGCCGGTCAACGCCGCCTCGTCGATCTGCAATGAGGTCGCCTGGACGATCCGGCCGTCAGCCGGAACGTCGTCGCCGGCCTCGAGCACGACGACGTCGCCGACTACGACCTCCTCGGCCGGAACCTCTGCGTCGGTCCCGTCACGCCGGACCCGCGCCGTCGCCTTGACCATCGCCTTGAGCGCGTTCATCGCGCTCTGCGCCTTCCCCTCCTGGCGCAGACCGACGACGGCATTGAGCACGGTGATCAGAATCAGCAGGACCCCGGTGCTCCACTCCTTGATCGCTAGTGACACGATCGCCGCAGCCAGCAGGATGATCTGCATGTAGCTGCGGTACTGCTCGAGGAACCGCCGCCAGCCTGGCACCGAGGCCTCCACCGGCAGCGCGTTCGGGCCATGCCGCTCGAGCAGCTCGGCCGCCTTTTGGCTCGAGAGCCCCGCCGACGGGTCGACGCCGAGCCGGGCCGCAACCTCGTCCGGGGTGGCGCTGTACCAGCCGTTGGCGGTGTCGGGGCGGTCGGTCTGTGCGCGCGTTGATGTCGCCATCGCCGACGCCCCTATTCGGAGGTCGAGCCGTCAGCGGGCGGTGCGACCTGCGCCTCGGGCTCGTGGCCGTTGCGGCCGTCTGTCGCCGCGGCGTCTTCGACGGCCTCCTTGTGCTCGAACGGGTCGGGACGCGCGCCCGGAGGCGCCTGGTCCTCGAGCTCCTGCTTGACCTCGAGCAAAACCTCGCGCTGCTCGCTCGAGACCGTGGGGAATCTGGGATCGATCTCCATCAGCGCGTTGACCAGAACCGCGCCGGCGCCGATCCGCGCGAACCATTTTCGATCGGCAGGGATCACGTACCACGGCGCCCAGTCCGTGCTCGTGTGCGTGAGCATGTCCGAGAACGCCTTCTGATAGTCGTCCCAGTACTCGCGCTCCCTGACATCCGCGGCCGAGAACTTCCAGTTGTGGTCCGGGAGGTCCAGCCGCCGCAGGAACCGAATCCGCTGCTCCTCCTTCGACAGGTTGAGGAACAGCTTCACGACCCGAATCCCGTTTTCGGTCAGATATCGCTCCCAATCATTGATCTGGCGATAGCGGCGCTGCCACACGTCCCGCCGTCGCCTCGCCGCCGGAGGGAGCTTCTCCCGATCGAGGACCTCGGGGTGCACTCTCACCACGAGTACCTCCTCGTAGTGGGAGCGATTGAAGATCGCGATGTCACCGCGTCGTGGCAGCCGCTTGGCGTAGCGCCACAGGAAGTCATGGTCGAGTTCCTCGGCCGATGGCTGCTTGAAGCTGTGCACCGCAACACCCTGGGGATTCACCCCGCTCATGACATGTCGGATCGTCCCGTCCTTGCCGGCCGCGTCCAGCGCCTGGAGCACGACCAGAACCCCCCACGTATCCTGAGCGGCCAGCCGCGCCTGGTACTCGGCCAGTAACTCCACTCCCGAGTGCAGAAGCGCGACTCCCTCGGTCTTCTTCTTCACCCCGGCCTTGAACGACGGGTCGAAGTCGCGACTGAGCCTGACCTTCGAACCGGGCCTAACCCGGAAGGGCTCGATGAACTCGGCCGCCCTCTGCTGCCGCTTGTTTGCCATCCCCTCGCTCCATTTCAATTCCGGGCCCCTCGACCCGGGTCGCAACCTTGCCTATTCGCTTCTCCTCGAGTCGCCCGCCGGCGACGATGAGTCCGTACATGGCAACAATGTTGATCGGCGCGTCACCTCAGCTGCATTTCGAACTGGTCGCGTCGGTGAAGCTCTTGACCGAATTCACGACGCCGGCCGCCGCCGGCGCGATCGCCGCGATCTGCGCCGCCGACGGGTTCGAGGGCAGCGCCTTGACGGCGGTCGAGAAGGCATCGACCGACGATGTGATGGCGCTCGTCTCGGTCGGGAAATCGCCCTTGGCCGAGTTCACCAGCGAGGTCGCGTCGGTTTGGATCTTCGTGAGCTGAGTCTTCAAGCCGCTCAGCCCGCCGCTCACGGTGAGACTCGTCAGCCCCTTGATCGAGTTCGTGAGGTTGGTGCGATCCGTGCAGTACGCCGGCTTGCTCGAGCCGCAAGCGCTCAGGGCACTCAGGGCGATGACCGCGATCGCCACCGCTAGAACGGGGGCCTTGAGCGCGCGGCTCGCACGGCGCACGATGCCGGCGCCCTGCCTGAATCCGACCCTATCGAGCACAATCAAGCGACCACTGTGGCGGGCGCGCGCCCGCGTGTCGTCATCCGGAACGGGTTAAGAGGCGCCGGTGGCGTCGCTCGGAAGCGACCGAGAAAACCCGCCAATATCGCGGGAAACCTCAGACGGCTCGGGTCTGGCGGCGCCCGGTGGCCTTCGCGCCCGCCCTAAGGAACGAAAAGGGGCGCGAGTGTGACAGTGGAGCACGCGTAGGTTAAGTCACTCGAGTGAGGACAAAGCCGCGTGGCAGACCAGGCTCCTGGCGTCTGCTCTTCGCTTTTGTCGGGCACCCGCGCCCACATGCAACCTACGGTTTCGCCGCCCCGGCGACAAGCCCCTCCCGACGAACGTTCGCGCAAATACCGGGAAGAAGCTCCGAGGGTCATCGCCGGGGTGCATTCACGGTCGGCTCCCAGGGACCCGGGACGGCCACGGCCTCGCCCTCCCCCGGCCAGGGGGGCACGGTCACGCCGATGGCGGCAAGCGGCTCATGGCCGAATGCCCGGAACTGGAACCGGGTGCCGAGCGGGATGGTCACGCAGACGTCGGCCGACACGTCGACGATTTCCTCCTGGTCTGGAGACCTCCGCCACATCTCGCCCCGGCCATGGAGGAAGTACCACACCTCCTCGACCGTCCGGTGCTCGACCGCGATCGAGGTCTCCCCCGCATTTAGCTCAAAGTGCGCCAGGCTGCCGCCGGCCACGGCCAGAAGCACGCGCACGTCCGAGCCGTCGGGCGCCACGGCATCGGGTGTCGCGGGCAGCCTCGTCGTGCGGAACCTCTCGGTCACCCGAGGCGTGTTACCAGTTCATGGCGGTGGTGGCGCCGTCGGGCACCTCGCACGGCTGCGCCGATGGGTCATAGCGGGCGCAGACCGCGATCGGGTTCTGGAACAGACCCACCGAGGGCAGCGCCTGCCCGGTGAACGAGAACAGCGTCAGGTTGTCGTTCGGCGTGCCGGCGCCGGGCTCCCAGCCGACTCCGGGAATCCATTCGGGCTCCCAGTAGAACAGGCCGGTGCCGAGGCCGTGCGGCACCTGAGCGAGGATCGAGAGGACGTCGTTGTAGAACGACAGCTGGCCGCCGGGAGTGGCCGGATAGCCGTCCGACACCTGGCTCGCTTCCCACACGAAGTTGCCGGTGCTGTCCCCGCCCGCGAGCGTCCACGGGTACTGGGACTCGGCGATCACGATCGGTTTGCCGAAGCTGGCGGCGAGGGCGTCCACGTTCGCTTTCATGTCGGTCAGGGGCCCGTGGAAGAAGGGGTAGTAGGACAGGCCGATCACATCGAACGGGACGCCCTCGGCAACCATGTTGTCGTAGAACTCGGTGCTGTCGGCGTTGTTGCCGCCCTCGTCGAAATGGAGCATCACGAGCAGGCGATGTCCGGATGGGTTGGCGGCTCGCGCGCCCGCGACACCGGCTTTCAGCAGCGTGGCCAGGTTGTCCCAGCCGGAGTTTGTGGCCCAGTCCACCTGGCCGACCGGCCACAGGATCCCGTTACGGATCTCGTTGCCGATCGAGACCATGTCGACCGGAGTCCCCTGTGCGGCGAACGCTCCGATCACCTGGGCCGTGTAGTTCTTCACCGTGGTGGTGAGCTGGCCGAGGTCCTGCCCCTGCCAGGCCGCCGGGATGTCCTGGTGCTGAGGATCGGCCCAGAAGTCCGAGTAGTGGATGTCGAGATACAGCTTGTCGCCCGCGGCCTTGATCCTGCGCGCCATCCGCAGGTCGCTGGCCAGATCGCTGTACCCGGGCGGGGGATCGACCCACAGGCGAAGCCGCACGTAGTTGAGGCCGTGCTCGTTCAGGATCGAAAGCGGCGAGCCGGGAACGCCGCTGTCGGTGAAGTGAGCCCCGGCCGCCTCCTCCTGCGGCTCGAACGAGAGGTCGGCGCCGCGGTCGGGGATCGCACTCATCGGCGCCGGCGCGAACAGGCGCAGCTCGCCGATGCACGGCGGCGTCCCGTCGTTGTCGGTGACGTCGATCTTCACGTAGCGGGCTCTGATGACGCCGTGGCCCGCGGGCCAGTACACCGGCTCTCCCGCCGGCACCGACTGTTGCTGGGCGTTCGCGACCGGGGCCAGAGAGCCCGCGGTCGTGCCATAGCTGAGGTTGACGAGCGCGGTGGTGGCGGTGCTGCCGAGCGTCAGGCCGAAGCCGTCGAGCGTGCGGACGCGGCCGAGGTCGACCGTGAGGTCGCCGGTCCACTGGGTAGAGCACCAGTCGGTCGAGGCGCTGCCGTCGATCGCGTTCATCGCCGGCGATCCGGAAGCCTCGGTGGAGGCGCTCGCCGTACCCGTTAGCGCGATGTCCAAAGCCGTGCTGTCCCGCGGGTAGGTCTGGGCGGCGGCGCTGCCGAGCCGGGCCGACCGGTTGGGCACCACCGCACCTGCGACGAACGCTGCCGCGCCGCACAGCACGACAACGCCGAGCACCCGGATCGCGCTCCGCAAACGCCTATTCATGATGGTCTCCTCGCCTGTCGACGCGCACGGCCGTGTTCGCCCGCCTCCTCGACGCATATGTGAGCGTTAACACCCGGCGGGCGATCCGACTGATACCCACATCGAACGGCTGCGAATCGGGCGATCGAATCCAGCGCTAACACGGGCGGAAGTAGACTCGCCGAAACCCCGAGCGAGGAGCGTCATGGAGTGATCCGCAGCCCGTATCCGGACGTCGAGATACCGGACGTTCCCTTCACCGAATTCGTCCTCGCCCACGCCGGCGAGCGGCCCGACAAGGCGGCGTTGATCGATGGCCCGAGCGGTCGGACGATCACCTACGGCAAGCTCGTCGACGGGGTTCGCGGCCTGGCCGCGGGTCTGGCCGAGCGCGGTTTCGGCAAGGGCGACGTGTTTGCCCACCTGGCCCCGAACCTGCCGGAATATGCGGTCGCGTTCCACGGGGTGGCGTCGGCCGGTGGGGTGAACACGACCGCGAACCCGTTGCTGACCGAGGACGAGCTCACCAGACAGCTGGTGGACTCGGGTGCGCGGCTGCTCGTGACCGTGCCCGAGCTACTCGACAAGGCGACCGCGGCGGCGGGACGCTCCGGCGTCGAGGAGATCTTCGTGTACGGCGAAGCCGAGGGCGCGACGCCGTTCACGTCGCTGCTCCGGCCTGGAAGCGATCCGCCTCGCGTCGAGATCAACCCGGCGGAGGATCTGATCGCGCTTCCGTACTCGAGCGGCACCACCGGGCTCCAGAAGGGCGTGATGCTGACGCACCGGAACCTCGTCTCGAACATCGCGCAGTGCACGCACCCCGATGTCACCGACAAGAGCGACGCCGAGCTGGCGGCCGAGCGCGCGATCGCCGTGCTCCCGTTCTTCCACATCTACGGACTTGTCGTGCTGATGAACTTCCCGCTGTTCCGGGGCGCGACCGTGGTGACGTTGCCGAGGTTCGAGCTCGCCGCGTTCCTCCGGACGATCCAGGACTACCGCATCACGCGCGCATGGGTCGTCCCGCCGATCGTGCTCGCTCTGGCCAAGCACCCGCTCGTCGACGAGTACGACGTCTCGAGCCTCGAGTACATGAACTCGGGTGCCGCGCCGCTTTCCGCGGACCTCGAGGTTTCGTGTGGAAAGCGGCTGGGCTGTCACATGCAGCAGGGCTACGGGCTCACCGAGACGAGCCCGACCACGCATTGGGTCACCGACAAGCTCGCCGGCACGATGCCCGGTTCGATCGGACCCGCGTTGCCGAACACCGAGTGCCGGATCGTCGACGTCGCGACCGAACAGGAGGTCACCGTTGGCGAGCCCGGCGAGCTCTGGATCCGCGGCCCACAGGTGATGAAGGGCTACCTCAACAACCCTGAGGCGACCGCGCACGCGATCGACGTCGACGGCTGGTTCCACTCCGGAGACGTCGCCCGGCTCGACGAGGACGGCACGCTCTGGATCGTCGACCGGATCAAGGAGCTGATCAAGTACAAGGGCTACCAGATCGCCCCGGCCGAGCTCGAGGCGCTGCTCCTTACGCATCCCTCGATCACCGACGCCGCCGTGATCCCACTTCGCGACGAGGAGTCCGGCGAGATCCCGAAGGCGTTCGTGGTCGCCGGTAGCCCGATCACCGCCGACGAGGTGATGGCGTTCGTCGCCGAGCGAGTCGCGCCGTACAAGAAGGTGCGCGCGGTCGAACTCGTCGACGAGATCCCGAAGGCCCCCTCGGGAAAGATCCTCCGCCGCGTCCTGATCGATCGTGAGCGCCAGCGAGCCGCCGCGGCGACCGGCTAGGTCACTCCGCGCAAGGATCGATCGAGCGCTCCAACAGCGCCGGCCCGAGCGCGACCCACGCGTCTCCGTAGTAGGTCGGCGTGCGCAGGGACAGCTCCCCCGCCCGTTTGCGCAGGTCGCTCGCGGCGGCAGCGTCGCCGGCGGCGGCGGCCGCGGCGGCGCCTGCGACCAGGGGCAGAGGCGAGCTGACGGGATCGATCGTGTTGCCGCTCAGGCCGAGAGCCTGCGGCCCCGAGCGCCCTCCGGTGCCGAGCACGTTCCGCCACCACCCCGCGGCCAGCGCGCGTGCGCTCGACTCGCAAGCGGTCGCGAACCAGACGGGCAGACGCGCTGCATCAAATCCGTACTGGACGCCGGCCGCGCCGCCGGGCTCGGCGATCGGGACAAGCCGGCCACGCGACAGCCGGGCCCAGTCCGGCGGGAGTCGTCGCCCGCCGTCGGTCAGCTCGGCGATCGTCGTGATCGCTGCGGCGGCAGCGCGGCTCCAACGCTGATCGCCGGTCAGTCGGCCGAGTGCCACGAAGATGCTCGGCATCAGGTACGAGGGGTCGACGATCGGGCGCGAGGTCAGTTTGGCCCACGGACCCGCCACCACCAGCGGCGCGCCGTCGGGCTGGGTGACCGACTCGTTGGCGAGCACGGCCTGTGCTACCGCCCGACCGGCGTCGTTCAGCTTCGCCTGATCGGCACCGCGGTAGCGCAGGAGCGCGTACGCGATGAGGATGTCGGCGTCGCTGGCGGATTGTTCGTTCAGGAGCTGCCCGTCGCCGTTGGCGTGCCACGCGAACAGACCGTCGCCGCGACGGAGATGCGCGCTCGTCCACGACCAGATCGTGCGCACGAGCGGTCCCCGCCGGGCGAGCTCGGCGAGGAGCATCGCGTACGCCTGGCCCTCGCTCACGATATCGCCGCCCTGGTCGTGGCGGATCACCCGGCCGTCGCTCGTCACGTAGCGGGCCAGGAAGCGCGCCGCTGCGGCTTGCGTCGAGGCTGACGGGCTCGGTGCGGAGGCCTGCGGGGCTGGGGTCGACGAGGACATCGATCGGGTGTCGCTGCAGGCGCTCACACCCAACGCGAGCGTGACCACGCCGAGAACGACACGTGCCACCCGCACGTCACTACGGCGTCGTCGAGCTGGTGGAAGTCGCCCCGGAGGTGGCAGTCGGGCTCGTCGCGGTCGGCGCCGTCGACGAGGTCGACGTCTGCGTGGTGGCGCTGGTCGAGGTGCTCGGCGTGGTCGAGGTCGTTGACGTGGTCGTGGCGGTCGACGAGGTCGTCGGCGAGGTCGAGGTGGTGGTCGTCGGCGAGGTGGAGGTGGTACTCGTCGCCGAAGTCGACGTAGTGCTCGAGCTCGTCGTCGACGTGCTCGAACCATTGGATTTGCCGTGGCTCTGCGAGTTGCTCTTGGCGCCCGGAGCGCTCGCAGGACTCGCGGTGGTCGCGGCCCCGTAATGGACCGGGCGACCCTTCGCCGGACCGAGCAACTGCGGGGTAACGACGTTCGCCGTGCCCGGCACGAACAGCCCCAGGGCGACCGCCGCGGTGCCGCCGGCGAGGCCGAGTCCACCGACCGCGTACGTGAGCCGGCGCCTGCCGTAGCGCAGGTACTCGGTGCGCCGGCGCTCGCGAAGATCGGGCGGCAGCGCAGCGCGCTGGGCGCTCAGGCTGTTGTACGGAGCGGCGAGGAAGCTGAGCGTCGGCCACACCAGGAGGCCCGCCAGCAGGATCCCCCCGGGCGAAGTCCGCGTCAGTGAGCCGGCGATCGCGGCGAGACCCAGCACCCCGAACACGCACTCCACCCAGTTGGCCTTGAGCGCGTCGGTCCAGCTCGGATCCCCGTGGGTCTTCGGCGTCCGCAGGAACGCCGCCTCCTTGGCAAAGAGCCCTTGAACGGAGGCGCTCGTGACCGTCAGCGTGGTCGATTGCCAGATCAGGAACGCGCCGAGGGCGTCGCTCCACGACGCGCCGGTCCCTCGACGCAGGAGCGCCACCGCGCGGAGCAGGCCGAGGACGACCAGAAGCGGGATCGCCGCGAGCAGGAAGCCCGTGAGCTTGCGGAACACCAGCCCTCCGCTGAACACGATGTTGCCGGCGCCGACGAGCAAGCAGAAGAAGAACAGCAGCGCGAGCAGGTCCCCGTACCACTGGATACCGCCGCACAGGTAGGCCCAGCGCTGGCCCAGGCTGAGGCGGTTCTCATCCGTTTCCGGGCCTGGAAGCATCGAGCGCCAGTGCCGGCGGAGGATCTGGATACCCCCGAAGCACCAGCGGAAGCGCTGTCCCTTCAACGCCTCGAACGTCAGCGGCATGATCCCCTTGCCGAACGACTTGTCGATGTGCAGACCAGACCAGCCGTTGCGCAGGATCCGCAGTGACAGCTCCGCGTCCTCGGTGATGCACCACTCGTCCCATCCGCCGGCCTGCTCGAGCGCCCGGCGCCGAATGAGTCCCATGGTGCCGGCGAAGATCGCGCCGTCGCGCTCGTTCCGCGAGGGTTGGGACACCGCGAAGAAGTAGTGGTAGGAGTAGTACAAGCGACGGTAGAACGGCGCGTCCTGCCAGTCTCGGTAGTCCTGCGGGGCCTGGATGAACCCGACTGTTTCGTCGGCGAACAGGGGCGCGCACTCACGCAGGAAGTGCGGCTCGATCTGGTAGTCGGAGTCGATCACGCCGATCAACTCGCACGAGTCGTCGACCATGTGCTCGAGCGCGTAGTTCAGCGCTCCCGACTTGTAGCCGGGCCAGTCGCTCAGGTGCACGAACTTGACGCGGTTCTCCCGGCACCAGGCCTCGACGGGCCGCCATAGCGCCTCGTCGTCGGTGTTGTCATCGAGGACCTGAATCTCGTAGTTCGGATAGTCGAGGGCCCGCAGCGACTTCAGCGTCTCGATCACCATTTCGGGCGGCTCGTTGTAACAGGGAACCTGAAGGCACACGAACGGGTATGGGCCGTCCGGCACAGCCGCGAGTTCGCGCGTGCCGATCCGACGAACCCAGCTCGCGCGACCAAGCGTGTCGCACAGCTCCCATAGATACGCGCAGCCGAGCCCCGCCGCCACGAGCTCGAGCCCCCACAGCAGCATGCCGCCGATGTCGCCGGCGATACCGAGGTGGCTGGCAAAGGTCCACCACAACATGAACGCGAGGTAGACCGCGAACGCGTACGTCGTCGTCGCCCAGCACACGTGTGCTCGCGCGTTCCAGCGCCGGGTGACGGGGATCCACAGCACGCTGGCCAGCACGAGCCCGGCGGTCGCCGCCGCGATGTTGCCGACGGTCACGCCGAGCAGCGCGAGGATTCCGACGACGACCGCGATCAGGATCGCCGCCCACAGGACAGCCGCCAGTAGCCGCGCGATCCATTTCGAGCGCTCCTCCGCCCGTCCCGCCCGCGCGGCCCGCCCGGTTGCGGGCACGAATAGGGCGACCGTCGCGATCGGGGCAGCGAACAGCCCAGCGAGAAGGAGTGCAGAGAGCATGAGAATCGGGACGCAGGCAGACCCGTCCTCTGCCGCGACTCCTTTTCCGCTACCCCGCCCTTCCGATCGCTACACATGCCGTCACAAACCGATCGCGTCGTCGGCTATAACCGTCGACCCAGACATGAAGGCGATCCAGTACAGCCGCTTTGGCGGCCCCGAGGTACTCGAGCTCGTCGAGCTTCCCGACCCGCATCCGGGGCCCGGTCAGATCCGGGTCGCCGTTCGCGCCGCCGGGGTGAACCCGATCGACTGGAAGATGCGAGGCGGAATGCGCGGCGGCGACCTGCCGCAGACCACCGGGCGTGAGTTCGCCGGCGTCGTCGACGAGCTCGGCGACGGGATCACGGGCGTGGCGGTCGGAGACGAGGTCTTCGGGTTCGCGGCCGGCGGGGGTGGCGCGGCCGAGCTCGCGCTGTCGTCCGACTTCGCGCCGATCCCGCCCTCGCTCGACTTCGCGCACGCCGCCGGGCTGCCGGTGGCGGTCGAGACCGCGGTGCGCACGCTCGACCTGCTCGGCGTCGGCGACGGCACTGCCCTGCTCGTCAACGGCGCCGCGGGCGCGGTCGGCAGCGCCGCCGTGCAGATCGCGGTCGACCGCGGCGCCCGGGTCATCGGCACGGCCAGCCCCGGCAACCACGATTACCTGCGTTCGCTGGGCGCCGAGCCGACCACGTACGGCGACGGCCTCGTCGGACGGGTGCGCGCGCTCGCGCCCGACGGCGTCGACGCGGCGTTGGACGCCGCCGGCGCCGGCGCGCTCCCGGCGCTCGTCGAGCTTGCCGGTGACCCGCAGCAGGTCGTGACGGTCGCGGACTACGCCGGCGCCGAGGCGACGAGCGCGCGCTTCAGCGGCGGTCCGGGCACCCCGCGCGCGGTCCATGCGCTGACGGACATCGGCGACCTGATCGAGGCCGGCCGGTTCACGATGCCGGTGGCGCAAACGTTTCCGCTCGCACAAATCACCGAGGCCCACCGGCTGAGCGAGACCGGGCACGTCCGCGGCAAGCTCGTCCTCCTGGTCGGCTGACCGATCCTTAGGCCCCGGCGTCCACGAACGCGCGGAGGGCCTCCTGCGCGTCCCCGATGACAGGGTCGCCGTGGGCGAGCAGGAGCAGATCGAAGTCGAGCTCGAGCAGGCCGCGATACGCGTCGCGCAGCTGCTGCTTGGTGTGCCCGGGATCGTCCATCAGGAAATCGGGCACGAACTGGAGTTCGTCGCCGCCTCCCCAGCGCACGACTCCGTCAGCACAGGCGAGCGCGCGGTGGCGGGGGATGTGCAGCGCGGTCTCATCGGGACAGATCGCGCCGACCTCGTGGACGGAGATCCCACCCGGGAGCTCGTCCCCGAAATCGAACGCCTCGACTGGTCCGCGACCCTCGAGCTCGTACAGGCCGTTCCGGATGCAGTGGACGGTCGAGCCGAACGTCTCGTGCAGGCGCCACGAGTCCCGGTCGTGATGGCGGTTGCTCAGGATCACGTGCTCGGGCGCGGCGTGCTGCTCGTACCACGCGAGCCCCTCGGGCGGGATCATCGGGTCGATCTGCACGCGCTCGACCTCGAGGTAGTAAGAGCTGACGTCGGCGCCGATCGACTCGCGTCGCGCGGTCCAGTGCCACAGTCCTGGAGCGATCTCGACCATCGCCGCCAGGGTAGCCATGCTTCCCGCAGTGGGCGAACGCCGGCCAACTCGCACGGTTGCCGTTGACCGGTCAACTAGAATGATGATATGGAATTGAGCACTGCCAGCCCGGAAGGCGTCCGACCCATCGGCGAGGACTCCGACTCCGAAAGGCTCGCCAGCCCCCTGCCCGACGTGCCCGCAGGCGCGTGCGCTCCGGCCGGCGACGACGGCGCCTCAAGCCTCGACGGCGACGCGCTCGGCGCGTGGCGCAGCTACCTCCAGAGCCACGCGACGATCGTGCGGCTGCTCGACGCCGAGCTCATCGCCGAACAGGGGATCACCACCCGCGACTACGAGGTGCTGCTGTACCTCGCTCAGGCGCCGGGGCGCAAGCTGCCGATGTCCGCGCTGGCCGAGAGCACGATGCTCACCCGCTCCGGGATAACGCGGCTCGTCGACGGCCTCGTCGACGGTGGATTCATCGAGCGCGTCTCGTGCCCGAGCGACGCGCGTGTCTCGTACGCGCAGCTGACCGACCAGGGCTTCGCCAAGCTCCGCGATGCGGGATGCACCCACATCGGGGGCATTCGCCGCTTGTTCCTCGAGCACTTCGACGCCGACGAGATCGGCCGGCTTGCGACGCTCCTCGGGCGCCTGCCGGGCGCCCAGCGCGGCGGCTCCTGCACCGTGCAGTAGCCGGCCCGCCACCGCCCCGGCGGCGATCCCGTCCGCCGGCCCGCCCCCCCGGCACCGATCCCGTCCGCCGGCCTGCCGCCCCCCGGCACCGATCCCGTCCGCCGGCCTGCCGCCCCCCGGCAGCGATCCGGTCCCCGCTTCTCCGCGACCGCCCAACCTAATAGTTGACGTCGCAAGTGATGTGCTAGGGTAGTTGTTAGCTCAACCAATCAAGCGAAACGGAGCCCCCGTGTCTGCAACC
>Ga0335073_10002744_pt1 | contig 24189 bp, 24 predicted proteins | sample Lox_Sample_22_FD_207093 | JGI IMG/M metagenome (GOLD analysis project Ga0335073, IMG submission 207093) | Soil microbial communities from Loxahatchee National Wildlife Refuge, Florida, United States - Lox_Sample_2.2 | ecosystem: Environmental > Terrestrial > Soil > Wetlands | place: USA... | reverse complement strand
TGAATCCGACGTCCTGAGCATCGATGACGCCGTCCGCTTTCTCGAGCTGGTACCGCATGCCGAATTCGCCACCATCGCCGGCGCCCACCACATGGTGGCCGGCGACGACAACGTCGTTTTCGAGGAGGTACTCGGTGACTTCCTGGAGCGGCGGATTCGATCCCGGTTGCGGCTGCTCGCCAAAGCCTGAGGTCGCCGTCCGGATTCTGCAGGGAGGCGAGCGGCTTCGACGCCGATCTTTCGAGCGCCGGCCGGACAAGAGGGGTACCGTGAGCGAGTGTGGGTCTGCCTCTGTGAAGCGGTGACCAGCGGCTCGATTCTGGACGCCATCGAGGCCGGCGCCCGCACGGTCAAGGAGATAGGTGAGGCGAACGGAGCCGGCACCGGTTGCGGCCGGTGTGCGCGCAACATTCACCTGCTGATCGAGCAGCAGCTGGATAACTCGACAACTGAGAACAGGGGACGGCCATGGAGTCGAAGGCAAAGGTAGTGAAATTGCTCAACGGGTTGCTGACGACCGAGTTGAGAGCAATCAATCAGTACTTTCTCGATAGCAAGATGGCGTCCCACTGGGGCCTCGACCGCCTGGCCGACGAGTATCGCGAGGCCTCCTTCGAAGAGATGCGCGATGCCGAGAAGCTGATGGATCGCATCCTTCTCCTGGGAGGCCTGCCCAACCTGCAGCGCGCCGATCCTTTTGCCGCCGGCGAAACGGTTGCGGAGCAGCTTCGGCTGGCCGCCCAGCTGGAAGAGAAGGCGGTCGGGCTGTTGCACGCTGGCATCAGCGGAGCCGAGGCCGCCGCCGACCCGGCGACGGCGCTCATGCTGCGCGAGATGCTCCTCGGGGAGGAAGCGCAGCTGGATTGGATAGAGGCCCAGTTGGGGCTGATCGACCGGGTGGGCGAAGCCAACTATCAGAGCCAGAAGATCAACAAATGACGCCCCGCTTCCGGCTGACCATCATCCATTCAGTTCCGGACTACGAACGGTGGGCCACGGCGATGCGCGGGAACCGGCGACAGGTCGACGGAGCCGTCGCCCTGACCGTGTGCCGGTCGATTGACGACCCCAACGAGGTGATGGTCAATATCGAGCTCGACTCGGCCGACGTGGCCAACGAGCTCGTCTCGTCGGCTAACTTCCGCGAGTTCCTTGACCGGGCCGGCGTAGAGATCTACCCCCCAGTGTTCGTCGGCGAGGTAGTCGACGACCTCTCGAGCCCGCGGGACGAAGGGCAGGCCGGGGTATCCGGAGAGTAGGCGCCGCCCCGGCTAGATGCGCTGGATTGACACCTGAGGAGTTCAGCTGAAGTTCAATGTCCCGTAGCCGGGCGGTCACGGAGCGGCTTCCTGCTGCTGCTAAGCAAGCCTCAACAAGCTTGGCCGAGGAGGAATAATGCGAAGGTTCGTCTGGTGCGGTGTTGCGGTGGCCGCCATCGCTCCTATTGCGTTTTCAGTTCCGTCCGTGTCCGCTTCCGCCAGCCCGTCGGGGGACTCTGCCCACCAGGGCCCGCAGGGCCCCAAGGGGTACGTGGTCAGGCAGATCCTTCTGGGCTCCGACCTCACCCACACCTTCACTCCTGCCGGGTCGGCGACGACTATGACCGAACCCCTGGCCGACCCCGACGACATAACCCTTCTCGGCGACCATATCTTCGTCGGGTTCCAGAACGGGGTCGGGCCTCAAGGCCAGGCCAGCACCAGCGGCAATCTGGACAGCACCGTGGTGGAGATGACCCTGAAGGGGGCCCCGGTATCGCAGTGGGACGTGCTTGGCAAGACCGACGGAGTCACCGCCGATCCCCTCGCCGATGACGTGATTGCGACGGTTAACGAGGACGCCAACTCGAGCCTTTACACCATCAGCCCGGCTGCTCCCGCCGGAGCCCAGATCACGCACTACAACTACAGCCAACAGCCCCTCCCGCACAACGGCGGCACCGACGCCATCTCGATTTATCACGGACAGATCCTGATAAGCGCGTCTGCTCCCGGGACAACAGGTGCGGCGGCGCCGCAGCCGGGCTATCCGGCCGTTTACTCGGTCCAGCTGATGCCGGGCACTGACGTGGCCATCGTGTCATCAGTGTTCTCCGACGAATCAACAGCAAGGGTCGCCAATGTGAACAGCCCTTCCTTCGGGCAACCGGTCATGTTGGGTCTGACCGACCCGGACTCGAACGAGGTCGTGCCGCGTGGTGCTCGCTTCGGCGGCGACTTCGTGCTCACCAGCCAGGGGGATCAGGAGCAGATCTTCCTGAGCCCGAGCCACTGGTCGCGGGGCCAATGGTCGGCGGGCCAGCCGAAGCTCAGCGTGCTGGACCTGACCCAGTCGGTCGACGACACGGCCTGGCCAACCAGCCCTGACGGCACGCTCTACTCCACGGACTCAACCAACGATTCCGTCGACGCCATCACAGGTCGTTTCAGGGTTGACCAGCCACTGGTGGCCGCCACGCCATGCGGCGCCAACGACGCCCCCGCCACCTGTCCGGCGCCCGGCTTCCCGGCGAACTTTCTCGCCTCCCTCAACCCCTGGACCGGTGTGGTTACTGCGGTCACGGTTCAGGGCGCGGCCTACGCCCCCCAGGGCGGCCTGCTCTTCGTCCCCGGACACGGCAAGCACCACTGAGCTCTGCTAGCGCCGGAGCGGCTGCCCGCCCGGTCGGGCCCGACCGCCGCGCCATTAGTGTGACCCGTCTAGTGGGACCGAGAAAGAGGCGAGGATATGGGTCTTTTGGACGGCAAGGTGGCGCTCGTGACCGGGGGCGGGAGGGGACAGGGGCGGGCCCACGCCCTGGCCTTGGGGGGTGAAGGGGCTACGGTCGTGGTTTGCGACGCCCCCGCTCCGGGGCCCGACCTGCCTTACGCGCTCTCGAACGAGGCCGACCTGTCCGAGACAGCGCGCCTGGTTGAGGCCGCCGGGGGATCCTGTCTGGGTCTCTCCCTGGACGTCCGCGATCCCGCCCGGGTGCAGGCCGTGGTGGACGAGGTCGTGGGTCGCTTCGGACGCCTGGATGTCCTGATCGCCAACGCCGGGATCTGCGAGGTGGTGCCGCTGGAGGCGATCACCAACCAGAGATGGGACGACATGATCGCCACCAACCTGTCAGGAGTGTTCTACTGCGTGAGGGCCGCGGTGCCGGTGATGCGCGGGCAGCGTTACGGGCGGATCGTCGTGGTGTCCTCGCTGGCCGGCCGGCGAGGCAGCTCCAACCTGGTTCACTACTCGGCGACCAAGTTCGGCGTTATCGGCCTGGCCAAATCGGTGGCCGCAGAGGTGATGCAGGAGGGAATCACCGTTAACGTCTTGTGCCCCACCACGGTGAGCACGCCGATGGTGCACAACGACGCCAACTACCGGGCCTTCTGCCCGGACCTGGACCACCCGACCATGGACGACGTGGCCCTCCGCTTCGCTTCGCTCAACCCCATGCGGGTGCCGTGGCTGGAGCCCGAAGTGATGGCGCGCGCCATGCTGCACCTGGTGACAGACGAGGGGTACGTGACCGGCGCGGTCATGGAGGTGGGAGCCGGAATATCGGCTGCGATGCCCTGAAGCCCGCCGCAGACCCGGACAGGACCCGCCGCAGACCCGCCGAAACCCCCTACGCGTGCTGGGTCTCGGCCAGGAATTCGTAGTTGGGGTTTATCATCCCGATCTGGCCCCGCAGGTCGGCGACCGTGCCCTCCACTGCCAGCTTGGCTCCCGGCACCATGCCGGCTATCTGGCGCCGGCCCAGGAAGGCGACGACCATCTTGCCGTGCTCATCGACGAGCTGGACTTGCAAAGACGCTGAGTCCCCCCACGGCTTGACCGTGACCGACTTGACCCGGCCGGCGACCCGGGCCCGCTGACGCAGCTGCAACGAGGAGATAGGCACGGCGCCGTCAACGCCCCGAGGTGGTGTCTCGTCGGAGAGAATCTGATCGATGCGCTCGCGTTCCTTCTCGGCCCGGCGCTCATCGTGACGTATCCGCCGCCGGCTGTCTAACTCGCCCCGGGCGTCGAACGGCACGATGGTGGCGTTGACGTGGTCCAGCCGGCTGATGGCAGCTGCGATACGCTCGCCGACCGAGTCGTGAAGGATGCGGCCCAAACCGAACGCGTAGGTGCGCCGAGGCATCAGCACGGTCACCTCGGTGTGGCCGTCGGCGGCCAGTTCCGCGGCCAGTTCGACGGCGGCCCGGGCTACCCGCCGGTCCGGGCATTCGATCAGCTCGAGGGGAAGACGGCTGAGCCCGAGCCGCACCCACCGGTCGGCCAGGGCCTGGGCCCGGGCCGAATCGATCACGAAGTGAACGGCGCGCAGCTCGTCGACCGACATGGTCCGGGCGTACTGGATCACCCGGGCGGTGGCCAGGTCGAGGTTGTCGACCAGGATGAGGGCCACGTGGCGCGGCAGGGGCTTGGCTTCGATGGCCCGCTCCGCCGCCCCCTCGCCCAGGGCCGTCGCCTCGTGGACATACTGCTTGTGGGTGCGGTTGAGGACGTACATGAGCACCGGGAAGAGGACGATGACCGCCCAGGCGCCAGAGGTGAACTTGGTGACGGCGAAGATGATCACGACCAGAGCCGAGACCACCGCGGCCGAGCCGTTGATCCAGATCTTGTGGCGGTAGCCCGGCTCACGGTAGGTCCGGTGGTGTTTGACCATGCCTGCCCCCGCCATGGTGAAGCCGCAGAACACCCCGATGGCGTAGAGGCTGACCAGGGCGTCGACCCGGGCCCGGGTGATGATCAGCAAGAAGATGGCGACGGTGCCGAGGAACAGGATTCCGTTGGAGAACACCAGCCGGTGGCCCCGTTTCGTGAACGGCCGGGGCATGAACCGGTCGGTGGCCACGAAGTTGGCCAGGAAGGGGAAGCCGTTGAAGCTGGTATTGCCGCCGGTGTAGAGGATGAGGAGGGTCGCCAGCTGGACGATATAGAACCCCAGGTTGCCCAGCGGGTTGTGGCCGAAGGCGGCGTGAGCCACCTGCGAGATGACCGTCGGCGAACCGCTGGTGTAAGGAATGGCGTGGGTGAAGTGGGCCAGGAGAGAGACGCCCAGGACCAGGCTGCCCAGGGTGAAGCTCATCCAGCCGAGAACCTTGCGGGCGTTGATTCCTTCCGGTGGGCGGAAGGCGGACACGCTGTTGGAGATGGCCTCGAGACCGGTCAGGGACGAACCGCCGTTGGCGAAGGCTTTCAGAAGGATGAAGAACGTGCCGAACTCGACCACGGAGTTGGTGTTGGTGCCGATCTTCACGTGTCCCGGCTTGGGAACCACCATGGGCAGGGTGCCGGCGGCCTCTTTGGCCAGGCCGATGATGACGACGAGGGCCATGGACGCGATGAAGAAGTAGGTCGGGAAGGCGAACGTTCGGCCGGCCTCACGAATGCCGCGGAGGTTGCCCCACATCAGAAGCAGGACCACGGCCACACAGATGCCGGTGGGAACCCATTCGTTGGTGTTCAGCGCCGGTATTGCGGAGGTCAGGGCGTCGGTACCGGCCGCCACCTGAACGGCGACGGTCAGGGTGTAGTCGATGAGCAGGGCGACGGCGGCGAACTGGGCCACATTGAGCCCGAAGTTCTCCCGGCTGACCACATAGGATCCGCCGGCCTTGGTGTACACCATCACCACCTCGCGGTAGGAGAAGGTGACCAGGATCAGGATGCCGAGGATGACGAAGGTGACCGGAAGGACCAGTGTGAATGCGGCCAGGCCGAAGAAGGGCACCAGCACGGTCAGCATTTCCTCGGTCCCGTAAGCCGAGGACGAGATCATGTCGCAACTGAGCACGCCCATGGCGATCGGGTTGTTCAGCCGTTCACCCTCGAGCTGCTCAGTGACCATCGGTGGTCCGAGCAAGCGGCGCTTCAGCCGGTATCCGACCGTCTCTTTGAGTACCGGCTTCGAATAGCCGGCCGTCACGCTCATGGCGCCAGTATTACTACGAACCGGCCCGGGCCTGCCGGGAACCGTAGGATGAGAAACCGTGCCTTCCCGTCGCGTCGTGGTCACCGGAATCGGGATCGTGAGTCCGCTCGGGCTCACCGCGCCGGCTACCTGGGACGGCCTGGACGCCGGGCGGTCCGGCGTGGGCAAGATCTCCCAGTTCGATCCGAGCGAGTTCCCGGTGCGCATAGCCGCCGAGGTCGTCGGTTTCGACGCCGAGGCCACTTTTGGCCGCCGCAAGGCCAGGCACCTCGACCGGGTCAGCCAGCTGGCCCTGGTGGCGGCCAAAGAGGCCATCGAACAGTCGGGGCTCGACACCGCCGCCGCCGGCGACCGGGCGGGTGTCGTATGGGGGACGGGAATAGGTGGGATTCGGGCTCTCGAGGAGGGTCTTGACATCCTCAACACCCGGGGAGCCGATTGGGTCAATCCCTACTCGCTGCCGATGATGATTCCCAACATGACGGCCGGCCACATCGCCATGGAGTGGGGTATACGGGGCTACAGCTCCTGCACCGTGACCGCTTGCTCGGCGTCGGCTCAAGCCGTAGGGGAGGGCCTGGATTTGATTCGAGCGGGCCGGGTGGATTCCATTGTGTGCGGCGGGAGCGAGGCGGCCGTAACCCGGGTGGGGATCGCCGCTTTCGCCGCCATGAAGGCCCTGTCGACACGCAATGACGAGCCGGATAAGGCTTCGCGTCCCTTCGATGCCGGCCGCGATGGTTTTGTCATGGGCGAAGGCGCCGCGGCTTTGATACTGGAGGAACGAGAGGCGGCACTGGAGCGGGGGGCGCCGATACTGTCCGAGCTCCTGGGCTATGGCGTCTCCTCCGACGCCTATCACATGACCCAGCCCCACCCCGAAGGCGACGGAGCCGTGAGGTCCATGCAGGCGGCCCTCCGGGATGCCGGCATCGACGCCGGTGCCGTGGGTTACATCAATGCCCACGGTACGTCGACCCCGCCGAACGACCGTATCGAGACACTTGCCTTGAAGCGGGTCTTCGGTCAACAAGTCCCCCCGGTCTCGTCGACCAAGTCGATGACCGGGCACACCCTGGGTGCCGCCGGCGCCCTGGAAGCGGTCGTCTGCGTGCAGGTCATCAACGAGCAGAAACTGCCGCCGACCATCAACCAGGAGATCCCGGACCCGGACTGCGACCTGGACTACGTGCCGAACGAGGCTCGGTCGGCTTCCGTGGGCGTCGCTCTCACCAACAGCTTCGGCTTTGGCGGCCACAACGCCACCCTGGTCTTCGGAAGGCCTTGACCCTAACCGGCCACGATCACGAACAGCATGCTGGCCTGACAGGCAACCCGGCCGTCGACGCTCGCCGTGCCGTGACCTTTGCCTGCGTTGGCGCCCAGCTGATCGAGCTCGACCAACAGTTCGAGGGTGTCGCCCGGGACGACCTGCCGTCGGAAGCGGGCTTTGTCGATGCCTCCGAAGAGAGGGAGCTTGCCGGCGTAGCGTTCGTCGGCGAGGAGGGCGATACCCCCTAGCTGGGCCAGGGCTTCGACCATCAAAACTCCGGGCAGGGTGGGCCGACCGGGAAAATGGCCACCGAAGAAGGCTTCCTCGCCCGTCAGGCGCCACACCCCCCGGGCCAACGTCGAGGGGACGATCTCTGTGACCTCGTCGACGAACAAGAAAGGCGGCCTGTGGGGCAGGACGTCAGCGGGCCGGGGCCATACGTTCTCGGGGGTGGCCATCTAATGACCCATTCCGAGGCCGCCGTCCACCGGAATGACGGCGCCGGTGATGTAACCGGCGGCGTCGGACGCCAGAAAGCTGGTGACCGCGGCCACCTCGTCAGGCGTGGCCATGCGCTTCAGCGGCACCTGCTCCAGGATCTCGACCTGCCTGGCCTCGGGCAGGGCAGCCGTCATGTCGGTGGTGACAAAGCCGGGTGAAACCACGTTGACCGTGACGCCGCGCCCGCCCAGCTCGCGGGCCAGAGAGCGTGCCAATCCGATCAGGCCGGCCTTCGAGGCGGCGTAGTTGGTCTGTCCCGGCGATCCGCTGAGAGCCACGACCGATGAGATGAAGATCATCCGCCCCCAGCGGGCCCGGATCATCTTCGAGGTGGCCCGCCTGGCGACTCGGTAGGCCCCGCTCAGGTTGGCATCGATAACCCCCGACCAGGCGTCCTCCTTCATCGACAACAGCAGCTGGTCGGCGTTCGCTCCGGCGTTGGACACCAGGATCTCCACCGGTCCCAGCTCCTCCTCGACGGCGGAGAAGGCGGCGTCCACGTCCTTGGCGGAGGTGACGTCACACCGGACCGACACGAAGCCGTCCACCGGATCTTGCCGGTAGGTCACGGCCACGCGGTGGCCGGCCTCGGCGAAGTTGCGGGCTATGGCCAGTCCGATCCCCCGATTGCCTCCCGTTACGAGGACGGTTCGAGGGGTCATGGGTTCAGACCCCCATGGCGTGGAAGCCACCGTCGACGTGCAACATCTCGCCGGTTGTCGCCGGGAACCAGTCGGAGAGCAGGGCCACGCAGGCTCGGGCTACCGGGGTGGCGTCGGTGACGCTCCACCCGAGCGGGGCCCGTCCGTCCCACGCATCCTCGAAGAGGCTGAATCCGGGTATCGACTTGGCGGCCATGGTCTTGATCGGGCCGGCCGCCACCAGGTTCACCCGGATTCGGTCGGGCCCGAGATCGCGGGCCAGGTAGCGGGACGTCGATTCGAGAGCCGCCTTGGCCACTCCCATCCAGTCGTATCCGGGCCAGGCGACGGTGGCGTCAAAGTCCAGGCCCACGAGCGATCCCCCTCCCGCCGCTTGCATCAGGGGCCGGATCCCGCTGGCCAGCAGCTTAAGGGAGTAGGCCGAGATCTCCATCGCCACTTTGACGTCCTCCCACCCGGCTTCGAGGAACCCTCCGCCGAGGCAGGTGGCCGGCGCGAATCCGATCGAGTGCAGGGCTCCGTCGAGCCCGCCCCAGCGAGAGTGGAGATCCTCGGCCACGGCGCCGATGTGATCGGGCTGGGTGACATCGAGTTCGAGCACGTCGGGTGGAACGGGCAGGTGGCGGGCGACCCGGCGAGTCAGGGATAGGCCCCGGCCGGCGCCGGTCAGCACGATCTCGGCCCCCTCCTTCTGGGCCAGCTCGGCGACGGCGTAGGCCAGGGAGTCATCGGTAAGCACGCCCGTCACCAGAATGCGTTTTCCATCGAGGAGTCCGGTCACGGACAGTTACCATACGCCGCCGCCCGCTCGGACTAGGGGGGAAGGCGGGGACCGGATAGCTTTGAGGAGATGGAGCGAGGAGAAGCGTTCACGACCTTTCAGGGGTGCGTAGCCGAGGTTTTGGACATCGAGCCGGACGAGGTCAGCGTCGACTCCAGGTGGCGGGAGGACCTCGATGCCGACAGCCTGGCCGTGGTGGAGATAACCCTGGCGCTGAACGACGCCTTCTCCATAAAGATCCCCGATGTCGATCCCGAGCAGCTGGTGACGGTAGGACAGGCCTTTGACATCGTCGCCGACCTGGCCGGTGTACCTCCGGCAGCCTGATGCCTGCTGAGGTGCCGACTGGCTATCGCTTCGGCGATCGCATGACCGATCTCGAAGCGATGATTTGGGCTCTCGAGAGACTCGACCCCACCTATCGCTCGACCATGAGGTTGGTTGTCTCCTTCGACGGGGAGCCGGACCGGACCCGTGTACTCGAGCGCTTGGAACTGGTCTCGGGTCGCATCCCGCGCTTGCGCGACCGCGTGATGGCGGGACGCTTGGCGATGGTGCCGCCGCGGTGGGAATTGGATCCGGACTTCGCCGTCGGCAACCATCTGCAGGAGGTGACGGCGGCCGGTGAGAGCAGCTTAAACGACCTGTTTGTGGTGGCCGGCACCCTCGCCACGGAGCCGTTCGACCCGGCTCACCCGCCCTGGCGGCTCTCCTTCGTCGTGAACGAGGGCGGGGCCACCCAGGGCCTGATCCTCGAGTTGCATCACAGCTACACGGACGGCTTGGGAGCGGTGAAACTGGCCCTGGAGCTTTTCGACCTGGAAAGGTGGCCTTCCGGGCCCTCTCCTGTTCCCCCGCGACCTGATGTGGCCGCGCCGGCCACGGACACCATCAGCCTGGCCCAGGATCTCGAATTCGGGGCCCGGCACAGCGCCGAGCTACTGGGCCGGGTGCTCCCATGGGCCGGCCAGGTCTTGCGTCAGGCGGTCCAGGATCCTGGGCCTCCGGCCGCCACCACGTTCGAAGTGATCCGGACCCTCGTCGAGCAAGCCGGGCCTCGTCCCGGGCGCCGCGGGCAGCTGATGAGGAAGCGCTCGGCCGGTGTCCGGCTGGCGGGAATCGACCTCCCCCTGGATGGCTTGCGTCGGGCCGCTCGGCACGCCGGCGGCACAGTTAACGACGCCTTTCTCGCCGGCGTTCTTGGCGGTCTGGCCGCCTACCACGGTAAGCACGGCTCGAACCAGTCCACGGTGCGACTGGCGATGCCTGTGAGCACCCGATCCGAGGATTCGGGCGCCGATATGCGCAACCAGATCCTCGGGGTCCTGGTTCGCGGCCCCATGAACCTCCACGACCCTCTCGAGCGGATCGGGCTGCTTCACGATCTCGCCGGCCACGCCCGAAGCCGGCCTGTCTACGGGCTCCTGGACGAGGCGGCTGGTCTCGGGCTGGGAGTGCCGGGAATCCCCCGGCTGGTAGCCCGGGCCTTGCGCACCGTGGATGTAGTGGCGTCGAATCTGCCCGGACCTCCCGTGGACCTGTACCTGGCCGGTGCCCGCCTGGAGCGTTTGGTGCCATTCGGCCCCCGGGGGGGAGCCGGGCTCAACGTGACCCTCCTCAGCTTCCGGGACAGCGTGCACGTAGGGGTGAACATGGACCCGGCCGCCACTCCCGATACCGGCACTTTGCTGGATTGCCTGGCCGCCGGGTTCGAAGAGGTGCTGGCCTGACGTTTACGGGCTCCCGGTCCCGTCCTGGCCATCGCGGAAGCGCCGGCGGGCCACCTCGATGGCGGCTTCAGCTTCGTCCCGGCCTCGCCAGCCGCCGAGCTCGGTCTCCTTGCCCGGTTCGAGATCCTTGTAGATGCCGAAGAAGTGGGCGATCTCCCGGAGCTCGAACTCCGGCAGATCGGCCAGGTTCTCGACTTGATTCCACCTCGGATCGCTCGCCGGCACGCACAGCAGCTTGACGTCGGTACCCTCCTCGTCGCGCATGAGGAACATGCCAACCGGACGGGCGTGAATGTGGCAGCCGGGGAAGGTGGGCTCCTCGAGGATCACCAGGGCGTCCATCGGATCGCCGTCCTCGGCGAGGGTGCCGGGTAGGAATCCGTAGTCCTCCGGGTAGCGGGTCGCCGTGAACAGCATGCGGTCCAGCCAGATGGTCCCCGATTCATCCGCCTCGTACTTGTTCCGGGTGCCCTTGGGAATCTCGACCACGACCTCGATCTGCATGGGCCGTTCGTATCACCTGGCCGGTATGTGCCGCTTGTCACTCACTGTCCGCACCAATATTCGTAACGAAAATGTATGGAAACTATCGATTTAGCGGGCGAGTAGAGCCACCGTCGGTGAAAATTACGTAGTGGGTACTGATGTGTTCGGAACCGGGTGCTCGTACCGTCAATTCCGTGAGAGGGCGCACACCGGTATTCATCTATGCATCGGATCCGATGTCGGCGGCAGGGGCCAAAGCACAACTGGTCAATCAGCCGGCTATCGAGCTGGTTGGTCCGGCCGACCTGGGTCGGGCGCGAGTGGCGCTGGTCGTCACCGAAGCCGCCGACGAGGCGGTGGCCCGGGTGATCCGGGCCATAAAGCGCGACGGCATCCCGAGGACCGTCCTGGTGGCGGCCCGCTTCGACGAGGCCGGCGTGGTGGCCGCCACTGCCGCCGGGGTGACCAACTTCCTTCGTCGGGTGGATGCCACCTCGGCCCGGCTCACCGAGTGCATTCGCGAAGCGGACGAGTCGGGCTGCTGCCTGCCCGAGGGACTCCTGAAGAAAGCGGCCGTAGCTCAGGCCGGCCTGGAAACCCAGCCGGCGCCGGTCATCGACCTTACTGACGGCGGGAAGGACGGTGGGGTCTCAACCCTCACCGACAGGCGGTTGGCGGCCCGGGAAACCGAGGTCCTGCGTCTCGTCGCCGACGGGTACGACACCACAGATATCGCCGAGCAGCTGGCCTACTCGGAGAGCACCATCAAGGGTGTGCTGGCCAAGATCATGAGCCGGCTCGAAGCTCGCAACCGCTGTCACGCCGTCGCCATCGTGGTGCGCGAGGGCCTGATCTAACCTGAGTCGCCGGGGCGCAGCGGGGGTACAGTGATCGGGCGGTGGCTCGCCCGGCGCTCTAGCCGAGCCGGAGAAGGCTCCAAGCGGTGCAGGGAGGTTCGGTGGGCAGCCCCGGGACGGACGAAGACGGAGCGTCGGGCCGGCCCGTGCCGTCCGCCGGCTGCCCCGTGTGCGGGCAGATGACCTATGGCCGAAACCCCTGCACCAACCGATGGTGTTCCAGGGCGGACCGGGCCGTCAGCGTGGTGTTTCCGGTGGGCATCCATCACGGTGCCCTGCGGCAGGCCATCGTTCGTTACAAGTACCGGGGCGAACGAGGCTGGGCCGAGGTGTTCGCCCGCATGGTTGCCTCGTACCTGGCCAGCAACGCCACCTGGTTCGAGGAGTTCCATCTCATCGTCGGGGTCCCCGGCTACACCGGCCCCGGGGCCCGGCGGATGTGGGACCCGGTCGGGGACATCCTCTTCCGGCTGGATGGCTTGACCGGATCCGAGTGGCCGATAGGCCGCCAGGTCATCATCAAGCGCCTCGAGACACCTCCCATGCGGGGCCGACCCTGGTCCGAGCGACAGGCGATCGCCGCCGGTCCTCTTCGCCAGGCCCTCTTCGTCACCGACCCGGCGGCGATAGGAGGATCGCGGGTCCTGCTCCTCGACGACGTTATGACCGAAGGCAGCACCCTCCACGAGGTGGGCCGGGCCCTGCTCAAGGCCGGCGCGGCCGAGGTCGCCGGCCTGGTGCTGACCCGACCGCCGTCGCCGGCGCTGGCCAGCCGGGCGACGCTGCGATCCCCGCCCGGCAGCGGCCGCGTATGGTCGTGCCGTGTCTGATGGACTCTTGAAGGTCTCGGTTTCCGACGTCCGCGTAGCCGTGGCCGCCGCCCCCGGCCAGGAAGCCGGACTGGTAACCCTGCGTGAGGAGGCCGATCCTCATCGCAGTGTTCCCATCGTCATCGGGCAGCCGGAGGCCCGCGCCATCCAGGCCGCCTGGACCGGGGCCATCCAGCGACGCCCCTCGACATGGGACCTGTTCGTGTCGGCCATCAACCTCCTGAACGCCCGCCTGGATCGAGCGGTCATCACGGATGTGGAGGAGCACCGGCACTTCTTCGCCACGATCGAGTTCGACGTGGAGGGGGACCGGCGGGTGCTGGCCGCCCGTCCTTCCGACGCCATCGCTCTCGCCCTGCGCGCCCACGGCGCCGAGATTTACGCGGCGGAGTCGGTGCTATCGGCGATGGCGGTCCGAACTACCGATAACTGAGGCGGCCGGCGTCCATCACCACCCCGGCCGCGGTGGAGGTCCGGAACAGGGCTTCGCCCCCACCGGCCTCCCATATCGACACCGTCAACTCCTCTCCGGGGAAGACTGGCTTCGAGAACCGGGCCGCCATGGATCCGAAGCGGTCGGGATCCGAACCGCACATGGTGTGGAGGAGAGCCCGACCGGTGAAGCCGAAGCTGCACAGCCCGTGCAGGATGGGACGGTCGAAGCCGCCCATCGCCGCGAACTTGGGGTCGGAGTGGAGGGGGTTACGGTCACCGTTCAGCCGGTACAGAAGGGCCTGATCGGTCCGGGTCGGATAGATGACGGTATGGTCGGGTGCCCGATCGGGAAAGTCGAGGGTTCCCGACGAGCCCCGGTCGCCGCCCCATCCCCCTTCGCCTCGGATGAAAGCGGAGTTGGTCGTGGTCCAGAGGAGCTGATCCGTCGACTTGTCCCGGGCGTCGGTCCTGGACGCCACCACCGCGCCGGAACCCTTGTCGTAGATTCCGGTGATCGTGGTGATCGAGCTCACCGATCCTTCCACCGGAAGGGGGCCGTGGAGCGCCACGGATTGCTCGCCATGCACCAGCATGGCCGGGTTGAAGGTGCCGATCTGGCCGAAGGCGCCGCCCCCGGCCGGTACCACGACGGGAAAGGTCGGCAGCACCCGCTGGGCGATGTCCTGGCTGTTCTCGGTCGTGAACTCGAGTTCGAAACCGGTCGGGTCCAGAACACCGGCGCCAACTCCCAGGGCGTACAACAGGCAGTCTTTCGAGGTCCAGCTGGCCTCGCTGGGCTCGCTCGTGTACCCGACGGCATCAGGATTGATCGGCATGCCCCGACCCTATGCGGGCCCGTCCGGGGGGCGCACCTCTCGTATTCGGATCAGAGCTCCCCTGTCAGGCGGGCTGTTCGGCCAGGCGGACATCCACTGACGTCGGCGCCTCCGGCCCCGCCCGCTCGAAACGAAGCTCGCTGATGACTCCGGCCTGGCTCAAGTCGTCGGCGGCCAGCCCGATCAGGGCAGCGTGGTCCTCCGAAGCAGAAACGGTGGCAGCCGAAACCGCGGCACGCAGCGAGACGCCTGCCTCGGTCTTGGCCTTGCGGATGTCTCCCAGCAGGGCGCCCACCGCTTCGAGCAAGGCCGGGTCCCCGCCTGCGCCGGTGTAGTCGGTGGCGGCGGGCCAGGACTGCCGATGGATGGACCCGCCGTCATGCCACCACGACCAGACCTCCTCGGTGACGAAGGGCAGGATGGGGGCGAACAGGCGGAGCAGCGCCGACAGGGCCAGCCGGAGGGCGTGGCGGGCCGACGACGCCCGGTGTTCCCCGAGGCTGCCATAGGCCCGGTTCTTGACCAGCTCGACGTAGTCGTCGCAGAAGGTCCAGAAGAAGGCTTCGGTCCGCTCCAGGGCCCGGGCGTAGTCGTAGCCTTCGAACGCCGCCGTGACTTCCTCGACCAGTCGGCCCAGGGCGGAGACCAGGGCCCGGTCGATGGGCTCGGTGACGCCGGCGGGTCCAGAGGGATCCGCCTCTTCGATGGGCCCGGCCTCGAGCACGAATCGCGAAGCGTTGAGGATCTTGATGGCCAGCTTGCGGCCGATGCGCATCTGGCCGTCCTCGAAGGCGATGTCGGCGCCGGGCCGGCCGCTCGCCGCCCAGTAGCGCACGGCGTCGGTCCCGTACTGCTCCAGCAGCCCCATCGGGGTGACGACGTTGCCCTTCGACTTGGTCATCTTCTTGCGGTCGGGATCGAGGATCCATCCGGAGATGGCGGCGTCGCTCCACGGCAGGGACCGAAACTCGAGGTGAGCCCGCACGATCGTGGCGAACAGCCACGTTCTGATGATGTCGTGGGCCTGGGGCCGCAGGTCCATGGGCCAAACCCGTGAGAAAAGGTCGGGGTCGTCGACCCACTTGCCTGCGATCTGAGGGGTCAGTGACGAGGTGGCCCAGGTATCCATCACGTCGGGGTCGGCGATGAACCCCCCGGCTCGGCCCCTCTGGTTCTCCTCATACCCGGCCGGGGTGTCGGCGCTGGGATCGATCGGGAGGTCCGCTTCGTCGGGCAGCAGGGGATCGGAGTAGTCCACCTCGCCGCCGGCCCCGAGCCGGTACCAGACCGGGAAGGGAACACCAAAGAAGCGCTGGCGGCTGATGAGCCAATCGGAGTTGAGACCTTCAACCCAGTTGGAATAGCGGCTGCCCATGAAGGGCGGATGCCACCGGAGCTGCCGGCCCCTGGCGAGCAGGGCGTCGCGATGGACCAGAGTGCGGAAGAACCACTGCCTACTGGTGACGATCTCGAGGGGACGTTCTCCGCGCTCGTAGAACTTGACCGAGTGCTGAACCGGGCGCGGCTCGCCGCGGATCTCACCAGACGACTCCAGGAGCTCGACCATCCGATCCTGGGCCTGGCGGATCGTACGGCCGGCCAGCTCAGCGTCGTACAGGCTGGCCGCGTCGGGGCCGAAGGCGCTGGGCGGGGTGGCGAGAAGCCGGCCATCGCGGCCGACGATGGAACGGGTGGGCAGGCCCAGTTCCCGCCACCACAGCACGTCGGTGACGTCGCCGAAGGTGCAGATCATGGCCATACCGGTGCCCTTGTCGGGCTGGGCCAGGTGGTGGGCGACCACGGGTACCTCGACGTCGAAGAGGGGGGTCCGGGCGGTCGACCCGACCAGTGCGGCGAAGCGGGCGTCGTCGGGGTGGGCCACCAGGGCCACGCAGGCTGGCAACAGCTCTGGTCGGGTGGTGTCGATCAGCAGGTCCGACCCGTCGGGGCCGTGGAAGACCAGCCGGTGGTAGGTACCGGTCCGGTCCCGGTCCTCCAACTCGGCCTGGGCCACCGCGGTGCGGAAGTCGACGTCCCATAACGTCGGGGCCTCCGCGGTGTACGCCTCTCCCCGGGCCAGCAGACGGAGGAAAGCCCTCTGAGATGCTCGGCGGGCCCCTTCACCAATCGTGGTGTAGTGCTGTGTCCAGTCGACCGAAAGGCCCAGGTGCCGGAAGAGCGCTTCGAACGCCCGCTCGTCTTCCGCCACCAGCCGTTCGCAGAGCTCCACGAAGTTCGGGCGAGAGACCGCAACCGCCTGCTGACCCTTGGCCAGGCCCCCTTCTGCAGGAGGACGAAAGCCGTGCTGGTAGGGGAGGGACGGGTCGCAACGGACGCCGTAGTAGTTCTGAACCCGGCGTTCGGTGGCCAACCCGTTGTCATCCCAACCCATGGGGTAGAAGACCTCGAGGCCCTGCATACGCTTGTAACGGGCGATGGTGTCGGTGTGGGTGAACGAGAAGACGTGGCCCACGTGCAGCGACCCGCTCACCGTCGGAGGGGGAGTATCGATAGAGAAGACCCGGTCTCGACCGGCGGTGCGATCGAAGCGGTAGGCGCCGTCCACCTCCCATCGAGCGGCCCACTTGTCTTCCAGGCCGTCCAGTGACGGTTTCTTGGGGACGGGGATCGACATGATCCCGCTACGGTACTTGCGTGCTGCGCCTGTACGACACTGCATTGGGGAGAGTGGCCCCCCTCGAGCCGCGTCGGCCGGGTCATTTTTCCATGTATGTGTGCGGTCCCACCGTCTACGGCGAACCCCATCTGGGCCACGGCCGGTTCACGGTCACGTGGGACGTCCTGAGGCGGTACCTCATCTGGAGCGGGCTGGACGTGCATTTCGTGTCCAATGTCACCGATATCGACGACAAGATCCTGGCCCGAGCCCGAGAGGAGGGGAGAGATCCCAGCGAGGTAGCCAGCCACTACGAACACGTCTGGTGGAGCACGTTCGATCGGGTCGGTGTCCTCCGGCCCGACGACACCCCTCACGCCACCGCCTACGTGGACGAGATGGTGGAGTTGATCGGCCGCCTGGTCGACGGCGGCCACGCCTATGTCGGCGGTGACGGGGTGTACTTCGCCGCTGACACCGTGGAGAGCTATGGGCTCCTCGCCGGGCAGTCGATCGACTCGTTGCGGGTCGGCGCCCGCGTGGAGGTCAGTGAGGAGGCCGGTAAGCGCTCGCCGGTCGACTTCGCCCTGTGGAAGTCGGCCAAGCCCGGGGAGCCCAGCTGGCCGTCCCCCTGGGGACCGGGCCGGCCCGGTTGGCACACCGAGTGCGTGGTCATGTCCCTGGGCCTGCTGGGGGACGCCTTCGACCTGCATACCGGAGGCCTTGATCTGGCCTTCCCTCACCACGAGAACGAGCGGGCCCAGGCGGTAGCCGCCGGCTACTCCTTCTCCCGTCGATGGGCCCACAACGGCATGATCGTGGATGAACGCGGCGACAAGATGAGCAAGTCTCTGGGGAACACCCTGTCGCTGCTGGAGCTGCTCGACGTCTTTGACCCGAGAGCTTTGCGCCTCCAGATCCTGCAAGCCCACTACCGTTCGCCAGTGGCGGTCGGAGAGTCGACCCTGAGGGACAAGTCGTCCGCCCTCGAGCGTCTGGACACCTTCGCCCGCGAGTTCTCCGACGCCCGCCAGGCGGCGCCCGACCCCGGCGCCCTGGCCCGCTTCCGGGACCGGATGGACGACGACCTGAACACCCCGGCCGCCATCGCGGTCGGTTTTGAGTGCGTGACCGAGGCCCGGGCTGCCTCGGGGGCGCAAGCCCGGGCGCTGGCGGCCGCGGTGTTCGAGATCTTCGAGCGGGCGCTCGGATTGGAGCTCCGCGATCAGCTGGCGGAGGTGCCTCCCGAGGCGCTGGATCTGGCCCGGGAGCGCGATGAGGCCCGTCGTCTCCGGGACTGGGCCAGAGCCGACCAGATCCGGGCCGATTTGCAGGCTGAGGGTTGGATTGTCGAAGACGGGGCCGACGGCACCACAATTCGCCGGTGAGCTTCGAGCAGGACACTGCCGTTCATCGCGATCCGGGTGGCGGCTGGGTCGCCGATCTTCAATCCCGCTGGAATGTGGGCGACAACCCGAACGGCGGGTACCTGCTGGCCATCGCCGTGAAGGCCATGATCGCTGACGCCGGGCGTCCGGATCCGGTGACCGTCACTGCGCATTATCTGTCCCCGCCGTCCCCGGGCCCCGTGATGATCCGAACCCAGATGGTCAAGCCCGGACGATCCTTCGTCACCGTGATGGCCGAGGTCATCCAGGGGGATCGGGAGCGGGTCCGGGTCCTTGGCGCCTTCGGCGACCTGACCCATCGTCGGGGACCGTCGAGGATCAGCGCCCGGCCCCCCGACATCCCGCCGCCGGACCAGTGCCGAAGCCTCCTGGATCTGACCGAGCAGGCCGGGCGGCCCGTCCCTGAGATCATGAATCGCTTCGACCTGCGCCTGCCCCCGGACAGTCCCTGGGGCCGGCCCAGTGAAGGGCGCCCGCTCGAGATAACCGGCTGGATCCGGTTCAAGGACGGGACCGAGGCCAGCACCGTCGGAGCGGTGGCTTTCGCCGACGCATTCCCTCCCACCCTGCTGGGGTCGGTGGCCGCCGGGTGGGTGCCGACCATCGAGCTCACCGTGCACGTGCGGGGCCGCCCCGCCCCCGGTTGGCTGCTCGGGACGTTCCGTACCCGCGTACTGGTGGACGGCCTCTTGGAGGAGGATGGTGAGTTGTGGGACTGCGAAAGGCGTCCGGTCGCCCTGTCCCGCCAGCTCGCCATGGTTCTCAGTCCTTGATAAGACGCGGCCGCAGCCGGGCACCTCTGCCCCCCGGGTTCGGCACCATCTGGTCGGCCGTGGCCGTGGACCTGGTCGGCTTCGGAATCGTCCTTCCGATACTCCCGATCTATGCCCGGCGCTATCACACCACATCTTTCGAGGCGACCCTGCTCGTGGCCGCCTTCTCGGCCGCCACGTTCGTCGCATCCCCCATATGGGGCCGGTTGTCGGACCGGGTCGGGCGCAAGCCGGTGCTGCTCGTCGCCCTGGCCGGGACAGCGGCCGGAAGCCTGCTGACCGGGCTGGCCGGCGGGTTGGCCCTGCTTTTCGTGGGTCGCATCGTGGATGGGGCTTCTGGCGCCAGCATCTCGGTGGCCCAGGCCGCCGCCGCCGACCTCAGCCGGCCCTCCGAGCGGTCGCGGTTGTTCGGCCTGCTCGGGGCGGCGTTCGGTCTCGGTTTCGTCGCCGGCCCGGCGATCGGCGCCCTGGCCGCGCTTAGCGGGCCGAGGGTCCCGTTTTTCATCGCAGCCGGCCTGGCCGCCGCCAACACCCTCGTAGCCTGGCGCCGCCTGCCCGAGACCCGGCGGCCGGTAGACCGCCAGCCCGGATCACCGCGCCCGGGTCCTATTGCCGCCCTGATGGGAGCGCGCCGCGCCGGCGCCCTCATTGCCGTGGCGTTCTCGGCCATGGTGGCATTCAGCGGCTTCGAGGCCACCTTCGCCCTGTTCGGGCAGAAGCGATTCGGGTTCGGGATCGCCGGGGCGGCCGCCGTTTTCGCCGCCGTCGGCCTTCTCATCGTGGTGGTCCAGGGGGGTCTGGTTCATCCGCTGGTCACCCGCCTCGGTGAGGTCCGTACCCTGTTCCTCGGGCTGAGCGCCAACACCCTCGGTCTGATCCTGCTGGCGCTGGCCCACTCGTGGTCGCTGGCCGCCCCCGCCCTGGTCGCCCTGACTGTCGGGCAGGGTTTGGTGCAGACGACGATGGCCACCGCGTTGGTCTCGAGGGCCGATCCGGCCAGCCGGGGGCAGGTCCTGGGGGCTCAACAGTCCGCCTCCGCTTTGGCCCGGATCCTCGGGCCGGCCCTGCTCGGCGCCCTTCTCGGTTCCGAAGCCTCCGGAGCTCCCTACCTGGTCGGGGCGGCCTTGACCGCCTGCGCCGCCGGGCTGGTCCTGGTCTCGTTGAGGCGGCCCGAGAGACATCTGGCACACCGCGTGGACATCGCTACCGAATAAAATTACTCTTCGGTAACAAGTCCCGGGTGAAGGGTGCCAACTTCCATGTCCGATTTTTCCAATGCCCTGAACGAGGACCAGCTTCAGCTTCAGAAGTGGGTTCACGACTTCGCCGAGAAGGTCATGCGCCCGGTGGCCCATGAGTGGGACGAGCGGGAGGAGACCCCGTGGCCGGTCATCGAGGAGGCGGCTCGCATCGGGCTGTACTCCTTCGACTTCGTCGCCAACATGTTCTCCGATCCGACCGGAATCTCGGTACCGGTCGTCATGGAGGAGATGGCCTGGGGCGACGCCGGCATCGGCCTGGCCATCTTCGGCACGACACTCGGGGTAGCCGGAATCTTCGGCAACGGCACTCCGGAACAGGTGGCGGAGTGGGTTCCTCAGTGCTTCGGGACGCCCGACAAGATCGCCCTGGCCGCTTTCTGCGTGTCCGAGCCCGACGCCGGCTCCGACGTCAGTTCCATGCGCACGCGCGCCCGGTACGACGAGTCGAGGGACGAGTGGGTTCTCAATGGAACCAAGACCTGGATAACCAACGGGGGGATCGCCGATATCCACGTCGTGGTCGCTTCGGTGGATCCCGATCTCAAAGGGCGGGGCCAGGCCAGCTTCATCATTCCCCCGGGCACCAAGGGGCTGTCGATGGGCCAGAAGTTCAAGAAGATGGGCATTCGGGCGTCCCACACCGCCGAGGTCGTTCTGGACGACGTGAGGGTCCCCGGCCGGCTTCTTCTCGGTGGCAGGGACAAGCTGGACGAGCGCCTGGCCCGGGCCCGGTCTGGCGAGACCGGTCAGCGCTCGCAGGCCGCACTGTCGACCTTCGAGACCACCCGCCCGGCCGTGGGCGCTCAGGCCGTGGGGATCGCCCGCGCCGCCTACGAGTACGCCCTTGAATATGCCAAGGAGCGGCACCAGTTCGGCCGGGCGATCATCGAGAATCAGGCCATCGCGTTCAAGCTGGCCGAGATGCGCATGCACACCGATGCCGCCCGGTTGCTGGTCTGGAACGCGTCGTGGCGGGGGGCCAGCGGTCACGGCTACGAGGCGGCGGAGGGCTCACAGTCGAAGCTGTTCGCCGGCGAGACGGCGGTGCGGGTGACCGACGAAGCCATCCAGATCCTGGGTGGGGCGGGCTATATCCGGGAGCACCCGGTGGAGCGGTGGCACCGCGACGCCAAGATCTTCACCATCTTCGAGGGGACCAGCGAGATACAGCATCTGGTGATCGCCCGGGCCATTTCGGGTCTTCACCTCACCTAGAAGCCGGCGTCGGGGCCGGGAGGTATCAAGCCGGCTGGCCACCCGGAGAAGCAGCGGCCCCTAAAAGTGGTCAGTCTGTGGCCGGTTTGGGGTGGGATCATGGACCGGTGCGTGCCGACCGGCTGGTGGCGATCCTGATGCTGTTGCAGACGCGTGGTCAAGTCACCGCGGCCGAAGTGGCCGACGAGCTGGAGATCTCCGAGCGGACGGCCCGGCGCGACCTGGACGCCCTGGGCGTAGCCGGTCTGCCGATCTACTCCATCCAGGGTCGAGGGGGCGGATGGCGGCTCCTCGGTGGCGGGCGGACCGACCTGAGCGGATTGACGGCAGCCGAAGCCCGAGCCTTGTTCCTGGTCGCCGGGCCCTCGTCGGCGTCGCCCGAAGTCAGAGCCGCACTGCGCAAGCTGGTCCGGGCCCTGCCCGAACCCTTCCGCGAGAGCGCCGAGGCCGCCACCGCCGCCATCGTGGTTGACCCGGTGGGATGGGACCGCCGGCCCGTGGAGCGGCCCGCCCCGCCCTTTCTCGATCTGATCCAGCAAGCGGTGGTGGAGGGACAGCGGTTGGACCTCGGCTATGTGGCCCGTGATCGCTCCGGTTCCCGCCGGATCGTGCATCCCCTCGGTCTGGCCGCCAAGGGCCCGATCTGGTATCTGGTCGCCGATACCGACGCCGGGTTGCGGACCTTCCGGGTCGACCGGGTCACCTCGGCCGAGCTCACCGGGGAGGCGGTGGTGCGGCCCGAGGGATTCAGCCTGACCGACGCCTGGCAGATGATCAGCGAGAACGTGGACCGGCTGCGGACCCCGTTTCGCGCCGTGGCCGCCGCCGAACCCGCGATCCTGCCGACGTGCCGGCACATCTTCGGTACCCGGTTGGGCATCGGACCGACCCGACCGGACGGAAGGGTTGACGTCGAGCTGCGCGGTCACGGTCTCTGGCCCCTTGCCGGAGAGATCGCCGGTTTCGGGTCCGCCCTGGAGGTCTTGGACCCACCCGACCTACAGGCCCATCTGGCCCGTCTGGGCGGTGAGCTCACTGCTACCTACGGTGTTCCACCCCGTCCCGGCGGCCGATGAACACGTCACTCACCAGCTCCGGCGGGAACAGGCCGTGACCCACCACCCCCGGGGTGCCCGCCAGTCGCGACGACAAGGCCGTGGGGTCGTCGAACTCCCCGAGCCAGTCCGCGATCAAACCGCCGTCCGGGCTCGGGGGCGTCCCCGGCCGCAGCTTCGCCTCGCCCAGGGCGCTCAGGATCGAGTCGGCCCCGAAGGCCAGGATCTCGACCGGGACCGGAGGCCGCAGGTGCCCGACCGGCTTGTCCGATGAGACGATCACGGAGAACCGGGCGGCGGCGGCGGCCACGATCTTTTCCCGGGTATGGGCGCCGCCTCCGCCCTTGATGAGCCACCCGTCCGGCGCTACCTGGTCGGCTCCGTCGATGGCCAGGTCCAGGTGCTCGATGCCTTCGAAGGGCAGCACATCGATTCCCAGCCGACGCGCTTCGGATTCGGTCGCCCGGGAAGTCGCTACGCAGCGGATGTCGAGCCGGCGGGCCGCTAGCGCGGGCAGAAGATAGGCGACTGTCGAGCCGGTTCCCAGCCCCACCCTCATACCGGACTCGACCAGGGCGGCCGCGGCCTCGGCCGCGGCGCGCTTCTCCAGCTCGATCGACGCGGCCATTGGTTGATCTTGGCAGAGCCGGCTGACCGCCGCTCCGACCCGGCCTGGATCTGGCCCTAGGTCAGCTTGGTCTGGGGGACGGACCGCAACCGGCCCGTCTCTTGCAGCTCGAGCACCGCCGCCACCGGCTCGGGGTCGGAGAAGAGGTCGCGGTCTCCGTAGTCGGCATCACGGCCGGTCGCGTCGGTAACCCACCACGACGCTTCGAGGGCGATGCCGCTCGGGTCGGTGAAGTAGATCGACCGGATGAATCCGTGGTCGACGACGTCGGTCACTTCGCAACCCGCTTCCTTCAGCCTGGACCGCAACGTGAGCAGCGCCTGCTCGTCGGGGAGGTTGAACGACACGTGGTCGAACTGAACGGCCCTTGGGTCCGGGACGCCGGCCGGTTTGGCGAGCGGCTCCAGATCCACACCGCGGTACTCGAAGAACGCCACCGTGCTGGCGGCGCCCAACTCGAAGAAATAGTGCCGGAAGGACGAGTTGCCCAGATGGGCCACCAGGCGAGCGCCCAGGATGCCATGGTAGAAGCGCACGGTGGCGTCCATGTCGGCGGTGATGAGGGCCAGATGGTTCACCCCCCGCCAGCGGGGGATCTCGCCTTCGGGGGGAGCGATGGATTCACCCATAGCCACACTCTAGGACCGGCACCAGGCTAGGTTTCGGCCGCCTAGGATCGCCTGGCAAACGATCGACCAGGAGGCTCGATGACCATAGGAGTTGGCGACAAGATCCCCGACGTCAAGGTACAAGTGCCCGGCCCGAACGGTCCCGAGGCGGCGCAGACGGCAGATCTGCTCGGGCACGGCACGGTGGTGCTCTTCGGCCTTCCGGGGGCCTTCACTCCGACTTGCAGCGACCACCATCTTCCCGGCTTCGTCGTCCGGTCGGAAGACTTGCGGGCCAAAGGCGT
>Ga0335073_10002743_pt1 | contig 24191 bp, 23 predicted proteins | sample Lox_Sample_22_FD_207093 | JGI IMG/M metagenome (GOLD analysis project Ga0335073, IMG submission 207093) | Soil microbial communities from Loxahatchee National Wildlife Refuge, Florida, United States - Lox_Sample_2.2 | ecosystem: Environmental > Terrestrial > Soil > Wetlands | place: USA... | reverse complement strand
TGGCCAGTGTTGCCGCGGTGGCCCGGGTGTCGCTATGCGTGACCCCGACGAGGACGACCAGGCCGGGTGCGGGCAGCCGTCCGGTCACGGTGCCGCCCACCGTCACGCTCGCGCTGCTGGCTCGCTGGATAACTCCTCGCACGGTTGGTGATTCTGGCATGCGAGGGGCCGGCGACTAGACTGCGGTAGCCCGCAGCGCGGCGGCACAGGAGGGTGCAAACCAGCCATGACTGACATCGCAACCAGGGGGGACGGCAGCAGGGCGGCAAAGCCCGGCCCGGCCACCCTCATCACCGTGGCCCCGACGGGCGCCGAGTCGGAGAAGGCCGCCGTTCCGGCCCTTCCGGTCACTTTGGAAGAGCTGGTCACGACGGCCAAAGAATGCCGGGAGGCCGGCGCTGCGGTGATCCACGTGCACATCAGGGACGCCGATGCGCGGCCCACGCTCGACCTCGGCCGGCTGCGCGACACGGTGCACGCGCTGCGCGAGTCGACCGATCTCATCGTGCAGCTGTCCACCGGGGGTGCGGTCACCGATAGCTTCGAGCGGCGGCTCGCCGTCCTGGATGCCGGCCCGGATGCGTGCTCGCTGACCTGCGGCACCGTGAACTTCGGCGACGACGTGTTCATGAACCCGTGGGGCTTCATGACAGAGCTGTACGCCAAGACGCAGTCGCTCGGCGTGGTACCGGAGTTCGAGCTGTTCGATTTCGGGCACATCGCGTCGCTGCACCGGCTGCTCGCGCAGTACGGCCCGCCGGCCGGCGGTCACGTGCACTGCGACCTGGTGATGGGCGTGCCCGGCGGCATGCCAGGCGACGCGGGCACGCTGGTCAACGCCGTGGCTGCGCTGCCGGCCGGGGCGACCTGGTCGGCCACCGGTATCGGCCGGACGTCGCTGCCCGTGCTGTTCGCCGCACTCGCAGCGGGCGGTCACCTGCGCGTCGGCATGGAGGACACGATTACGTTCGCCCGCGGCCGCGCCGTCAAGAGCAACGCTGAGCTCGTAGAGCGGGCCGCTGCCGCAGCCGAGCTGGCGCAGCGGCCGGCAATGACACCGACGAGCGCGCGCGACATGCTGGGGGTGCCCGATCACCGCTGACGGCCGAGTGGCCGACGGCAGGCTCGCCGATGCGCCTGTGCTGGCCGAAGTTGCCCGATCCGGCTTCGTAGAGTCGCGGCACCGCGGCGCGATCGCGGTCATCGCGGCCGACGGCAGCGTCCTGATGGCGACCGGGACGGCGGATGTTCCGATGTTCCCCCGCTCGTCGAACAAGCCGTTCCAGGCCGTGGCCATGCTGTGCTGCGGACTCAAGCTCGATGGTGAGCTGCTCGCGCTTGCCGCGGCGAGCCACTCTGGCGAGGACTTCCACGTGGCCGGCGTCCGAGCGATCCTGGCCTCGGCCGGGCTGAGCGAGGAAGACCTGCTGTGCCCGCCCGACTATCCGCTGGACGAGCAGGAGCAGCGGGCCATGATCGCCGCGGGCGCTCCGCCCGACCGCATTCACATGAACTGCAGCGGTAAGCACGCCGCCATGCTCGCGACCTGCGTGGCTGCCGGGTGGCCGACCGCGACCTATACCGATCCCGCTCATCCGCTACAGCAGCACATCAGGGACACGATCGCCAGGCTGGCGGACGAGCCGGTCGCTGCCGTCGGTGTCGACGGCTGCGGCGCGCCGCTGATGGCGATCTCGCTCACCGGGCTCGCGCGAGCCTTCCGCGCGGTGGTGCGCGCCGAGCCTGGCACCGCAGAACGGGCCGTCGCGGATGCGATGCGCGCGCATCCGGAGTGGACGTCAGGGACCACCAGACCCGAACGTGCGCTGATGGCGGCGGTTCCGGGCCTGCTGCTGAAGTCGGGTGCCGAAGGCGTCGAGGGGTTCGCGCTCGCCGACGGCCGGGCGGCAGCCGTAAAGATCGAGGACGGCGCCGCCCGCGGCCGCGTTCCGGTCACGGTTGGCGTGCTACGCGAGCTCGGCGCCGCGACTGAGCCCGGTGCTGATCGCGCCGCGCTGGCGGCGCTCGCCACCAGCCCGGTTTACGGCGGCGGCCAGGTTGTGGGCGAGATCAGGGCGACGACCGGGCTGCTCGGGTAGCTGGCGACGAGCTGCTCGGCGCCGGGCTGCTGCTGGCAGTGGCCGTGCTGCTTGGCGACGGGCTCGGCGGCGGCGACGTTACCGAGCTGGGCAGGCTGACCAGGCAGCTGGGGCTGGTGCCGCCAGCCGGAAATGCCATGGCCAGCCCGTCGGCGATATAGAGCGCCCGCTTTTCGTACCCGGCCGAGGTGTAGTGAATGCCGTCGCTGATGAACCAGCGGCGCTCGGCCAGCGCGGCCCAGTTGAACACCCGCATGTTCGGGTAGCGCGCGCATGCCTGCATGAGGGCGGTGTTCCACTTCTGCATGTTGGTCTCGGCGTAAGGACCCGACCGCAGCAGCGAGATCGCGTTGATCCACATGACCGGCTCGCTGCGGGTGGCACGCATCATCAGGCTGATCCTGGCCGCGAGCCCGACGTTAGAGCCGACCGCAACGTCCGCGGTGTCATTGGTGCCGAGCGCAAGCACCCAGCACCCGTGGAAGCCCTGCTTGATGAGGCCGCGCGCGGCCTGCTGGGCGTTGGTAGTGCCGGGCAGCACCTCGACAACCGAGCGCGCGCCGGTGATGTTGGTGTAGACGTTCTGCACGCCGACGTCCTCGTACCTGGCGGGGATCCGCTGGCGCCGCTCCGGCAGGTAGTCGCGTGAGACCAGGCCGTCGGACGTGGAGTCCCCGATGTGCGCGACCGAGGTGCACGAGGTGCGAAGCTGCCCGTCTCGTTCCAGCTGGACGGACTGCGGCGTGTCCTTGCCTGACGGCGAGTGCGTGCTCGCATGGCTGACGGAGTTAGTCGACTCTGAGAGGGCGCCGCTGCTGGCCCCGAGGTCTGCAGCACTCGAGGCGGCCGGGACGGCGACCATTCCGGCGAGCCCGGCACAGGCCACCAGGAACACGCCGGCCCCGGCTGCCGCGGCCGCCAGCTTCGATGGCGCCAGCCCGGCAAGCCTGCGGCTGCGGATCCGCCGCCATGCCCGCTGGATGGCGCCGTGACGCACGGGCTCCTCGACAAACTTCCAGGACAGTGCCGCGATCGCGATGCTCGCTGCTATCTGCCACACCGCCCTCGGCAGGTCCTGCGTGCTGTTCGCCGGGGTGGTCAGCACGATGACCGGATAGTGCCACAGGTAGATGCCGTAGGAGCGGACGCCGATCCACCGCAATGGCCGCCAGCTCAGCGCGGCCCCGACCCAGGTGGCAGGCCCGGCCGCAGCCGCCACGACGGCGGCGGTGGCGACGCTCAGCAGGACCAGGCCGCCGTGGTAGAGAAACGAGGAGTACTGGCCAACCCGCCAGATCAGGACGGCGATCACTGCCAGTCCGGCAAATCCGGGCACGTCAAGCACGCGCTGCACGGTCTTGGCTGACCTCGCCGCTCGTCCGCTCGACCACACCATGGCCAGCGCTGCGCCGATGAGCAGGCCGCACGCCCTGGTATCGGTTCCCTCGTACACCCTGGTCGGATCGACAGCAGGCTGGTAGAGCAGCCACATGAGGGCCGCGGACCCGGCCGCCAGGACCAGCGTCGGCACGGCCAGCCAGCTGATCGCGCGCGCACTGCGGTGGCGCCGGATGACGAACAGGCCGGCGAGCAGCACCCATGGCCAGATGAGGTAGAACTGCTCCTCGACCGCCAGCGACCAGAGATGGTCCAGGGGCTCGGGCGGCGCGAACCTGGAGAAGTAAGACTGGTTCTGCACGATCAGGTACCAGTTGCTGGAGTACGTCGCCGCCGCGGCTACGGCGCCGCGCAGGCTGGACAGCCGTGCTCGGTCGAGCAGTGTCACCCATGCGGTTACCACGGCCAGCATGACAAACAGCGCCGGCAGCAGGCGGCGCGCGCGGCGGAGCCAGAAGTCCGCCAGGCGAACGCGGCCGATCGCCAGCCAGCCGCTAAGCAGCAGGTCGGTGATGAGGTAGCCGCTCAGGGTAAAGAACACACCGACACCGAGCAGGCCGCCCGGCGCCCAGCTGAACTGCTCATGGAATGCGATGACAGCCAGCACCGCGATGGCGCGAAGTCCATCCAGCCCCGGCATGTAGCGCTGATCCGAGCCAACTGGCTTCGGCATGTTCCCCCCTGCCTCGACACCCAAGTGCCGGGGGAACTACCCAAAGTAGTTTCCTGATTACGTATTGGGTTCGATAAATGATGTAACGGAAGCGGGCTGCGAACGCGGGCGGCGCTATGGAGCATGAATGGTCGGCCGCAGCGCACGCCGCGACTGCGAGCAGCTATTTTACGACACAGTGGCTGCTGTGGCCGCCGTCCGGGAATGCCCTGGCAAGCGCCGCGGCAATGGCGTGCGCGCGAATCACGTAACCCTGTGACGTGTAGTGAATGCCATCGGCAAGGTGCCAGCTCGGATGCACCATGGCTGCCCAGTTGAAGATCCGCATGTTCGGATGCGACTGGCAGGCGGCGACGAGCGCGCTGTTCCACGACTGCATGTTGGCCTCGGACCACGGGCCGCTGGTGAGGTCAGTCTGCGTGTTCACCCACATGACCGGCTCACCGTGCGCCGCGGACATCATCTGCCCGATGCGGGCCGCGAGGCCGACGTTCGACCCCGCCGCGACGTTGGCGGTGTCGTTAGTTCCGAGCGCGAAGACCCAGCAGCCCCGGAAGCCGCGCCGGAACCAGGCCGTCGCCACCCGGTAGCCGTTGACCTGGCCGGGCATCTCCTCGACGATCGAGCGCCCGCCAGAGGCGTCGATCAGAGCGTGCCGAACGCCGATGTCGCGGTACTGAGCACGCAGCCGCTGGGCGGGGTTGGCAATCCACTGCGGCGACACCATGCCCACGGAGGTCGAGTCGCCGATATGCGCGACGGAGCTGCACGACGTGAGACCAGCGTGGCCGGGCGTCCTGACGGCCGCAGGCGTGGCAGCCAGCCGCCGCGGCGTTCGCGGCGTGCGCAGCGTGACGGCCGCGTGGCCACCGCCCGTGCGAGCGGCGGCCGCTGCGCGGGTGTCGCTGAAGGCACCGGTGAGCGCGGCGCTCACCACGGAGACGATGAGCGCGGCGACAATGCCGGCCACGACCGCTAGCCTGCGCTTGCCGCCCGACCCGCGGGACGGCCGCGATGCCAGCGGTGCCGATCCCGAGTCGGGGCGAGTGCGCCAGCGCATAATCGGTCTCCGTTCCAGATGTTCAGGTGATAAACCGGCAGAGAATGACTTAGCGGCTCAGGCGCCGTCGCCACGCGGGGAAGAACGCCCGTTTCGGTCGGCCCGATTCCCCTCGTCAGGCTCGGCGCCGCCCGGCGGCTGGACGCGTTCTCGCAGGTCAGACAGGGGTTCTGCGGACTGCGGGCAGGCTGCCGATGTGACCGGCCTCACCAGGTCCGCTGTCGCGGCGTCCCGCTGAGCTGGACCGGTCCATCCCGGACCGTGGCGCTCCGGCTACTGTTTGCAGTTGCAAGCACCATGGTGGGAGACTGGCCACATGAGCCCCGTGACCGTGGGCGCCATCGGCGCGTACATCAGGGAACAGCGCGAGCAGGCCAAGATCTCGCTCCGCCAGCTGGCGCAGTCGGCGGGCATCTCTAACCCCTACCTCAGCCAGATCGAGCGTGGCCTGCGGCGGCCGAGCGCTGACATCTTGCAGCAGATCGCGAAGGGGCTGCGGATCTCGGCCGAGGCGCTATACGTGCAGGCCGGGTTCCTCGAGGACAGGGCACCCGGCTCAGTCGTCCGCGAGGCAGTTCTCACCGACCCCGAGCTGACCGAGCGCCAGAAGCAGATGCTGATCGAGATCTACGAGTCGTTCCGGAAGGAGACAGCGATCGCACGGGCGGATGCTGCCGAGCTCGAGGACGACTCCGATGAACTGATGCCCGACGAGGCGGCGCTGACATGGCCCGAGGACCTCACTCCAGCCGCCGTATCGGAGCGGCGCCGCAGGCTGTCGATCGCCCGGTCAGCCGAGGGCGCGGCCGACGATGATGACGACGACGAAGCTGAGGGTGACGACGACGGCGGCACCATCCACCCGTTCCCGCCGCCGACCGGGAGCAGGTAGCGTATCCCCGTGGGATTTCTGAACCTGACAGGGATGTCGGTAGTCGGTTATTTCTTCTGGGTGCTGCTGCTCGGCGCGTTCGTCACCGAGGGCTGGGCGTTCATTGACGCCCTGCGGCGCCCAACAGCTGCTTTCCCGGCGGCCGGCAAGCAGACGAAGCCGATCTGGCTGATCATCCTGGGAGTCGCCTTCGTGATCGGCATCGGCGGCGCGCTCAATCGCCTGTCGCTGCTGAGCATCTTCCCGATTGCCGCATTCGTCGCTGCCGCGATCTACCTGGCCGACGTCCGGCCGAAGATCAAGTCCGTCAAGCCGGGCACCCGGCAGGGGCCCTACGGTCCCTGGTAAGCGGACTGCTGCCATGGCGGAATCTCAGTGGCGCACGCACCGGCTTGAGCTCGCCGACCAGACGCTGCGCGAGTGGGATGCCGTTGTGCTCCACTCCGGCGAGGACGGTATCGTCCTGGACCGGTCAGCTTTCTACCCAGGTGGCGGCGGTCAGCCGCCGGACGAGGGCGTGCTGCTGTGGGGTGGCGTGCAGACCCGGATCGCTGGCGTCCGGAAAGGCGATGACATCGTTCTGATCCCGGCGGAGGACGATCCGGTGCCGCCGGCCGGCACGACTGTGCGCGGAGCAGTGGCTGACGAGCGCCGGACCGCGCTGATGCGTACCCACTCGGGCCTTCACGTGCTCTGCGGCGTCGTGTTCCGCGACTACGGCGCACTCGTCACTGGCGGCAACATGGAGCCACTCAGCGCCCGCATGGACTTCGACCTGCCTGAGCTTCCCGACGGATTCCGCGACGCGGTCGAGGCGGCCTGCAACGCCGAGATCAGCGCGGACCGCCGGATCGACGTCCGCGTGCTGCCGCGCGCCGAGGCCTTCCAGCTGCCTGACATCATCAGGACCGCGACGAACCTGGTGCCCGCGGACGTGGCGGATGTTCGCATCATCGACATCGTCGGACTCGATCAGCAGGCCGACGGCGGTACGCATGTGGCAAGCACCAAGCACATCGGGAAGATCGAAGTCGCCAAGATCGAGAACAAGGGCCGCGGTTTCCGCCGCCTCCGGATCCGGATCGCCGACTGACCGAAGAGCGGCGGCTAGCCCGAATCGAGCCCGAAGCTGATTACACGCTCGGGATAGACCCGGATGATCTCCGCCGAGAATCCCGGTAGCTGGCCCGACTGGTCGCGGAGCGCCTCGCCCCGGCCCCGGATCTCGACGCACCGCACTCGCCACGGCTGCACAGACGCGATGTCGTCCACGACGAATGCCACGCGCGGGTTCCCGGCCAGATTGCGGAACTTCCTGCTGGCGCCCATATTGCGGCCGCCGATGTCGATGGTGCCGAGCTCGGCGTTGTAGCGGAACCCGACCGGATTGTTCTGCGGCGCGCCAGTGCGATCCACGGTGGCGAGCCGGCCGAGCCGCTGAGACTGCAGGTACGCAATCACCTCGGCGCTGAGTGCGGCGTGAACATCAGCCATGAGCTGGCTCCTCGGGCTCGGCCCGCGCCGCGGAAGTCCGCGCGGGGATGCACGTTAGCCTTCCACCACTGCCGGCCGGCCGCTTGCCTTCTCAGCGCAGCGGGAGCACCAGCAGGGCCGCGGGCACTGCCACGATCGCGGCGGACGTCGTGACGATGAGCGCGACAGTGGCGCTGCTCAGGCTCGGTGCGGGCCGCAGCAGCCTGATAACCCTGGCCGCCACCTCGCATTCCTCCGTGCGGTGAGCGACGCCAAGCGCGCCAGACGGTACACCCCCGCCGCCGGCCGCTCCGACCCGCAGCAGCGCGGTCGCAAGCTCTCTGGCCGGCCGGTGGCGCAGTGCCCGGTCGTCGGCGTGCATCTCGACAAGCAAGCCGACGGCTCCGTAGGCGCGCCGGGTCACGCCGGCCCAGCGAAATGCCCGGAGCAAGGCGAGGAACGGCAGTAGCACCAGGTCGTGGCGCTCACGCAGGTGCGCCCGCTCATGGGCGAGGACGGCAGCGAGCTCGTCAGCGTCGAGCAGGTCGAGCGCGCCGGCACTGATCACGATCGCGGACCGCAAGCCGGGCAGGCAGTACGCGGCCGCCGCCGGGTGATCCACGACCAGCGCACCAGGCACCTTCGGATCACCGTGGGCCAGCAGGCTGAGCAGGACGCGCTGCCGCTGTCGCGCTCGCAGCACCGACGCCGCGGCGGCTACGAGAATCCACAGGAGCACGGCGAGCAGGACAATTCCGGCCGCGAGGCACACCAGGCGGACTGTCCCGATCACATCGATGGCTGCTGCCGGGCTGTCGGCCCGCAAGAGGCTGGCCAGCCGCTCGAGGGCTCCGCTAGTGACGGTCGCCTGTGCGGTCGCGCCGAAGGCGACCAGAGCACCTACGGCCGCGAGCCCCCAGCCGAGACCAAGCGCCTGCCACAGCACGATCGCGGCAGCCGGAGCCCGGCGTGGCCAGGACGCGGCGGCTAGCGCGCTGGCGGCGGGGATGCAGCCGATGGCGATCGCGGCGAGGATAACGACAGCAGCGGACACGAGCTCACCCTCGGGGAGGCCCGCCGAGCGCTTCCAGGGCCCGCAGCAGTGCCTGGGCCTCGGTGCCGGACACGCTGCGAGCGAATCGCGCCAGCGCAGCCTGCCGGTCGCCGGTCTGGTCCAGCGCACTCAGCATGAGCTCGGTCACGTATGCTTCCCGGCTTTCTGCGGCACGATAGTGCCACGCACGTCCGCTACGCTCCCGCCGGGCGAAGCCCTTCTTGGCAAGGCGGTCGAGCACCGTCATCACAGTGGTGTGCGCCAGGTCCCGATCGGTGAGCAGGCCGCTCACCTCGCGAACGCTCAGGGGGTCGGCGGCCTCCCAGAGCACGTCCATTATGGCCCGCTCAAGCTCCCCAAGTCGGTTCACCGGGCAATTCTAACCCGGACGAATCAGGCTAGGGGCGGAGGGCGACGGTGCGTCAGGCTAACGTGCCGTCTGTGACGGTGCCCAGGATCGGCGTCAGCGTGGACCTCGTCATCCTCACGGTCCGCCGCGGTCAGCTGGCCACGCTGGCGTGGCGTCGGGACTCCGATCCCTACGCGGGGATGCAGGCCCTTCCCGGCGGCTTCATCCGGCTGGACGAGGACTTGCCGGCCGCCGCTGCGCGGGTGCTGGCTGAGCGGGCCGGCCTGCCCAGCGCACAGGTGCACCTGGAGCAGCTGCAGAGCTACGGCTACCCCGACCGCGACCCGACCCGGCGAGCCGTCTCGGTCGCCTACCTAGCCCTGGCGCCTGACCTGCCGGCCCCGGACACCCCGCAGATGAGCTGGCAGCCGGTCAGCGCCCTCACCCAGATGGCATTCGACCACGAGCGCATACTCCAGGACGGAGTGGAACGGGCCCGATCCAAGCTCGAGTACACCGCACTGGGCGCGGCCTTCTGCCGGGATGAGTTCACCGTCGCCGAGCTCCGCCGCGTCTACGAGATCGTCTGGGGAGTCCCGCTCGACCCGCGCAACTTTCACCGCAAGGTCACCGGCGCGCGGAACTTCCTGGTCGAGACCGGCGAGGTGACGGCCTCAGGCGGCGGCCGGCCGGCCCAGTTGTACCGTCGCGGCAGCGCCGTGCTGCTGCACCCGCCGATGCTGCGCCCGTCGGTGGTCCGCCCGCCCGTGCTGCGGTCGACCGTGCTGCGGCCAGCCGGCCCGGATGACGATCGCCCTCTACGCTGAGAGGATCAGGCAGGCCCGGCGCGCTCCGGGCGGTCAGCGGCGAGCAGCTCAGGAGGACGACGGTGTCCGAGCAGTCACCACGATTCCGGCACGTGCTTGACCAGTTCGCGGGGTACAAGCCGGGCAGGGCGCCGACGCCGTCGGGCGGCAAGACCTTCAAGCTGTCCTCGAACGAGTCGCCCTACGACCCGCTGCCGTCAGTCGCGGCCGTTATCGCTGATGCCGCAAGGCACGTGAACCGGTACCCCGACAACACCGCGGCGGCGCTCACCGAGGCGATCGCCGACCGGTTCGGCGTTCCCGCCGAGCACGTCGCGGTCGGCTGCGGGTCGGTCGGCATCGCCCAGCAGCTCCTGGAGGCGGTTGGCGAGCCCGGGGCAGAGGTCGTCTATGCCTGGCGGTCATTCGAGGCCTACCCGTACCTGTCCGACCTGGCGAACGCCACCTCCGTGCCGGTGCCGCTGAAGGACTTCGGCCATGACTTGCCAGCTATGGCCGAGGCGATCACCGACCGGACCCGGCTGATCTTCGTCTGTACGCCCAACAACCCGACGGGGACGGCAGTACGGCGTGGCGAGCTCACCACGTTCCTGGACCAGGTTCCTGCGGATTGCCTGGTAGTACTCGACGAGGCGTACGTGCAGTATGTCCGCGACCCGGACGTTCCGGACGGGCTGAGCCTGTACGCCGGCCGGCCGAACGTGGCCGTGCTGCGGACGTTCTCCAAGGCCTACGGGCTGGCCGGGCTTCGAGTCGGCTTCCTGATCGGCCATCCGCCAGTCGCCGAAGCGGTGCGCAAGACCATGCTCCCGTTCACGGTCAACTCGCTCGCCCAGGCCGCCGCGATCGCGTCGCTGGCGGCTGAGTCGGAACTGCTCGAGCGGGTCGAGCTCGTGGTCAAGGAGCGTGACCGCGTCCGGCACGAGCTGCTCGGCCAGGGCTGGACCGTGGCGCCGACCGAGGCAAACTTTGTCTGGCTCCCGCTCGGCGGCCAGTCGGCCGAGTTCGCCGAGGCGTGCGACGCAGTCGGGGTCAGCGTCCGCCCGTATCTGCCCGACGGCGTCCGGGTCACGATCGCCGACCCGGAGGGGAACGACGCGTTCCTCGCCGCGGCGGCCGCCTACCCGCACCGCCGTTAAAGGGCGAGCCTTACCGATCGTGGCCCAACTACTAAGGTCCTCGATGGGGAACTGACGCCCTATGGCTGCCGAGTGCGCGCGGTTTTGTGGCGCTGGCGGCGGCCACTTGTCGGCTGGCTGCCGTCGGTGCTTACCTAAACCCAGACGAAGATTCCAGAACCGGATCTCACGCACGTACGGGACGCGATCGATGACAGAGCCAGTGGCCAGCGGCAAGATCCAGGAGACGCAAATCAGCCGGTACCGGTCGACGCGCGGGCTCGACTACGAGTCGGTGCCGTTCCGGCTGTGGGAGAAGTCCAAGAAGCTCTTCTGGGATCCGGCCGATATTGACTTCTCGCAGGACGCGATCGACTGGCAGGAGATGTCGGTCGAGGAGCAGACGATGGTTGCCATGTCCGCGCGCGGCTTCATGGTCGGCGAAGAGGCCGTCACACTTGATATCGTCCCGCTGCTGCGCTGCATGTCAGATTTGGGCCGCCTCGAGGACACGATGTACCTGTCGATGTTCGCGATGGAGGAGGCTAAGCACACCGAGATGTTCAGGCGCTGGTTTGACGCCGTCGGCGCCGACCCGGCATCGCTGGACGACCTCGTCCGGGCTCAGCAGGCCGCTGTCACGCAGGGGCGCACGGGGCTGTTCGACGGCGCGCTCACCAGGGTGATGCGGCGGCTCGACACCGACAAGTCCCCGCGAGCCATTCTGGACGCGACCCTCATCTACAACCAGCTGGTCGAGGGCGTGGCGGCCATTGCGGGGTACCGCCGCTGGGAGCTGACGTTCCGCAGGCTGGGCAAGCTCCCCGGCCTCGAGGCTGGCATCAAGCTCACCCAGCGCGACGAGCGGCGCCACATCGCCTACGGCACCTACCTCGGACGGCAGATCATCGCCGAGAACCCCGAGCTGTGGGACTGGCTCGAGCAGCGCTGGGCCAGGCTCACCGCCGGCTTTGGTGGCGGCTACGACGCGGCCGACCCGGAGACCCGCGAGCGGCTGGCGGCGGCAGGCATGGACGACGAGTACCAGCAGCAGCTGATCAAGCGGCGGCTTGAGGCACTCGCTGTGGCCCGGACCATGAATGCCGACGAGGTCAACGCCAGCGCGATCGAGGCATTCGAGCCCGAGGAGCTCCAGCACGTGAGCTGACGGCCCTGCGACAAAATAGGTGCATGGCGACACTTGCGCAGCTAGAGCTCGACCAGGGCCCGGTGATCCTGCGGGCGGCCCGCCGGGAGGACGTCCCGGCCATCGTGGCGCTCATTGCCGCCGATCAGCTCGGTGCGACCCGCGACGGGGTCCGTGACGAGGCTGACCTCGCTGCCTACCTCGAGGCGTTCGAGGCCATCGACGCCGACCCGGCCCACATCCTCGTGGTTGCCGAGTCCGCGGGCGATCTCGTCGGCACGATGCAGCTGTCGTTCCTGCCCGGACTTGCCCGCCGCGGGTCGCTCAGGGCCCAGATCGAAGCCGTCCGGATCGCCGCGGACGCGCGGGGCAGCGGCCTGGGCGCGGCGATGATGGCCTGGGCAATCGATGAGGCCCGGCGGCGGGGCTGCGCACTGGTGCAGCTCACCACCGACAAGTCGCGGACCGACGCGCACCGCTTCTACCAGCGGCTCGGCTTCGTCCCGTCGCACGAGGGGATGAAGCTCTCCCTCTAGGCCGATGGCTGTCCGGCAGGGCGGATCGCTAGTCGACGACCTCGCACCTGATGTCGGCGCCGAGCGTGGCGAGCCGGGAGGCGACCGAGGCGTGGCCACGGTCGATCAGGTAACCGGGGGCAACCACGGTCTCCCCGTCGGCGGCGAGACCGGCGAGGATCAGGGCCACGCCGGAGCGCAGATCGTGCGCGATGACCTCGGATCCGTGCAGCGGCGTGGGACCGTGCACCAGCACGGCGCTTCCGGCCACCTCGATCTTCGCACCCATCTTGGCGAGCTCCTCGGCCAGCATGTACCGGCCGTCGAAGATGGTCTCCCGGATGTAGCTGGTGCCATCGGCGAGACAGCTGAGCGCCATGATCGGCGACTGGAGGTCGGTCGCGAAGCCGGGGTAGGTGTCGGTGATCACGTTGATCGGGCGCAGCTGCCGCTCGCGCCGCACCTGCACGATCGCGCCGTGGGTGGCGAACTCCACGCCCATCTGCTCGAGCTTCCAGCGGGCGACGCCGAAATGCTCGAGCGAGGCGCCGACAAGGCTGAGCTCGCCGCCGGTGATGGCGCCGGCCATCGCGAACACGCCGGCGTCGATGCGGTCGGCCATGACCGTGTACTCGACCGCGGTCAGCTCGTCGACCCCCTCGACGGTCACGAAGCCAGTCCCGCCGCCGGTGATCCGGGCGCCCATCTTGGTGAGGAACGCGATCACGTCGAGCACCTCGGGCTCGAGCGCGGTGTTGTCGATGATCGTGGTCCCCGGCGCGAGCGACGCCGCCATGATCAGGTTCTCGGTGCCGGTGTGCGAGGGCGTGTCAAGGTAGAGGTGCGCCCCGCGCATCCGGTCGGCCTTGATGTGGATGACGGTCTCGTCCTCTTCCACGATCGCGCCGAGACGGGCGAAGCCGCGGTAGTGGAAGTCGAGGTTGCGGCTGCCGAGGTTGCAGCCGCCGATGCCCTCGATGGTGGCCTCGCCGAGCCGGTGCAGCAGGGCCGGGACGAACAGCACCGAGGCCCGGAACCGGCGGGCGATCTCGGCCGGGAGGACCGAGCTGCTCAGCTCCGACGCATCGACGACAAGGGTGCGCTCAGCCTCGTGGAACTTGACCACGGCACCGACGGCCTGAGCAAGCTCGACCGCGCGCCGCACGTCCTCGATCACCGGGACGTTGCGCAGGACCGTGCGGCCCTTCTCCGCCAGCAGAGATGCGGCGATCATCTTCAGCGCGGCGTTCTTGGCGCCCTGCACGAAGACAGTTCCTTGAAGCGGGTTACCGCCGCGGACGATATAGCGGGTCTCTGGACCGCTCGTCATCGTGATGGAACTCCCGTCGGTTAGCTGCATCGTGCCGAAGTCCAGGGGCATGCCCGGGTCCTCTGCCCATGCAGTCGGCAGGCAACCATCGTCAAGGCCACCCGCTTGTCGTGACGTCAAGTATTCCACCGCTACAGAGCCCCCCGCGCCATGACGACAGTGTTACGTAACGTACCCGAAAGGCTTCATTAAGTAAGTGCAGGGGGGTTGCTGCTGTCAGCGCCAGCGCAGGCCGGTGATACGCTCAAACGCCGTCACGTAGGTCTGCCTGGTCTGCTCGACAACATCGTCAGGCAGCGGCGGAGGCGGCTCGCCGCTGTCGCGGTCCCAGCCGGCGGCAGGGGACGTGAGCCAGTCCCGGACGAACTGCTTGTCAAACGAGACCTGACTGCGGCCGGGCTGCCAGGAGTCGGCGGGCCAGAATCTGGACGAGTCCGGTGTCAGCACCTCGTCGGCCAGGCGCAGCACGCCATCGGAGTCGAAGCCGAGCTCGATCTTGGTGTCGGCCACGATGATGCCGCGCTCGGCCGCCAGGTCAGCGCCCCGCTGGTAGACAGCCAGCGTGATCCGCTCGAGGTCCGCCGCGGTCTGCTCGCCGACCAGCGCGACCAGGCCGGCGCTGGTGAGATTCTCGTCATGCTCGCCGCGGGGAGCTTTGGTGTCGGGGTCGAAGAGCGGCGCGGGCAGCCTGGCTCCGTCGGTCAGCCCGGCGGGCAGTGTGATCCCGGCGACAGCACCATCCTGCCGGTAGTCCGCCAGCCCGGTTCCGGACAGGTAGCCGCGCGCCACGCACTCCACTGGCAGCATCGACAGCGGCCGGCAGGCCAGCGTCCGGCCTGCGAACTCGGCCGGGACCGGGGCATCAACGAGGTGGTTCGGGACGATGTCAGTAAGCCGGTCGAACCACCAGGCGGAAAGCTGGGTGAGAATTTTGCCCTTCTCCGGGATGGGCGTGTCCAGCACATAGTCAAAGGCAGATATGCGGTCGGTGGCGACGAGCAACAGCACGCCGCTCGCGGTCTGATACAGCTCACGGACCTTGCCCGAGTACAAGTGCCGCAAGCCCGCGCTATCGGCCGGATCGGCGCCGCCGGCAGCCGTCACGCGAGCTTCTCCAGCCGGTCGAAGACGCCGCCGAGGCGGCGGACGTAGCGTTCCGGCGTGGACACCTCGTCCAGCCGGGCCTCGTCGAGCTCCTGTCCGCGGACCGCCGCGTGCTTGCGCAGTGTCTCGCGGAACGGCACGCCGGACTGCCAGGTCTCCATCGCCGCGCCCTGCACCAGCGCGTAGGCGTCCTCCCGCGACATCCCGGCCGCGACGAGCTCGAGCAGGACGGCCGAGGTGTAAATGAGCCCGTGGCTTGACTCCAGATTGGCCAGCATGCGGGCCGGGTCGACGACCAGGCCGTCCATCACCGCGGTGGTCTGCTCCAGCAGGAAGTCCGTCGCGATCGCGGCGTCCGGCAGCGCGATCCGCTCGGTCGAGGAGTGAGAGATATCACGCTCGTGCCACAGCGCGACGCCCTCCATGACCGGGACGACCTGCGCGCGCACGATCCGGGCCAGGCCGCTGATTCGCTCGGCCCGGACCGGGTTCTTCTTGTGCGGCATCGCCGACGAGCCCTTCTGGCCCGTGCTGAACGGCTCGGCCAGTTCCGCCACCTCCGTTCGCTGGCCGTGCCGGATCTCGAGCGCGATCGCGTCGCACACGCTGGCGATCAGGGCGAGCACGCTTACCCACTCGGAGATCCCGTCCCGCAGCACGACCTGAGTGGACACGTCGGCCGGGCGGAGCCCGAGCTCCGTCAGCACCTCGGCCTCGATCTCCGGGTCGATGTTGGAGTACGTGCCGACCGGCCCGGACAGCTTGCCCACGGCGACCGACTGGCGGGCGCGCAGCAGCCGGTCCCGGCACCGGTGAACGGCGAAGGCGAAGTCCGCGACCCGGTGCCCCCACACGTCCGGCTCGGCGTGGATGCCGTGCGTGCGCCCGACCCGCAGCGTGGTCCGGTGCGCGAGCGCGTGCTCGCGGAGCACGTGCAGCAGCTTGTCGCACTTGGCAGTCAGCAGGTCGGTGGACTCGGCCAGCTGCAGGGCCAGCGCAGTGTCCAGCAGGTCTGAGGAGGTCATGCCGTAGTGGACCCAGGCGGCGGCCTCGCGGGGCGTGGTGTTGTTGGCCCACGCCGACAGGAACGCGATCACGTCGTGCCCGGTGACCAGCTCCAGGGCGGCCACCGCCTCAGGGGTGGGCGGCGGGGCGGCGGCTACCGGAGCGACCGCCTCCTCCGGCACTGTCCCGGCCCGCGCGTGCGCGGCGAGCACGAGCGTCTCCACCTGGCACCAGAGCTCGTACTTGTGCGCCTCGCTCCAGACGTGACCCATCTCCGGCAGCGTGTAGCGGTCTATCACCCCAACTATCCTGCCGCATCTGCGCTGGCTGCCTCGCCCGGCCCGCCGGTCACCGGGCCAGGCGGGGGACCGGGGGACGGACCGCCGCGAGCCTGCCCGCCGTCCGGGTCACGCTCGGCGATCACCGGCGCGATGAGCACCGCCGCCACCAGCACGAGCTGAGCCTCGAGGCCGAGGGTCGCCCCGACGACGGTGGTCGCGAGCGCCAGGACCGCCGCCGCGATCCGCAGCCGCGCCGGGCCCGTATGCAGGACCCGCCGGATCACTGCGTCTCCGGCCAGGAACAGTGCCGCCCCCGCGGCCAGCACGGCGGCCTGCCCGGCCCGCGGGCCGGCCATCGGATGTCCAGCGGCCTCCAGTACCGCCCGCAGGATCCCGGCGGCCATCGCGATGAGCCCGAGCAGGAGCGGGATGTTGCCGTAGAAGAACGCGCCGAGCGCCAGCTGGGTCCGGCGCCTGCTGGCGGCCGCAGCGAGCACCCAGGCGGCCCGGTCGTCGTCTCCGGAGCCGAAGACGATCCACCACAAGGCCGCGGCCACCACCAGCCCGAGCACGGCGCCGACCAGCAGCCGCCAGCTGACTGGTCCCGAGCTGGCTGGACCCGCCGCGCCGATCCCGATCGCCGCGACCGACTCGCCGATCGCCACGATCAGCAGCGCGCTGTGCCGCTCGGTGAAATGCGCCGGGCGCAGCTCGAAGAAGCTAGCCGGGCGGACGATGAGCGGCGAGCCCAGCTGAACGACCAGAGCCAGCACCCAGAGCAGGTAGGCCGCCACGCCGTCGGTCCCGCCGGAGTGCGGTAGCAGGCCGGCGATGGTGACCAGCAGCCCCGAGGCGATGTTGAAGGGCGCGACCCGCAGGATGTTCGCGTTCACCCGGTAGTAGAGCACCGCGTGCACGATCACCACGAGGAGGTAGCCGAGGCCGAGAATATAGCCGTAGGCGGCGAACCCGCGCGGAATGGCCAGCCCGACCACAAGGAACCCGGCCATCCCCACCAGCAGCAGCAGGCGCTCGGCGGTATGCACCGGGGGCCGGGCATTGGTCAGCCAGGCATACGCCCCGTACATCCACCACAGGAGCCCGAAGACCAGCAGGACCTGCAGGATGGCCAGCCAGGACAGCCGGGTCGCCAGCACCGAGGTGAGCTGGGTGAGGGTGAACGCGAAGACCAGGTCGAAGAAGATCTCCAGGGTGCTGACCCGCAGCCGCAGCTCCTCGCCGCCTGGCTGCAGGCCCGCAGGCTCGGCCGCGGACGCGCCGCCGGTCACGTCGCCGGGCGGATGGCGGGCGCAGGCCCGGCGGCGATGTCGCTGCGGTACCAGCCACCGCGCATCCGGATCCGGCCGGCGGCCTGGTAGGCGTTCGCCCGTGCGGCCGCCAGGTCCGGGCCGGTCCCGACGATGTTGAGGACGCGCCCGCCGCTGGCGGTGAGGCGCCCCGAGCCGTCGATCGAGGTTCCGGCCTGAAGGACATAACTACCGGGAACGAGGCCTGCCTCGTCAATGCCGTCGATCAGGTCGCCGCCGACCGGGGAGGCCGGGTATCCCTCGGCGGCGAGGACGACCGTCACGGCGGCGCCCGGCGTCCAGGTCAGCTTGCCGGCGGTCGCCAGGTCGCCGGCGGCCGCTGCGGCCAGCAGGCCGCCGACCGGGGTCTCGAGCCGGTCCAGCACGACCTGCGCCTCAGGGTCGCCGAACCGGGCGTTGAACTCCACCACCCGGATGCCGTGGCCGGTCAGGCTCAGCCCGGCGTAGAGCAGGCCGGTGTAGGGCGTGCCACGGCGGGCCATCTCGGCCAGGGTGGGCTGCACGACGGTGGCGAGAGTCTGCTCGGCAAGATCCGCAGGTGCCCAGGGCAACGGCGTGTAGGCGCCCATGCCGCCGGTGTTGGGTCCGGCGTTCCGGTCGTAAGCCCGCTTGTAATCCTGAGCCGGCAACAGCGCGACGGCGCCCTGGCCGTCGGCCAGGGCGAAGACCGATACCTCGGGGCCGTCGAGGAATTCCTCGATCACCACGGTGCCGCAGTCGCCGGCGTGCCGGACGGCCTCGGCGCGGTCGATGGTAACGACCACGCCCTTGCCCGCGGCCAGGCCGTCCGCCTTCACCACGTAGGGCGGGCCGAACTCGTCCAGGGCAGCGTCAGCCTCAGCCGGGGTGCGGCACGTCCGGGCCGCGGCCGTCGGCACGCCCGCCGCGGTCATCACCTGCTTGGCGAATGACTTCGAGCCCTCGATCATCGCCGCGCGCTGGTCCGGCCCGAAGCAGCGGACGCCCGCCGCCCTGAGCGCGTCGGCGACGCCCGCGACCAGGGGGGCCTCCGGCCCGATCACCACGAGGTCCGCGGCCGTCCTGGCCGCGAGCGCGGTGATCTGATCGGGGTCAGCCGGATTGACCGCATGCAGGTCGGCGAGCTGGCCGATGCCGGGGTTGCCCGGCGCTGCGTGCAGCTGGCTAACCGCAGGATCGAGGGACAGGGAGCGGGCGAGCGCGTGCTCGCGACCACCCGAGCCGAGGACGAGTACCCGCACGGCGCCGAGCCTACCGGCGGCCTTAGAGGATCTCGCGTAGCTGCACGGTCTGGTCGCGCCGCGGGCCGACGCCGATGGCGCTGACCGGCGCTCCGATCATGTCCTCGACGGCCCGGACGTAAGCCTGCGCGTTCTTGGGCAGGTCGGCGAGTTCCCTGGCCGCGGAGATGTCCTCCCACCAGCCGTCCAGGTACTCATAGACCGGCACCGCGTGATGGAAGTCGGTCTGCGTCATCGGCACCTCGTCATGGCGCTTGCCGTGCACGTCGTAGGCGACGCAGACGGGCACCTTATCCAGCCCGGAGAGGATGTCGAGCTTGGTGATGAAGTAGTCGGTCAGGCCGTTCACCCGGGTGGCGTACCGGGCGATGACCGCGTCCAGCCAGCCGGTCCGGCGGGGCCTGCCGGTGGTCGTGCCGTACTCCCGGCCCGCCTTGCGGAGCCACTCGCCGCGGTCGTCGGTCAGCTCGGTCGGGAACGGGCCCGACCCGACCCTGGTGGTGTAGGCCTTCAGGATGCCCATCACTTTCGTGATCCGGGTCGGGCCGACCCCGGAGCCCGCGCAGGCGCCGCCCGCAGTGGGAGAGGAAGAGGTCACGAACGGGTAGGTGCCGTGATCGACGTCGAGCAGGGTCGCCTGCGCGCCCTCCAGCAGCACGACCCGGCCTTCGTCCAGCGCCTTGTTGAGTACGAGCCCGGTGTCGGCGACGTAGCGGCCGAGACGGTCGGCGTAGCCGAGATACTCCTCGGTCACTGCGTCGGCATCGATGCCGCGCCGGTTGTAGACCTTTGTCAGCACCTGGTTCTTTTCCCGGAGCGCGAGGTCGAGCTTCTGCCGCAGGATGCCAGGGTCGAACAGGTCCTGCACCCGGATCCCCACCCTGGAGGCCTTGTCGGCGTACGCGGGCCCGATGCCGCGGCCGGTGGTGCCGATCCGCGCATTGCCGAGGTAGCGCTCGGTGACCTTATCCAGTGCGACATGGTGCGGCATGATCAGGTGCGCGTCGGCCGAGATCAGCAGCTGGTCCTTCCAGACGCCGCGCTGCGTCAGGCCGTCGATCTCTGCCAGCAGCACCTCGGGACTGATGACGACGCCATTGCCGATAACCGAGACCGCATGATCGGAGAGGGCGCCCGACGGCAGGAGGTGCAGGGCGTAGCTTTCGTCGCCGATGACGACGGTGTGCCCGGCGTTATTACCGCCCTGGTACCGGACGACGTAGTCGACCCGGTCGCCAAGCAGGTCAGTGGCCTTGCCCTTGCCTTCATCGCCCCATTGCGCACCGACGATCACGATGGCAGGCATGTGATCGGTCCTTCCGTAACAGAACGAAAGCCCCAGGCCAACGTCTTTGCGGGGAAATGCAAGCGCGGCAAGGGGCTCTTGCAACTGGAGCTTACCGGAGTCGGCTTCACGGCCAGGAGCCGCTAGTGAAGCCCAGGCCATGATCGTGAAGATTCCTCCGCGTCATAGCACGGGAAATCCTACGTCGTGGCGGGTGACTAAGCGCCGAGCGCGGCGACGGCGGCCGGGCTGGAGTCAGCCAGGAACTCCCGGCAGCGGGCCGCCTCGTCGTCCTCGCCGATCGCCGCTGCGGCCACGCCGAGGGCGTGCAGCGATCGCAGGAACCCCTGGTTGGGCTCGTGTTCCCAGGGGACCGGCCCGTGGCCGTGCCAGCCCGCCCGGCGCAGCTGGTCGAGACCGCGGTGGTAGCCGGTCCGGGCGAACGCGTAGGCCGCAACCGGCTCGCCTGCCGCCATCGCCCGCTCGGACAGAGCTGCCCAGGCGGCGCAGTAGGCCGGGAATCGCGCTGCGACGTCCACCGGGTCGTTACTCGCGAGGGCATCCCTCGCCTCAGGGTTCACCGGGAGGAGCGTCTCGGGCGGCCCGCCCAGCAGGTTCTCGTGCGTCATGCGATCATCCTGCCGCCAGCGGGCCGGCTTCCGTCAGCCGGGCCGCCGCCTGCCGTGGCTCAGCCCATCTGCTTCCCGGCCGACATCAGGTCATCGCAGGCATGCACGACCCTGGCGGACATGCCCTCCTCCGCGGCCTTGCCCCAGGAGCGCGGGTCATAGGCCTTCTTGTTGCCGACATCGCCGTCGACCTTGAGCACGCCGTCATAGTTGGCGAACATGTGCCCGGCAACCGGCCTGGTGAACGCGTACTGGGTGTCGGTGTCCACGTTCATCTTGACGACGCCGTAGCCGATCGCGTCCCTGATGTCGGCCAGGTCCGACCCGGAGCCGCCGTGGAACACCAGGTTGAACGGCTTCTGGACGCCGTACCTGGCGCCGACCGCCTCCTGGATCTCCTTCAGGATCGCGGGCCTCAGCTTGACGTGGCCCGGCTTGTAGACGCCGTGCACGTTGCCGAAGGTCGCGGCCAGCATGTAGCGGCCCTGCTCGCCCAGGCCAAGCGCCTCCGCGGTCGCGAGTGCGTCCTCCGGCGTGCTGTAGAGCTTCTCGTTGATCTCGCCGACGATGCCGTCTTCCTCGCCGCCGACGACGCCGATCTCCAGCTCCAGCACGATGTGCGCGGCCGCGCAGTCGCCGAGGAGCTCGGCGGCTATCTGGAGGTTCTCCGGAAGCGGTACCGCCGAGCCATCCCACATATGCGACTGGAACAGCGGATCCTCGCCCCTGGCCACCCGCGCCTTCGAGATCTGGAGCAGCGGCCGCACGTAACTGTCGAGCTTGTCCTTCGGGCAGTGGTCGGTGTGCAGGGCGATGTTGACTGAGTACTTTGCCGCTACCGTGTGAGCGAACTCGGCCAGCGCCACCGCACCGGTCACCATGTCCTTGACCTTGGCGCCGGACAGGTACTCGGCGCCGCCGGTGGACACCTGGACGATTCCGTCACTCCCGGCGTCGGCGAAGCCGCGAAGGGCGGCGTTGAGCGTCTGGCTGGAGGTCACGTTGATAGCCGGGTAGGCGAAGCCCTGTTCCTTAGCCCGGTCCAGCATCTGCGCGTAGACCTCGGGCGTCGCGATCGGCATGGCGCGGAGTCCTCTCCTGCTAAGTCCGGGTTCATCACTGGTTTCAGTATCGCGGAGGCCGCCGGCGCGCCCAAGTCGGACGGCTGAGTTGCCCTGCATTACCGGGCAGGGGACCGTGACAGGTCTACTCTGCAGGCATGGGACACCATGACGCGGACCCAGCCAGCCGTCGGCATTATGTCGGCTTTGCGGTGCTGTCGGTCACGGTTTTAATGCTGCTGTTCGTCGGGGCCTTCGCACTGAACATGTTCTCGCAGCACTGACAGGCCGCCAGCGCGGCACGCCACGCCGACTCAGGCCACAGTCGTCAGCTCAGACCGAGATCGGCTAGCTCGAACGCCGGAAGGTACGGCAGTCCTCGCTCGGCAATCTTCGGCCGGGCGCCCCGCTCGACGACAACGGCGACCCCGACGACCTCAGCGCCAGCTTCCTGTAGTGCGTCAACGGCAGTCAGCACCGAGCCGCCGGTCGTCGAGGTGTCCTCCACAGCGAGGACGCGGCGGCCCGCGACATCGGGACCCTCGATCCTGCGCTGCAGGCCGTGGGCTTTCTCGGTCTTGCGCACGACGAAGGCATCCAGCTTCCGGCCGCGCGCGGCGGCGGCGTGGAGCATCGCCGTGGCGACCGGATCCGCGCCGAGGGTCAGGCCGCCGACGGCGTCATAGGACAGGGACGCGGTGGCGTCGAGCATGACGCGCCCGGCGAGCGGAGCGGCCCGGCCGTCCAGCAGGACTCGCCTGAGGTCGATGTACCAGTCGGCGCGCTGCCCGGACGTCAAGATCACTTCACCGTGGACGACGGCGAGTTCCCTGATCATGGCCAGCAGCTCATCTCGATCGGTCACGGCAGCCGAGCCTACCCGGCGGACCCGGGCGGAGCACTGGCCGGCGCCTGGTACCTTCTGCGGGCTGGCGGCTCCTCCGGCAACAGCTGGCGCGACCGTCATGGCCAACTAAATTCCGGTATTGGGTTAACTGGCGTCAGGAACCCGGCCTGGCGGATACGTCCACGATCCGCACTATGCGTCACGGCCGATCCCTTGCGCTGGTAACGTCACGCGCAAGGGGAAGGACGGTGTCGCGTGGATCGCTGCGCGCTGTTCGTGGATGCGAGTTATGCGCTGGCCGACAGCGCACTTGCCGTCCATGGCACTCGCAATCGTGACTCGGTGTCCTGGGACTACGCGGGCCTTCTGAAGCTGCTTGGCGGCCTGTCGAGGGACCGTACCGGCCTGCCGCTGCTGCGGTGCTACTGGTATGACACCTCGACGGACGGTAACCGCGCGCGCGAGCACGAGATGCTTGCCGACATTCCCGGGGTCAAGCTCCGGCTCAGCAAGATCCGCCCGAGCCGCAAGGAGGGCGTCGAGGCTGAGATCCGCAAGGACCTCACGGCCCTGGCCAGGAACCACGCGATCAGCGACGCCATCATCGTCAGCGCCGAGGAGGACCTGGGGCCGGTCATCGCCGAGGTCCAGGACCTCGGCGTCCGGGCAATCCTGCTCTACCTCACGGCGGACGGCGACCGCGCTGTGTCGCGGACCCTGCGGCAGGAGTGCGACGACCTTATCGAGATCTCGCCGAGTCACCTGCGTCCCTACGTCGACCTCATCGCCGGCGCGGAGCCGCAGCTGGCCGAGCCGGGCTTCCGTGCGCTGTCGGTTAATACTGCTCACGTCAGCGGGCCGCATGCCGCGATCGAGGCCCCGGCGCAGCCGCTGTATGCCTCGCCGCTGGCCGCTGACTATGAGCGGATCGGCCAGCCGCAGCTCGCGAATCTGCGGGCCAGCGGTCCGGCCGACGTCATGAGCTCGGGTACTGGCCAGGGTGAGCTTGCCAGCCAGTCGCCGCTCGAAGCGCAGCGGTATCAGCGGCCCGACGGTGGCCGCGGGCCGCTCACGCCAGGCGCCGACCCCGCGTTCGCCTCCCCCGCCCCTGGCCAGGTCGCGGCAATGGCAGGCCAGGGTGGCATACCGGCCCCTGTCGTGCCGGCCCCCGTCGTGCCAGCCTCAGTCGTGCCCGCAGCAGTCGCGCCAGGCATGGCCGGCCCGCAGGCGCAGGCTGGCGATGGGCTGGCTGGCAGCGCGGCCGCCGGGACCGGCGTTGCCATCGGCCGGCACCAGGAAAACGGTATGCAGCTGGCCAACGGCCTGCCGCAGAACGGAATGCCGCAGAACGGGATGCTGCCGCAGAACGGAATGCCGCAGAACGGGATGCCGCCAGGCGGACCGCAGGTGGCCCAGCAGCCGGGCGGCCAGCATCCGGGCGGCCAGCACGCCAGCGCCCAGTACGGCGGCCAGCTTGGTGCCGGCAGCAGCGCGCA
>Ga0335073_10002742_pt1 | contig 24193 bp, 21 predicted proteins | sample Lox_Sample_22_FD_207093 | JGI IMG/M metagenome (GOLD analysis project Ga0335073, IMG submission 207093) | Soil microbial communities from Loxahatchee National Wildlife Refuge, Florida, United States - Lox_Sample_2.2 | ecosystem: Environmental > Terrestrial > Soil > Wetlands | place: USA... | reverse complement strand
ATATCGCTATCGAGAATCGCATTCCGACCGTCTATCTCGTCGATTCCGCCGGCGTGTTTCTTCCTTTGCAGGAAGATGTTTTTCCCGACAGCGACGATTTCGGCCGCGTTTTCCGTAACAACGCAGTGATGTCGGCCATGGGCATTCCGCAGATTGCTGCCATCATGGGCATGTGTGTAGCCGGCGGCGGATATCTCCCCGTCATGTGTGACCATGTGCTCATGACCGATGGCAGCGGCCTGTTTCTCGCCGGACCGGCGCTGGTGCAGGCGGCCATCGGCCAGAAAGTTTCGGCAGAGGATCTGGGCGGTGCGGCCATGCACTCCGGGATCAGCGGCACGGTGGACTATCGCGAAGCGAACGACGAAGCGTGCCTGGCGCGGATTCGCTCCATTGTCGAGAAGTGGGGCTATCGCCGCCAGTCTCCCTGGGATCGCAAGAAGCCGGTGGAACCGCTGCTGGCGGCCGAGGAGGTCTATGGCATCTACGACTCTTCTCCCGCCCGGCCCTATGACATGAAGGAAATCCTGGCGCGCATCCTCGATGGCAGCCGGTTCGACGAATACAAGCCCGAGTATGGCAAGACTGTCGTCTGCGGCTATGGGCGCATTGGGGGCTTCGCCGTAGGCATCGTCGCCAATCAAAAGCTTCATGCGCAGCAAATCGACCACGAAGGCCATAAGCGGCTTGAATTTGGGGGCGTGATCTATACCGAGTCCGCCGAGAAGGCCGCGCGCTTTGTCATGGACTGCAACCAGAACCTGATTCCCCTGGTTTTTTTTCACGATGTCAACGGATTCATGGTGGGGCGCGATGCGGAGTGGAGCGGCATCATCAAGGCGGGCGCGAAGATGGTGAATGCCGTATCCAATTCTGTGGTGCCGAAGATTACCGTGATCGTGGGCGGATCATTCGGCGCCGGCCACTATGCCATGTGCGGCAAGGCCTACGATCCGCGTTTTGTTTTTGCCTGGCCGACGGCGCGCTACGCGGTGATGAGCGGCGATTCCGCGGCCGGAACCCTGGTGGAAATTAAAGTCAAGCAACTTGAGCGCGGCGGCAAGAAGCTGAGTGAGGAAGAAAAGAAAGAACTGTACGAATCGGTGAAGCGCACCTACGACGAGCAAACCGATCCGCGTTATGGGGCCGCGCGCCTCTGGATTGACAAGATCATCGATCCCAGCGAGACACGCGATGCGATCACCCAGGCGCTGGAGGCTGCAGCGCTGAATCCCGATGTCGCGGAGTTCAAGGTAGGAGTATTGCAAACGTAATCCAGGAGATTGGGTAGTTGGGAATTCGCGTAATTGGTTGCGTCCCGCGGTCCTTCAATTCCACAATCACTCAATTTCCCAATAACTCAATCCGACTTTGCAGGTCAGATGCGCGAAACTGTCAAGCTTATCGAGTGTCCGCGGGATGCCTGGCAAGGATTGCCGGGCCAGATTCCTGCTGGCCTGAAAACGGACTACCTCAAGGCCCTGATCAGCGCGGGATTCAAGCATATCGATGCCGTCTCATTTGTTTCGCCGAAAGCTGTGCCGCAGATGGCGGATTCGGAAGAAGTTTTGAAAGAACTCGATCCGCCCGATGACGTCGAGATCATCGGTATCGTGGTCAACCAAAAAGGGGCGGAGCGCGCTATTGCCACCGAGGCGGTGCGCACCCTGGGATTTCCCTATTCGATTTCAGAAGCATTCCTGCGCAAGAATCAGAATCAGTCGCCGGAAGACGCGCTCGACGAACTGGAGAAAATTCAAAATAAAGCGGATGATGCCGCACTGGACGTAGTTGTCTATATCTCGATGGCGTTTGGAAATCCCTATGGCGATCCGTGGAGCGTCGACGAAGTCATCGAGGCGATTGGCTTGCTCGAGGCAGAAAATCTCAGAATGGTTTCCCTGGCTGACACGGTAGGTGTGGCGACGCCACAGCAGATCGGCGACCTGATGGGAGCAGTGATCGCGAGATACGATTATCTTGAAATCGGAGCGCACCTGCACAGCCGGCCGGAGCACGCGGCAGATAAAATTCTCGCCGCCTACGAGGCCGGGTGCCGCCGCTTCGATTCGGCGCTGGGCGGTCTCGGGGGATGTCCCTTCGCCCAGGACGCTCTGGTCGGCAATATTCCGACAGAGACAGTTTTATCTGCGTTGCAGCAGCGCGGGGCGCAATTGCCGCCGCTCAAGCCGCTGGATGCATTGCTGAAGGCGACAGATGGCATCGCGGCGAAGTTTTCCAGTTCCCATGCGGCGGATTGATGGGCTACACAACCATCCAACTCGAATACGACTCCCGGATCGCCATCCTTACGCTCGACCGTCCTGAGAAGCGCAACGCAATCAGCTTCGAACTGATCGACGATCTTCTGCGCGCGCTGGACGAAATCTCGAAGTCCGATGCGCAGATTGTCATTCTTACCGGAGCCGGCAAGGCCTTCTGCTCCGGCATGGACCTGGCGAATCTTAAGGCGCTTCTCGGCCGGACGCCCAAGCAAAACCTTGAAGATTCCCAGACGATGGTCAGACTCTTCCGTTCCCTCTATGAGTTTCCCAAAGTGACGATCGCTGCGGTTAACGGGGCGGCCATTGCGGGCGGGACCGGCCTGGCGCTGCTCTGTGACTTTTCCCTGGCTGTTCCCGAGGCCAAATTCGGCTACACTGAGGTTCGCATCGGTTTTGTACCCGCCATCGTTTCCACGTTTCTGTTGCGGCAGGCAGGGGAGAAGCAGGCACGCGATCTGCTTTTGACCGGCAGATTATTCGGAGCGGAAGAAGCTATGCGCATGGGATTGATCAACGAAATCGTCGCCCCGGAGAATTTGATGACGCGCGCCCGGGAACTGGCCGCGCGGCTGCTGGAAAACAGTCCTGCTTCGCTGCGCGCCACCAAGAAACTGCTCAGCGATCACTCCCGAGCGGAACTCGACGCCCAGATTGATGCCGCCTTGCGCCAGAACGCCGCCATCCGCAGCACGGATGATTTCCGCGAGGGGGTTTCCGCATTTCTCGAGAAACGCAAGCCATTGTGGAAGGACTGATGACTCGCGCGGAAAGGATTCGCAACTTCCCCAAGACCGGCTGGCGCAATTTCCTGGCCCGCCAACTGGCGTCGCTGAGCAGGCACCCCGCGCCTTCGGCTTTTCTCGATTACCAGACAAAAACTGCGCTGCATCTGCCCTTCGCCGGCGAGTGGTATGTCTATTGGGGCGGGCGTTCGCCCGCACAAAATCGGCATGTCGTGGCAAACGATCAGCGCTTCGCTTACGATTTTCTGATTCTCTCCAACGGACACAGAGGGCAATCGTTTCGAGGCAGCGGCCAGAGCAACACCGATTATCTGTGCTTCGGCCAGCCGGTTTACGCTCCGGCCGATGGCACGGTTCTGAAAGCCGAGAATGACATGCCCGATAACCAGCCCGGAGAAATGAACCCGAAGTCGGTCCTCGGAAATTACGTGGTTCTGGATCACGGTTCCGGGGAGTTTTCGTTTCTGGTACATCTCCGCCAGGGCACGCTTTCGGTTAACGTGGGCGACCAGGTTCACCGCGGGCAGCAATTGGCCCAGTGCGGGAACAGCGGAAATTCTTCCGAGCCGCATCTTCACTATCACCTCCAGAACACGCCTGCTCCCTTCTTGGGCGATGGCCTGCCTGCCTTTTTCGTAGAATATGTCGCCGATGGAAAGTCCCTGGACCGGGGACAGCCTGTGGCGCGCCAGACCGTAAGGAGCACGCGTGAATTCAGCGGCCAATGAAACCCGTCTGCGGGTCCGCTACGCCGAAACCGATCAGATGGGCGTGGTGTATCACTCCAATCACTTCGTTTGGTTCGAGGTGGGCAGAGTGGAACTGCTGCGCCAGTTGGGTTTTTCCTACCGCGACATGGAATGCCTTGATGGCCGCTACATTGCCGTGGTTGAAGCCAAATGCCGCTATCGGGCGCCCGTCCGCTACGACGACGAAGTGGTGGTCCGCACCACGCTGCGAAACGTGCGGGAGTCGGTCATTCACTTCAGCTACGAATTGCTGCGGGCGGATGACCGCTCTCTCATCGCCGAAGGCGAAACCACGCACATCGTAACCGACGCGAACATGAAGATCGCTGAACTGCAGGAAAAGTATCTGACGGCTTTCCGCTCCGCCCTCGGAAAAGATGGTTCCGGGCACGCGGGAACAGAAAACGAAAAGACCTCTTGAACGCACTGCACCTCACCGGGCACGATCTCACGCTCGAGGCCGTACGCGAAGTGGCGATTGAGCGACGGCCCGTGCTGCTTGCCGCGGACGCGCGCCAGGGCGTGGAGCGCGCCCGCGCGGTGGTCGACGCACTCGTCGCCGGGGAGCACGTTGCCTACGCCATAACAACCGGGGTGGGCAAGCTCAGCGACGTGCGCATCGCCGGCGATCAGATTCGCGAACTACAGGTGAATCTGGTGCGCTCGCATGCGGTCGGCATTGGTGAACCCCTTCCCTTCGCGGAAACGCGCGCCATGATGCTTTTGCGAGCCAACTCGCTCGCCAAAGGCCATTCGGGTGTGCGCCCGGCGATCATCGATACTCTGTGTGAAATGCTGAACCGGGGCGTGACTCCGTATGTGCCATCGCAGGGCAGCGTGGGCGCGAGCGGTGATCTGGCTCCGCTGGCGCATCTCGCGCTTGCGCTGACCGGCGAAGGCGAATGCGCGGATGAAAACGGAGCGCGGGTTCCCAGCGGCGAAGCGCTGAAGCGGGCCCAGATCAAGCCGCTGGTTCTCGAAGCAAAAGAAGCCGTGTCGCTGATCAACGGCACACAAGCCATGCTGGGTGTGGGCGCGCTGGCACTGCTGGCTGCGGAAACGCTGGTCGACTCCGCCGACGTGATCGGCGGACTTTCCTGCGATGCGCTGAAAGGCACCGATACAGCCTTCGACGAGCGCATTCACAAGGCGCGCCCGCATCCCGGACAGATGAAGAGCGCGGCCAACCTCCGGCATATGCTTGATGGCAGCCAGATTCGCGAGTCGCATCGCGCCTGCGGCCGTGTACAGGACGCCTATTCGCTGCGTTGCATTCCGCAGGTACATGGCGCCGTCCGCGACACGCTGGCCCACTGCCGCGAAGTATTCGAGACCGAAGCAAATTCGGCCGTGGACAATCCCCTCGTCTTCATTCCCGACCCGAAAGAAGCCACCGGCGACGTCATCTCGGGCGGGAATTTTCACGGCGAACCAGTTGCCTTTGCCCTGGATTTCCTCGGCATCGCTCTCAGCGCGCTGGCCGGGATCAGCGAACGGCGGATCGAGAGGCTGGTAAATCCCGCGCTCAACGAAGGGCTGCCGCCCTTTCTCGCGTCCAGCGCGGGTTTGAACTCCGGTTTTATGATGCCGCAGGTTACCGCGGCGGCGCTGGTCAGTGAGAACAAAGTCCTGGCGCACCCCGCATCAGTAGACTCGATTACGACCTCAGGAAACAAGGAAGATTACGTTTCGATGGGCATGACGGCGGCGATCAAGTTGAAGCGTATTGTTGAAAACACGCGCAACGTGCTGGCCATCGAAGCCATGGCCGCCGCGCAGGCCATGGACTTTCTGGCGCCGCTTAAAACTTCAAAGCGGGGTCAGGCAGCACATGCTGCGATTCGATCAGTGTGCCCCACCATGGAAAAAGACCGGGCTATGTATGGTGATTTCGTGCGCATCGCCGAGCTGATCACAGCCGGAAAAATCGCTATCGTATTGCGATAACTAACGAGCAAGCGACCACGAGGTGACAACTAAGAAATCAACTCCAGTTTGTCGCCCTGAATCAGGCTGTCTTCTCCGCGCTCCCGTCCAGCCCTAACTCCGCGGCAATCCCCTTCATCGCTTCAATGCACATCGCGATGTGCTCATCCAGATCCACGCCTAGCGCCGCCGCTCCATTGACGATATCCTCCCGGTTCACCTTGCGGGCGAAGGCCTTGTCTTTCATTCGCTTTCTCACCGATTTCGCGTTCACCTCCGCCAGCGACTTGCCCGGCTTCACCAGCGCGACGGCTGTAATGAATCCCGCCAGTTCGTCGCAGGCAAACAGAGATTTTTCCATCCACGTATCGCGACTGACGCCCGTGTATTCCGCATGCGACATCACGGCGCGCGTAATCGGTTCCGGCCAGCCGCGCTCCTTCATGATCGCGTTGCCTTTGTAGGGATGCTCTTCCAGACTCGGCCAGCGTTCATAGTCGAAGTCGTGGATCAGGCCGACAATTCCCCAGAGATCTTCTTCCCCAGAGTCCGCGTCGAATCTTCTCGCGCAGGCTCGCATGCACGCCTCTACTGCCAGAGCATGTTTGCGCAAACTTTCTGACTGGGTGAACTCAGTTAGTAAACACCACGCGGTTTCGCGATCGATGGTCATTCTGGCTATTTTCTCCGGTTTTCGCGGGTTCGTTCGCTTCCATTCGCAAACAATTCGCGCGCTTTGAATCATTTTAGCCTTGACATTCACAGGGCGAGTACCGCAGATTAGGCCGACAGCGGGAAAATCTTCCCCCAAAGTGACTGTTTCCCGCGCTTGCTGTACGGAGTAGCCAGCTCTGGCCCTCCCACAACTCGATGGCCACGACTCTTGCCCCGGTTGATGCACGGGAAGTCGTCCGCTGCGATCACTGCCTGCTGGTGCAATTCCGCACGATCAATAACAACTGCCGCCGCTGCCACGCGTCCCTGGATGAGGAGCCTGAACCCGAGCCAATCGTGATGACGCCGCCGGTGATGATGCCGATTCCGGGCAATGGGCGTGGGCATCTGAACCTGGCGGCATCGATCCGCTCGCTGCGCCTACGCAATGGCTTGAGCCAGCGGCAACTGGCAGGCCGTATGGCGGTCCCGCGAACCTATGTTTCCAAAATCGAAAACGAAAAAGCCACGCCCACGCTGTCTTCCTTGGAACGGCTGGCGCGCGCCCTGGAGGTGACCGTGCCCGAATTACTCAGCGGCGGCGAAAAGAGCCGCCAGGAAGAGATCAGCGAATTGATGAAAGATCAATTCATCGCCGAGATACTCCCCTTCGTCTCCCGGCTTAACGGAATGCAAATGTCGAGCATTTTGACCCAGGTGCGGGACTTGACGATAAGACCGAGAAGGAGCGCGTAAGTTTGGGCGTCTACGCGGCGTGAGCGCAGCGGGAGAGCCGCGTGCCGAAATCCTGAGCGTGGCGAAGGAATTTAGGAGCTCAATTTTTCCGGGCAACCAGCCAACTCGATGCCGGGACCGAGCGTGGTCCCGGCTTTTTTCTGCTCCGCGCAGTTGAATCCTGAATAGATCGACCAACATCTATCCAGCATGAATTCGCAACGAATTGAGGGGCCCACTTTTCTCCCGGATGGGTCATTGATTCAAACCTCATTGCCGGGCGCATGGAACGGCGAAACCGTGCCTGCGCTTGGGGAGAATGCTAAGCCTCCTGCTGATGGCGCGCTGCTCGATGCCTATTCGCGCGCGGTGACGAGTGCGGTTGAGCGCATCAGCCCATCGGTTGTCAACATTGAAGTGCATCAATCGGCCGGCAAGTCGCGCTCCGGCGAGCCGCGCGAGCGCCAGGGCGGTGGTTCGGGATTCGTCTTCACGCCTGACGGATTGATCCTTACCAACAGCCACGTGGTGCATGACGCCAAGCGTATCTCGGTGACGTTTGCCGATGGCCGCCGGATGGCCGCCAGCGCTATCGGGGACGACCCGGCGAGCGACCTGGCAGTGATTCGCGTCGATGAGCCGCATTTGGGTGAGCCCGGCCTCATCGCTGCCGCGCTGGGCGATTCGCAGCAGCTTCGAGTCGGGCAAGTGGTGGTGGCGATCGGCGCCCCTTATGGCTTTCAATCGACGGTGACGGCGGGCGTGGTCAGCGCGCTGGGACGCTCGCTGCGGTCGTACTCCGGGCGATTGATCGACGACGTGATACAAACTGACGCCTCGCTCAATCCGGGCAACTCCGGCGGACCGCTGGTGGATTCGCTGGGACGCGTCATCGGCGTAAATACCGCGACCATTCTTCCCGCCCAGGGCATCTGCTTTGCCATCGGCATCAACACGGCCAAGTTCGTAGCCAGCCGCCTGCTGCGCGACGGGCGCATCCGGCGCAGTTTTATCGGTGTCTCGGCGCAGACCGTGCCGGTCCACCGCCGCGTGGTGCGGTTCTACGATCTGGCGAAGGAATCGGGCGCCATGGTCCTGTCGGTCGAAGAGAACAGTCCGGCCAGGCGTGCTGGCCTGCGCGATGGCGATGTGATCGTAGCTCTGGAAGGCAAGCCGGTCGCCGGCGTCGACGACCTTCATCGCCTGTTGACCGATGTGCGCGTGGGAGTAAGCTGCTCGCTGACAGTCGTGCGCTACACCGAGAAGCTGGAGTTGAAGGTCCTGCCAGAAGAAGCCAAGTAAGTCGTGTGGCTGGGGCTTATGTGGCGCGGGCACTCCTGCCCGCGAGACGCTCAACACTGCGGACCGGCGACTGTTTTCATTGGTTGTCGCGAACTTTAAGGGGGTCATTCCGTCAAACCGGTGGGGCAGCGCCGGTGAGGAACCAGCTCTCCCGTGTAGCAAGTAGCACCAAATGCCGTGACCTTCGGAATGCCGTAGCAATAGGCTTTCCACTACAGGTTGGCTATACTTGGATCATGGCAAAGCTCTCTGCCAAGTCGAAATCCGCCCTGGATACCCTCGTGAATTCTGTCAATCGCATCCGGGCTGAAGCCAGGGAACGCATGAGCCAAGAGGAATTTCGGCAGCTGGACGAAAAAGTGCATCAACTCGCTAACAAAGTCCGCGCTTCTCGCGGACGTAAACGTGAAACTGCATAATAAGCGCTTTCAACTCTTCCTTCCCGATCCCGGGCTTGTGCCACTTCAATAAGGCGACAAAGTCATCTTCGGTTCCGTGTTCGAGTATGTCTCGCATATCCTCTTGGAATCTCTGCTCGCGCCGAACGGCATCCATATCCGTTCGCTCTTGCTTCGGCGGTTTCCAGCGGCGTGGCATTTAGAGTTATCTCTTTTTGTCGGTCGGCGATGCGTGCAATTGCGTTGCTGTTTCAAGGGGAGCGCGTGAACTAAGCTTGCGCCCGAGGGCGCTATGCTGTTCTAGGGCACGCCTGACTTGGTTGATCCACTGGTATTTAGTTTGCCTTCCTTCTTTTACAATCTCGACCTCACCCTGCGCCACCAGCCTTCTGAGGGTGTTGTGGAGCGGCACGAGTCGCTGCTTGTACTTCGAAAAATTAAAACCGAGATCCTCCAGTCGCTGGCGGATTTGGGGAGCAGTCATGGGCGGGAGCATCAGTTGGAGAATCGTCCGGACGCCGTCCGTAAAGCTGAGATTGAGCGCGGACCCAACGTGGTCGCCCAGGTTGACATCAGCGGGCAGTTCATCTTTACGCCCACCCGAAACTAAGGAGAGGCTGTCTACCACTCCTTTCCACCTCTCAATCTCCTTGTCGAGTTCCGCACGCTCCGCCATTAGCTTCTCGACCTTCGACTGTGCAATCTCAAGAGCATCCCGGATCTTTTTTTCCATGATAAATTATATTATGTGAGAGTAAGGTAAATTGATACCATTAACCTCCGTGAATGTAAGCAAAACCGTTAGGGCTGCGATATTCGCTCTTCCGTGCGCGAGGAAAAATAGGGGAGCTTTTGGGAATTTGACAGCGTCGCCAGCCGCATTGCTTCCCCCTCCCCGCTATGCTAGCCTTTTCCCGAGGCGTTTCTCTTTGCAACACAAAGTTCCCGCGGGGCTTGACCACAAGGAAGCAGAAGTCTACCGGCATCTGGATCCGCAAAAGCTCCCCAAACACATCGCCATCATCATGGACGGCAACGGCCGCTGGGCCAAGCGCCGCCACATGCCGCGCGTGGCCGGGCATCGGGCGGGGGTTGCGGCGGTGCGCTCCACGGTGGAGACTGCGGCGCGCATTCACATTCCGGCGCTTACGCTCTACGCATTCTCTGAAGAAAACTGGAAAAAGCGCCCCAAGAGCGAAGTCGACTTTCTCATGCGACTGCTGAGCCGCTACCTGAAGGCGGAAGTGCCCACGCTGAACCAGAACAGCATCCGCCTCCAATACATCGGCCGGCAGCACGAACTCCCCCCCGACGTGCAGGAGCGTATGGCCTGGGCCCGCGAAAGCACCGCGGCCAATGCGGGCATGGTGCTCACCCTCGCCCTCAATTACAGCGCGCGCAGCGAAATCGTCGACGCATTTCGTGCCATGCTGACAGCGGCGGAGCAGAATGGCGGGGTCGAGCACCTGCGCGTCGATGAAGATGCCGTCAGCCGCCATCTCTATACGAGGCACCTGCCCGATCCCGATTTGGTGGTTCGCACCAGCGGCGAGATGCGGCTCAGCAACTTTCTTTTGTGGCAGCTGGCCTATGCCGAGATTTATGTGACCTCAACCCTTTGGCCGGACTTTCGCGGCGTCCACCTGCTCGAAGGCATCGCCGAATACCAGAAGCGGGAACGCCGCTACGGCGGCCTCAACCACGGCGACACTCACGCTCAGCCACTTTAACCATAGGGGACACAGGGGATCGTTGAGGTTTACCTTGTGTCTCTCCGTGCCCTGTGTGGTTAAATGTCCTTTCGCTGAAATCCGTCTCCCTTGCTAAAACGCATCGCGACCGCGGTCGTCCTCATTCCCATTGTGCTTGCGCTTGTTCTGCGCGCACCGGTGCCGGCGCTGGCGGTCGTCGCCGCGGGCGTGGCCCTGCTCACGATACAGGAATTTCTAAAGCTGAGCGAAGCCTACGGCGTTCACCCGCTGCGCCTGCCTACTTATATTTTTGTTGTGTTGTTCTTCATTCTGCTGGCGGTCAGCGCGGGCGCCGACACGCCGCAGCTTTGGACCATCAAGTTCGTTCTCACCCTGGGCTTTGCGGCGGTGATCGCTCCCTTTGTGTTTCTGACTGTCGCCATGCCTCGCGGCCAGCTAAGCGGCGCCTATCCCGCGGCAGCGGCATCGGCATTCGCATTTGTCTACATCGCCTTGCCTCTTGGGATGATGGTGCAACTTCGCCAGCAGGCCGCAGGCGCGATTTTTCTTCTCTATCTTTTGCTGGTCGTCTGGGCGGGAGATATCTTCGCCTACTTCGTCGGCCGCGCTGCGGGACGTCATCTGATGGCGCCGCGTATCAGCCCGAAAAAAACCTGGGAGGGCGCCGCAGCATCCCTGGCGGCAAGTCTGGCTGTAGGGATTCTCCTGTTCAATCACGCATCGGATCTCAGTACGCGGCTGCTGAACTGGGGCATCATCAGCCGCCCGGATGGAATGTACGGGCTGGAGGTCCCCGCGATTTGGCCGGTGATTTTTCTGACGATCGCAGTGAATGTTGCGGCGCAACTCGGCGATCTGGTCGAGTCGTTGATCAAGCGCGGCGCCGGAGTAAAGGATTCCGGCGCGCTTCTTCCTGGCCACGGCGGCATGCTCGACCGCATCGACGCACTGCTCTTCGCCGCGCCAATGCTCTGGTACTATGCCGCCTGGCGCGTACTGCAGTAACCCTCCTGCCCTTCCGGGCGAACACCTAAAAAGACGCGTAAAATAAAAGTTCTGCCGCGCATGAAACGCATCGCCATCCTGGGCTCGACCGGCTCCATCGGCCGCAGTACGCTTAGCGTCGCCGAGACGTATCCGGACCGCTTTCAGATCGCCTCCCTCGCCGCGGGCCAAAATGTTGACGCCGCTTTTGAACAGGCCAGCCGCTGGCGTCCGCGAGTTGTTTCCGTCGCGGTCGAAAAAGATGCGGACACCCTCCGTGCCCGGCTCAAGAAAGAAGGACTGCCGGAAATCGAAATTATTCATGGGTCCAAGGGCACGGTGCGCGTGTCCACTCACGCTGAAGTCGACTTTGTAGTTAGCGCGATTGTGGGCGTCGCCGGGCTGGAAGCGACCTACGAAGCGGTAAGGGCGGGCAAGGCGGTTGGCCTGGCCAACAAAGAGTGTCTGGTCGCGGCTGGCGAGTTGATCACGGCTGAGGCGCGCAAACAAGGCAACCCGCTCCTGCCCATCGACAGCGAGCACAATGCAATACACCAATGCCTGCGGGGCGGCAGGATGGATGAAGTCCAGCGCATCTGGCTTACCGCGTCCGGTGGCCCTTTTTTGAACACGCCGCGCTCGGAGTTCGCCTCCATTACGGTTGAGCAGGCGCTCAATCATCCCACCTGGCGCATGGGGAAGCGGATTACCATCGATTCCGCAACGTTAATGAACAAGGGTTTTGAGGTCATCGAGGCGTGCAGACTGTTTCACATGCCGGCGCAAAAAGTGGAAGTGATTGTCCATCCCCAATCCACAATTCACTCCATGGTGGAGTTTGTGGATGGCAGCATACTTGCTCAGTTCTCGGTGACCGACATGCGACTGCCGATTTTGTACGCCCTCACCTATCCCGAGCGGATTCAGTCGGATATGCGCTTCCCGGTCATGGACCTGCGGCACCTCGACTTCTGCCCGCCTGACATGCTCAAATTTCCTTGTTTGCGCCTGGCTTACGAAGCGGCCGAGGCGGGCGGCGCCAAGTCGGTAGCCCTGAATGCGGCTGATGAGGTCGCCGTGGCAGCGTTTCTTGAGGGCGGCGTTCGCTTCGATGACATTCCCCAGGTCATCGAAGAAACTCTATCAGCAACGGATTCCAGGAAGCCGGAATCCATATCGCAGGTGCTTGAAGCGGATGCGGCAGCCCGCCGATATGCGAAGCAGCGAGTCTCGGAATTGAGGAGCAAGGCGGCGCCAACACAAGCTACGTCTTTTGTCTAAAATAGATCGTCTAACAAAATCTGGAATCAATATCCTGCATCTGGAAATCCGAATCTAACAGGCTGGAGAACACCGAACCCGATTTATGTCTGACTTTCTCACTTCGCTCGTCGCTGTGGTTGTGGTTTTGGGGTTCATGGTCCTCATCCACGAATTTGGCCATTATGCCGTAGCCAAGTGGTTGGGTGTGCGGGTGGAGGTTTTTTCCATCGGCTTCGGCAAGCGCCTGCTGGGATTCCGGAAAGGCGACACCGATTACCGCATCAGCGCCATCCCCCTGGGCGGCTACGTCAAGATGAGCGGCGAGAATCCGATGGATGAGCGCACCGGCGATCCAGCCGAGTTTCTCTCGCACCCGCGCTGGCACCGCTTTCTGATCGCAGCCGCCGGGCCTACCATGAACATTCTGCTGGCCATTTTTCTGCTCACCACCGTCTATATGGTGCATTACGAATACCCGGTCTTCATGGATAAGCCAGCGGTGATTGACTACGTCAAGCCCGGCTCGCCGGCGGCCCAGGCGGGCCTGCAACCCGGCGACCGAATCGCAAAGATCGACGGTATTGTGAATCCAACCTGGGAGCAGGTACAGCCGCGGGTTTTGATCAGCCCCAACCAGCCCTTGGCGATCACTATTCAGCGCGGCGACCATACGTTCGATCGAACCATCGTGCCCAAAGCCGTTACTTCTTCAGAAATAGGTTCGGCGGGCTGGTATCCTCAGGAGCCGGTCATCATTGGCCATCTGGACGACGACATGCCCGCGATCAAGGCCGGCTTGCAGGAAGGCGACCGCGTGATCGCCATGGATGGCAAGCCTCTTGGTTCCATCGACGCTATGATCGAACGCCTGCAGGATACTAAGTCGAAGCCCGTCGATCTCACCGTTCTGCGCAGTGGAGAGACCCTGACCTTTCACCTGCAGCCGGTGCTTTCCAATACGGAAGACCCAAAGGAGCAACGCTATCGCCTGGGCTTCGTAAACCAAGAAGAGACCACGGTCACGAAGCTGCCTTTTGCCCAGGCGCTCAAACTGTCTCTCGAAGAGAACCGCAAGTACTCCCTGCTTCTTCTCGAACTTGCCAAGAAACTGGTTCAGGGCAAGGTTTCGCCGCGCATGGTTTCTGGCCCCATCGGCATCGCGCAGGAAGCCGGCTACGCCGCCGAGCAAAAAGGTTGGACGCCGCTCATGGCGCTCACCGCCGGAATCAGCCTGAACCTCGGGATTTTCAACCTGCTGCCGATTCCCATCCTGGATGGGGGAGTGATTCTCTTTCTTGTCATTGAAGGCCTCATGCGCCGCGACGTTAGCCTGCGGATCAAAGAACGGGTCTATCAGGCTGCTTTCGTCTTTCTCGTACTGTTCGCGGTGATGGTGATTTACAACGATCTGGTGAAAACGCTGCCTGGTCTGGCAGAAAGACTACCCTGAATTAAACTTTCCCGGGCCGATCAATCTGGCGAATCACGACACCAGACGCGCCGCCAATCGTGGTGCGCATTGTGCTCAACCGCCCGCTCGCGTGGTCTCAGCCAAGGTACTGGTGAAGCCGAAAGGCTCCTTTCAGCCGCTTTGAACTTAGGCTAGACTTCGTGGCACGTGGGGCAACCCGCGCCGATTCTGCAAGCAGAATGCAAGATATCCCACGTCTGGGAGGATCTAATGTCGCGGGCAACTTGCTGCAAATGGGGACCGCGAATCTGGGGTCTGCTAGTAATCGTGGCCAGCACGGTTGGCCCTCTCTTCGGACAGCATGAGCCTCCCCAGCACCCCACGGTGAAGTTCCTTTCCGGTGGCTCTCCCATTCAGCACATTGTGTTCATCTTCAAAGAAAACCGCTCGTTTGATAGCTATTTCGGAACCTTTCCTGGAGCCAACGGAGCAACTACCGGAACCATCTCGACCGGCCAGGTGATTCCTCTAGGTCATCTCCCCGATCTGACGCCGAACGATCCCGGCCACGGCTGGCCGGAGGCCCTGACTTCCATGGACGGCGGCAAGATGGACATGTTCGACATCATCGACGGCGGCAACATCAACGGCGCATTTCTATCCTATTCGCAATTTCAGCAATCCGACATTCCGAACTACTTCGCCTACGCCTATAATTTTGTCCTTTCCGATAACACATTCTCCTCCATGCATGCCGGCAGTTTTCCGCAACATCTATACTCCGTGGCAGCGCAGTCCGATGGCGTGATCAACATTCCCTTCCGAACTTCCGGCGCCCAGGTCAATGGCTGGGGCTGCGACGATCCGGACGACACCTACGTGCAGGTCATGGATGAAGCAGGCAACGTAACGGGGGAGTTTCCCTGCTTCGACTTCCCCACTCTCGCCGATAGCATGGAGAGCGCATCGATTCCATGGAAATACTATGCGCCCAGATATGGCCAGCAAGGCTACGTCTTTAACACCTTCAACGCCATCAACCATATTCGCAACAGCAGCCTTTGGAGCAGCAATGTCGTGCCGGATACGCAATTCGCCAGCGATGCGCTCAACGGGCTGCTGCCGGCAATGAGCTGGCTGGTTACGGGTGCGGCCAGCGAGCACCCGCCCAACAGCTCCTGCTACGGGGAAAACTGGACCGTGAACCAGATCAACGCCATCATGGAAGGCCCGGATTGGAATTCGACCGCCATTTTCTTGACCTGGGATGATTTTGGCGGCTTTTACGATCACGTTCCGGTGCCGCAAGCAGACGTTTACGGTTTCGGGCCGCGGGTTCCGATGCTGATCATTTCTCCCTATGCGATTCCGGGATACATTTCGCACACCCAGTATGAATTCTCATCGGTTCTCAAGTTTGCCGAAGAGACCTTCGGCCTGGCCCCGCTGACGCAGCGGGATGCCGACGCCAACGACATGCAGGACAGTTTCGATTACTCACAGGCGCCGAACCCGCCGCTCATTCTCACCCCCCGCAGCTGCCCCGTAACCTCCACGTCGTCGGTAAACTTCGGCAGTCAGGCCGTGGGCATTGCCAGTCCCGGTATCGCTGTTAAGGTCACCAATTGGGGCAGCAGTGTGTTGAACCTCGGCAAGTTCTCCACCACCGGGGACTTCTCCTATACGACCCAATGCCCAAAGAAGGGTCTGGCTCCCGGATCCACCTGCATCCTCGACATCACCTTCACGCCAACCCAGACCGGAGCTAGAACTGGCACCTTGACCATCAGTGAGAGCGCTTCTGGCAGCCCGCAATTGGTCAGTCTGACCGGCATTGGCAGCAACGCCAAGATTTCCGTGCACTATCCCGGATTCTTCTACAGAATTGCCCCGCTGAATTCACATATTGTGAAGAATCTGACCTACACCAATGTAGGGAAGACGCCGATCACCATCGCGAAAGTGCAAGTGATCGGGGAATTTTCCCAGAGCAACAACTGCCATCGAAGTGTGGCGCCGGGAACCTCCTGTACATTCAAGGTAACTTTCACTCCAACCACAACCGGAGATCAATACGGCAACCTTGTGATCAACGATAGCGACGTGGGTAGCCCGCATATGGTGCATCTGGTTGGTGGCGGCCAGGCAGCGGTTCCCTCGCCTGCTGCCCTTGCCTTTTCCGCTGTTCCGCAAGGGAGTTCGAGCGTCCCGCTGACCGTTACATTGACCAATTACGGTGCGGTATTTCTGAACGTCGTCAGCATCGTCACGCAGGGAGACTTCGCCCAAAACAACAACTGCGGAACCGGACTTCCAGCGGGGGCCAACTGCCAGATCGACGTGACCTTCACTCCCACAGCCTCTGGCACGCGCGCTGGAGCGCTGCTCTTCGGCGATAACGACCAGACCAGTCCGCAGATTGTGACCCTCACAGGCGATGGGACATAACAAAGTTCGTAACCTCGCCGTCAAACCGCTGAGACCCGACAGCTTGTTTTCAGTTAAAATAGTGTTTTGCATGCCTAACCTTGAGCGCAGAAAGACTTTGACTGCCGTCGTTGGCGGGGTTCGTGTCGGCTCGGATGCACCGGTGGTAGTGCAATCCATGACCAATACCGACACAGCCGACGTGTCTTCCACCGTTCAGCAATGCGCCGCACTCGCCCGCGCCGGCTCGGAAATGGTTCGAGTAACGGTCAACAATGAAGAAGCCGCGGCCGCCGTTCCGCACATCGTCGAACAACTCGACAAACAAGGCATCCGTGTTCCGATCATTGGCGACTTCCACTACAACGGCCACATTCTCCTTACCAAGTATCCCGAATGCGCGCGCGATCTGGCGAAGTACCGTATCAATCCCGGCAATGCCAGCATCGGAGCCAAGGGCGACTCCAATTTCCGCACCATGATCGAAGTGGCTGTGAAATATGACAAGCCGGTGCGCATCGGCGTGAACTGGGGATCGCTCGATCAGGCTCTGCTTACCCGCATGATGGACGAAAACTCCCGCCTCGCCGAGCCCAAAGACGCCCGGGAAGTCACGATGGAGGCCATGGTAGTTAGCGCGTTAAACTCTGCCGCACTCGCCGAAAAATACGGCCTCCGTTCCGACCAGATTATTCTTAGCGCGAAAGTCAGCGGCGTGCAGGATCTGATCGATGTTTACCGTGCGCTTGCCGGCCGCTGCAACTACCCGCTGCATCTGGGACTTACTGAAGCAGGCATGGGGGCGAAGGGCATCGTCGCTTCCAGCGCCGCGATGGGCGTGCTTCTCCAGGAAGGCATCGGCGACACCATTCGGGTTTCGCTGACTCCCGCGCCCGGCGGTGACCGCAGCGAAGAAGTTCGGGTGGCTCAGCAGATTCTGCAGTCGATGGGCATTCGCAGCTTCACGCCGCAGGTTACTGCCTGCCCCGGCTGCGGCCGCACCACCAGCACTTTTTTCCAGGAGATGGCGCAGCAGATCCAGTCCTATCTGCGCGAGCAGATGCCGGTGTGGAAGGAGCGCTATGCCGGCGTCGAAGAGATGAAATTGGCGGTGATGGGTTGCGTGGTCAACGGCCCGGGCGAGTCAAAACACGCCAACATCGGCATCTCGCTGCCCGGAACGTTTGAAGAGCCGAAGGCTCCGGTCTATGTGGACGGAAGGTTGTTTACCACCCTGAAAGGCGACAAGATCGTCGCCGAGTTCATCGAAATCCTCGATGAATACGTCGATTCGCACTACGCTGCCAAGGAAGAAGCGACCGCAAAGGCTTAACCAACCGGGAAACCTATCTCCCTGTCAACAGGAACAAAGGGGTTTGCGCGGGCAGCGAAGGAATTGCCGAGCCCGAAACGGTCGTCATGTTTACGTCGGCGTGGCTGAAGTCGCATTGGAACTGCGCCGCAGAAAGTCCCGTCGGCAAGACTGTCAGCCTGACCTGATTCAGATAACTCGTTAGTCCGGAAATCGTGACTGTCTGCCCGGCAACAAACGAGTTCCCCGCCTGGAATGTAATCACGTTGCCGGCGATCGAAAAGGCGGTGATAGAGGCGACCTGGCTGCAGCTCGGCTGCAGGCACACTCCGGCCGGTGCGGGAAGATCGAGCACCAGCGAATCGGGCGCCCGGCCCTTGGTGGGATTGTTGATATTGTCGTCGGCCGCGTTGACGTCGGCGATCACTCCCGCATCGCAAACGCCCACATAGACGCGGGTGCTGTCCGCGGCCGCCTCTGTGAACACACGAAAACGCGTCGCGCCCGGCACATAAGGAGTGGTCACCGCGCATGACGCCACCGAGGGAACAGCATATTGATTCGGCAGGAATGGGGAACCACCAAGCAGAGGAACAGAGACTACCTTCAGGCTCAAGCTTTGCGCATCGAAGACGGTGAACTGGGGAACGACGCATGCGCCGACCACATCGGGATCGGGGCAAGTTGCGGGGTAGGTCTGGTAGCTGGCCACATAGAAGCGGCTGCCGTCGGCCAAAGCGGCGACGGATGACGGTGAACACCCCGAAGGACATGCGGTTGAGCCGGAAGCGAAGGAGAACGACGCCATCTGTGTGGGAGTGTCGTTTGCGCCGCCGGTCGCAGAAAAAACATAAACCATGTGGGTGACCGGGTTCGTTACATACAGGCGGCTCAGGTGGGGATCATACGCGACGAAGTTAGCCCCAGCTCCCACTGGGAGGCTGCCTGTCACTGTGTCTGTTGCGGTGTCGATCGTCTCCAGTTGTCCGTCGCCCTGTGTGACCACGTAAACCTTTTGACCGTCCGAGCGGGCAACCATCCAGACCGGAGCCGCTCCCGTAAACCCGGAAACAGAATTCTGCGACAGATCCGCTGCGTTCAGGCTGGTGACGCTGTTGCTGGTCTGATTCGCAACGTAGAGTTTGGGGGGTGCGGCCGTCGCTCCTGAAGTTTCCGCCATGGCCACCGGACCGGTACCCACCGGTGCGGTGTTGGTGATCTGGTCGGTGCTGGTGTTGATCGCAGTAACGGAGTTTGTGCCGAAGTTCGCCACGTAGGCGAAGCCCGTCTGGCTCGTGGCTACGAAATCGGGAAGCGATCCTGCAGGTAAGCTTAGAGTATCGATGATGTTCAAACCACCACCCAGAACGGAAGCCGGGCTAAGAGACAAAAACTCATCGGTGCCTCCCGGGACCAGGCTGCCGGCACTGGCGATAAAGAGTCTGCCGTCGTTCGGAGCCAGTGCGGCGTGAGTGGGGAGATCGACGTGTGCCTCTCCCACATCGGTATCTCCTGACACGTCGATCTGCATTCCTGCCCCAGGGCTGCCCGGGGCGTTGGCTGTCAGGGCGAACACAGCGTGCTGGTTGCTGGGACTGGGAGGAATGGTGGTGAGCGGATTTACTACCGGCCGGTAATAGTCCCCGCATGCCACCCACAGCACGAGCAAGACCACCACGCTCGCAGCCTGGGTCAAACGTCGCAGACTCATTGACACTCCAAAGGAACAGTTCTTTCCTTCAATAGGCGCGCCCATCGGGAGAATGAAACATTCTAATGGCTGGTCGCAGTCCACGCCAGCGGTTACGGGCTGGGTGTCGCTCAGGCTTTTGGGATGCGTACGGGAACAGCTGAGTTGGATGCTCGAGTCACCGCTGAGATCGCAAAAACAGAGTGCTCGGCTTCTGCCGAAAGGCCAGATGAACCCGGGTGCGGCTTAACGTCTCCGCGATTTTGCCCCAGCCGCGGCACGAGTCTCTTCGGCGCCCGCAGCAGCGGCCGGCTTCTTCTTGCCCTCCATCTGCGCCAGACTCTGCTTCAGTGCCGCCATCAAATCCACAACCGGGGCCAGCTTCTTCGGCTTCTCGACCTCGGCCACTTCTCCGCCCTCGAGCTTCGCCTCGATCAGCTTTTTCAGATTTTCCTGGAAACTGTCCTTGTACTTTTCCGGGTTCCACTCGTCGGCCAGGGCCTCAATCAGTTGGTGCGCCACTTTGACTTCGGCCTCTTTCAGTTCGACGTCGGGTGCGCCGAATCCCTCGACCTTTTTCACTTCCTCGGCGTAGTACATCGTGTGCAGCATCAGTCCGCCTTCGTGCGGCCGCAGGAATACCGTGTACTCACGATTGTGCATGGTGATCTTGGCGATGGCGACGTATTCGCTCTCCTCCAAGGCCTTGGTAAGCAACGCATAAGGACGCCTGCCCGCCTCTTCGGGCATCATGTAGTACGAAGATTCGAAATAAACCGGATCCACATCGCCGGCCTTCACGAATTCCAGAATCTCCATGGTCTTGGCAGTTTGCGGCTCGATCCTCTTGATCTCCTCTGGTTCGATGATGATGTACTCATCCTTGCGAAACTCGTAGCCCTTCACGGTATCGCTGCGTTCAACGACCACGTTTTCCGCCTGGCAGACATACTGTTGCTTGAGCCTGGATTTATCTTTGCGGTGCAGCATGTTGAAGGAAATGCCGGAACTGCGCGCCCCCGAAAACAAACGCACAGGCATGGAGATGAGTCCAAACGTCAGGTGGCCCGACCAAACCGATGACGGCATAGTTTCCCCCTCACGCGTCGCCGTTCGCGATCTCGTAATCGCGAGCACCTGCTTTGATGCAACAGGATGCGGAATCGATTATGCAAAAACCAGAGCTAACCCGCCCAGAATTGGGAGTTTAGCCTAGAAATCGGTATAGGGTGTAGAAATCTTGGGCTGGGGGGAACCGAGGTGCAAAGCCGGAGCGATTGTAGCCGGCCACCGTCGAGCCTATTAGTTGTGGTAACGGAAGAGGTTCCGCCTGGAAAGTTCTCCGTAGATTGCAGAGTCGATCCCTTGGATTTTCTCTCTCTGCTCGTACCCGCGGGGCCTTCGAACCCGCCTAATTTATCAATCGCACGAGCGCGCGTATAATTTCCATCCGGATATGCAGAACCGGCATTATGCCCTGGTGGCCTATGTAAAGAGCCCAGTCGGGGAGTTCGTAGAGAATCTGCGGCGCGAACTGCATCCTGAGCTGCCACATCTGGCCGCCCATCTCAGCATTTTGCCACCCCGCCTCCTACAGGGGACCGAGACCAGCGCTGTGCAGGAACTGGTGAGAATCTGCGGAGAAGCGAAACCCTTCGAAGTGACGCTCGGCGAGGTGGAAACCTTCCTTCCGGTCACCTTCACGGTTTACATCAAGGTAACTCACGCAGGCGAGCGGATGCGTGAACTGCACGATCGGTTAAACAAAAACGGGCTGGCTTGCTCGGAAGAGTGGCCCTACGTCCCCCATCTCACAATCGCCAAGATGGCGGCCGAGGAGCCAGCCAACCACGCTCTGGCCGTCGCCCGTCAGCGCTGGGCCGAATTTGCGGGCAGCCGGCGGATTCCGGTGGACGAGTTAACGTTCGTGCGGGAAGACTTGCAGCATTGCTGGGTCGATTTGGCCCCGATTCCTCTCGGCCAGCGTTTGGTGTCGCGGTAACCGTAACCGCCATTACGTTACCCCAGCCGGCCAGACGATGGCCCCGGGTACACTTCCCTCCCGTGCGTTGCGCGGGCTGCCTCCACCCTGTAGATAAAAGAGCAGGGGGCGCGCGCACTGCGGCTCCCAGCAAGGCTTTTAGCACAGCCACGGGGAGGCGAGGCGAATGCAGATCGGAGTTTATGGTTCGGGCTACCTGGGAACCGTAATTTCGGCCTGCCTGGCGGACTTTGGCACTCCCGTTTCCTGCTGCCATCCTGACCGGACGCGCATGGTGGAGATGGCACAGGGCAATATCCCCTTTTACGAAAAGAACCTGAAAGAAATTATCCGCCGGAACGTGCGCGCCGGCCGGCTGGCCTATTCCACCGACATCGAATCCTTCGCCCGCAAGACGCAGGTCATTTTCCTGGCGGAAGACAGCGCCGAAAGTCTGCCGGATGTGGTCAAACGGATTACCCGCCTGGCGGCCAAGCCTCCAATTCTGACCGTTGTGACACCTGTGCCGGTAGGTACAGCTTCGGCACTGGAAAAGAACTTGAAGGAGGCCGGCCTGCAGGCGACCATCGTCTCGCAGCCCATGTTCTTCACCGATGGTTGCGCGGTCGAGGATTTCAACTGGCCCGACCGTCTGATTCTGGGCTCGACGTCGAACGAAGCAGTTCAAATTCTCAAGCAGATTTTCCATCCGCTGGTAATGCGCGGCGTTCCCGTCATCGTCACCAACCAGGCCACGGCAGAACTGGTTCGCGAAGCTGCCACAGCATTCGTGGCCACCAAGATTTCCTTCATCAACGAAGTGGCCACCCTGTGCGAGCGCGTGGGCGCCGATGCGGTGAACTTGGCGCTTGCTCTGGGCCTGGACAAGAAAATTGCCCCACGCTGTCTGCAGCCCGGCGCCGGCATGGGTGGAGTATTCGCCGAGTCCGATATGGATTCTCTGGCCGATCTGGCGCAATCCAACGGAGTGGCGCTAAGAGTCCTGAGCGCTGCCCGCGAAGTCAATCACATGCTCGCGGAGCGACTGGTCGAAAAGATTGCGCTCGCCCTGAATTCCGTGGAGAACAAAGACGTTGGCATTCTTGGCCTCGCCTTCAAGCCCAACACGAATTCTGTAGCGGGATCGTCTTCCATCCGGCTGGCCGAAACGCTCGTGGCCAAGGGTGCCCGCGTGCGGGCTTATGACCCGGTGGCGATTCCGGAAGCCAAGTCTCAGTTGAACGGATCGGTGCGCTATTGCGACTCCGCCTATGCCGCCGCCGAAGGCGTAGACGCGCTCGTTGTGGGGACGGGATGGCCTGAATTCCGTGCGCTGGATTTCGACCGTATTAAACACCTGCTCAAGAAACCGATCATCGTCGACACCAAGAATCTTCTCGATTCGACCCGTCTGCGCGCCCTGGGATTTGAATACGTGGGCGTAGGGCGGGGATAGGTCAGGCTCCCTCTTCCCTTAAAACTTAATCGCGTCCACCTCTGCGCTGTATTCCGGCGATGTTCCCCAATCCTGGCCGGGAGTGTTGAGGGTTGTGAGCTCCAGCGAACTGCTCGCCTGGATAGCGATCAATGAGACACAAGCACTGGGTTCACCTGAAGGCGCCGCAGGGATCGCCCCGGCGCACGGGCCAGAATTCTCGCCATTCCATTGCACCAGGAGTTCCTTGCCGACGAGACCGGTATTTGGTCTTTCCGCGATGTTGGTCGCGAGCAAAATATTGGCGCTTGCGCTGCCTGTGCTGAAGACTGTCTTGAACTTTGGGTAGGTGGCATTGGTCCAGTTCAGAAGGTTGTATTCGTAGTCGGTCAGCGGGCCCGGTCCCGCGGCGGGAGCACCGAACTGCACGGTCAGCATCGTGTACTCGCAGCCGCCAGTCAGAGTCGTGAAGATGCCGTTGCCGCCACCGTAGGCCGTGACAATCTGTGCTCCCTGGCTGGAAATGCCGCCCGACCATCCGGCAGAAAGTTGCCACTTGCAGGTAGGGTTAGTCATCACTGCAAACAGCCATGGGTAGCCGGGAAAACCGAATTCGTGCCCGCTATTTGTGCCTGTAACGGAGTAGCTGAGCGCTTCCTTCAGCCCGCCCTGGCCCTGTGTTCCTGTCGGCCAGAAACCAAATCCGAATGTGATCAGGTTATAGAAGCCGGAATATGTCCCGTTGGTCTCGATTGTGGCTGCGGTGTTGGCCTGATTGCGAATCATCCGGCAGCCGTTGGGCACGCCGTTGACCGAAGAATATGTAAAGCTGTTGAAGTCGCCATTCTCATCCGTCCAGCGGAGGATCGTCGTTGGCACGCTGTTCTGCACGTCGCCGGCGGTGACGCAGATCAGATAACTTGCATCGACTGCTGGCGCAGTGAGGATCGGTGTGGCTGGAAGAAGCGACACTTCATCGAGGAAATCCTTGCGTATTTCCGTGATCGAGGCCTGGGCGAGCAGAGGCCAAAACAGAGCGACGATGGCGGCTGTTTTCGGGATCATGGCGGTATCCTGCGTCTTGCACAGTAGATGTCGGAGAAAGTCAGGTCACGGTCGCTCGTCACAATCCGACAAATCGAACGGTGGAAAATTCCGTTTCAGGAATCCGTGGTTCCGAATCCAG
>Ga0335073_10002741_pt1 | contig 24195 bp, 25 predicted proteins | sample Lox_Sample_22_FD_207093 | JGI IMG/M metagenome (GOLD analysis project Ga0335073, IMG submission 207093) | Soil microbial communities from Loxahatchee National Wildlife Refuge, Florida, United States - Lox_Sample_2.2 | ecosystem: Environmental > Terrestrial > Soil > Wetlands | place: USA... | reverse complement strand
CGGAACGTCTGGGCCAGCCCCCGCGTCCGTGTCTATGCCGGTTCCCGCCGCCCTGTCCCGGCCACCGCACGCCCGCTGACCACAGGACAGGCAGCAGCGGCGCTTACTGCCTATGCGCGGCGGCACCCGCGGGCGTGGGCCACGCTTAAGCCGGTCTTCGAGGCCACCCTGGGCACCCGGATCGACAGCGACGGAACCAGCCTGCCGATGGTCGCGCTCGACCTGGCCGAAAGCCGTCCCAGCGGGCCACTCTAGCCAGCCTGCCGCCGTCAGTCTTTCCGCATCGGGCGGGTCGGCGCGGACCAAGTGCGCCCCGCGACCGAATCGGCTGGCAGCGTCACTGTCCGGCGTCGACGCCGGGCAGCGACGATCGCTCCGGGAAGGCCAGCGCCGGCTGACGGTGGGCGGCCAGCAGCCAGTAGGCGATCCCGGCCGGCGGGCACACGCACAGCAGGCATACCAGCAGGCACACGTTGAACGGCATGCCTGTTCCTGATCGCGGATCCGGGAACGGGGGAGCCGCGGTCGCCGGCCGGTCACGTGTCGCTGCCGAGACCGCGCCCGGCAGGTCGCTGGTCAGGGCGTGCAGGTCCGCGCGGGTCTTTGCCGTGCAGGCCGCGGTGAGCCGCTCGTCGAGTTCGGCGCTGCTCAGCCGGCCTTCTGCGTATGCCGCGCGGAGGATCTCCGTGGCCTGGTCTCGTTCGGCGTCCGACGCCCGCACAGTCGGGACGCCGGAGGTGGTCACGGTTTCGCTCATGGGCCGGCTCCTTTCGCGTGTGAATTGCCCCCGCCCCCGCTGGGGCCTGGTCCGCCGTTGCCCGCCAGCGCGACCATCGCGCTGTGCAGGGAGAATGAGCCGGGCGCGGTGTGCCACTGGGCCATCAGCCCGTACAGGGCCGCCATGAACAGACGCGCCTGCAGCGCCGGGTCGGTGCCCGGCGGCCATTCCCCGGCGGCGATCCCGGCCCGGAACAGGCCGGTAAGCTGATCGCGGCTTCCGGCGTTGCTGGCCTGGACCTTCGCGGCGATGGCGGGCTCGTAGGCGGCAAGCGTGGTGGCCTCCATAAGCACCCGGCAGGTCTGCGGGTTGTCCAGGGCGTGGCTGGCGATGGCCGACGCCACCGCGGCCAGGACCGCGCGCGGAGACGGGTGCGCGGGCTCAGAGAGGTCACCGACCGCCGCATCCATGCGGGCGGCCAGCCCGCAGTCCCATGCCTCGTACAGCGCGATGAACAGCGCTTCTTTGCTGGAGAAGTATAGGTACGGCGTCCCCTTGGACACCATGGCGGCCTCAGCGATGTCGGCCATCGTGGTGGCGTGATAGCCGGACCTGGCGAAGCACTCCGCCGCGGCGGCGATGATCTGGTCTCTGCGTGCGGCGCGCGCTTCTTCGGCGATCTTAGGCACCGGGGCTCCTCTAGTCCGGGATCTGCTCCTGGCGGTGGTAGCGGAAAGCGTTCATGTCCCACCTCCGTCGCCTCGATTCACTGCGGACCGCAAAATGACTGACTACCCAGTCATTTTAATGAACACCCGGCGGTCATGTCAAAGACCCATTCATCGTCCGGGTGAGCTGCGGGTAGAGCTCGCGGGCGATGTAGCGCTTGAGGCAGCGGCGGATTTCCCGTGGTGTCTTTCCCTCGGCGGTGCGTCGTGCTACGTAGGCCTGCGTGCGCGGGCAGCCCGCGGCGACGCGGTCGTGAGCAGCATCCGGGCCGAGGCGGCAAGGCCGACTTCGTCCCCGCCGACCTAGGCGACTTAGCCTCCGTGCGAACCCTCGCGCGCCAGGCCACCGCGCTGGGCGGCGGCCACGTCGACATCCTGGTCAACAACGGCGGCGTCTTCCCGTTCGGACCGACCGCGGCCGCCACCGACGAGGACATCGACGCCGTCTACGCCGTGAACGTCAAGGCGCCGTTCATCCTGGTCGGGGAGCTGGCGCCGGCGATGGCCGCCCGTGGCAAGGGCGCGGTCGTCAACGTCTTGACGATGGTGGCCCGCTTCGGGATGACGGGAATGTCCCTGTACGGGTCGAGCAAGGCGGCCCTGACCCTGCTCACCAAGTCCTGGGCCGCGGAGTTCGGGCCTAGCGGCGTCCGGGTCAACTCCGTCAGCCCTGGGCCGACCCGGACCGAGGGCACCGCGGGAATGGGGCGACGCACTCAACCAGCTCGCGGCCGCGGCCCCGGCCGGGCGCCCGGCCGACCCCGAGGAGATCGCGTCTGCGATCGTCTACCTGGCCGGCGACGAGGCCAGCTTCGTGCACGGCGCCGTACTCGACGTGGACGGCGGCCGCAACGCCGCTTGAGGCCGTTACGGAAGCCCACCGCGTAGATGCAGACACCCAGGGACGGCATCTGGCGATGGGAGTGAGCGAGGCGCAGACGTCTTGCCGTCGACCGGGATTCCCGGCAAGCGGGGTTTCGCCGCAGCGTGACGATCAGGTCAAGGCCCCGTCTGCAGCACCGGGGAGCGGGGACTTGCTGCGCTGGGCGATGCGGCGGGCGATGCGCTCGTTGAGGGTGAAGTGGTGGTCCATTTCCTTCCAGGCCCGCTGGCTGTCGCCGCCAACGACGGCGTCCAGGACGCGGTCGTGGGCGCGTGCCATGTCGAGCTGGGCTCGGCGGTCGGAGGCCAGGAACTCGCGCATGCTGAGCATGGAGCGGTGCAGCGACTGGGACAGCGTCGCGCCGAGCAGCCGGAGGGCGGCGTTGCCGCTGCACTGGAGCAGGAGCATGTGGAACTCGTGGTCGGCCGCGGCGATGTGCTCCGCCGGAAGCAGGGCGCGCATCTGAGCGCACAAGCCGGCCATGCGGGCATGAACCTCAGGAGACAGGCGCCCCGCGGCGAGTGAGGCTGACTCGCGCTCCAGTACCCGGCGGACGTACATCAGGTCGTCGGGCGGGACGTCGTCGGCGACCATCGCCAGGTCGAGGAGGTTGCCGAGGGCCACGCCGTCGGGTGATTGCAGGAAGGTGCCGCGCCCCTGGTCCCGGCGCAGCAGGCCGACGACCTCGAGTGCCTGCAGGTGCTCGCGCAGCGCGGTCCGGCTGATGCCGAGCTGCCGGCACAGCTCCCGCTCGGTCGGCAGCTGCCTGCCGTTGGCCGCGGAGCTGATCACGATCTCGCGCAGCCGTGCGAGCACTTCCTGGTGCGGTTCCTCCACCGGACGCCCTTCTCCTCGCCGTATGCACCCACAGTAGACAACTGGTCGCCCGCCCGCTGTGTGCCGTCTGGCGGAAGACTGAAAATTGGTAGCACCAATCATAGATTGGTCTTGCCAATATGAAGAATCCCGATGTAGCGTTCCAGGTAAAGCGGCCAAGTGATCACGGTCACTCTGCGGCGATGGCGCCCTGTCGGGGCAGGCCAGCGTCCGGAGGGGCTGAGCCGCCGGGACCGTTCCGGATGGCATCAGTAGCAGATGCCGGAGGAGGCAGCATGTTCTACGCCCTGAACCTGTTCAACGTCCAGGACTACGCGACCTACCGCAACTACCTCACCACCGCCGGGCCGATCGTCCAGGAACTGGGCGGCGACCTGGTCGTGATGGGCAAGAAGACCGAGGAAGTGCCGGTGTACTTCCCCGGCACGACCGAGGGCGGCGCGCAACGGTGGCTGATCATCGCCACGTACAAGACGGAAGAGGACGTCCGCCGCTTCTGGAACCACCCCCGCAACTACGACAATAAGCACCTGCGGGAGCAGGGCACCAAGGACTACACCTGGGCGCTGTATGAGGGCGCCGACATCCTCAAGACCGACTGACGCAACGCCCCGGCCGGTTCCCGCCGCCCCCGTCCGGCGGGAACCGGCCCCGGCGCGGCGGGGAGGTTGGAGCGACTGGTGACCCGACGACTTGCGGGAAAGACAATCATCATCACCGGCGCGGCCCGCGGCATCGGCCGGGCCGCTGCCGAGCGGCTCGCCCGCGAGGGCGCCGCCGTCGTGATCGGCGACATCGACCAAGATGAGGCGAAGGCTGCCGCGGCCGCGATCGAGGCCGCCGGAGGGCAAGCCGTCGCGCAGTGGGCTGACGTGGCCGAGCGCGAGAGCGTGCGCGCGCTGATCTCCGTCGCGGTGGCCCGGCACGGCCGGCTGGACGTGATGTTCAACAACGCCGGCATCGCGCAGGCCGTGCCGCTGATCGATACCACCGAGGAGCAGTTCAGCCGGCTCATGCGGATCAACGCCCTCGGGGTGATGATCGGTATCCAGGAATCGGCGAGGCAGTTCATCGCCCAGGGCGGCGGCGGCAAGATCGTCAACACCGCCTCGGTGGCCGGCAAGCAGGGCTTCGCTCTCGTCGGCGCCTACAGCGCTTCGAAGTTCGCTGTGGTCGGGCTGACTCAGGCCGCGGCACGGGAGCTGGCCCCGAGCAAGATCACCGTCAACGGCTTCTGCCCCGGGATCGTGGCCACGGACCTGTGGCGGAACCTGGACGAGCAGATCATGCACACGGGCCGCACTTCGAAGGCCGGTGAGGCGATGGCCCAGTTCGGCGAGGACATCCTGCTCGGGCGCGTGTCGACACCCGAGGACTGCGCCGGCATCGCCGCGTACCTCGCGTCATCCGACTCGGACTACATGACGGGACAGTGCATCCAGGTGGACGGCGGCATGATCCTCCAGTAATGCCGAGGCACGTCCGCTAGCCCGCAGGCCGCCTCACCGCACAGCGTGAAACCTCACACGGCGTGAACTGACAGCGAAGGAGCTGACCCCATGGCATCAAGCGAGACCATCAACGGCGTCGAGCTGCGTCATCACTACGCGCGCGCCAACGGCATCCTCCAGCACTACGTAGTGGCGGGCAGCGGCGAGCCGGTCGTGCTGCTGCACGGGTTCGCGCAGACCTGGCGGATGTGGCGCCGTGACGTCATCCCCGCCCTGGCCCGCGACTACATGGTCATCGCACCGGACATGCGCGGCGTCGGCGACACCGACCGGCCGCTGGACGGCTACGAGAAGCGCTCGATGGCCGAGGACCTGCACGGGCTGCTTGAGCATCTGGGCACCGGCCCGGTGCTTCTCGGCGGCCACGACTTCGGCGCCGCGGTGGCCTACGCCTACGCCGCCGCGCATCGCGACGCGGTGCGCAAGCTGGCGATCATGGAGATGATCATGCCCGGCTTCGGTTACGAGCAGGCCATGCAGGTCCCGTTCGCGACTGACGGGCTGGGCCGGGCCGTCTGGCACCTGTTCTTCCATGACGCCGGGGAGATCGCCGAGGCCCTCATCAGCGGCCGCGAGCGCATGTACCTCAACTGGTTCCACCGCACCTTCGCCTACAACCCGGCTGCCTTCCCCGTCGAGGATCTGGACGAGTACGAGCGCTCCTACGCCGCTCCCGGGGGGCTGCGGGCGCTGGCCTATTACCGGACCCACTGGACCGACGCCGAGCACAACAAGGAATCGGCCAAGCAGCCGCTGGCGATCCCCGTCCTCGCCATGGGGGGTGCGGGGTTCCTCGGCCCCATCGTGGAGCAGGGCATGTCCGCCCTGGCCAGCGACGTGCACGGGGAGATCATCCCCGAGTGCGGCCACTGGGTCACCGAGGAGCAGCCGGAGTACATCATCGGCGCGCTCAGGAAGTTCTTCGGCTCCTGAGCCGTCCCGCTGTCACGCCAGCGGTACCCGCGCCCCGGCAAGGCGCGGGTGCGGCCCAGCGCACATGAGAAACGAGGAACCGCTGATGACCACCGTCATCGCCTTTGACGTGAACGAGACACTGCTGGACCTGCGGGCGCTGGACCCCGCCTTCGAGGAGCTCCTCGGCTCAGCCGCGCTGCGCGGGCAGTGGTTCGCGCAGATGCTGCAACTGTCCTTCGTCGGCGGGCTCACCGGCCGGTACGCAGACTTCAGCACAGCCCAGAAAGCGGCATTGCGCATGCTCGCCGAGCGTACGGGAAAGCCCGTTACCGACGCCCAGGCCGATGAGATGGTGCATCGGATGGACTCGCTGCCGCCGCACCCCGAGGTCCCCGCGGCACTGCGGAAGCTGCGGGAGACGCCCCTGAAAGTGACTGCCCTAGTCAATTCGCTGGAGGCGGTCGGGGAGGCCCAGCTCGCCAACGCCGGGATCCGGGACTGCTTCGACGCTGTCCTGTCCGCTGACACCGTAAGGCACCTTAAGCCGGCGCCCGAGCCGTACCACCTGGCGGCGAAGACCTTCGGCGTTGACGTGTCTGAGGTCCGCCTGGTCGCCGCGCATTCCTGGGACATCTCCGGAGCGCTCGCCGCCGGGTGCCGCGCGGCGTTCGTGGCCCGGCCCGGCATGGTCCTGAGCCCGATCGGCGCACAGCCCGACATCACCGGGCCCGACATCGCAGCCGTCATCGACCAGATCATGGCCGCCGATGCCTGCTGACGGCACCGCGCTGATCCGCCTCGCCGAGGGACCAGGGAGGGGCCGGCGGTGACATCCCAGGACCAGTCGATCTCCGGGCGCCGCTGGCGGGAACTGCTGGCGCGCGAAGGGCCGGCCTGGCCGGTCGCCATCGAGGACTGGGAACGGGCCGCTCGTGACGCGCTGGCCGCCGGGCCGCGCGGCTACGTGTTCGGCGGCGCCGGATCGGGATCCACTCGCGACGCCAACGTCCGGGCGTTCGCCCGGTGGCGGCTCGCGCCGCACGTGCTGGCCACTCCGGCTGCGCGCGACCTGTCGGTGACCCTGTTCGGACAGGCGTTCCCCACGCCGATCTTCCTCGCGCCAGTCGGCGTCCTGACCATCGTCCATCCTGGGGGAGACCTCGCCGCCGCCGCGGCCGCCCGGGACCTCGGGATGACTTATATCGTTAGCACCGCCGGGTCAGAGCCGATGGAGTCGGTCATGACTGGGACCCCGGGGCTGTCCGCGTGGTACCAGCTGTACTGGATCAATAACCGCGAGCTCACCGCCAGCTTCGTCAGCAGGGCCAAGGCGTCCGGCTACTCGGCACTCGTGGTCACCGTCGACACGCCGATGCTCGGCTGGCGGGAAAGCGACCTGGCCAGTGCCTACTCGCCGTTTTCCGGCGGCCACGGCATCGGCCAGTTCACCAGCGACCCCATCTTCCGGTCCATGCTCGACTTCGACCCTGACCGCGACCCGGGGCGGGCCGGGCAGGAGATGATGAATCTGTTCGTTAACCCCGGCCTGGGCTGGGACGACCTCGCATGGCTGCGGGGTCTTACCGACCTGCCGATCCTCCTGAAGGGAGTCCTCCGGGCTGACGACGCCCGCCGCGCGCTGGATGCCGGCGTTGACGGGCTGATCGTCTCCAACCACGGCGGACGCCAAGTCGACGGCTCGGTTTCCGCGCTGGAGGCCCTCGCCATGGTCCGGCCCGTGGTCCCCTCTGATGTCCCGGTCCTGCTTGACGGCGGGGTCCGCCGCGGCCCGGATGTGATCAAGGCTGTCGCGCTCGGAGCGGACGCCGTCCTGGTGGGCCGGCCGTACGTGTACGGCCTGGCCGCGGGAGGCAGGGCCGGCGCGCACGAGGTCCTGTCTAACCTGCTGGCCGAAACCGACAGCGTCCTCGCCTTGTCCGGCTACCGCAGGCTCAGCGAGCTCGACTGCAGCGCCGTCGTGGCCCAGAGCCCCGGGCAGTCGTGAAGCCGGGCGCCGCACCGGACGCCGCGGTAGCCGGGCTGACCCGCTCCGCCCTGCCCAATGCCGCCCGCCAGCTTACGGTGCCGCAGGGCTTCACCCTGTCGGTGACCGGGGTATTCGCCATCTTGCTGGAACACCGCCCCCATCCCGGGCCGGTCGCGATCTGGCTGTTCGTCACCGGTGCCGCCCTCGGCCTCGCGGCCACCGTCCGCGCGAGCGGCGCTCACCGGTCCGTCGCACCGCTTCAGCCCGCGTCCGGGTACCAGTTGTTCAACCTCTCGCCCGTCCTAGTCGTCCCGGTGATCAGCCTCCTGGTGTGGTGGATCCCCCCGGTGCCGGTCGCCTATGCGCTGGCCGGCCTGTCAACCAGCTCCGGCTACCTGCTCGCGGCGTCCCTGTTGTTTCACGCGATCCGATCGGCGCCGCGGTAGCGCGCCCACGCACAGATAGGCCTTGCTCCCGTGCACGTGTTCGTGACCCGGCAACTGCCCGGGGCAGCCGTTGGCCGGCTGCGCGACCGCCACTCGGTCACCGTCTGGCCAGGCCAGCTGCCCCCTTCTCCCGTCGAACTGCGCCGCTGGGCAGAGCAGGCCGACGGGCTGCTCACGCTGCTCACCGACCAGGTCGACGCCGGCCTGCTCGACGCATGCCCCGGCGTGCGCGTTGTCTCCAACTACGCCGTCGGGTTCGAGAACATCGACATCTCCGCGGCAACCGCGCGGGGCATCCCCGTCGGCCACACGCCCGGCGTGCTGACCGCGGCAACCGCCCAGCTGGCGATCACCCTGATTCTTGACCTGCTGCGCCGGGTAAGCGAGGCCGACAAGGCGGTGCACCTGGGCCGCTGGCAGACATGGGAGCCGGCGGCCTTCCTCGGCGCCTCGCTCAGCGAGGTCACCCTCGGCCTGGTCGGCCATGGCCGGATCGGGCGAGCTGTCGGGGCCGTGGCCCGGAGCCTGGGGATGCGCGTGATCTACACCGACGGCGGTAACGGCGGGCACAGCCTCGCCGAGGTTCTCGCCCAGTCGGACGTCGTGAGCCTGCACGCCCCACTGACCCCCGCAACCCAGGGTCTGGTCAACGAGCAGACGCTTGCCGCCATGCGCCCGGGAGCGCTCCTGGTCAACGTCGCGCGGGGCGCCATGGTCGATACGGCGGCGCTGACTGATGCCCTGCGCGCCGGCCACCTGGCGGGCGCCGGCCTAGACGTCACAGACCCAGAGCCCCTGCCAGCGGACCACGAGCTGCTGACCTTCCCGAACGTCATCGTCACCCCGCACATCGCATCAGCTACCGTCGCCGCCCGCACCGCTATGGCTGACCTGGCCGTCGGTAACCTCCTGGCTGGCCTTGACGGGCAGGTCATGCCGCACTGCGCCAACCCCGCCGTCTACACACGGCCGGCGTCGACGGCATGAGCCGTGGCACCGGCAGTCCCGCGGCTGTCCGGGACATCCGCGCCCGGGTTCTGGTCTGCCCGGACAAGTTCCGGGGAAGCCTCACGGCCGTGCAGGCGGCCGAAGCGCTCGCCGACGGCCTGCTGGCCGGCGGCGTGCCCCGCCCCTGGATCCTGCCGGTAGCCGACGGCGGGGAAGGCACTGTCGACTGCTGCCTGACCGCCGGCTTTACCGAGTTCCGCCGCCGGGTAACGGGGGCCGACGGGCATTCAGTGCTGGCACGGATAGCGATCCACGGGCCTGTGGCCGTCATCGAATCGGCGCAAGCCTGCGGTCTCGGAGAGGGGCCGCACGACGACCCCGCCGCCCTGGCAGCCACCAGCTTCGGGGTAGGCGAGCTGATTCGCGCGGCACTCGACGCAGGCTGCAGCAAGCTCATCGTCGGCGTCGGTGGCACCGCCAGCACCGACGGGGGCGCCGGACTGCTGCAGGCGCTGGGCGCCCGGCTGAGTGACAGCCGCGGAAATCCTGTCGCCGCCGGCGGCGCCGGCCTCGCCGCCCTAGAGCAGGCCGACCTCAGCGGACTGGATCCGCGCCTTGCCGAGTGCGACCTGATCGCCGGGACCGATGTCGACAACCCACTGCTGGGCAGGCGCGGCGCGGCCGCAGTCTTCGCCCCCCAGAAGGGAGCTGGCTGGCAGGCCCAGGCGCAACTCGAGCGGGGGCTGGCCAAGCTGGCGGATCTCCTTGACCGTCCAACGGTGCCGCGCTTGTCAGACCTGCCGGGAGCTGGCGCGGGCGGCGGTATCGCATACGCACTCATCACGGCCGGGGCTCAGCGGGTATCGGGTGCCGACACGGTGCTGGAAATGCTCTGCTTTGCAGACCATGCCCGTGCAGCCGAGCGGAGCATGCGCGAGGCCCCGTTCCTGCTCCGCCGCGCCGGAACAGACATCGCGGCCTGGCTGTCAGGCCAGCCACGGCGACCCCTCCGCTCAGGGTGCGGCGGCCCATGACTGACACCGGCACCCCGGCGAGCTGCGAAGGATCAGACGCCGACGCGCTCGGCCGGGCGTCTGCGGCGACAGCCGCCGCGAACCAGCATTGGCGGGCACTTCCGGTAATCCTGCTGGGCAGTCTCCTGGCCCAGTTTGACCTGTTCGTCGTCAACGTTGCCGCGCCGAGCGTGCAGGCCGGCCTGCACGCCACCACCGGCCTGCTGCAGCTGGCCGTCGGCGGTTACTCGCTGGCTTACGGCACCCTGCTCATGGCCGGAGGGCGGCTCGGAGACGTCCTCGGGCACCGCTCGCTCCTGCGGGCCGGGATGATCAGCTTCGCGGTCGCATCCGCCCTGTGCGCGCTGTGCCAGACCGGTGCGGAACTGGTCGTGGCGCGCATCATCCAGGGAGCCTGCGCCGCCGTCATGGTCCCGCAGGTCCTCGCGCTGGTCACCCGGCTGTTCACGCCCGCCGAGCGCGGCCGGGCCACCGCCTGGTTCGGGGTGACCCTCGGACTCGGCGCCGTCCTCGGACAGGCGCTCGGCGGCTTCCTGGTCACAAGCGCTCCGTGGGGACTGTCGTGGCGGGCGATATTCCTCGTCGTCCTCCCTGTCGCCTTGCCCGGTGCCTGGCTCATCGGCCGCAGCGTGCCCGCCGACTCTTCCCGGGCCAGGGCGGCCCGTCCCGGCGTCGATCCCGTCGGCCTGGGTGGCCTGTCAGCCGGCCTGCTGATGATCTTCGCCGCCGTCACCCTGGCACCGGCCAGTCACTGGCCCTGGTGGGGTTGGCTGCTCATCGCCGTGGGCGGCCTGGCAGTCACCGCGACCGCGCGGTGGGAAACCCGGCGTGCCGCCCAAGGGCAGCCGGTGGTGATCGACCCAGCGCTGTTCCGGCAGGGCGTGTTCCGGGTCGGGCTGGGCATCAACAGCGCATATTTCCTCGCGTTCGGCGGCGTCTTGTTCGTCATGACCTACACCTTGCAAGAAGGCCTCCACGAGACCGCCGAGGCCTCAGGCCTGACCTTCGTCCCGCAGGGTGCCGCCTTCGCGGTCGCCTCCCTGGTTGGCGCCCGGCTCGCCACCCGGACGGGACCGCGCCTCGTCACGGCGGGCGCACTCGCCAGCAGCACTGCCTGCGCCCTTCTGCTCGCCGAAGCGGAAACCGGCGGCATCGCCGCCGGTCCCAGGCATCTATGGCCGGTCATGGCCCTGCTCGGCGCGGGAAACGGGCTCGCCATCCCCGCGATGATCGCCTCGGTGCTCCGCGTAGTCGCTAACGCCACCTCCGGCACGGCCGCAGGCGTGCTGACCACCACCCAGCAGGTCTCCATGGCCTTCGGCATCGCCATCCTCGGATCGGTCCAGACGGTCACGGTAAGCCACACGCCCGGCCCGGCCGGCTACCTGACGGGCCTGAAGATTACCCTCCTCATCGCCGCGATCCTGCTCGCCCTCGCCGCGGCCGCCTCGGTCACGCTCTACCGAGGACACCCCAGACCCTCTCGCTCATGAGATCCCAGCGAGTCTCACGCTGTGTGGAGCATCGGCGTAGGGGATGCGCCGTCACGGTGATTCCCGACCTGGCAGGTGATTCCGGGACGCTAAAGGCCGCCGTAGGCGGCGGTAGCCTGTCGGGGTGGAAGGTGCCAGCGTGCCGGTGCGGGACCTAGATGAGGAGTCGTCGGCCTGGCTGCGTCGCTTGGGCGCTGGAGGCGAGGACCGGCTGGCGGCCGAGCGCGACCTGCACGCCAAGCTGGTAAGGATTGCGCTGGCCGAGGTCCGGCGCCGGCAGTCCAGCACCCCGGTGACCGGCCCGGAACTCGACGACATCGCGTACCAGGCCGCCGCCGACGCCATGCTCGCCATCCTGGCCAAGCTTAGCGACTTCCGCGGTGAGAGCCGTTTCACCACCTGGGCGTACCGGTTCGTCATCCTGGAGGTGTCAAGCAAGCTTGGCCGTCACTACTGGCGCAACCCGCCGGTTGCGCTGGATGCCGCCCAGTGGGAACGGCTCCCGGACCGGCTCGGCCTGGATCCGGAGCGCCACGCGGAGGCGGCGCGCATCCTCGCCGAGGTACGCCGGGTCGTCGAGGAGGAGCTGACCAGCCACCAGCGGCGGGTCTTCACCGCGATCGTGGTGGACGGGATACCGCTGGACGCGCTGGCCGCTGAGCTGGGCGTGCGGCGGAATGCCGTGTATAAGGTGATCTTCGACGCGCGGCGTAAGATCCGCCGCGCGCTGGCCGCCAACGGGTACCTGGCAGAGCCGGGCATGGAGCAGCGATGAGCGACCTGGGGAAACTGGAAGAGTTCCTGCGGACCAACCCGCGCGATGTCGGCTGCGACGAGGCGCTGGCCGTCCTGCACGTCTACGTGGATCTCGTTGCCGCTGGCGAGGACGCGGCCGGGCGCTATCCGGGGATCGCCGCCCACCTGGCGGCGTGCGGCCCGTGCGGCGAGGACTTCACCGGGCTGCTGCTGGCGGTCACCGGTGGCTAGCGCGGCGCCCGGCCGGCAGGTACTGGCGTTTGACCTGTACGGGACACTGGTTGACCCGATCGCCATCGCCACAGAACTGGGCCAGGCCCTCGGCGAGGCCGGCGGCCGTGCAGCGGCGACCCTCTGGCGGGCCAAGCAGCTGGAGTACTCGTTCCGGCTGACGGCGATGGGCCGGTATGAGGATTTCGGATGGGTGACGTTCCGGGCCCTGGACTTTGCCCTCGCCTCGCTTGGGGTCCGCCTGCCGGACGGGCAGGCGAGGCGGCTCGTGGAACTCTACGACCATCTGCAGCCGTTCCCGGATACGGTCCCCGCGCTTCGGGCGCTGGCCGGGCTGGGGTACGAGCTTGCGGTGCTGTCCAACGGGACCCCAGCCATGATCGCGAACTGCCTCGGTAACAGCGGCCTGGGCGAGTTCTTCGGCGAGCGGATCAGCGTCGATGAGGTGCGCGTGTTCAAGCCGTCGCCCGTCGTGTACCGGCACGCGGCCGGTCGGCTGTCCCGGCCCGCCGGGCAGCTCCGGCTGGTGACCAGCAACGCGTTCGACTGCGTGGGGGCCAGTGCCGCCGGGATGCGCACGGCATGGGTGAACCGCTCCGCCGCTCCGTTCGACACGATCGGCCACGCGCCGGACCTCACCGTACCCAGCCTAGATCGCCTGGCTGCCGCGCTGGCCGGCTAACTTCGCGCCAGGCGGTACGGACCCGGCCGTCCGTAGTCGCAGTCCCGGGCAACGGACCGGGCACGCGGGGTCAAGCGGACGCAGGAGCCGTGGTGACGTCCCAGATGGCGCCGGTGTCGTCGCTGCCCAGCCGGGCGAGCAGCGCCGCAGCGGAGCGCTCCGGGGTGATCAGGTTGCCCTCGGCGAAGCTCCGGGTGAACCGCTCGTGCAGGCCGGTGCCGATGCGGCCGGGGTCCTGGCTGCGGATCCAGGCCTGCATGGCGGTGTCGACCCCGCCCGGCCGGTAGGCGTTGACGGTCACTCCGGTACCGCGCAGTTCGGCGGCGAGGTTGACAGTATGCGCCTCGAGCGCGGCCTTCGTGGTTGCGTAGGCGTTCCCGCGAACCATCCCGGCCGGGCTGGTGGCAATCGCGCTGGAGACATTGACGATCCGGCCCCAGCGCGCCTCCAGCATGCCAGGCAGCACTGCGGCGGCCAGCGCGACCGGAGCGATCACGTTGACCTCGAGCGCCAGCCGCAGGTCGGCTGCCTTGATGCCGGCGGTCGGGCCGAGCGGCTCGACGGTGGCCGCGTTGTTGACCAGGATGCCCACCGGACCCGCCGCGAGCACGGCTGCGACGGCGCGATCGCGCTGCTCCTCATCGGCCAGGTCAGCAGGCACCACCTCGATCCGCTGCGCCGGCACGCCCTGGCCGATCAGCAGGGCCCGGGTCTCCTCTAGCTGCCCGGTGGTGCGCGCGAGCAGGGCCATCCGAGCGCCTGTGCTGCCCAGCCCGAGCGCGATGGCCCGGCCGATGCCGCGCCCGGCCCCGGTGATCAGCGCGGTCTTGCCGGCGAGGTCTGTTGCCACTGCGGTCTCCCTAACGATGACGAGCGGAGGGACTCCGCTCCGGCCGTTCGGCGAATGTCCTTGAACTGAATCGCCTGATTCGTTAGCGGCGCCCAGCGCTGCTGCCTTACCAGGGCAGGCCACGCGAAATTCACTAGTAAGACCCCCGGGCTAATGCGACGCCCACCTGTCAGACGGTCCTGTCCGGCACCGATCCCGGCCACTGTTTGAAGGAGAAACCGCATGCCTCTGCTCAACCCTGGCGACCACTTCCCGTCGCTGACGATCACCACCGCCGACGACCAGTCGCTCACTCTCCCGGATGCATTCGCTGGTGACTTCGGCGTCGTGCTGCTCTACCGGGGCTCCTGGTGCCCCTACTGCAACGCGCAGCTGCGCGCCTTCGAGCGGGCCGGCCAGACCCTGGCGGACAACGGCGTCCGGCTCGCCGCGCTGTCGGTGGATGACAAGGAGACCACCGCCGCGCTGGTCGAAAAGCACAAGCTGACTTTTCCTGTCGGCTACGGGGCGGATGCGGCGGCCGTCGCCGCAGTCACGGACGCCTTCGTCAACCCTGACCCGGTGTACCTGCAGTCCACCGGCTTCGTCCTTGACCCGGCCGGGAACGTCATTGTCAGCGTGTACTCAAGCGGCGCCATCGGGCGGCTCGTCCCCGACGACGTGGTCGGCCTGGTCCGCTACCTGCGCGAGCACACGCCTGCGGCGACTGCGTGACCAGGCAGGAGACGACAGCGTGACTGATACTGACGCGGACATCCGCTTCTACTTCGACCCGGTGTGCCCGTTTGCCTGGATGACCAGCAAGTGGGTGCGCATGGTCGCCGCGCAGCGCGACTACAGGGTCGACTGGCGGTTCATCTCGCTGCGCCTGATCAATTCCCACCTCGACTACGGCAGCCACTTCCCGGCCGGCTACGAGGAAGGGCACACCTCGGGACTGCGGCTGCTGCGGGTCGCCGCCCGGGCCCGGGCCGAGCACGGGCGGGCCGCCGTCGGGCCGTTCTACGAGACGGTCAGCGCCCAGATCTTCGACGCTCCCGGTGCCGCCGAACTAACGCCCGCCGTCCGGGGCAGTCGCGCCTTCGCTGAGCCGCTGCTGGTTCAGGCGGGCCTGCCTGCCGGCCTAGCGGACGCGCTGGATGACCCAACGTGGGACGAGGAGATCCGCGCCGAGGGCGAGGAGGCGCTGGCGCTGACCGGCAAGGACGTCGGGACCCCGATCATCCACTTCAGTCCCCCGCGGGGCACGGCCCTGTTCGGCCCGGTGATCAGCAGGCTCCCCGGTCCCGAGGACGCCGTCCGGCTGTGGGACCACGTCACCGCCCTGGCCGCGTTCCCCGGTTTCGCCGAGCTCAAGCGCAGCCTGCGCGAGCGGCCCCAGCTGCGCAGCTTCGGCGTGGACCCGGGCACGGCCGGAGTTGAGGAAGACTGGCACGCAGGTAGCCGCAAGGCCGGGCCGTAACCCTCGGCAGGTCGCCGCGGCAGTCCCCCCGCGTCCGTTCGGGAAGTCAAGAGCATCAGCCCGAACGGACGCGTGGTTCTGCACGGCGCCGCCCTGATTCGGCCGCCTGCTGAACTCACGAATTCGATCAGCGCGCCAGTGGAACTGGCTGTCCTGGCAGTGCTCGAGACAAAGAAGAGAAAAGGGCGGCGTCCGTGCTGCCAGGACGGTAGGTGCACACAGTTACGACGGCCGGTGTGCATCGGGCCACGCTGGCGGCGTGTCCCGGCTTCAGGCGGGGAGGGTCCGGGGGAGGCCGAAGCGTCCCAGAACGTCGGCCAGAAACATGGTCATTGCGCTGACGCGGGGGCCGGCCAGGGTGATGACGAGCAGGCCGCTGGCGTGCTGGATGCCCGCGTGGGGGTTTTGCGGTACAGGGCGAAGGCGGGCTGGCCGTTGGCCCGGGTCTCGATGGGCTGGTAGCGGTGTCCCTGGGCGAACAGCTGGCCGTAGGCCCTGGGCGGCGACCGTCCGGCCGTGGTACTCAAACGGGTGCGGGGGCATGGACAGTCGCACGTCGTCGGTCAGCAGCGCCACCAGGGTGTCGAGGTCGGCAGTGGTGTAGGCGCTGGTGAGCTTGTTGATGAGCGCGCGCTCGGCGGCGGGGGCGGCTCGCCGCCGACTGCCGAGTGGCGGGTCATGGTGACGCGGGCGTCCTTGAGGGCGCTGGCTACCGAGGCGTAGCCGGTGCCGAGCATCCCGGCGGCCTCGGCGGCGCCGTAGCCGAGGACGTCGCACAGGGCAGGCGGCGCGCTGGCGGGGCGGCAGCAGCCGCAGGGCGGTGACGAAGGCCGGGGAGATGGCCTCGCTGGCCTCGTACCTGGCCGCGGGTCCAGGCTGCTGGTCGGGGGTGCTGGGCGGTCAGCTGCTCTCAGGCGATCCGGATCGCGATCACCTGCGTCTCGATCGATTCGTTCACCGTCTCTCGAGACCAGATGCCGTTCCTGCTCCGTCATGCCACCCCACACCCCATGCGTTTGGCGGGTCCGCAACGCAAACGCCAGGCAGTCTCGCCGGACCGGGCACCGTGCACATATCTGTTTTGCCTCCGCCGCTTGCTCGACGGACGGGCCCGACGATGACACGGGAAAGAACAGATCGGGATCGCAGGCCTGGCAGGCGGCAGCGGACCGCCAGTGCGTTCCCGGATCGCGGATGCTCATCAGCAAACGATGCGGAGGGCCAGCAGCGGTGTGCAGCCGCGGCGAACGAGCTGCGCGACCTGATGCCAGTCGATGCGGTCCGCGTACATCTCGGCCAGCGGTTCAGGAATGCCGACGGACACGAGCCGTGATACCCGCCAGTTGTGCACCAGCAGATCTTCGTGGTTTATGGGCTCGTGGCGGGTGACGGTCGATTCCATTGTTCGTCCCTTGGCGGTGGATATGACTCCAGGGTGGCGGCTTTGCGCGCTGTCGGCACTGTCAAGTTGGCTAGTTCTTATACACCACCGTCCGTTCGGAGAAAAGATATTCTTTTGCCGAACGGACGGTGGCTTCTGCACGAGCTATCGGGAATTACGGACTTGCTGGTCCGGGCTTGTGCTGAACGGTGAATCCCGGTTTTCCAGCACGGTGAGGGCGCCGCTCTGGCCGCCCTCGAAATCGCCAGGGCCAAGGCGCTGGCCGGTGGCGAACTCATAAGCTGTGCCCAGGATGGCCTTGGGCGGGTAATAGTGACCGCCCCAGACCAGGTCGTAGGTCATGGTCGGTCCGAAGCCATGCGCGGAGAAAGAGCCCTCCAGCCCCAGCCGGTCGTACTCCGCAATGGCGCGGACCACGTACTGGCGGGTCATGAGGTCCCGCTCCCTTTGGGTCATGGGGTCCTTCCAGGATCGTCATGGGCCGCGGTCGCGGGCCCGGGATGGCTAGTTGCGGCCGGCCATGACGCCGCCGTCGACGTCCCAGATGGCGCCGGTGACCCAGCTGGTGGCTGGGGAGAGCAGGAAGGTGATGGTGTTGGCCATGTCGCGGACGGTGCCGGTCCGGCCTAGCGGGTGGAAGCCGTCGAAGCTGTGCAGGATCTCATCGATCTTGTCGGCCGGGAAGACCTTCCCGAAGATCGGGGTGGCCACGAAGGCCGGAGCGACCGTATTGACCCGGATCTGATGGGGAGCCAGCTCCAGGGCCAGGTTACGGGTCAGCGCGTGCAGCCCGCCCTTGGCCAGCGAGTACGCCGACGACGGGGTGGCGCCGATGGCCTGGTGGGCCCACATGCTGCCGATGTTGACGATGGACCCGCCTCGGCCGCCGGCGACCATGCCGCGGGCGACGGTCTGGGTGAGGAAGAAGATGGCCCGGTCCAGTTCGGCGTAGGAGTCGTAGTCGGCGCCGTCGTGGTCCAGGAACGGCTTGGGGACGAACACCCCCGCCGCGTTGACCAGCAGGGTGGCGTCGGCGTGCTCGTCGGCCAGCTGCTGGCAGACCCGCTCGGTCTGCATCCGGTCGGCCAGGTCGGCGCTGATGCCGTAGGCCGGGCCGTCCTTGGCCAGCGCCTGGACCGTGTCCTCGACCCGGCCGGGTTCCTGGCCGATGATGACGGCGCTGCCGCCGGCCGCTACGACGTCCGCGGCGGTCTGGCGGCCCATCCCGCTGCTGCCTCCGACGACCACCAGTTTCTGCCCCGCGAACACGGGCATGGCCATGGCCGACGTCGGCTCGTCTCCGGACGGATGCATGCCCTCGAGCCAGTTCATGCTCATTCAATCGTTCCTTTCGGCTGGATGCTAGTGCTTGTTCACTGGCCAGCCTGGACGCGCAGGCCCGGGCGCACACCGTCAAGGCAGGCAGCGTTCTGCGGTCACGGGCCGGTAATGGCGGACTAGCAGATTTAACGGTGTGGGCTCAGGCCGGCAGGCGACGCGCCGTGGGCAGGTCGGAGGTCTCGGCTGGGTTCTGCTGGGCCTGCTCGATGACGATGCGGGCGAGTTCGACGCGTGAGCCGATGTTGAGCTTGCGGAATACCTGGCGCATGTAGAAGGCCACGGTGCTGACGCTCACGTACATCTGCTTCGCGACCTGCCGATTGTTCAGTCCCTGGGCGACCAGTTCGGATGCGGCGCGTTCGGTCTGGGTCAGGCTTTCCCACCCGGTGACGGGCCTGGGGGCCGACTGTGTCCAGTGACGGCGCCGCACGCCTAGCTTGCGGAGCCGGCTCCGGACGCGGGCCGCGTCGGCGGCCGCGCCGATCAGCTGGTATCCCTGGATGGCCTGGGTGAGGTGGCGGATCGCCTGCTCCTGGTCCGACTGCCTTGTGTGCAGGACGCCGAGGTCTTCTGCCGCCGAGGCCCTGGCCCACGGGTCGGGATGGTCCGCCGCAGCCTCGGCCAGGCGCGCCGGGTCCTGTTCGGTCAGGCCAAGGGTGTGCGCCGCGGCCGCGAGCAGGGCCGGGTATCCGGGATTGGCGGAGGCAAGGGCTCCGGCGATACGGGTGGCGAGGGCAGCCAGCTCGGCGTCGCCCGCGGCCAGCGCGGTACGTACCAGCCAGGCCGAGGCAGTGGGCTCTCCCAGCAGGAGCCCGGGCGCGGCCGGAAGATCGGCGCAGACCTGGCGGATATGGCCGAAGGCGACGGTCAGGCCGTCGCGCGCCTCGCTGACCTGAGCCTGGGCCAGGGTGGTCTCGGTGCGCGCGTACAGGCCGGCGAAATGCGGCATCGCTTCGGCACGGCAGGCGATGTGATGTGCCGCCGCGGCGGTGTCACCACGGCGCAGCGCGATCACGCCGAGTACGCAGTGCGCGGCCGCGGCGTACCCGTGCGCCCCGAGCGCCTCGGCTGCTGCCAGGGCCTCCTGGCCCGCCTCGATGGCGTCGGGCAGCCGGCCGACGGCGAGGTGGATGCGCGCGCGCAGGATGGACAGTGCCGCCTGGGCCGGGATGCCGAGCAGCGTCTGGTTGTCGGCAGCACGCAGAATTTCTTCCGCCTCGTCGAGCTGGCGCAGGTCGATGAGCGCGGCGGCGAGCAACAGCAGCGGCTGGACATGGCGGGCGTCGGGCGAGATTCCTGCGCCGTGGCGTACGGCGTCACGCAGCAGCGCGAGTCCGTTGCTGATCTGGCCGTTGTTCCAGCTGATGGCCGCGAGGGCGACCTGGGCCGCCATGACGGCCTGGCCTTCATGCTGGTCTGGCTCGCCGACGATGGTGCTGGCCATCGGCTCGGCGAGCTCACCGTGCAGCCCGGCCAGCGCCCGCAGATGCGCGGCTATCGCCTGGTCTCGCAGGTCTCGCGGCAGCTGCGGCTGGGCCAGGGCCATCCTGGCCTCGGCGGCGGCGTCCCTGGCCTGGCCTCGGACGCACAACACTGTCGACAGAACACAGCGCAGCCGGGCCTCCGCCACTGGCGGCAGCGGCCTGGCCAGCATGTGCTGGGCGGTCCGGGCGGCCTGGTCCAGCCGCCCGGCCGCGGCCAGGGCCTCGGCGGCCGCCACCGCGCGAGACAACGCTTCCGAACCGGCGGCCGGGGTCAACTCCAGCGCACGCAGCGCCAGGTCGGCTGCGGTCTGCGGAGCCGGACCCAGGGTCTGCGCCGCAGCCATGTCCAGGTCCGCCAGGGACGCGGGATCACCGGGATGCGCGGCCTGCAGCAGGTGACCGGCGGCCAGCGCCGCCGATTCGCCCCGGCCCAGCAGGATCTGGCTGTACTGGCGGTGCAGCGCCTTCCGCGCGGGCTGCGGGATCACCTCACCGACCGCGCGTCCCAGGAGCTGATGCCGGAACGACAACGCGCTGTCGGCCGCGGCCATGACCCCGGCACCCATCGCCTCCTCGACCGCCGGCAGCAGCGCGGCCGGGGTTTCGCCGATCATCTCCGCAGCGTCCTCGAGCCGGAACGACGGGCCGAGCACAGCCGCCGTCACCAGCAGCTGCCGGGCCCGGTTGCTCAAGCCGGCCAGCCGCCGCTGCGCGAGGCGGTGCATTCCCTCGGGCAGCCGCGCCGAGGTCAGCACGACACGGCCGTCGCTGACTTCTACGGAGTCATCGTCGGCCAGGCCACGGACCAGCTCGGCCAGCAGCGAGGGGTTCCCGGCGGCCCCGCGGGCCAGGGCCAGCAAGTCCTCGCCCGGCGGCGCACCGAAGGCGTCAGCGAGCAGGCGGGCCACTGCGTCATCACCGAGCGGGCCCAGGCTGATACGAGCGGCGCCATCCTCCTCCAGCAGGCTGAACAGGTATTCCGTGTCGCGCTGCACGGCGCTGCACCGGGCCAGGATCCACGCGACCGGGTACTGTCTCAGTTCCCGCGGCAATGTCCGCACGGCGGCCAGCGTGAGCGGGTTGGCCCACTGCAGGTCATCCAGGCACACCAGGACCGGATGGGCCGCGGCGCGCTGTTCCAGGTGCGTGAGCATCTGACTGATCCACCACGCGGTCGCGTCCGGCAGATCCCCGGGCGCAGACGTGGCGAGCCTGGTAAACGGCCCAGGCAAGACCGCGCCCAGCTCGGAGAACGGGATCGCCCGGCTCAGCTGGTCCGCTGCTCCCACCGCCAGCGAGAAGCCGGACTCCGCTGCCTCATCGATGGCCTCGCGGAGCAGCAGGGACTTGCCCATGCCCGGCTCCCCCTCCACCAGCACCACGCCGCCGCGCCCTTGCTGGGTGCTCCGCAGCAGGTCGCGGACGATCTTCTGCTCCGCCGCGCGTCCGCGCGCAACCCCATCGCCGGCAAACCGCGGGCCTGGCGTCCCCTTCCCGTGGGCCCTCGGCGACGGCTCGCTGATCATTGCTGTCACATTAACCACCTTGCTCCACAGTTCTGATCCTCAGCCCCACCGGCTGGCCGGGTTCTGAGGATGAGACCGCGAACGCCTCGGCGGCCGCGGAACGGGCCCAGCGCATCCGGATTACCGCCGCCTCGGGATGGTCACCAAACTCCTGCGCCACCCGCCCGGCACAGCCTGACCAGCCGAACGCCTGGATGGCCGCTGCGACGGCTTGCCGGACCTGACCGGCGCTGGGTTCCTCACGCCGCTGCAGCCCCGAGACGAACAGCGCGTCCGCCTGAATGGCGCTGATGCTGAGGCAGTGCGTGACTGGCCACATCATGAGCCTCCAGTTCGCGCACGTAGCCCGACATCCGGGGGGCGGCCGGCAAACACGTGGAAGCCGCGGGCGTTGAACCGCGGGCAGCCGGGCCCAGCAGGGCTGTTGGTGGGTACCTGCCAGGTCAGGCGCATTGTTCTTCCCTTTCTGCCGCCCGGGCCGACCGGCCCGGGCGGGCGTGCGGAGGTCAGGTCAGCGGCTCGCCGCCGTCGATGTGCAGCGTCTGGCCGGTAATGCAGGTGTTGGTCAGCGCGAACAACACACTCTGGGCAATGTCCTCGGCGGTGCCGATCCGCCCGGGCCGGGTTGCGGGCGCTCATGCCGACGAAGTAGTCGGCCCTGCCCTGCACGCCGAGAGCGCCCCAGGCGCCAGCGTCGGTCACGCCCGGGGAGATGGCGTTGACCCGGATCGGAGCAAGCTCCAGGGCTAGCGACCGGGCCAGGGTGTCGGCGGCGGCGTTGGTGATGAGCACGCCAAGGGCGCCGACCGCGCCCGGCGTGTGCGGCAACCGGGTACGCGTCGCCCGGCACTACCGTCGCGCGGAAGGGGCCTGGCAGAGGTCCAAGCTGGCGGAGGGGTGACATGCGCGAGTCGGGAAGACCGCGCCGCTTCAGGTCGGTGACGAACCGCCGCAGCAGGTCATCGTGCGGCGCGCCGACGACGACGATCACGTCGCGCAGCTCGGACGGGTCAACGGATCTGATCGTCCCGCCCGGTCGCGGTGTAAGAGCGGAGAAGGGCACGATCGCCACGCCCATGCCGGCCGCAGCCAGTTGTGCGGCCGTGCGCGGGCTGCCCGTGCGCAACGTGGGCTGTGGCAGCACCACACCGCGTCGCGCCGCGAACTGGTCGACCCACACCGCATTCCCGTTCTCCGGGTTGTAGTGAACGAGCGGTTCGCCGGCCAGCTCGGCCAGGGGTACGGCCGCCATGCGCGAGAACCGGTGCTCGGCCGAGGCGACCACCACGATCTCCTCGCGACCGAGCACCTCGACGTGCGCATCGGTCCGCGTCGGCCTCGGCCCGATGGCGATGTCCGTCCCCCCGCCAGCCAGCACCTCCAGCATCCGGTCCGCGCTGGTGTACTCCTTCAGGTCCAGCTCCACATCGGGGAACCGGCACCGCCAGGAGCGCAGCACCGGGACCAGGACCCACGCCGTCACCGTCTCCGCACAGGCGATCCGGATGCGGCCGCCCATCCCGGCCGCCGCCCTCTTGCCCGCTATCACGGCCCGGTCAGCCGCGGCCAGGGCGATCCGCGCATCGGCTGCGGTCGCCAGCCCGGCTGCCGTCGGCCGGATCCCCCTCGCCAGCCGCTCGAAGACCGGGGTACCCAACTCCCGCTCCAACGCGGCGATCTGGTGTGACAACGCCGGCTGGGACAGGTGCAGCACCGCCGCCGCCTGCGTCAGCGAGCCCCGGTCCACGATGGCGACCAGGCACTCCAGTGCCCTCATGGAAATCATTTGGCGATCCTGTCCTGCCCGGGTGCTTAGTCAGGCCGGTAGCTCGCCGCTATGGATCGGCAGCCCAGAGCGTAGCTGGCTGGACGGTCACGGGTGAGCCGGGCCTCGAAATGACCAGGCATGCAAGCACTTTGCACCCCGGCCCGGGTGAGCCGTCATCACCCGCCTGGGCCCGTTCACCCGGGTGACCTGCTTGATGCGTCCGATGCCAAGAGCGGCGATGGCCTAGTGGCCTTCCCGGCGGGACCGCGGCCGACCGCCATCCTGATGCCCGGCCGCCGCTCCCGGAGCGTGTCACCGCCGGGCGAGCCCGGAGCGCCTGAGCAGGCCGAGCTCGCGAGCCCGGACCACCGCTTGTTCGCGGCTGCCCACGCGGAGCTTGGCGTAGATGTTGCGGGTGTGGGTCTTGATCGTGTTCAGCGATACGTACAGCTCGTTCCCGATCTCTCGCAGCGAGAGCCGCGACGACAGCAGCCGCAGCACGGCCAGCTCGCGCTCGGAGAGCTCGTCGAAGCCGCCATCGGCGACCGGCGGGGACCCTTGGTCCGCCGTGTCTTCGGCTTTGGCCCAGCCGCGCAGGAAGCCGGGATCGGGGCAGGCGGCGAGTTGGCGCTGCGCCCGGGCGCGCAGCTCACGGGCCTCGGCTTCCTCACCGGCCGCCAGGGCGATCCGTGACAGTGCCAGCAGCCCGTATGCGGTGTCCAGCCGCAGCCCGTACCGCCTGGCGATGCTGAGCCCGTGCTCGACCTCGGCCCGGGCCAGTTGGAGTTCGCCGCGGGTGCGAGCCAGTTCGCCGGCGGCGTAGTCGATCATCACGGTGACCCAGTGCTCACCCAGAGCCTGACGCTCGGCCAGCACCCGTGCCGCTGCTACCCGCCGGCCAGCCTCGGGCAGCTCCGCGCGCTCGGCGGAGATCACCGCCAGATAGCCAAGCGCATAGATCTCCGCCGCGTAGTAGCCGGTCGGCTCGCCAGCTGACACGGTCTCCGCAAACGCGGCCTCGGCCTCCTCGGCGGCTCCGGACCAGAAGGCGGCCATACCGAGGGCATTGGTGACCTGCGGCCGCCACGGAGCCGTCGGATCGGGCTCGAGCTCCAAGGCGATCGCCGCGCTCTGCGCCGCCGCGCCCACGTCGCCGAGCATCAGCCGCGCCGAGGTCCTGACCATCGCGGCGC
>Ga0335073_10002740_pt1 | contig 24198 bp, 24 predicted proteins | sample Lox_Sample_22_FD_207093 | JGI IMG/M metagenome (GOLD analysis project Ga0335073, IMG submission 207093) | Soil microbial communities from Loxahatchee National Wildlife Refuge, Florida, United States - Lox_Sample_2.2 | ecosystem: Environmental > Terrestrial > Soil > Wetlands | place: USA... | reverse complement strand
AGGGATACCACATCTCAGAGGCCGTTGTCATTAAAGATTAACCAGAGGTAAACGAACCGCACGTCGGTTCCCAACCGCGGCGGACAAATGTACGACCCGGCGCGAGGCCCCGTGGTCGCCCTGTCGATTTTGGTCATGCTGCGCGGTCGATCCGGGCGGGCCCGCGCCGATACGCTCTCGAAGCGGCCGCCCTCGTAGCTCAATGGATAGAGCACGCGCCTCCTAAGCGCGGGATGCAGGTTCGATTCCTGCCGGGGGCATCAAGCTTCGATTCCGGCCGGCGCATCAGATTCCTGTCAGGCGGCCGTCCGGATGAGAAGGTGCACACCGGGCCCCGTGCTACCGTCCGGCCACTCCGTGGCCGAGAGCACGCTAGAAGCACCGACGATCCCGGAGTCGTCTTCCGCGGATCAACCGGTCCCGCGCGAGCCCGCTCCATGGACGCTGCGCGGATACGTGTCCGAGCACCCCGGGATCGCGACCAGCGCCGTGCTCTTGGTGATCTCGGCGCTGCTCGTGCTGTGGGCGCGGACCCGGCCGAGCTACGACGCCTACGGCTGGATGGTGTGGGGCTACCAGACCCTGCATCTTTCGCTTGACCTCGGCGGGGCCCCGTCGTGGAAGCCCGTGCCGTTCCTGTTCACGGTCCCGTTTGCCCTGTTCGGGCACTACCAGCTGTGGCTGTGGATGATCACCGCATGCGCGGTTGCGCTGGCGGGTCCGGTGTTCGGCGCTCGGATCGCGTTCCGGTTGTGCGGCGGTAGCCGTCGTGGCGAGGGTTCGCCGCACGCGGCCGGCGGGCTCCAGCGCTTCGCTCCGTACGCCGGCGCGTTCGTCGCCGGCGCGGCTGTGCTGGGGATCGAGGACTACCTCCACTACATCCTGAGCTCGCAGTCGGACCCGATGCTCGTCACGTTCCTGCTGGCCGCGCTCGACATGGGCCTGCTCGGGCGCTACCGCTGGGCGCTCGTGTTCGCCGTGCTCACCGGACTGGGTCGGCCCGAGGTGTGGCCGTTTCTGGGGCTGTTCATGCTCTGGTGCTGGTTCAAGGTGCCGGGTATGCGCTGGATGGTGATCGCGGGCGTGGTCCTGATCGGGTTCATGTGGTTCGGGATCCCGACCATCACCAACGGGCGGCCCGACGTCGCTGGGCAGCTGGCCAAGGGGTCGCCTCGCGAGCTCAAGAGCAACCAGTTGCGCGGGACGATCAGCCGCTTCCACGAGATGCAGTACCTGCCGGTGTGGATCGCCGCCGCGTTGGCGGTGGTGCTCGCCGCGGTCCGCCGCAACTGGATCGTGCTCGCGCTCGGCGTGGGCGTCGTCGCGTGGTTGTTCGTCGAGATCGCGTTCGCGTACCACGGTTGGCCGGCCCTGCCGCGCTACATGTTCGAGGCCGCGGGGGTTGTCGCCGTGCTGGCCGGCGTGGCCGTCGGCTGGCTGCTGGGTGACCTGCCGCGGATCGTGCGGGGCGCCCCGGCCTGGGCCGGCGCGGTGCTCGCCGCGGTGCTGGTCGTGGCCATGATCCCCGGCGCCGTCTCCCGAGCGCGTGCGGAACACAAGGACCTGACCCACGAGCATGCCCGCACCCACCAGATCACGCTGCTTGCCAGCGTGACCAACGCGATCGGCGGCACGCACCACGTGCTCGACTGTGGCCAGCCGGTCACCGATGTGGGCTACGTGAGCTCGCTGGCGTGGCTCTACCACGTGGACGTCGGCTCCGTCGGCGGCCTCCAGCAGCACGTCGAGGGCGCGGAACTCCGGAATCCGGCGATCCCGAAGGTCCTGTTCAAGCCGCTGACGTCGGGAGGCTGGAACGTCGAGCCGTGGCACACGCGGCCCTCCCAGATCGCTCGCTGCGCCGGGCTCCACGTCACCTACACGAACAGCGGCGCGCTGATCCGCCGGTAGCGTGGCCACGACCGAGCAACGGCCGAGTCCGGCGCCGGCGGCGGCCGGAGACTCGTCGGCGGATCGCGGTCGCCTGGCGGGGGCGTCGCCGCTCGTGGTTACGGTCGCGACCGCCGTCGCGCTGCTCGTGCTCTCGACGCTGATCGTCCTGTGGGCGAAGACCCGTCCGGGGTTCGATCCGTACGGCTGGCTCGTGTGGGGCCGCCAGACCGTCGCGGGGAACCTGAACACCAACGCCGCGCCCTCGTGGAAGCCGCTGCCCTACCTGTTCACCGCCCCGTTCGGTCTGTTCGGCCACTACCAGCTGTGGCTGTGGATGATCACGTCGCTGGCGGTATCGCTCGCCGGCGCCGTGTTCGCGGGGCGGATCGCCTACCGGCTGACAGCGCGTGACGCGGTCGCCGGGGAGCGGTGGCCGGCTTACGTCGCGGCCGCGTTCGCCGCGCTCGCGCTGCTCGGCCTCAGCTCCTACTGGCACTACATGCTGAGCTCGCAGTCCGACCCGATGATCGTCACGCTGTGCCTGGCGGCGATCGACTGCCACCTGTCCGGCCGCTACCGGTTGGCGTATACCGCGGCCGCGCTGGCCGCACTCGGGCGGCCCGAGGTGTGGCTGTTCCTCGGCCTGTACACGGTCTGGGCGTGGCTGCGCCTGCCGTCGATGCGGCGGCTGATCGCGGTCGAGATCGTGCTCGTGATCCTGCTGTGGTTCGGGATCCCGGCGCTCACCTCGCGCACCCCGTTCGTGGCCGCCTCGAATGCCCTAGGCTCGGGCCGGCGGCTGCGGAGCGACCGGGTGTTCGGCACGATCGGACGCTTCCTGGATCTCAATACGACGGTGTTGGAGCTGGTCGCGCTGGGGGCCGTGGTGTTGGCGTTGATTCGCCGCGATCGGGTGACGCTGGCCCTCGCGGCGGGGATCTGCGCGTGGGTGCTCGTCGAGATCGCGTTCTCGTTGCACGGCTGGCCGGGGCTCGGGCGCTACATGTTCGAGCCCGCCGGCGTGCTCGTCGCGCTCGCCGGCGCGGGGATCGGAGCGCTGCTGGTCGAGAGCCGGCGGATCTCGCGGGTCGCGGCCTGGGCCGGGATCGCGCTCGCCGCTGTGCTCGTGCTCGCGCTCGTGCCGCCGGCGCTGTCACGGGCCCGGTCGGAGCACCGCGACATCCGCGACCAGCGGGTGCGCACGGCGGAGATCGGAAAGCTCACCGGGTCGATCTCGGGGCTTGGCGGCGCCTCGCGGTTCAAGCCCTGCGGCGAGCCGCTGACGCGCCTCGAGTACCAGACGATCCTGGCGTGGAACCTCCACGTGAACGTGGCGACGGTCGGCTACAAGTACGAGCCCGCGATCCACAGCGGGCGGCCGATCGTGCTGTTCACGCCGGTGTCGACCGGGGGGTGGCGGGTGCAGGCGTTGCACCAGCGGCTGCCCGGGTGTTCGTCGCTGCCGCGCTAGCCGTACGGCGAGCGGCGGGCACCTGGAGTGGGTGGGCGCTCGACCTGCGTAGCACGACAATCGACGCCGGCACGCCCGACGTTGCCGCGTAGTGCACGTATGTCGCGCGTTATGCGGCACGGTCCCGGATAGCGGCGTCCGTTGACGTGTTATGCGGGTCGGACCGGTTAGCCGGGCGTCAGTCGCGATCCGGCCGGTCCGGGTAGACGTCGTCGATCGTCGTCAGCGCCACGAACGGCGCGCCGGCGGCCTCCTCGATCGCCTCGCGCCCGCCGGCGAGCCGGTCGCAGATCGCGAGCACGCCGCAGACGTCGTGGCCCTCTTCGCGGAGCGCCTCGAGCGCGCGGATCGTCGAGCCGCCCGTGGTGACCACGTCCTCGACGAGCATGCAGCGCTCGTCGGAGCCGAGCGTCGGGCCTTCGATCCGGCGCGATAGCCCGTGGGCCTTGACTTCCTTGCGCACGAAGAACGCCTTGACGTCGGCCCCGCCGGCGAGCGCGGCGCACGCGATCGGGTCCGCGCCCATCGTCATCCCCCCGACGGCGGTGGCGTCCCAGCCCCGCGCCTGCTCGGCGACGAGCTCGGAGAGGGCGCGGAAGCCCGCCGGGCGGAGAATCGCGCGCTTGGCGTCAACCAGGTACTGAGCGGTCCGGCCGCTCGTGAGCACGACCTCGCCGATCACGAGCGCGTGGTCGCGGAGCTCGGTGACGAGGCGCTCGCGGGCGGTCGTCTGTGCGTCGAGGGACATCGGCGAAACCTCATGCTAATAGGGCCGTCGGCCGAATCCGGCAGCGTGATCTCCAGGTTTCTCAGACTGATCTCGCTCGTGTGCGTCGCGTTCGTCGTGGTGTCGTTCGCGATGTTCGCGCGCGACCAGGCCGCCGGCGCGTCCGAGCACCAGCAGACGGAACTCGTCGCGGGGGCGAACACGAGCGCGGCGCCGGTGGCGATCACCCACCGCCACTCGGAGCCGCGCCGCTTCATCGACGGGGCGGCCAACACGCTGACCTCGCCGTTCTCGGCGGTCGTCAAGTCGAGCAACCCGTGGGTCGATCACGGCTTGCCGGCGCTGTTCGCGCTGATCGTGTACGGAGTCGGGCTCGGGTACCTGGCGCGCTTCGCCAGCGTCCGCGTGCACTGATCAGTAGCGCGGGCCGACTAGTAGTACGTATCGACCCAGTTGCCGACCGCGAGCCAGTTGTAGATCGAGATCGCGTCGACGATCGGCACGCGCATGCAGCCGTGGCTCGCGGGATAGTCGGGCGCCGGGTTGTATCCGTGGATCGCGTAGCCGCTGATGAAGAAGTTCGAGAAGTACATCCCGTCGGGCAGATAGCCGGGCACCTTCGAATACACGCGGAAGTTGCCGAGGATCGTTGGCGTCGACGGTTTGCCTGAGCTGATCGGATAGATCGCCACGACCTTCGATCCATCGATTAGCGCGAGCAGCTGGAGCGACAGGTTGCCCTCCGCGTGCCGGCCGTTGCCCGGGAAACGCACCTTGAACTCGCCGAAGCCGTCGAGCAGGTAGCTGACCGTGCGCCCGTCGAGCGTCTGGTAGGTGCCCCAGTGCATGAGCCGGTGGTAGGCGTCGAGCGCCAGCCCAGTGCCCTCGTCGAACACGCCGGTCTGCGGGATGTAGAAGTGGAGCGCCGCGAGGCGCTGCTGGATCAGGTCGACGAACGTTCCGCGCGAGCCGAACGACGCGTTCGGATCGAGCGCCGTGAACCTGCGCTTGGCGAGCAGCCCGGCGAGCGCCGCGTTGCGGGTGTGCCCGACCTGCACGGTCACGCGCCCGGCCTTGGGGCTCGAGAGAGACTCGGTGAACTGACCGTTGGCTCCGCCCGGTGCCGGCTGGATGCGCAGGTGGTCGGTCTTGAACACCTTGCCGTTGACCGACGACTGCACGAGCACCCACTGGCCGGGCACATAGGGCCGGACCACGCCGTGGATGTGCACGGTCCGCGCGGGCACAGTGACCAGCTGGTGGTTGACCAGGAACGCGTCGGGAACGCTCAGCGTCAGCTTGGCGAACACGGGGCTCGCCGGCGGGGTGCCCGCGGCGGCTGCGGGCGCGGCCGACCCGCCAACGACAGCCGCGACAACAGCGGCGATAGCGGTGACCCGGCCAGCTCGCACCCCCAACATGGCGCGAAAGTAAATCATGTGGAGAGGCTCACTCCAGTTCGGGGGCCCGTTCTTGCGCGGTTTTCAGCGTTTCGTAATCCCGCGGGGAGTCCGCGGTGTCCCCCGTGGCCGGTGTCCCCGCGTGGTCGCGAGCGGGAGCCCTCAGGATGCCGGGGCCGGCGCGCCGTTCCGGTTCGCCAGCGGGAGCGTCAGCACCGCGATCACCGCCACCGCACCCACGACTAGGGCGACGATCTCGCCCCCGTTCCAGTGCAACTCGTTGTACCCGAGCGCGATCGAGTTGTTGACCGAGTGAAGCGCCATGCACGGATACAGGGAGCGCGTCCTCCACCGGACGAGGCAGAGCACGAATCCGAGGAACCCGAGCGGGATCAGGTACTGAGCCGCCGCCGAGCCCGTGTGGGCGATGCCGAACAGGATCCCGGTCTCGACTGCCGCCAGCCAGGTCCCGATGTTGCGCCCGCCGACCCTGACGTGCGCGCGGCGAAGCGCGCCGAAGATGAAGCCGCGGAAGAAGAACTCCTCGGCGATCGGCGCCAGCACGCACACGAATATCGCCGCGCCGACGAGGGCCGCCGTGCTCGTGCCGATGCCGAGGTCCTTGGGCAGCTTGTCGGTGCCGTGCAGCTTGACGAGCGCCGAGTAGATCGCGGTCACGACGTAATAGCTCACGCCGGCGACCGCGAACGCCGCGGCCCCGACGGACAGCGCCACGCGGCGGTAGCCGAAGTCCGAAGGTCGGGGCCGGCGCCCGTTCGCCGACGCGAAGTAGAGCGCGGCGGCGACGAACCCGAGGTCGAACACGATGTCGCTCACGAGCGTCACGCCCGGCGAGGTCGTCTTCGCCCCGAAGACGGCGCCGATTCCCGCGACGAACACGCTGCCGAGCACGCCGGCCACGAGGCCGACGAGCACCGCCGCCGGCGCCGTCCAGACGGGCCAGGGCGGCTCGTCGGAGACGTCAGGAGCCGGCGCGGGCACCGACGCCGACGCGGGCACGGGCTGCGAGGAAGTGGTCTCGGGCGGAGGGACGCTCGACATGCTCTGGGTCAGCTTACGGCCCCGACCTTAGGACTCGGGCCAACTCTTCGAGAGTCGAGATCGTACGCACACCAGGCGCCACGGGTCCGCCGTCACGGCGGACGAGAACCGGCTCGATTCCGGCGGCACGGGCACCTGCGACATCCTCCTCGAGGCTGTCGCCGACGTGAATCGCCTGCTGGGGAGACGCGCCGGCGAGCGCCAGCGCCTGCTCGAAGATCGCCGGCGAGGGCTTGCGCGCGCCGGCCTCCGCCGAGGTGAGGATCCCGTCGAGCAGCGGCTCGAGCTCGAGCGCCCGCAGGACCCCGTGCAGCGACGCGTCCCAGTTGCTGACGACCACGAGCCGCTGACCGCGCTCCCGGGCGGCCACGAGCGCGGGCCGGACGTCCGCGAATGGCGTGAACCGCAGCGACGCGAGCAGGGCGTCGACGAGCGGATCGAGCTCGAGGCCGTCGCCGGGGAGCGCCGAGCGCAGCGCTTCGGCGCAGCGGCGCCGGAGCGCCCGGAGGCTTGTGGCGTCACGGCCTTCATCGAGATGGGCGCGGTAGAAGGCGATCTCCGCCGCGATCGCGGACTCGGCTTCGGACTCGCTCACCTCCAGCCCGAAGCGATCGGCGAGCTCGACCCGCAGGAGCGGCGCGGGCGGCTGGAGCGCGACCAACGTGCCGAGCGCGTCGAGCAGGATCGCGCGAGGACTGCTGGCGCCGGACGGCATGCTGGCGCCGAGTGTCGCATTGCGGCGTGCAGGAGCCCTTGTTGGCGGCCCGAAAAAGCCTCCGAGCTACACTGAATCTCCGTTTTCGGTGCCAACCCCTCTGTTGCGCCCACCGGCAACGGAGTCGCCTGCCAGCCCCTCCATGAGCCGACGCGATCGACAGCGGCGCCGCCGGCGCCACCGTGCACACCCGGTACAGCGGACGTTCCTGATCGGAACGCTCCTGATCGTTTCCGGGGTGGCGATCGCCGCGCTGCTCGCGGTGGGCTGGGTGGTTGCGACCGCCGACTCGGCCCCGAACCTGAGCCAGCTGTCGCCCAGGCACGCGAATCCCCCGACGGAGATCTTCGCCGCGGACGGAACGCCGCTCGGATACGTACGCACCAACACCGTGTTCGAATACGCAGCGCCGAGCACCATCCCGAAGCGGCTTCGGCAGGCGACGGTCGCGATCGAGGACCGGCGCTTCTACCAGCATGGTGCGCTCGACTACCAGGGAATCGTGCGCGCGGGCGTCAAGGACCTGCTCGGCGATAGCGGCGCCCTCCAGGGTGCCTCCACGCTGACGATGCAGCTGGTCAACAACATGTTCATCCCGCAGGGCTACCGGGCGCACCGCGATCTCAAGTACAAGATCGTCCAGGCCAAGCTCGCGGAGCAGCTCGAGTCCAAGCACACCAAGTCGTGGATCCTCGACTCGTACCTGAACGCGGTTCCGTACGGCACCTCGAACGGCGAGGAGGCGGTCGGCGTCGGGGCGGCGGCGCTGATGTTCTTCAACCGGCCGCTCCAGAAGCTCAACCTGGCCCAGATGTCGCTGCTGGCCGGGTTGCCGCAGTCGCCGACGCAGTACGACCCGTTCGCCAATGCCAAGCTCGCCAAGCAGCGCCGGAACGAGGTGCTGCAGGCGATGGTCCAGTCGCGGTACATCCCCCAGGGCCTGGCCAGCGCGGTCGAGAAGCAGCCGCTCCAGATCCACCCCAACACCCGCTACATCCAGCACAGCGAGCCGTACATCTTCGATTACGTCGAGCGCCAGCTGCGCCAGCGGTTCGGGAACAACACGGTCGAGAACGGGGGCCTGAAGGTCTACACCACGATCGATCCGAAGATCGAGCAGGAAGCGATCACCGCGGTGATCGACCACGAGGGCGGCCCGGTGCTCAACTCGCAGCCCGCGGCCGCACTCGCTTCGGTGAACCCGGCCAACGGCAACGTCGTCGCGATCGCCTCGTCGGCGACCTACCAGCAGACGAACTTCGACTTCCCGGTCCAGGCCGAGCGTCAGACCGGATCGGCGTTCAAGACGTTCGCGCTGATGACGCTGATCCACGACTACGACGGCAATCCGAACGACACCTACTACACGTCGAAGTTCCTCCCCGCGGGATGGAATCCGCTTGACCCGACCTGGTCGGTCCACACCGCCGAAGAGACCTACCAGGGCGTGATCAACGTCACTAAGGCCACCACCGTTTCCGACAACACCGTGTTCGCGCAGCTCGCGGAAGACCTCGGATACGACAAGCTCGACGCCACCGCGCACGCGATGGGCATCACCTCGCCGCTCGACGGGTTCCCGTCCGAAGTGATCGGGGGTCTGAAGGACTGCTGCACGATGCTCGAGATGGCCGACGCCTACGCGACGCTCGCGAACGGCGGCACCCACGTGCCGACCACGGTGATCAGCAAGGTCGTGTTCCCGGACGGCAAGGTCGTCGACCTCGGCAATCCACCGCACAACCGCGTGTTCACCGACGGCGAGGCGTACGAGGGCACTCAGGTGCTGAAGACCGTGATCCAGAGCGGCACCGGAACCGCCGCCAACTACGGCTGCCCGGCCGCCGGCAAGACCGGCACGGCCAATGACCTGGACAACGCCTGGTTCGTGGGGTACACGCCCAAGCTGTCGACGGCGGTCTGGGTCGGGTATCCGCAGGGGAACATCCCGATGTCCGACGGATTCGGCGGCACCCTCGCCGCCCCGATCTGGCACGACTTCATGGAGAGGGTGTCGAACGGCTACTGCGGCGACTTCCCGCAGCCGACCGACCCGTTCTCGGGCACGGCGTTCACCGGCCCGCACTCGTCGGCGAAGAGCCCGCCACCCGCGAGCACGACCCAGACCGGCGGTCCGAACTCTTACAACAACCCGAACCTGTACGCCCAGCCCGGCAAGACGCCGACGACCACCACGCAGACCGGCGGCGCGACGGTCCCGGGCGCCGGGCCGTCACCCGGCGCGGGTCACGGCCACGGCCACCACAAACGCGGCGGTTAGCGGCTAGGCCGCGGGGCGCTGCGACTCGATCCAGCGCTCGAGCGCCGGACCGCTCTCGACGCTCGCGATCACGGCGTAGCGCACGTGGTCGGAGGTGTGATGTCCGCCGTGCCACAGGTATTCGGAGTCGACGACCGCCTGCTGGTACTTCGGCAGCTGGATCTGGACCTCGCCCTTGCGGTCGAACTCCGTCGGGCGGACGACGAGCGCGCTCGAGGGGTCGTCGGTGAGCTCGAGCCAGACGCGCACGACCCAACCCTGGTTCTCGGGGTTGCCCTGGTTGTTGTTGTCCAGGTGGAGTCCCCAGCGAGTCTCGCGCATGGTGTTGGCCGACATGCGCAGAAGCTGAACGCGGCCGAAGCGCGCGCCGATCGACTCGACCCACTTCACGATCGACGGGCACTTCTCGGCGTTCGGGGTCCACACGCCGTCGAGGTCGGCCTTGCCGTACTCCCAGAAGCCCTTGAGCTCGATTTCGCCGGTCGCCGAGGTGATCGGCGCGAAGTAGGTGGTCGGGTCGCTGGAGTACGTCGTGTAGGTCAGGTCCTCCCACTCCGACGCGGGGATCTCCGGGCCCTTGTACTTGTCGAGGCGCATCCATCCGCCGGCCTGCTCGAGCATCGGCATTCGGTAGTGCGGCGTCTTGCGCTGCTGCAGCGACGCCTTTCGGACACCGGTCACTCGCAGGATCTGCTTGGTGTATTCGTTCTTGAGACTGTCTTTCAGTGCGGACAAGAGCCCCTCCGGCAGAGATCGCATTTCGTGGATGGGCCAGGATACCCACTACTCTTACGGCAACCATTTATGCCTAAAGAAGAGAAAGTTGAACTCGAAGGCGAGGTTGTCGAGGCCCTGCCGAACGCGATGTTCCGCGTAAAGCTCGACAACATGGATCGCGTCGTCCTCGGCCACGTGGCCGGGAAGATGCGTCGCTTTCGGATCCGCATCCTCCCGGGCGACCGCGTCCGCGTCGAGCTCTCGCCGTACGATCTCGACCGCGCACGGATCGTCTACAGACATCGCTGAGCCGCGAGAACTTGAGCTGATCGAGGCGCTCGAGCGCGTCCTTGCGGGCGCCGCTCCCCGCGTCGTGCGCTCGCTCGGTGACGACGCCGCGGTCGTACGCGCCGGCGCGTACGCGGTTACCTCGGTCGACGCTATGGTCGACGGCGTCCACTTCCGCTCCGACCAGCTCACGCCCGAGGAGATCGGGCATCGCGCTCTGGCGGGGGCCGCCTCCGACCTCGCGGCGATGGGGGCGCATCCGGGCGAGGCGTACCTGGTCCTCGGCCTGCCCGCTGGGTTCGGGTCAGATCGGGCGCTCGCGCTCGTGCAGGGAGCCCGCGCGCTGGCCGATGAGATCGGGATCACGATCGCCGGCGGCGACATCACGAGCGCCTCGACGCTGACGGTGTCGTTCACGGTCGTCGGCTGGGCAGACGATCCCGGCGAGCTCGTCGGCCGCGACGGCGCTCAGCCAGGCGACAGGGTGGCGGTCACGGGGACGCTCGGGGCCGCGGGCGCAGGGCTCGCGGTGCTCGACGGCCGCGCCGGCGCAGGCTTGGAGGAGGCCGGTGCGCTGCGACAGCGCTACGCCCGCCCGATGCCCCGGTTGCAAACCGGGCTGGCGCTGGCGGGGGCCGGCGCGCGCGCGATGATCGACCTGTCCGATGGGCTTGCGACCGATGCCGGGCATCTCGCGCGGCGCAGCGACGTGCGGATCGAGCTGTCGCTGGCGGCGCTGCCGCTGGCCGCCGGCGTGGCCGAGGTCGCGGGCGAGCTGGGCGTCGATCCGCGGGCGTTCGCGGCGACCGCCGGCGAGGACTACGAGTTGTGCGTCTGCCTGCCGGCGTCGAGCGCGAGCGCCCTGAGCAACGTGAGCTGGATCGGCTCGGTCGTCGAAGGGCCGGCGGGCGTGGTGTTCACCGACGCCGAGGGCCCACTCGCGGGGTACCAGCACTCGTTCTGAAGCCGGCGCAGCAGAGCGTCCGCGACCGCCGTGGGGTCCACGCGATACGCGCCGCTATCGATCTGTTCCTTCAGCGTTGCCGGGTCCATAACGATCACCTTACTGGAGGGATCGGCCCGGCTGCGGCGGCTCTCCATCGGGTCAAGACCCCAATAATTGGGTGGGCCTCGCTGCGCTCGGCGTCCCTGGGGCCTGGAGGGCCCGTCCGGACGGTGTAAGGGGGCCAGGTTGGGTTACGCGAGCGAGCGGCGTTGACGGCGGGCACCTGGGGATGGGCCGCGGTGTCCGTTAGCGATCTCGGCATGCACGGCCTGACATTCGGCGTCGGCTGGCCGGACCTTGTCAGACGGCGCATACCCCCACATGCGCCGTCTGACACGGTGCGACGGGTTCGCGTCGATTGTGAGGCTTTGCAGGTATTTTCGTATCTCGGGTGACGGGCCAACCTGCATCACGCGTCATTCGAGCCGCTTCCCGGCGACCGTACCGTGTGGTGCATCCCCCACCTGCACCACACGGCACGGTCGCGGATTTCCGGCTCGATTGTCGTGTTATGCAGGTATTTCGGTGGCTTAGGCGACCCCGGGATCGGCCGCCGGGTCCGCAACGGCCATGCTCCGGGTGCCCGCCGTTTCCGCCCCGCCGGCGGTCCCGTTGATGTCTACCGTCACCGGTCCGGACGGGCCCGCCCGGCCCCACGGACGCCGCCGCAGGCGGCCCCAAGAACCCTCAAGCCTGGCGCGCCGGCCCGAGCGGCTTCACCGACTGCAGCTTCGCGAAGATGATGATCCGCTGCGCTGCGCTGTACAGCGGGTTGCACGCGGACAGCACGAGTCGCTCGTAGCCCACGTTGCGCGTGACCCACAGCGCGGTCGGGAGCACGATCCGGTGGAACTGGACCACGTACGTGAACAGCCCGTAGGGCATCTTCAGCAGGATCTTGTCGCCGGGCTTGAGCGCATCGACGTGGCGGAACGGCGCCAGGTACGTGGTCCGGTGGCCGGCGATCGCGACCGTCTGGCCGAGCCCGGGGAATGCGGTCGCGGGGTAGTGACCGGGCCCCTTCTCGAGGCTCGACTCGTCGGTCCCCTGGACGACCACGTAGTTCGCGCCGATCTTCGGGATCGTGATCTTGCCGATCGCGTCGCCGGTTCCGACCTGATGCTGCTCGCGCCGCGCGAGGTAGGCGATCCGCTGCTCCTGGCTCGGAAGCGCCACCAGGACGTGCTGCTGGACCGACGTCAACGGCGCGGTGTTGAAGCTCAGGTACTGCTTGTTGATGTTGGCGCGCTGGACCGCGCCGATCACCGCGGTGACCGGCTCCTGCCAGACGAGCGTCACGCCGGCGTCGATCATCAGCAGCAGCCCGGAGATGATCAGCACCGAGGAGACGTCGCGCACGAGCCGCCTCAGCGGCATGGCGCCGACTCGCCGGGACGCCACCGCTGGAGCGCTGAGCACCCTCGTCCTCATCTACGGATCGTCGGCTGGGTGCTGCCGAGGGACCCCGGGCCGGCATAGGTCACCGGGCCGCGAATCGTGACCGTCGCGTCGGCCGCACGGGGCTGGCGGGCGATCCGCACCATCATCAGCGCCAGCGAGATCACGCAACCGAGCACGATGCTCCATTCGAGCGCGGCCATCGCGCTGTAATCGCCACCCGCGAGCATCAACACAGCATTCCAGGCGGCGGGCGCGAGGCCAAGCCCCAACACCATCGTGTAGTAGAGCGCGGCGAGGATACCGGGGACGAGCCCGGCGACCAGAAGCAACACGGCCCACGGGGCGCGCAGCCGATTCTCGGGCCCGACGATCCACAGCCAGCAGTGCAGGGCCACGACCATTAGCCCCGCGGCGAACGGGTTCGCGAGCCACAGCGCCAGCGTCACGGCGCACAGCACCAGCATGAGCGCCGCGGCGGCGCCGGACGAGGCCGCGTCGTCGGGGGCGCGCTGTCGCCGGCGGGAGTGCCCGTTCGTCGCCTCGGCGGCGGCTCTCCCCGACCACATCCGGCGCCCGCCCCACCACACGGCGACCAATCCGAGCACGATCAGGATCCCGAGGCCGATGAGGATCGCGGCCGCCCGGCCGCCCAGCGTGAGCACGCTTCCGTCGATCGGTCCCGGTGGCGCGATGTTGATCGCGCCGGTGAGCCGCAGGCCCAGCACGACGAGCACCGCCAGCACGAATGGCAGGCACCACGCCAGCACCCACAGCGTCCAGCGCCCGACCCGGGCCCCTTGCCGGCGCGCCCGCGCGATCCCGTCGATCGTCGCGATCAGGACCGGGAGGATCAGGGCGAGCACGAGCAGGCGAACCGCCCACGACGGGATCACCTTGCCGGACCAGAGCATGTACGAGGACGGCGCCGGCACGGATGTGCTCGGCTCGAGCGCGCTGACTGACTGAAGGACGGCGCGGCCGAAACCGGAGATCTGGTACTCGCTGGTCTTCTCGTCGGGCGCCGGCACGCGCGATCCGGAGGTCGAGACGAGCACCGCGGGCTGGCCGTACGCCGCGAAGGGGCGCTGCTCCGAGGCCGCGAGCGGAAACGCGAGATGGAGGAACTGACCGCCGATGCTCTCCTCGCCCGCGGCCAGCGTGGTCTGCTGCTGGATCGCCGACTCAACCGTTTTACGGAGGAGCGGTGGCGCGACCAGCGTCGAGTCGGACCACGGGACGACGAGCGGCGTGCGGACCACCGTGCCCGCCATGTCGCCGAGGACGATCACGGCATCGACCGGTCCAGGAAGGCTGCGCGCGAGCTCGGCCGCGCCGGCCGCCCCAACCTGAGCACTCGTCGACGCCAGCACGATCGAGCGCTGCTGGCTCTGCGAGGACAGCACCTGCGCGAGCTCGAGCAGAACCGCGGTCCCGGAAAGGTCCGAGGCGGCGCCGACGTGGGACGAGTCGCGGTGCGCGACGACGACGATCGATCCCGGGGTGAGGCCCGCGAGCGTCCCGGTCACGGTCTGGATCATGCGCGGCCCATCGATCGTCTGCGCGCTGAACGCGGTGCGCTGGACCTGGAGTCCGTCGCGGCTGAAGTTGCTCGCCACGTAGTCGGCGATGCTGTTGTCGGCGTCGGAGCCGGGCCGCCGCGCCGGATACTGCGCGGCGAGGTTGCCCATCGTCGCGTACGCGGTGCCCCCGTTGAACGCGTCGGGCACGAGGTTGGCGTTCAGCGGATTCGGCTGGCTGCCGAGCGAGAATGCCACCACGATCACCGCCACAGCGACCACGATCAGGCTGGTCCTGTAGATCCGTGGATCGAGCATGCGTTCTGAGGGTAACCGTCCGCCTCCGGAAGGATCGCCCGTGGGCATTAGTCTTTTGCTGCAAACAGGAAGGACTCAGTGGCAGATCGGTCAGCGCGCATCCTGCTCGTGGACGATGAGCAGTCGATTCAGACGCTGCTCTCATATCCACTCCGCAAGGAGGGCTACGACGTCGTACAGGCCACGGACGGGCGCCAGGCGCTCGACCGCTTCGACGAGCAGCTGTTCGACCTGGTCGTGCTGGACCTGATGCTCCCGAAGGTCGACGGTCTCGAGGTGTGCCGGCGGCTGCGGAGCCGCAGCTCGGTCCCGATCATCATCCTGACCGCGAAGTCGGAAGAGATAGACAAGGTGGTGGGGCTTGAGCTCGGGGCCGACGACTACATCACCAAGCCGTTCTCACTGCGGGAGTTCTCGAGCCGGATCAAGGCGGCGCTGCGGCGAGCCGAGATGGTCCGGCCGGCGGAGACCGCTCCCGACGAGTGCCCCTTCGAGACGCGCGAGATCCGGATCGACTTCTCCAAGCGCTCGGTCCGCGTGCGCGGCACCGAATCACAGCTGACGTTCGTCGAGTTCGAAATCCTGTCGGCGCTGGCGAGGGCCCCGGGGCGGGTATTCACACGGGACATGCTGCTCGCGCGCATCTGGGGAGATTCCGCCTACCGCGATCCGCGCACGATCGATGTCCATATCCGCCACCTGCGCGAGAAGCTCGAGCGCGACCCGAAGGAGCCCGAGTACCTGTTCACGGTGCGCGGCGTGGGCTATCGGTTCCGCGACACGGAGGAGTAGCGCGCCCGTGGCCACCGAGACAGGGGCAGTCGGGGAGCGGAGCTCGTCGAGTCGGGTGCGCGACCGCGCGGCCCGGTCGCGCCCGCGCCGGCGGCCAACGCTGTCGCTCCGCACTCGCCTCACGCTCGTGTTCTCGGCGATCATGTTCCTGGCGCTCGCCGCGCTGTACGTGTACGTCGCACCCGGGCTGCAGACCCGGCTCCTGCACGACCAGCTCGCCGGGCTGACGGCGGACGCCGAGCATCACTCGCGCGACATCGCCGGGACCGTGGGGAGCAGCAACCCATTGGCGGTCGTGCAGACCCGCGTCAACGCCGCCGCGCTAGCCACCGGCGATCGGGTGACGTTGCTGCTCGTCAACCACGTTCCCTCGGGCGCCGTGCTGTCCGAGATGGCCGACTCGAGTCGGCGGTCGGCAACGGCCGCGCTGTCGTTCGCGGTCGCCGACCAAGCGGTGGCGTCGGCACGCCCGGTGACCGGGACCGAGGAAACGCGCGCCGGGACGGTGGCCGAGGCCGCGTACCCGGTCGTGTTCCACGGTCGGGTGGCCGCGGCGATCGTGTATTCCTCGCCGGCGTCGGGGGTGGTGCGAACGGTGTCGACCGTCCGCCACCAGATCCTGGTGGCCGGCGCGATCGCGCTGCTGCTCGCGCTCGTCGGCAGCTGGTTGATGGCGCGCGCGCTGGCGCAGCGGGTGAAGCGCCTCGAGCTCGCGGCCGAGCAGGTTGCGGCCGGTGACTTCGGGCAGCCGATCCCCGTCGACTCGAGTGACGAGCTGGGCCAGCTCGCGGTGGCGTTCAACCAGATGCAGCGCCAGCTGTCGCAGCTCGAGTCGGCGCGCAAGAAGTTCATCGCCACGGCGTCGCACGAGCTACGGACCCCGATCTTCTCCTTGGGGGGATTCGTGGAGCTGCTGGAGGATCCTGATCTCGATCCGGACACCCGGGCGCGGTTTCTCGAGCAGGTCCGGGGCCAGGTGGAACGACTCCGGAAGCTGTCGGTCGATCTGTTGGATCTATCCAGGTTGGAGTCGGGCTCGCTGGAGCTGCGGGAGGAGCAGGTCGACCTCGGCGAGTTGACGCGGTCGGTGGCGGGCGAGTTCGAGCCGGTGCTCGCCCAGCACGACTCGCATCTGGAGCTGCGCGTCGGCCCCGGACGGCTCGATGCCGTGTGTGACCCCGTGCGGGTGGCCCAGATCGTCCGGATCCTGATCGACAACGCGCTCGTGCACACACCGCCGGGATCTCTGATCACGGTGACCGCGCGGCGGTCCGAGGACGAGGTGCGGCTGGCCGTGCACGACGACGGAGAGGGGATCGACGCTCAGGCGCTGTCGCGGATCTTCGAGCCGTTCTACACGGCCGACGACGCCCAGGGGTCGGGACTGGGGCTGGCGATCGCGAGCGAGCTAGCCGAGCGGATGTCGGGGCGCCTGTCGGTCGATTCGCGCCCGGGCGACACGACTTTTACGCTCGATATCCCGGCGTAGGGCTGGCTTGGCGTCCGGGTCCGACAGTCGTGGGCTGGTGCTCGAGCTGGCGATGGAGCTGCGGTCGACGGTGCTGCCGTCGCTGGGGTCGCACGCCGGGCGTGCGGTTTCGGGCTCCGCCGGGGCGGGGGGCGACGTCACCTTTGCGATCGATGAGGTGGCGGAGTCTGTGCTGGAGGAGTGGGTGCGGTCGCATGCTCCTCGGATGGCGTTCTATTCCGAGGACCGCGGATTGGTCGCGCCTCCGGACACCGTCGACGTGCTGATCGTCGACCCGATCGATGGCACCCGGCCGGCGATGGCTGGGCTCGAGTCGGCGTGCGTGGCGGTGGCGCTCGCGCCCATCGGAGATGGGTCGCCGACGATGGGCGATGTGTCCGTGGGGTGCGTGGTCGAGATCAAGACCGGCGACTGGTATCTGGCGGTGCGTGGTGGTGGCGTTGAGTCCTCTCGGCGGGTGGCGCTCTCCTCGCTTGTCGACGTCAGCCGCATGTTCTGGGGGTACGGGTTCCGGGGCCGGCCGGTGCGGCCGTCGGTCGAGGTGCTGGGGGATCTGATCGACGCCTCGTCGGTGGGGGGCGGGACGTTCGAGCTCGGGTCGCAGGCCTTCGCGATGACGCGGATCGTGACCGGCCAGTTCGATGCGGTGATCGAGGTCGGATCCCGCTTGATCGACGAGATTCCGGGGGTGCGTTCGGAGTTCGAGCGCGTGGGCGGCGGGCAGGTGCTGAACAATTCGCCGTACGACCTGGCGGCGCCGTGGCTGTGCCTGACCGAGGCCGGCGGTGTCGTCACCGACGGCTGGGGCGAGCCGCTCGATCGCCGGCCGCTGCTCGGATCCGGCCACGAGTTCCAGATGTCGTCGATCTCCGCGTCCAACGCCGGCCTGCATGCGGAATTGGTACGAGCGGTGGACTTGGGGGTAGCGCGCCTCTTGGCGAGGCGCGCGTGAGCCTTCCCGCTCGATATCGTCCGGGCGCCCGTCCCACTTAGCCATGCTTCAACCGGTCTCGGTCCCGCAAAAGCACCTGAACGACTACGCGAGCATCGTCGGACGCGCGCTGGCCGACGAGATCCGTGCGCGCGCGGAACGGCTCCAGGGCAAGCGGGTGCTGCATCTGTCCGCGACGTCCTTTGGTGGCGGCGTGTCGGAGATCCTGTACACGCTCGTGCCGTTGATGATCGACGTCGGGCTTGCCTGTGAGTGGCAGGTCATCTATGGACGCGAGGAGTTCTTCAACGCGACCAAGGTGATGCACAACGCGCTCCAGGGCAACCCGCAGGATCTGAGCGAGGAACAGTTCCGCACCTGGCAGGACTACAACGCCATCAACGCGCGCGAGATGTCAGAGGGGTGGGACGTGTGCATCGTGCACGACCCACAGCCGGCCGCGCTGGCCTCGCTCGTTGGCACGAAGTCTCGACGGTGGATATGGCGGTGTCACATCGATCTGTCGACGCCCAACCCGGACACGCTGAGCCGGCTGCTTCCCTACCTCGAGCCGTATCCGGCGGCGGTGTTTCACATGCCCGGCTACGTGCCGTCGGACATGGATGGTCGCGCGCACATCATTCCGCCCGCGATCGATCCGCTGGCGCCGAAGAACATGGCGTTCTCGCCAGATGATGCGGTGTACATCTGCGAGCAGTTCGGGATCGACGTCGACCGCCCGCTCCTGTGCCAGGTGTCACGTTTCGATCCGTGGAAGGACCCGCTCGGGGTCATCGACGCCTACCGGATCGTCAAGGAAGAGATGCCCGATGTACAGCTGGCACTGGTAGGTTCGATGGCCACCGACGATCCAGAGGGCTGGGACTACTTCAACGCGACGGTGGCGCATGCCGATGGCGATCCCGACATTCACATCCTGAACAACTTGAACAACGTGGGCGCGATCGAGGTCAATGCATTCCAGTCCCACTGCGACGTTGTGATCCAGAAATCCACCCGCGAGGGATTCGGGCTCACGGTCACCGAGGCGATCTGGAAGGGACGGCCGCTGATCGGCGGCGCGGTCGGCGGAATTCCCCTCCAGGTGTCCGACGGCGAGACGGGGTTCCTGGTGTCGAGCGTCGAGGAGTGCGCGCAGCGGTCGCTTGAGATCCTCCGCGATCCCGCGCTGGGCAAGCAGTTGGGACGCGCCGGCAAGGAGTCGGTCCGGCGCCGGTTCCTGATGCCGCGGCTGTTGCGCGATTGGCTGGAGCTGTTCGAGCAACTCGAGGCCTGATCACCGTGGCTGACGCTGACAACCCTCTGGTTCTGGTTTCGAATCGGGGGCCCGTCACCTTCGGACCCGACGGTGAGATCCGGCGCGGCACCGGTGGCCTGGTGACCGCGCTGATCGGTCTCGCCACCCACCGTGACGTGACCTGGATCGCGTCGGCGATGACCGAGGAGGACGCGGCCGTGGCCGAGCGGAACGCGCGCAAGCCGTTCAGCGTGCAGGCCCCGGACGGGGCGGAGTACCGCGTCAAGCTGGTCGCGTCCGACCCCGAGGCCTACGACCGCTTCTACAACATCACCGCGAACCCGATGCTTTGGTTCATCCAGCACTACCTGTGGGACCTGTCGAACGCGCCCGACATCCGCCGCAACGAGACCGAGGCCTTCGAGTTCGGCTACAACGCCGTCAACGAGGACCTCGCGCGGGCGGTGCTCGAGGAGATCGCGGGGGTGGAGCGCCCCGTCGTGATGGTCCACGACTACCACCTGTACACGCTGCCGGCGCTGGTGCGCAAGGCCCGCCCGGATGTGTTCATGACGCACTTCGTTCACATCCCGTGGAGCCAGTCGGACTCGTGGCGGGTGCTGCCGACCGTGATCCGCGAGGAGATCTACCACGGGATCCTGGCGAACGACATCATCGGGTTCCACACCCGGTCCTACCGGCGCAACTTCCTGCAGTGCTGCGAGGACCTGCTCGGGTTGGACGTGGATCATGAGGGCGGCGTGGTGCGGTTCGACGGCCGCGAGGTGTGGGTGCGCGCGTATCCGCTGCCGATCGATGCCAGCGCGATCCAGGACGTCGCCCGCCGCGACCGGGTTGAGGAGTTCGAGGCGGAACTGCTGCGCCGGCGGCGCGATCACCTGATCCTGCGCGTCGACCGGGCGGACCTGTCGAAGAACGTGCTGCGCGGGTTCGGCGCATTCGATCTGTTCCTGGAGCAGCACCCGGAGTTTCGCGAGCGCGTGACCTTCATCGCCCAGATGATGCCGTCGCGGACCGACGTGCCCGAGTACGCGGAGTACCTCGAGCGGATCGAAGCAGTGGTGGCGGTGGTCAACCACCGTCACGGGTCGCCGGACTGGATGCCGATTCAATTGAAGCTGCGCGACGACCTCGACGAGGCCGTGGCCGGCTACAAGCACTACGACGTGCTGATGGTCAACGCGATGTTCGACGGCATGAATCTGGTCGCCAAAGAGGGGCCGATGGTGAACGAGCGCGCCGGCGTGTCGATTCTGAGCGAGAACACGGGCGCGCACGAGGAGCTCGGCGAGTACGCGCTGTCGGTCAACCCGTTCGATATTCAGCAGCTGGCGGACACGATCCACGCGGCGTTGACGATGGACGACGAGGAGCGCCGGCAGCGGATCGAGGGGTTGCGGTCGGTGGTGACGGCGCGTAATCCGGGCGACTGGATCGACGAGCAGCTGGCGGATATCAGGCGCAAGAGCGAGGGTTAGCCGTTCCGTCGGGGTGGCGGGTTCTTCCGGGGCCGCGGGTCGCCGCGGACGTGAACTTCGGGCACTTGGAGGATGGGGGTGGCGACCGGCGGATGGGGTCGCGATGCGGTTCGCCGGCGAGTGGGTCGCGGTGCGGTCCCCAACCTGCTTAACACGTCACTCGCGGTCGCGCGCCTTGACGTTGACGTAGAACGCATGCCCCCGCATGCACCACGCGTCACGGTCGCCGACAACGACGTCGATTGCCGTGTCATGCAGGTTCTTCTGGGGATTGAACCGCCGTCGAGCGCTCCCCCTTGCTCCGGTGCCCGCCGTTAAAAACCCGTCGCTGCAACCCCACGGCGGGCTCGGTCGGGTCTAGTCGCCGCCCGCGCGACCGTGGATCGTCTTGTGGTCCGCCAGCATCGCCACGTAATCGCGGATCCGGCGGGCGCGGGTCTCGGGCCGTTTGGCGTCGTGGATCCGGTACAGGAAGCTGTAGCGCTCCGAGCTCTTGAGCGTGGCGAAGAAGGCGTTCGCGTCCGGGCTGGCGTCGAGGGCGCGCTGAAAGTCGTCGGGGACGGTCACGGTGCGCTGAGAGGCGTAGGCCGCATCCCAGCGCCCGTCGTTCTTGGCCGCGTCGATCTGGGCTACGCCGGCGGGCCGCATCCTCCCCTGCTCGATCAGCTCAGTCGCCTTGCGGCGGTTCACCTCCGACCACTTGCTACGGGGACCGCGAGGCGTGAAGCGCTGAAGCCAGTAGGTCTCGTCGCACGGGGCCTTCTGCCCGTCGATCCAGCCGCAGCAGAGCGCCTCCGCGAGCGCCTCGGCGTACGTGACCGTGGCGGCTCCCGATCCCTTGCGGGCGATCTTCAGCCACACGCCGGCGGACGATTCGTGGTTGGCCCCGAGCCAGCGCTCCCAGGCGGCCGGGTCCGGGAACTCGAGAGTCGGGAGGTCGTTGGCGGGCACGGTGCGTTCGAACAGTACGCAGGCGCCGGCGGAGGTTGCTGGGGACGCGCGGCCGGCCGGCGGACTGCCGATTGCGGGTCAGCCGCTATAGTCGACCGCCGCCTCTTCGGAGGCCTCGATCATGGCTGCCCAACCCCCTCTTTACGACCTGATGCTGCTGCTCTCGACCGCCGCACCCGAGGAGCAGCGCACGAAGATCCTCGAGGACGTCGAGTCGGCGATCACGCAGGCCAACGGATCGATCGAGCGCAAGGACGACTGGGGGCAGCGCCCGCTCGCCTACCGGATCCACCATCAGCCGGACGCCGACTACCACCTGCTGCAGTTCAAGGCGCCCCCGACGCTGATCGAGACGCTGTCGCACGATCTGCGGATCACCGACGGCGTGGTGCGGTTCCGCGTGATCAAGAACCTCCCGGGCACGCCCGCGGCGCCCGACTCTGCCCCGCCGGTCATCGCCAGCGCGGCTCCGCCGGCGAGTGGTGGCGAGTCGGTCACCGAGGCCTAGAAGCGCTCACGGCGGGCTGCCGGCGCCCCGGTCCTTGGCGAGCGTCAGCGAGGCGTTTTCAACGGGTTTGCAACGCTCCGACACGGCTCAGCCACACCCCTGCAAGTTGTCTGTCCATTTTCCGGGGATGGCCGAATTTGCCGCCTGAGGCGTGCTTAGACTCGCTCACAAGCTTTCAAATGCGCTCTTTGGAAAGGAGCTTCGAGCATGAACATCAACCGAGTCGTCTTGACCGGGAACCTGACCAAGGATCCAGACATTCGTTCGACTCCCGAGACCGGGCTGTCGATCTGCAAGCTCCGGCTTGCGGTCAACACGCGCCGCAAGAACAACGCCAGCGGGAACTGGGAGGACAAGCCCAACTACTTCGACGTGACGGTGTTCGGCCGCCAGGCCGAGAGCTGCGGGCAGTACCTCAAGAAGGGACGCCCGGTGGCGATCGACGGTCGCCTGGATTGGCGCGAGTACGAGGTGGAGGGACAGAAGCGCCAATCGGTCGATATCATCGCTGAGAACGTGCAGTTCCTCGGGAGCCGCGATGACGCTGGCAACGGGAACGGGAACGGCTATTCCGGCGGCATCCGTGCGGAGAGCGACATCCCGGCCGACACCAGCGATTTCGAGACGGCCCCCGTGGGCGGCGGAGCGTCGGACGACGACATTCCGTTCTAAGAATTCGACTGAGGCTGAGACAGCAACCGAGCAGGTGATCGTTAGTGGCAAAGCAACGTAGACGGCCGGTCCGCCGGCGCGACAGGAAGGGCGCGCAGACTTCTTCGCGCCGTAAGCCCTGTCCGTATTGCCGGGACAAGATCGACCAGGTCGACTACAAGAACATCTCGATGCTGCGGCGGTTCATCTCCGAGCGCGGCAAGATCCGCTCGCGGCGGATCACCGGTGCTTGCCGGCGCCACCAGAGTCAGGTGGCGCGCGCGGTCAAGCGAGCGCGCGAGCTCGCGCTGCTGCCGTACGTGTCCGAGGGCGCGGGCGGCGGTGGCGGGCGCGGCGACCGCGATCGTGACCGCGACCGCGATCGCTAGGACCGAGCGTCGAGATGCCACAGGCGATCCTGCTCCAGGACGTGGACACACTCGGTGAGCGAGGCACGGTCGTCGACGTCTCGCCCGGGTACCTGCGCAACTACCTCCTGCCACGCAAGCTGGCCGAGCCGGCGACGACCGCCTCGATTCAGGCCGCTCGGCGGCGTCAGGAGGAGGCCGATCGCGCCGTCCAGGAGGCCGAGGACCGGGCGAGGGACAACGCCGCCACGCTCGGGCGGACCGTGCTCACGATCCCCCAGCAGGCCGGGGACGATGGCCGTCTGTTCGGCTCGGTGACGACGCAGGACATCGCCGACGCCATTCGGGATGCGCGCGGGATCAAGATCGACCGGCGCAAGGTCCATCTCGAGGACCCGATTCGCCACACCGGCACGTACATGGTGGTCGTCGAGGTCACCGACGATGTGACGGCGACGGTCAAGACGATGGTGGTGCCGGCCTAGCCGGCACGCTCCCGGGGCGTACTCCGCCAGTCGCCCGCCGGTCGCCGAACACGCAAATCTGAAGTCCTCGCTGGTTGCGGGAACGCTTCGCGCGGTGACGCCTACGTCGAACTTAGACTCGGGTCGACCATGAGCGCCGTCCAGTCGATCGCCGTTCCGCCGCACAATCTCGAGGCGGAGAAGTCCGTGCTCGGCGCCGTGCTGCTCGATGAGCGGCACCTGCATGCGCTCCTCGTTGAGCAGCAACTGCGGCCCAAGCACTTCTACCGCGAGCAGCACGGGGCGGTGTTCGCGGCGATGATGGAGCTGTACGAGAACGACCGGAAGATCGACCATCTGACGGTCGCGGAGACGCTGCGCCAGCGCGGCAAGCTCGAAGAGGTCGGCGGGCCGGCGGCGATCGACGAGCTCGCCGGATGGGTGCCCGCCGCCGGACACGCGCGCGAGTACGGACAGATCGTGCGCGACAA
>Ga0335073_10002739_pt1 | contig 24199 bp, 19 predicted proteins | sample Lox_Sample_22_FD_207093 | JGI IMG/M metagenome (GOLD analysis project Ga0335073, IMG submission 207093) | Soil microbial communities from Loxahatchee National Wildlife Refuge, Florida, United States - Lox_Sample_2.2 | ecosystem: Environmental > Terrestrial > Soil > Wetlands | place: USA... | reverse complement strand
AGCAGCGTGTCAGCCGACACCTCGTCGATGACGCGATCGTGGGCGCGGCGCAGTTCGAGAATGCGCGCCCGCAGGTCGGGGTTAGCAGCCAAGGGCCGCACCGCCTCGACGATGAGCTGCTGCCGTGCTTCGTCGGGATTGGCCACGCCGATAAGGGAATTCGCCTGCACATCAGGGTCCACGGCGTCGACCAGGTGCCGTACGACGGCTCGCAGCGACCCCTCGGCTACGGCGTCAAGCTCGGCACGTTCCTCCGGGGTGACTTGCGCTTCGAGAGCGGCCAGCCTGGACGCCAGCGTGGCTGTCTCGTCCTCGGTGATGGTGAGGTTGGCGGCCTTCTCCAGCAGCTTGGCCAGGCTGATCGAGCGCTCGCGATTCAGGGGCGGCTCGACGAACTCGTGCTCGGTGACGCCGACCGCGTCCACCAGCACGAAACGCGATTTCTGCTTCGCGTCCGGCGTGACGGCCTGAAAGTCCGCGTCCGGGATCGTGCGAGCGCCACGTCCCTTCATCTGCTCGAAGTACTGCGGCGAGCGGACGTCCCGCATGAAAAAGACGCACTCCAGCGGCTTGACGTCGGTGCCGGTGGCAATCATGTCCACCGTGACGGCGATGCGCAGAGCCGCGCTGGTGCGCAAATCACCGAGCTGCTTGTCGGCATTGGGAGCCCGGTAGGTGATCTTGGCTGCGAAGGCGTTGCCCTTGCCGAAGACCTCGCGCACCTGGGTGACGATCTCCTCGGCGTGGGCGTCGTCCTTGGCGAAGATCAGCGTCTTGGGCACGGCCGAGCGGCCGGGAAAGATCTCGGTGAACAGCCGGTCGCGGAAGGTCTCCAGCACCGTGCGGATCTGGTCGGTGGCGGTGACGGCACGGTCGAGCTGGCGCGCGACATAGTCCAGGTCCTCGTCCAACGCCTCATACCGCTGGGCCCGGGTACGGCGGTCAATCTTCGGCACGATGGTGCCGGCCTCGATGGTGGAACCCTGCTCGCTGATCTGGGTCCTGATCCGGTAGATGCCGAAGTCGACGTTGACGTTGTCGGCCACCGACTGCGGATAGGTGTACTCGGAGACAAGATTCTGCTTGAAGAATCCGAACGTCTGCTTGCCCGGTGTGGCGGTCAGGCCGACGACGTGGGCATCGAAGTACTCCAGCACACTGCGCCACTGGCCATAGATCGAGCGGTGCGCCTCGTCGACGACGATCAGGTCGAAGGTCTCCGGTGGGATATCCGGGTTGTAGGCGACGATCACCGGCTGGTCGGGCACCCAGCCATCCAGCTCGGGATCGTCCGAGTCACCCGGTTCCTCGTTGCGCAGCACCTTGAAGACCCGCTGGATCGTCGAGATGGCGACACTGGTCGCGTCCGGCATCGGCCCGCGCCGGATCCTCTTGACGTTGTACAGCTCGGTGAACTTCCGGCCGTCGTCGGGCGTCTGGTAGTTCTCGAACTCAGCCATCGTCTGCTTGGCCAGGTTGTTGCGGTCGACCAGGAACAGGATTCGGTGGAAGCCGCCGTGCTTGAGCAGCCGGTATGACAGGGTGACGGCGGTGTAGGTCTTGCCGGCACCGGTGGCCATCTGCACCAGGCTGCGGTCGAAGCGCTGCTCGCGCAGGCTGCTCTCCACACCGTTGATCGCGGTGACCTGCGCCGGGCGCAGCGGCCGCTCGTCCAGCGGCGGCAGGTCGCGCACCTTGCCGCGCCACGTCGGGCGCTGCTCGTCCTTGTTCTTGAGGATCTTCGCGAGCGTGGACGGCTTGGGGAGGTTGAAGATGCGCCGCGCCCGCGGGTCGGGGTCGTAGCCGTTGGTGAAGTGGGTCTCGGTACCGCTGGCCTCGAAGACGAACGGCAGCCGCCCGTCCGTCGTGAGCGCGGCGAGCTTGACCTCGGTCGGCAGCCCCTCGGCGTACTTGCTCGACTGCCACTCCACGCCGGAGAGTGGCGTCCCCTCGGGCTTGGCCTCGATCACCCCGACGACGCGTTGGTCGACGTACAGCAGATAGTCGGCCCGTCCGTGACCCGGCTTGAGCGTGACCTCGCGGACGGCAACCCCCTGCGCGGCGAACAGGTTCATCGCCCTCTTGTCCTGCACCGACCAGCCTGCTTCGACGAGCTGCCGGTCTATGAGGACGCGGGCGCGCGCCTCGGCCGCAACGCGGCCCGCGCTCTCCCCGGTAGACATACCCGAAATGTTATAGGTGCCTACGAATACCGGTGGCAAGACCACGAGTTTCATCTTTCGCCGAACACCGAGAGAAACGATTTCCGGAAATTTCTCCACTCCGTCTGTGGCCGACGACGCCATTCGGCACGGTCCTGCGGCAGCTCGACGAGCACTCTGACTGCATCAGCCCCAGTGCTCGGCGAGCGGCCCGAGGACCCAGCCGCGCGAGGCACAGAGGGCGACCAGCCCCGGCAACGCGGCCAGCGCGCTGCGCCAGGACCCGGGCGCCGACGTCACATCCGAATCGTGCAACAGCACCGTCCCGCCCGGCCGAAGCTGCGACTCGATCCGCGCCAGCACCGAAGCACCGGTCGCGTCCGCGCGCCAGTCCTGCCCGTCCGCGGTCCACAGCACCGGCCGCAGACCTGACCGCCGAGCAGCCAGCAGCCCGGCGCCGGTCAGCACGCCGTTCGGCGGCCGCCAGAAGCGCGGCCACACATCGGTTTCGGCGACAACGCGGTCAACGGTGCGTGCCACATCACCATGCACAGACCACGGGGCCCGCAGCAGGTGCGGCACGTGCGCCCACCCGTGCACCGCGAGCTCATGCCCCTCCACGACGATCCGGCGCCCGAGCTCCGGACGAGCCGCCAGCCGGCTGCCCAGCGCGAAGAACGTCGCCCGCACGCCCAACCGGGCCAGTTCATCGAGAAACAAGGGCGTCGAGACCGGATCCGGCCCGTCGTCGAAGGTCAGCGCGATGTGCCGGCCGGGCGCCTGGCCGGACAGCCGCGGCAGCAGCCGGTTGTGCAGCGCCGGCACGGTGCCGATCGAGGGCAGCAGGTGACCGGCGGCGACGGCGGCCCCAGACGCCACCAGCAGCCGGCCGCCGAGAGTCACAGGAGACCGCCGGCTGGATCCAGGGCGGGAGCGTCCGGCTCGACCGACCGGGCGGCCCAGGCGATCGCGTCCAGCACCGCGTCGGCGACGGTCCGGGTCGGCTGCCAGCGCAGCAGCGACCGGGCGCGGCTGCTGGAGGTGTAGCAGCCGACCGTGTCACCGGCCCGGCGGCCGTCGTAGCGGATCTCCACCGGCCGCTGGGCGTGCAGGTTGAACACCTCGGCCAGCTGCCGGATCGTGGTGCCGCGACCGCTGCCGACGTTGAGGATCCGGTGCCCGCCCGGCCACCGGTGCACCGCCGCGACGTGGGCCAGCGCGACGTCCCAGACGTGCACGAAGTCCCGCACCGGCGTGCCGTCCGGGGTGTCCCAGTCCCGCCCGTGGATCCAGAACGGCTCCCCCAGCGCGGCGGCCCGCAGCAGGGTGCCGAGCACGTGGGTCGCCGTGCCGGGCACCGGCCCGCTGCGGAACCGGGGGTCGCAGCCGACCGGGTTGAAGTAGCGCAGCGAGACCGCGGTCAGCGGGCCGGCCGCGCAGATGTCGGTGAGCAGCCGCTCCACCATCAGCTTCGAGGTGGCGTACGGGTTGCGCGGGCGCACCGGCGTCTCCTCGGTGACGACCAGCGGCGGGGTCGGGCCGTACACCGCGGCCGAGGAGCTGAACAGCAGCCGGGTGCAGCCGTGCCGGAGCAGCTCGTCGACCAGCCGGACGGTCTTGGCGACGTTCTCCCGGTAGTAGCCGACCGGATCGGTCAGCGACTCGCTGACCACCGTGCGGGCGGCGCAGTGGATCACCACCTCGAGGTCCGGGTGATCGGCGAAGATCCGGTCGAGCAGCACCGGGTCGGCGATGTCGCCCACGTAACACGGGAAGAGCCGCATCCGTTCGGGCTGCCCGCGGCTCAGGTCGTCCAGCAGGATCGGATGGTCACCGTTGTCGTGCAGGGCCAGCGCGACGGTGCTGCCGATGTAGCCGGCACCACCGGTGACCAGGACCTTCATGCCCGGCCACCCGCCACCCGGGGCGCAGGCCGCACCGGCCGCGACGGGCGGTGGATCATCCGCACTCGCTCCTTCCGTGCCACTGCGCCTGCTGCCAACCGCGGCCTGCCGGTGGTCCGCTGATGATGCGCCCGGGACCGGTCGCGGGCAATCACCACGGCTGAGTGCCCGCTAAGCGATTCCACACCAAACCACCACAGTGCTGCCACGCGGCCCCCCTGCCATCTGGCACAGTGAGTCCGTGGCGCCGCCGGGCGGTGCGCGGGCAGGAGGGATCGTGACCGAATCGGGCACCCGGGACAGGCCGGCTGCCGTCTCGTCCAATGGGGTGCCGGTGCCCTTCGACGACCGGCTCTTCGAGCCGATGCGCGACAGTGCCCCGCTGCTGGCCGATCCCCCCGCCCTACGTGCCCGGTTCGACGAGGACGGCTACCTGCTGCTGCGCGGCCTGCTCGACCCCGAGCGGGTACGGGACCTGCGCGCCGACTACTTCGGCCGGTTCGATGCCGGCCTGCTGGCCCCGGGCACCACCCCGGCCGACGGCGTCTTCTCCGGCACCGTCCCGGCCGGGCTGCCCGCCTACGGCACCGCCGGCCATCCCGCGTACGAGCTGGTCCGCAGCGCCGGGTTCGACGGGTTCACCCGCCAGCCCCGGCTGCGGTCCCTGGCCGAGACGCTGCTGGGCGCCGGCGCCGAGCTGGCCCCGCGCCGGATCCTGCGGCACTTCCACCGCGGCGCCCGGCTCGCCTCGCGGGCGCACGTGGACTACGACTACATGGACCAGGGCAGCGACCGGCTGGTGACCATGTGGATCCCGCTCGGCGACTGCCCGGTGGAGTGCGGCGGCCTGGTCTACCTGACCGACTCGCACCGGGTGGGCCGGGCCGCGCTGGAACCGCTGCGCGCCTACACCGACCGCCCGGACGACCCGCGCCCGGTCAGCAACGACCTGCACCGCACCGCCCGGACCCTCGGCGGCCGCTGGCTGTGGACCGACTACCGGGCCGGCGATCTGGTGCTGCACTCGCCGCACACCGTGCACGCCTCGCTCGACAACACCACCGACGCGATGCGGCTGTCGATCGACCTGCGCTTCCGGCTGCGCCAGGAGGAGCCCGACCGACGCTGGGACGGGAGCTGGTCGGCCGATGACGGGTTCTGAGACGGCCGTCCCGGCGGCCCGGATCGTCTTCACCGACGCCGACCGGGCCGAGATCGGCAGCCGGATCGAGCAGTCGCTGACCACCGGGGCGCTCACGCTGGGCCCGAACACGGTCGAGTTCGAGGAGACGTTCGCGAAGCTGCACCGGGCCCCCTTCGCGGTCGCCGTGAGCAGCGGCACCGCGGCGTTGGAGATCATCCTGCGGTCGCTGGAGATCCGCGGCCAGGAGGTGGTGGTGCCGGCGAACACCTTCGCGGCGACCGCGTTCGCGGTGCTCGGCGCCGGTGGCCGTCCGGTGTTCGCCGACGTCGACCCGGCGACCCTGGCGCTCAGCGTCGAGACGGTCGCCGCCGCGATCACCCCGGACACCGCAGCCGTGGTGCTGGTGCACATCGGCGGCCTGATCAGCCCCGAGGTGCAGGCGCTGCGGGCGTTCTGCGACGACCGGGGCATCACCCTGATCGAGGACGCCGCGCACGCGCACGGTTCCACCCACGCCGGCCGGCCGGCCGGCTCGTTCGGCACCGCGGCCGCGTTCTCCTTCTACCCGACCAAGGTGATCACCAGCGGCGAGGGCGGCATGATCGTCACCGCCGACGAGCGGTTGCGCGACGAGGCGCTGGCCTACCGCGACCAGGGCAAGGCGGGCTTCCTCGGCAACCGGCACGTCCGGCTGGGCTACGCCTGGCGGCTCAGCGAGCTGCACGCGGCGGTCGGCCTGGTGCAGCTGCGGCACCTGCCGGAGTTCCTCGATGTCCGGCGCGGGATCGCCGAGCGCTACACCGCCGGCCTGCGCGAGCTGGGCGGGTTGACCCCGCTGCTGCCCCCGGCCGGCTCGACGAGCAACTTCTACAAGTACGTGGTGCTGCCCTCGGGCCCGCTGGACCGGGCCGGGCTGAGGGCGGAGCTGCGCGAGCGGCACGCGGTGTCGCTGTCCGGCGAGGTGTACGAGGTGCCGCTGCACCAGCAGCCGGTGTTCGCCGAATGGGCGGCCGGGCCGCTGCCGGTGGCCGAGGACGTCTGCGCCCGGCACTTCTGCCTGCCGCTGCACTCGGACATGACCGATGCCGAGGCCGATCGGGTGCTGGCCGCGCTGGCCGAGGTGCTGCCCGGCCTGCGGGGCTGAGCCGGTGACGGAACCTGTGCCGGTGACGGAACCTGTGCCGGTGACGGAACCCGTGCCGGTGGCGCAGGCCGCGCCGGTGACGGGACCTGAGCCCCGAGCGCTGCTGCTGTCCGGCTCGCTGGGCATGGGCCACGACGTGATGGCCGAGGCGTGCGCGGTGTCGCTGGCCGCCCGGGGCTGGACCAGCACGACGATGAACAGCCTGGAGCTGATGGGCAAGGCCGCCGGCGGGATGGGCGAGCGGGTGTTCCGGGGCCTGCTGTCGATCCCGGGCATGTACGACGCGTTCCACTACGAGCAGCTGCGCCAGGGTGGCCGGCTGGCCCGGCTGGCCGAGCGTGGCTCCTCGAAGTACGCGGTGCCGGCGTTGCGGGCCGAGCTGGCCGGCCGGCCGGCCCGGTTGCTGATCTCGGTGTTCGCCACCGGCGCCGCCGCGGCCGGCCGGCTGAAGGCCGAGTTCCCGGGGCTGACCACGGTCACCTTCTGCACCGACGTGAATCCGCACTGGATGTGGGTGCACCCGAGCACCGACCTCTACCTGGTCACCTCCGAGACCGGCCGGGGCTTCGTCCGGCGCTTCCACCCGGACGCCGAGGTCGCGGTGGTGCCGGCACCGGTCCGGCCGCAGTTCTACGCCGCGCCCAGCCAGGCCGAGGCCCGGCACCGGCTCGGGCTGCCGGCCGAGGAGCGCTGCGTGCTGCTGATGGCCGGCGCCTGGGGCATCGGGCCGCTGGTGGAGCTGGCCGGCACGCTGGCGGCCAGCGGCCTGCACACCCTGGTGGTGGCCGGTCGCAACGCGGCGCTGCGCACGGCGCTGCGCCGGGCCGCCGAGCACCAGCCGCGGCTGGTGCCGTTCGGCTTCACCGACCGGATCCCCGAGCTGATGGCCGCCGCCGACCTGGTGATCACTTCCTCCGGCGACACCTGCAGCGAGGCCCGGGTGATCGGCCGCCGGCTGCTGCTGCTCGACGTGGTGCCCGGCCACGGCCGGGAGAACCTGCAGCACGAGCTGGAACGCGGGTCGGCCGACATCGCGCCGACCGACCCGGACGGCCTGCTGGCTGCGGTGCACTCCGCGCTGGGCCGGGTCACGCCGCCGCGGGACCGGGTCACCCGGACCGGCGCGGCCTGGGAGGTCGCGTTCTCCGCCGCGCTGGCCGGGCTCGGGCTGGCCGGGACCACGCCGGGGCCGGTCCGGTGACCGGCGTGACCGGGTCGCGGTGACCGGCGGCCTGGTCCGCGGCCTGTTGGCGGCGATCGGGGCCGCGGCGCTCTATGGCGTCGCCCCGGTCGCGCAGGGCATCGCCGCCCGGGACACCCCGCCGAGTTCGGGCATGGGGCTGGCGCTGACGCTGCGGCTGGCCCGCCGGCCGATCTGGCTGGCCGGGCTGGCCTGCGAGATCGTCGCGTTCGTGCTGGAGGCACTGGCCTTCGCCACCGCTCCGACCACCCTGGTCGCCCCGGTGCTCGCCTGCGACATGCTGGTCTTCGTGCTGGTCGCGCGGCCGGCCTTCGGCGAGCGGATGTCCGCACGCGGGGTCCGCGGTGCGCTGGCGATGGCCGCCGCGGTGGGCCTGGTGACCCTGTCGTTCGCCGGGTCGGCCGGGCTGGGCCGGTCCGCCGACGCGATCGAGCTGTGGGCGTTCCTGGCCGGTGGCCTCGTCACCACCGGGGTCGCGACCCTGCTCGGCAACCGGGTCGTCCGGGCCGGGCACCAGGTGCTCGGCGCCGCCGTCTTCAGCGCGGCGGCCGGCATCACCTACGGCTTGGCGACGCTGGCCACCCGCCAGATCGGACGCACCTTTACCCCGCACGACCCATGGCAGCTGCTCGGCACGCCGGCCCCCTACGTGCTGGTCGGCTGCTCGGTGCTCGGCATCGGCATGGCGCAGCGCGGGTTGCAGGCGTACCCGCTGGTGGCCTTTCCGCTGACCAGCGCGCTGTCGGCGTTCATCCCGGTCGTGGTGGGCGCCGCGCTGCTCGGCGACGAGGTGCCGGGGGGCCTCGGCCGGGTTGCGTTCAGCGCCGCCCTGGTGCTGCTGGTGGTCGGGGTGACCCTGATCGGCCGCGACCGCTCGGCGGCCGAGGCGGCGGCCGAACCGGGCCACTGATCCGACTTCGCCCGGTATGCCACCGGTCCACGATTTACCTTATGCAGCCACCACAAAGTTGATCACAAGGAAGTCGCCGCGGCGATGTATCTGACCTCGCCGCCGGCCCTCCGCTGAAGTAGCCCGCATCGGGCGCACCCAGTCGGAACGGAGCCGGCCATGACTCGACACTCACTTGCCTGCATCCTGCCGCCGGAGTTGCTGATCGAACTCGCGCGCAGCTCGGCGGCCGATCGACAGGTGGCGATCCTGCGCAGCCTGGAGATCGACCACACGATCCGGCAGGCCCGCGCGGAGATCGCGGCCCGGCGCGGTGGCCGCAGCCAGCCGCTGACGGCCCGGCTGACCGGCGGCACGCCGCGCCGGATGATCTTCGACCAGGAGCACTCGACCGCAGGCCAGCCCGGCCGGCTGGTCCGCGCCGAGGGCCAGGGCCCGGTGGCCGACGTCTCGGTGAACCAGGCCTACGACAACTTCGGCTACACCTACACGCTCTACTACGACGTCTTCCACCGCGACTCGATCGACGGCCAGGGCATGACGATCAACGGCATGGTGCACTTCGGCACCGACTACGACAACGCCTTCTGGGACGGCGACGGGCACATGTTCTTCGGCGACGGGGACGGCCAGGTGCTGACCGACACCACCAAGGGCGACGACGTGATCGGCCACGAGCTCACCCACGGTGTCACCCAGCACGAGGCGAACCTGACCTACTCCGGCCAGTCCGGGGCGCTGAACGAGTCGATCTCCGACGTCTTCGGCTCGCTGGTCAGGCAGCACCACCGCAACCAGGACGCGGCCAGCGCCGACTGGCTGATCGGTTCCGACATCGTCGGGCCGGAGCTGTCGCCGGCCCTGCGGTCGATGAAGGACCCGGGCCACGCCAACCCGCACGACAACCAGCCGAGCACCATGGACGGCTACCTGCACACCGCCTCGGACAACGGTGGCGTGCACACCAACTCCGGCATCCCGAACCACGCCTTCTACGTCGTGGCCACCACGCTCGGCGGCAACGCCTGGGACGCCCCGGGCCAGATCTGGTACGACACCCTCACCTCGCCCCGGCTGCGTCCGAACTCGACCTTCGCCGCCTTCGCCTCGCTCACCCTCCGGCAGGCCCGGATGAGGTACGGCACCACCAGCGCCGAGGCCGACGCCATCCGGACGGGGTGGGACGCGGTCAAGGTGCCGGTCCGCTGAGACGCCTATCGTCATGAAGTTATGAGCGATCAGGGGTTCCGGCTGCACTACCGGCGCAGCGGCGGCTTCGCCGGGGTGCAGCTGGCGGTGGACGTGCTGGCCGGCGAGCTGCCGGCCGAGCAGGCCGAGCAGGCGGCGCGGATGCTCGCGCATCCCGAGGAGTTCCGCGCCGCCGGCTCACCGGCCGCGCCGCCCGGCTCGGCGGATCTCTTCAGCTACCAGCTGGAACTCGAACGCGGCGAGGAGCGGCAGGACTTCCGCTGGACGGAGTTCGAGGTGCCCGACGCCGCCCGGCCGTTGCTCACCGCGCTGCGCGGGCTGGCCAAACCCGCCCCGCCGCGCTGACCGGCCCGGGTCCGGTCAGGACGACGGCGGGTCGCCGAAGACGTAGTGGTACGGGATGCTGAACGACGCCTGCGTCTCCCACTCCGGCCGCGATCCCTGCGGTTTGGCGCCTTTCTGGACGGTCAGGTGGCAGTCGTGTCCCGGCTCGGTGGCCGGGACCCACTGGATGTCGATGTGCTGGTAGAGGTAGGTCTCGGTCGTCCAGGACGAGGACTTCTGGACGTGCACGCTGCCCGAGACCTTCGTGCAGGTGCGGATCGAGTTGCTCTTGCGCAGGCCCGCGATGTCGGCTGCAGTCGGCATCCGCTTCGGCGCGCTCTCGAAGAACTCGCCGCCGTAACCGATCTCCCGCGCGGTCAGGCAGTTCAGCGCGAGCTGCACGACGCTCGGGATCAGCAGCGGCGGGCACTCGCAAGCCAGGTGCACCGTGTGCGCCTCGATGTTGTGGTCGCTGTCCGCGGTGAGCGCGTGGACCAGGCCTTCCAGCTGATATCGCGGCACCGGACCGGGCACGATCTGCAGCTGCGGGGTGGAGTGGTGCTTCACCACCTTGTCGAGCGCGTCCACCGCCGACACCATGAACCCGGGCAGCGCATCCGCGGCGAGCTTGCCGGCCTCGGCCGCGAACGACGCGATCGCCGTGGTGGCGAGGTAGTCGAGCAGCGGCATCGTCTCGGGTGCGGCAGCCACCGACGCCGCACAGCCACTCAGCCCCGCCGCTGCGAAGGGCGCCGCCACGGTGACCAGCGCGACCTGCGCGAACTGCCGCCGGGACAGCCCCGTGCCGAACACCGAACCGCCGAGCCTTGCCGACATGGCCCCCCTCACCGTCCGCGGTGATCATGCACTGTCAGGTGGCGTTCTGGCTAGTACGAACACCTAGTCCAGATAAGGGGATTCGCGAACGCTACGAGGCGTCCAACCTCGGTGACGGCGCGTGAACACGAAGCCGGGCAGACCGGTCAGATTCGGCGGATGTCGTTCGGGCTGAACCGCGGGCCGTACTTCGGCGGCGCGAACCCGCTCAGCTCGATCAGCCTCACCACCCGGGCCCGCTGGCCGCGCCAGGGCTCCAACAGCTCGACCAGCTGCTCGTCGGTCGAGCGCGGCCGGCCGGCCAGGAACCAGCCGACCCGGTTCGCCACGTGGAAGTCCCCGACGCTGACCGCGTCCGGGTCGCCGAGGGCACGCACCGTGATCTCGGCCGCGGTCCAGTGCCCGACCCCGGGGATCGAACGCAGCCGGCGGGTGGCCGCGGCCAGCTCCAGCTCGGCGCACTCCTCCAGCCGGTGCGCGACGCTGGCCACCGCCCGCACGGCGCGATGCCGCTGCAGGTCCACGCCGAGCCGGTGCCATTCCCAGGTCGGCACCGCGCGCAGCGCGGCGGGGGTGGCGGGCAGCCAGACCGGGAACTCGTCCGGGCCGGGCGCGCGCTCGCCGTGCCGCCGGGTGAGCTGCCGCCAGGCCCGGAACGCCTCCTGCCCGGTGACCCGCTGCTCCAGGCAGGCCGGCACCGCCGAGTCCAGCACCCGCCGGGTCCGGGTCAGCCGGACGCCCGGCAGCCGGTGCCGGACCTCGTGCAGCAGCGGGTGAGACGAGGTGTCCAGCCGCGACCAGTCGTCGGTCTCTCCGACCAGTTCCGGCACGCCGGCCAGCAGCCAGTCCGCACCCGGGCCCCAGGCCTCGGCGAGCAGTTCGCCACCGGCCGTCCGGACCGCCACGGCGCCCGGCCCGTCCGGGGTGCGGGTCGCCCACCAGAACCGGTCACCGGCGAAGCGGGCCACCGGATCGCCGGCCCCGTGGCAGAGGATGCCCAGCGTCCGGTGCAGGTCCAGCGGCCGGCCGAGCCGCCAGCGCGCCTGCCGAACGCCGGTCACCCGGATCAGCAGTCGGCGGAGAACCGGACGGAGCCGTCGGCGATCACGGTGCCCGGCCAGACCCGGATGCCGTGCAGCAGCTCCACCCGGGCGCCGATCTCGACCCCGTCGCCGATGACGGCGTCGGCCAGCACGCTGTCCTTGCCGATCACCGCGTCGCGGCCGACGATGCTGTCGCGCACCACGGCGCCGGCCGCCACCCGGGCGCCGGGCAGCAGCACCGAGCCGTCCACCACCGCGCCCGCGGCCACCTCGCAGCCGGCGTCCACCACCGAGCCGCCGGTGACCCGGGCCGAGTCCGCGACCGTGCCGCCGGCCAGCACCAGCGCGTCGCCGACCGGGCCGGGCAGCGCGTCCGAGGGGGCGATTCCCCTGACCAGATCGGCCGATCCGGTGACGAAGTCGGACGGCTTGCCGAGGTCACGCCAGTAGGTGGCGTCGACGTGGCCGACCACCAGCGCGCCGGATTCGAGCAGGCCGGGGAACGTCTCGCGCTCCACCGACACCGGCCGGTCGGTCGGGATCGACTCGATCACCGACCGGTTGAAGACGTAGGTGCCGGCGTTGATCTGGTCGGTGACCGGGTTCGGGTCCTTCTCCAGGAAGGCGGTGACCCGGCCGTCGGCCTCGGTCGGCACGCAGCCGAACGCCCGCGGGTCGTCCACCCGGGTCAGGTGCAGGCTCACGTCGGCGCCGGTGCGCCGGTGGGTGGCGAGCAGGTCGGTGAGGTCGCAACCGGTGAGGATGTCGCCGTTGAAGATCAGCGCGGCGTCGCCGCGCAGCAGCGACGCGACGTTGCCGATCGCGCCGCCGGTGCCGAGCGGCGTCTCCTCCACCACGTACTCCAGCTCCAGCCCGAGCTGCGAGCCGTCGCCGTAGTACTCGCTGAACACCTCGGCCTTGTAGCTGGTGCCCATGATGACGTGCCGGACGCCGGCCGACCGGATCCGCGAGAGCAGGTGGGTGAGGTAGGGCACCCCCGCGATCGGCAGCATCGGCTTGGGCAACGTCTCGGTCAGCGGCCGCAGCCGGGTGCCCTTGCCGCCCACCAGGACGATCGCGTCCACGTCGGAATCCATGCTCTCCCCTTCTCCCCCGGTCAGCTCGTCCCGGATCATCGTGCCCTCACCCGGTCCCCCTGCGCGCCGCCCGGCGCCGGTCGACGAGGTCGATCAGCGGCGGGGTGAGCCAGGCCCGCGCGGCGAGGCCGGCGCGCAGCCCCCACCGCACCGGCGCCCAGCGCAGCCCCGGGTAGCGACCGGACAGGTAGCGGTAGGCGCTGCGGTGGTGCTCGACGAACATCGCCCGCTTGTTGTGCGCGGTCGCGTGCGAGCCGGTGTGCACGATCTCGGCCGACGGGGCGTAGACGTTCAGCCAGCCGGCGGCGGCCAGCCGCTCGCCGAGGTCGACATCCTCGAAGTACATGAAGTAGCGCGGGTCGAAACCGCCCACCGACTCGAACGCGGCCCGCCGCAGCAGCAGGCACGAGCCGGACAGCCAGCCGGCGGTCCGCTCGATCGGCAGCTGCTCGCGCCGGTACGCCCGGGTCCACGGGTTGCCCGGCCAGACCGAGCCCAGCAGCGCGTGCCCGATGCCGCGACCGAGTGACGGCAGCTCCCGTGCCGACGGGTAGACCTCGCCCTGCTCGGTGCGGATCAGCGGCCCGACCGCGCCGGCCCGCGGCCAGCGCTCGGCCACCTTGCGCAGCTCATCGAGGGCACCGGGTGCCCAGACCACGTCCGGGTTGCAGACGACCACCCAGTCGGTGTCGGTCGCCGCCACCCCCAGGTTGGCGGCCCGGCCGTAGCCGAGGTTGCCACCGGTGGGCAGCAGCCGGACGCCCGGCCGCCCGGCGGCCGATTCCGGTGCGCCGTCGGTGGACCCGTTGTCGGCCAGCACCACCTCGACCGGCCCGCTGGCGGCCGTGGCCAGCGAGTCCAGGAACTCGGCCAGCGACCGGCCCGGCGAGTAGGTGACCGCCACCACCGACAGCCCGGTCACGCTCGCGCCCCGGCCCGCTGGATGGCGCGCTCGTAGGCACGCAGGTGGGCCGCCGCGGTGGCCGCCCAGCTGAACTCCGCCGCCCGCGCCACCCCGGCCCGGCCGAGCTCGGCCCGCCGGTGCGGGTCGTCGAGCAGGGCGACGAGCGCGGCACCGATCGAGCCGGCCTCGGTCTCGCAGTAGGCCACCGCGTTGCCGCCCACCTCCGGCAGCGACAGGTGCCGGGTGGTCAGCACCGCGGTGCCGCAGGCCATCGCCTCCAGCACCGGCAGCCCGAAGCCCTCGCCGAAGCTGGGGTAGGCCACCACCGCGGCGCCCCCGAGCAGGCCGGGCAGCTGTTCCAGCGGCAGGTAGCCCGGCCGCAGCAGCCGCAGCCCGGCCGGGACGGCGGCGGCCACCGCGTCCAGCTCGGTGTCCCAGCCGGCGCCGCCGGCCAGCACCAGCGCGGGCGGCCGGTCCCGGCCGGCGAAGGCCGCCTGCCAGCCACGGATCAGCCCGGGCACGTTCTTGCGCGGCTCCAGGGTGCCCAGGAAGGCGATGTACTCCTCGTCCGGCGCGACGCCGAGCAGCGTGCGCACCGCCGCGACGTTATCGACCGGCGGCGGGCGGAACAGCTCGGTGTCCACCCCCAGGTGGGCCACCTGCAGCCGGTCGGCCGCGACGCCCAGCCGGGCCCGCAGCTCGGCGGCGGTGGCGTGCGAGTCGACCACGCAGACGTCGGCCCGGCGGACCGCCAACCGGGTGGCGGACCGGAAGAACGGGCCCTTGACCCGGGTGTGCCACTCCGGGTTGGAGAAGTAGGTGGTGTCGTGCACGGTGACCACCAGCGGGCCGCGCCAGCGCACCGGGTGCGTGTAGTGCGGGGAGTGCAGGACGTCGGGGGCGACCCGGCGGGCCAGCCCGGGCAGCCCGAACTGCTCCCAGGCCAGCCGGCCCGCCCGGCCCTCCGGCACCGAGGCGTCGGTGACCGGCTCGGCGCCGAGCGCGGCGAACCGGTCCGCGTCGCGCTGCTGGGCGGCCACCAGGACGGTCACCCCCGCCTCGGCCAGGGCCGGAACCAGGCTGTCCAGGTACCGGCCGACACCGCGCAGGTCGGCGGGGATGGCTGTCGCGTCGACGAGCAAACGCAACAAGGTCCTCCAGGTGGCGGGGTGGTCGGGCCGGCAGCCGCTCGCACGGCGCGAGAACGCTGGTCGGCGCGGGGGACGAACGGCGATGCTACCCAACCCGCCCGGCGTGACCGGACCGCCGCACGGCGGCTCCCCAGGATCGGGCCCGGCGCGGCGACGGTCCGGGGCACCCCCGGGCAGCGGTTAAGCTATGGGCTCACGCCTGCCTGCCACGCCCGTCCCGGTGCCGATCACCGGCCGGGTGCCGGTACGTGCTGGCGGCGCACCGCGAGCCGGGCCGAACGACGCTGGCCGGGTGTCCGGCACGTCCGCGACGTGCCCGAGGCGGGCGACGCGCACGACACGGTTGGCGCACGGCGAGTGGACGCAACGGGTTCGACGACGGGAGAATCGCTGCAGATGGACAAGCCGAACGCAGTGCTCAAGGTCAAGGGCCTCTACGCCGCCGGTGCCCGGGGCACCGGTGCCGCGCTGACCAAGGCGGGCGTGCTCAGCGACCAGCCGCCGGCCCGCGACCGGCGCGCCCGGCACTGGCTCTACAGCCTGACCCGCGCCTACGACTCGCTGGCGATCGCGGAGCTGGACGTCCCCTGGTGGACCTACCGGGCGATCGACGTGGTCGAGACCTACCTGGCCGCGCTGACCGCGCGCAAGCAGCCGGTGCGGGTCTTCGAGTACGGCTCCGGGGCGTCCACCCTCTGGCTGGCCAAGCGGGCCGACGAGGTGCACTCCGTCGAGCACCACCGCGAGTTCGGCGAGCACATCGCCACCTCGTTCTCGGCCTACCCGGGCATCGACTTCCGGATCGTCCCCCCGCAGCCGTCGCCGAGCCCGGTGGTCGGCTCGCAGAAGGAGGGCAACGCCGGCCTGGACTTCTCCGACTACGTGCACGCGATCGACGACGTGCCCGGCGAGTTCGCCCTGATCGTGATCGACGGCCGGGCCCGCGAGGCCTGCCTGGAGCACGCCGCCAAGCGACTGGAGGCCGGCGGCATCATCGTCTTCGACAACTCCCGGCGCCGCCGGTACCGGGTGGCGATCGAGCGCTCCGGCCTGCACGAGCGCCGGTACGGCGGCCTCACCCCGACCCTGCCCTACCCGGACCAGACCTCGGTGCTCAGCGAGGCCTGACCACCGCCGCCCGGGAGCCGCCCGGCCGAAGCTGAGGAATCCTCTCAGCGGCGTATCATCCAGCAGTCGAACCAAGCCCGATCGGAGTAGCTACGTGAACAGCAGGGACGCTGTGGACGTATCGTTCGTCATCCCGGCCAAGGACGAGGTCAAGACCATCGGCCCGCTGATCGCCGAGATCGTCACGGCGATGCAGCAACGGCCGGAGCTGGCCTACGAGATCATCTTCGTCGACGACGGCAGCACCGACGGCACCTGGGAGGCGATCCAGGCCTCGGCCGCGGCCGACCCCCGGGTGAGCGCGATCCAGTTCCGCAGCAACTTCGGCAAGGCCGCGGCCCTGTCGGCCGGCTTCCGGGAGGCGTCCGGCCAGACCATCATCACGATGGACGCCGACATGCAGGACGACCCGAACGAGCTGCCCCGGCTGCTGGCCACCCTGGAGGGCGGCTACGACCTGGTCACCGGCTACAAGCGCGACCGCAAGGACCCGCTCGGCAAGCGGCTGCCGTCCAAGGTGTTCAACCGCGCGACCGGTGTCATGACCGGCCTGCGACTGAACGACCACAACAGCGGATTCCGGGTGGCGCGCAAGGAGGTCTACGACGTGGTGCCGCTCTACGGCGAGCTGCACCGCTACGTCCCGGCGCTGGCGCACGCGAACGGCTTCAAGGTGACCGAGGTGCCGGTCAACCACCGGCCGCGGCTGCACGGCAAGTCCAAGTACGGCCTGGAGCGGTACGCCCGGGGCGCGCTGGACCTGCTCACCGTCGTCTCGATCACTCGCTACGGCCGGCGGCCGTCCCACCTTCTCGGCGGCATCGGCCTGATCTTCGGCCTGATCGGGTCACTGATCCTGCTCTACCTGCTCGGCATCTGGACCTTCACCTCGCAGGCGATCGGCACCCGGCCGCTGCTGCAGCTGGGCATCCTGCTGGAGATGCTCGCGGTGCAGCTGGTCGGCATGGGCCTGCTCGCGGAGCTGATCATCCACCGCACCGACCGCAACCTCGACACCTCGATCCCGGTGAAGAGCCGCACCGCGCGGCAGCCGGTGACCGGCGGGCTGGACCAGCCGGTGGGTGACTCGCTGGCCGGGCACCGCACCTTCTGACCGACCCGCCCGCCACGGATGGAGAACGCCATCACCAGCACCGAAGCACCCGGTCACGTCGCGACCGAGCAGCCGGGTGAGCCCGAGCGGCCCAGCCTCCGCGGGCGGTTCGAGCGACTGCTTCAGCCGGTCACGCTGCTGGTGCTGCTGGCCCTGCTGCCACCGCTGCTGATGGCCCGCCGGGTGCATCAGGCCGCCCAGCTGAACTACCAGGACTACTGGCCGTCGATGCTGCGCATCGCCAACCCGGACGGCAGCCTGCACCTGCGCGGCATCTTCACCTACCAGAACGAGCACCCGTTCGTGATCCCGCAGACGGTGTTCTACCTGGACGCGAAGCTGCTGCAGGGCACCAACCACGAGCTCGGCTACTTCTCCTGGCTGATGGGGTTGGTCTCGCTGGGGCTGCTGTGGCTGCTGTTCCCTCGCAGCTGGAGCCCGCTGACCCGCGGCCTGCTGCTGCTGGCCTCCAGCATGGTGCTGTTCTGCCCGTCCGGTGCCTGGAACTTCGTCCGCGGCATGAGCGGGGTGGCCTGGCTGACCGCCAACGTCTTCGCCCTGCTCGCGGTGCTGCTGGCCACCCGCCGGCGCACCGTGCTGGCGGTGCTGGCCTGCGCCGTCGCCCTGCTCACCTACGGCACCGGGTTCGGCGCCCCGGTCGCGATCATCGTGGTGGCGCTGCTCAACCGCGACAAGCGCTGGCGCTGGCTGCTGCCGCTCGGCCTGCTGCTCGGCGCGGTCGTGGTCTACGCGGCCACCTCGCAGGGCGGCACCTCCGGCGCGCACGGGCACGATCCCGCGCTGCTCACCCAGACGTTCCTGACCAACATCGCCACCATGTGGGAACCGGCCGGCGGCTCGCCCGGCCTGCTCATCGGGGCGGCGGGGCTGGCGGTGCTGGTCTGGTGCGCGCTGCGCTACTGGGCGCTGCGCGACAGCCTGGCCGAGCTGATCCCGTGGTGGGGCGTCGCGGTCTATAGCCTGGCCGCGTCCGCGCTAATCTCGCTGGGCCGCAGCCAGACCTTCGACGGCAACGGCGCGCAGGGCCGGTACGTCTCGCTCTCGGCGCTGTTCTGGATCGCGCTGGCGGTCATCGCGATCCGGCTGGTCAGCCAGCCGCGCGAGCTGGTCGCGCGCGGGCTCGCCGCCGCGGCCGCCGTGCTGGTCTTCTGGGGTGCCAGCCCGTCGGTGTTCGCCAACGCGATCGCGCAGGCCCCCGGGCAGGACCTCGCCGCCGCCGGCCTGCGCTACGGCGCCGCCAGCCCGTTCGCGACGAACGTCTACCAACCGCAGCAGCAGGCGGCCCGGCTGCAGAAGATGGGCGACTACCCGTTCTCCAGCGACTACTCCCCCGGCTGCGGGCTGAAGCCCGACGCCACGGTGGACCTGTCCAGGGTGCGCTCGCTGCCGGCCGGCATGTTCCCCAAGTTCGGCGTGCTGGACGGCGACACCGTCACCGGTGACGTCCGGGAGGTCAACGGATGGATCTTCCGGCTCGGCCACCCGACCGAGTGCGCCATCCTGGTGGACCCCAGCGGCAAGGTCGTCGGCGCGGGCAGCGCCAAGATCCAGCGCAGCGATGTCGCGGCGATCGCCAGCAACTACCCGCCGAACGCCGGCTTCGAAGCGGTGACGCCGGCGGCCAACACCGATGCCACGCTGCTGCTCGGCTTCGACGACGGGTTCTTCACGCTGCCCCCGTCGGCCACCCCGCCGCCGGCCGACGCCACCCCGGCAGGAAAGTAGCCCGGCCCGTTTCCTATTCCCGGCCCAGCAACATCGGCTAGGTTCGGCGCGCAGATGACGGCGCGCGCACGGCCCCGGGACGGACGGCGACCTTCGGACGAGGCCGCCGGATCCGAGCTGCCCGCGCCGGGTCCACCGGGGCGGGCTTCGGTCCGCGCCTTGCCGGCCGGTGCCCGGGCCGACGCCGCCGGGCACGCGCTGTTCGCCACCGCCACGCTGCTGGCCGCCGGCTACCTGCTGCACCTGGGCCGGCGGACGACGTTCTTCTACGACGAGTGGACGTTCATCCGCACCCGCCGGGACTGGCACCCGGGCACCTTCCTCGACCCGCACAACGGCCACTTCTCCGCGGTCCCGGTGCTGGCCTACCACCTGCTCTTCGCCACGGCCGGCCTGCGGGCGTACCTGCCCTACCGCCTGTTGCTGATGGCGTTCCACGCCGGTGCCTGCTTCGCGCTCTACCGCTACGGGCGGCGGCGGCTCGGCCCGCTGCCGGCGGTGCTGCCGCCGGCCCTGCTGCTGCTGAACGGCCCCGGCTACCAGGATCTGCTCTGGCCGTTCCAGATCGGCTTCGTCGGGGCGCTGGGCTTCGGGGTCGCGGCCCTCCTGGCGCTGGACGGCCCACCGGGGCGGCGCCGGGACCTGGCCGGCTGCCTGTGTCTGCTCGCCTCGGTCGCCTCCTCCGGGGTCGGGGTGGCCATGCTGGCGGGCGCGATCGTCCGGGTGCTGCTGCGGCGGCAGTGGCGGCGCTGGTGGATGGTCGGGCTGCCGGCGGCGGTGTTCGTCGCCTGGTTCGCGGACTACGACGCCAGCCTGCCCGGCTCGTCGGGCACCGCGGCGGGCAAGGCCGGCTACCTGCTGCACTTCTTCCGGGCCGCGGTCGGTGCCCTGACCGGGCACGCCGCCACCCGCGCGGTGACCCTGGCCACCGTGCTGAGCTGGCTCGTCGTGGCCCTGGTGCTGGCCCGGCTGGCCTACGAGCTGCGGGCCCGGCGGCTGCCGGTGGACCTGCTGGCCGCGGTCACCGTCGCGCTGGTGCTGCTCGGGCTGACCGCGGCGACCCGGGCGCAGGACCACGACTTCGGGGCGAGCAGGTACGCCTACACCGGTGGCTTCACCGTGCTGCTGGTGCTCATCGAGCTGCTGCGCGGGATCGACCTGCGGCGCTGGCCGGCACGGGCCGGGGTCGGGCTGCTGGCGGTGGCCACCGCGGCCTCGGTCGTGACCGGCCTGCAGCCGCTGCGGCTCGGCGCCCACTCGCTGACCGGCGCGGCGCGTTACCTGCGGGCCGACCTGGCAGCGGTGCAGCTCAGCGACCCGCCGCCGAGCTACCAGCCCAACCGCCGGCTGATCCCGTTCCAGGACTCGGGCAGCTACCTGGCCGCGGTGCGGGCGCTCGGCTCGCCGGCGCTGCCGGTCACCGAGCTGCCCCGGCAGGCGCCGGACGTCCGCGACGACGTCGACCGGGTGCTGCGGCAGGCGGGTGAGCTGACCGTGACCGGCGCGATCCGGCAGCCGGGCGGCCCGGCGCTGCCGGTGATCCTCGCACCCGGCCTGCCCGAGAGCCTCGCCCCGCAACCGGGTTGCCTGCTGCTGCGCCCCGAGGCGCCCGCGCGCCGGCTGACCGTCCGGCTGTCGCTGCCCTGGGGTGGGCTGACGCTGGGCTCGGCAGCCACGATCCGGCTGGCGGTCCGGCGGTTCGGCCCGACGCTGGTGGCCTTCGGCCGGCTGCCGGCCGGGCGGGGCTGGCTGATCCGGCCCCGGTTCGACGCCGCGCCGGCGCGGTGGACGGTGCAGCTCGGCGCCAGCGCGCCGGTGCGTGCCTGCGCCGCGGGCTGAGCGCTACCGGGCGACCGGCACCGGCCGGCCGATCCGGATGTCGGACAGGCACACCCCACCGGTCGCCGCGTCGAGCCGGAACTGGGTGATCGAGGACTGCCGCAGCGCGAAGGTGAGCTCGCCGGAGCCGGCCCGCACCGGGAAGCCGCGGAACAGCCCGGTCGCCTCGATCGGCGTGCCGTTGCCCGGATCCATCGCGAACCGCATGGTGGTCGGGTACCGGGTGGAGTACTTGAACTGGATGTTCCACAGGCCCTTCGGCAGCGGCCTGCTCAGCGGGGTGAGGATCCGCTGCCTGGTGGTCGAGCAGACGTCGGCCGCGGTGCTCAGCGCGTAGAACCGGGCCGGCCGTAGGTGGCCGTTCGCGTCGGCCACGTACATCGGGCGGGACAGGTCGTCGACGCTGATCTGGCGCCGGCTGAGCAACTCGGCGATGGCCGGCACCGTGCTGTAGCGCCCGTACGTCGGGCTCGACACGTCGACCGGGACGAACGTGTTGTAGACGCTCCACGGCGCGCCCCGGTCGAGCATGGCCACGTCGTGACGCAGGTTCTTGGCGTAGCGGACGTTGCGCCCGTGCACCCACCGGTCGTGGATCGGCAGCGCCGTGCTGAGGAACACCGCCCACAGCGCGCAGAGCGCCGCCACGGTGAGCACCAGGTGCGGCCGCGGCAGGCCGAGCAGGGTCGGCCGGGTGCGGACGGGCGGGTGCGGGGCGGCGGCCGCGGCGGGGGCACCGACCGCGGCGGCATCGGCTCCTTCGGCGGGGCTCGCCTCGGCCGGGACCGGTCCGGCGCTGGCAACCCCGGTCCGCAGGGCGCTACCCCGCCGCAGCACCACCAGCGCGACGGTGAGCAGCAGCAGCGGCAGCAGGTCGGCGACGTAGCGGTACTCCTGCCCGACGGCCGGGCCGTGCACCTTCAGCCGCGCGGTCGCGATCGCGTACTGGGCGGGCAGGAAGAACAGCACCACGAAGACCGCCCAGGCCAGCAGCGTCCGGGCGCCGTTGCGCAGCACACCGAGCACCACCAGCCCCAGCAGTGCAAACTGGCAGACGACCAGCCACCACAGCGGGGGGTGGGCGGTGGAGAGCGCCAGGATCCGGACGCTGCCGATCGAGCCGCCGAACAGGCCCGGGATCAGCGAGTGGCTCCAGCACACCCAGAAGAAGTGCAGCAGCTCGGCCTTGGTGTAGCCCTTGACGGTGCGCACCAACTGGTGGCTGGTGTAGTAGGCCAGGTACGCCAGCGCCACCACGATCAGGCTGGCGTAGGCGAGCCAGGCCCGCCGCGCCACCTGCAGGACGGCGCGGGGGCGGAACGAGGTCGCGGCGACGGCGGGCAGGAACAGCGCGGCGAACATGCCGCCGAACAGCGCCCGCTCGTAGAAGGCCAGGCCGCCGAGCAGCCAGACACCGGGCAGGACGCCCCACAGCCAGCGGGCGCGGCCGCCCTGGTAGCAGCGCAGCACCGAATAGGTCATCAGCATGCCGGTCAGGAAGCACGGGATCAGCTCGACCGCGCCGGCCCACCAGGCCGAGACCGGCACCCACAGGCCGGTGCTGACCACCATCGAGGTGAGCACCAGGTGCCAGGGACTGGGCCGGAACGCCAGCCGCAGGATCCGGTAGAAGAGGTAGGCCCCCAGCGCCAGGCCCAGGCACACCAGGCCGGCGGCGAGCTGGTAGTTCATCGGGGCGACCCGGTAGAGCAGCCAGGTGACGATGCGGGTGCCGGGCTGCGGGTGGCCGAAGATCGGCAGGTCGACGTAGGGCCGGTTCAGGTGCGCCAGCTGGGCCAGGATGAGGTTCTGGAAGTCGTCGATGTACCAGCCGCCCTCGGCGATCAGGGCGTACATCACCAGACCGGACAGCAGCGCCGAACCCAGCGCCAGCCGGTCGAGCAACCACCATTCACCCCGCCGCCGGGCGGCTGCTGGCTCGGATCGGGCAACCATCACCTGGCTCGACACGCGCGCCAGTATCGCATTCGGGGTGCCGCGGAGCCGGGAACGGGCAAAGCGACCTGCCAGGTGGTGATGGCCTGCTCGGCGGCCCGGTACAGAACGACTAAGGTGAGACGACCGCAGCTCCGGCGAGGCCCACCCGGTCGTGGCCGGCGGCCTCACCGCCAGGCATCCCGAGTAGAGAAGGACAGCAGCTTGACGTCAACGGACCCAGCCCTCGAGCTGCCCTCGACCGGCTGCGACCACTACTCGAAGTCGGCCAGCCCGCAGGTCTGGTGGGACGCCCACTTCGGCGACGCGGCGGGCACGGTGGTCGACTTCTTCGCCGGCGACGGCATCTCGCTGACCGGCAAGCGGGTGGCCGATATCGGCTGCGGCGACGGCATCATCGACCTCGGGGTGGCCCTGACGGCCAAGCCCGAACGGCTGGTCGGCTTCGACATCCTGACCACCGACGTCGAGCTGCTGGAGCAGCGCGCGGCGGAGCTGGCCGGGGTCGAGACGCTGCCGGACAACCTGTTCTTCGCGACCAGCGACGAGGTCCGGCTGCCGGCCGAGGACGCCAGCTTCGACTACGTGATCAGCTGGTCGGCCTTCGAGCACATCGCCGACCCGGTCGCGGTGCTGCGCGAGGTGCGCCGGATCCTGGTGGACGAGGGCGTCCTCTTCATCCAGCTGTGGCCGTTCTACAACTCCGCGCACGGCACCCACCTGGTGGACTGGTACCCGGACGGGTTCGCGCAGTTCCGGCATCCGAACGCCGACATCCTGCAGAAGGTGCGCACCGCCGGGCCGGACGCGATGGCCACCGAGATGCTGGAGGTCTACCGGACGCTCAACGGCATCACCGCAGACGACCTGCAGGCCGCGCTCTGGCAGGCCGGCTTCCGGATCGTCAAGGTGGCGCTGGACTGCGAGGCCGTGCACATCCCCGAGGAGGCCGCTCATCTGCCGCTGTCCTCGGTGGCGATCAGCGGGATCAAGCTGCTGGCCATCAAGAGCGCCCCCACCGACGGCCCGCCGCCGAGCACGTCCGCCCTCGACCGCTGAGCGAGCAACGGAAGTGGACCGGAAGGGCCAGTAAGTCGCCACAAAGGTCGACGGCAGAGTGCAAACGGGCGCGAGTGGGGCGTCAACGAGCTTGTCGCCCTGCTCCATCCAGGCTTCACTAGAGCGTACGAGCGTCTCCATCAAGCAAGCATCGATGTCCGCTACTACGGCGGCCTTCGTGCCACGGCAGCTGAGTTGGAAGGCCACCTCAAGCAGATCGAGGGCGGTTACACAGCAGGATTGCTCGCGGCGGTGAAGTCCTAGCAAGGCGGCTGAGCGCTGGCCCACGGCCCTGTGCGGCCGGCTGCCCAGATGAAGGGTGCGACG
>Ga0335073_10002738_pt1 | contig 24202 bp, 17 predicted proteins | sample Lox_Sample_22_FD_207093 | JGI IMG/M metagenome (GOLD analysis project Ga0335073, IMG submission 207093) | Soil microbial communities from Loxahatchee National Wildlife Refuge, Florida, United States - Lox_Sample_2.2 | ecosystem: Environmental > Terrestrial > Soil > Wetlands | place: USA... | reverse complement strand
CCGATGACCGCCGGGCTGATCCTGGTCGCGGCCGGGATGGTGCTGATGGCCCGGATCGGCGTGCACACCTCGTATCTCACCGACGTGCTGCCCGCGGTCGTGGTGTTCGCGCTGGGCCTGTCCGCCGTGGTGGCGCCGCTCACCGCGACCGTGCTGGCCACGGCGGACGTGCGGCACGCCGGGGTGGCCAGCGGGGTCAACAACGCGGTCGCCCGGGCGGCGTCGCTGCTGTTCGTGGCCGCGATCCCGCCGCTGGCCGGCCTGACCGGCAACGTGCAGTCGCATCCGCTGCTGTTCCTGCACGGCTTCCGGATCGCGATCCTGGTCAGCGCCGCGCCGGTCGCCTGCGGCGCGGTGCTGTCGTTCTTCACGATCCGCGACGACGTGCTGAGCGCGGCGCCGGCCGCCGCCAAGCCCGAATGCACGATCAGCTGCGCGGTCGGCGCGCCCCCCCTGGAACCCGGGCCGGAAGAGGTCCCCGCCGACCGCCCGGCGGCCGGCGCGCCCGACCCGGCCTGAGGCCCAGTTCCGCGGGCCGGCGGGGAGACAGCGCTGGAGCTCCACCTGCCCGGGAAGCCCGCGCCCGGCGCCCATCCTGGGCGCCGCCCGCTTCTGCCGGGTCAGCGCTGGCGCAGTGACCGGAAGCTCGCGCGCATCTCTTCGGAGAACAGTTGCGGCTGTTCCCAGGCGGCGAAGTGGCCGCCCTGGTCGAGCCTGTTGTAGTGGATGAGGTTGTGCGGGTAGGCGCGCTCGGCCCAGCTGCGCGGGGCCTGGTAGAGCTCGTCGGGGAAGACGCTGATGGCGAACGGGATCGTGATGGGCTTGGCGTCGAAGAAGTCGGCCTTGTTCTCCCAGTACAGGCGGGCCGAGGACACCCCGGTGTTGGTCAGCCAGTACATCGTGATGTTGTCGAGGATGTCATCGCGGGTCAGGGCGCTCGGCAAGGTTCCCTGCAGGGCCTTTTCCACGAGCCCGGGCTGGCCGCTGCCGTCGCCGTGGTCCAGCATGAACGCCGCCAGGTCGGCGGGGGAGTCCGCCAGGCCGTACATGGTTTGCGGACGGGTGGTCATGATCTGGGCGTAGGCCACGTGCTTGGCGTAGAAGGTGCTCAGCTGCTGGTAGGCGCGCAGTTCTTCGCCGGACAGGCCGGGCGGCGGCGGGTCGCCGCGCTGCACCGCCTTGTTGATCTCGGCCGGGGCGGTGCCGGGCATGTTGGAGTGGATGCCGGCCAGTTCCGGCGGCGCCGCGATGCCCATCGCCTGGGTGACGGCCGCGCCCCAGTCGCCGCCCTGGGCCACGAACCGGTCGTAGCCCAGGCGCTTCATCAGCGCGACCCAGGCCCGGGCGGTACGCACCGGGTCCCACCCGGTGCTGGTCGGCTTGGCCGAGAACCCGTACCCCGGCAGGGAGGGAATCACCAGATGGAATGCGTCAGCCGCGCTGGCGCCGTGCGCGGTGGGGTCGGTGAGCGGCTCGATGATCTTCAGCTGCTCGATGATCGAGCCGGGCCAGCCGTGCGTGACGATCAGCGGCAGCGCGTCGGGGTGCGGGGAGCGGACGTGGATGAAGTGGATGTCCAATCCGTCGATCTCGGTCAGGAACTGCGGCAGGTCGTTCAGCTTCGCCTCGCACTTGCGCCAGTCGTAGCCGCTTCCCCAGTAGGCCGCGAGGTCCTGCATCAGCGCCAGCCGCACGCCCTGCGAGTCGTCGCTGACCGTCTCGCGCTCGGGCCACCTGGTCGCGTTGACCCGCCTGCGCAACTCGGTAAGCTCCCCCTCCGCAAAGCCGACCCGGAACGGGCGGATCGCGTCGTCTTGGGCAGTCATGTTCATCTCCTAACGCTTGCGTTTGGCTGCGGCTGAGGCCGGCACGGCCCGGGCGGCGCGTACCTCCGCGACCGTGCTGCGGTGCTGGCGGCGTCACGTTGTCGGCGTACCACACCTGAGCAGGCGTCAATCGATGAGGCGCCAGAAACGCTCATGGAAATTCTGGCGTCGTCACGGGTCAGCGTGTTGTCAGGCTGGCCAGCTCCTCGTCGGCTGGCCAGCCGCCGGTCAGAGCGATCCGGTCAGGCTCGCCTGCCCGGCCGGATGCCGTCGGCGTGGTCCTGCGGGAACCGGCTGGACCGCCAGAAGGCCTCCCACATCGAGACCTGCTCGTCGTTGATGCGCTTGAGCGCGTGGACGGCGCGGCGTACTGCTGTCATCGAGATCACCACATTCTGGTTGCTACGGCTGGCCAGCCACGATCGGGCACGAGGCGGGACGAGATCGAGATCACGCGTTCCCTGCCTCCTCCCGCCGGTGGCTGGCTGAGCCGTTCGGAGTGGACGCTGTTCAGGTTCGCGCTAAGGCGACCGCCTCCGCATGCGGTGTATGCCGTATCTTCGGGCCGCCTTCCTGTCCAGCAGCTGCTAAGCCCTGGCTGAGATGGCCTTAGAGACCACCGGGCCGGCTCAGCGCGCCATCCGCGGGCGGCCGGACTGGCTACCGCAGGCCGTGACCGCGGCCGCAGCCACCTCTATCGATATCGATATAAATAATGTTGTCAAAACTGAGATTATCGGCGTACCGTCGTCGCATGGCGAGTTCCGCAGACCTCCTGCTGCATCCCGTGCGGCTGCGCATCGTGCAGGCGTTCCTGGGTGACCGGGCGCTGACCACGTCGCAGCTGAGCGCGGAGCTGTCCGACGTTCCGGCCGCCAGCTTGTACCGTCACGTGGCCCGCCTGGTGAACGCCGACGTGCTCCAGGTGGTCGCCGAGCGGCGGGTGCGCGGCGCGGTGGAGCGGACCTACGTGCTGCGTCTCGCCGCGGCCAGCATCAGTGCTGATGAGATCGCCACGATGAGCGCGGAGGATCACCGGCAGGCGTTCATGGCGTTCGTCGCCGGGCTGCTCGCCGACGCCGACCGCTACCTGCAGCGTCCCAGGATCGACCCGCTCCGGGACGGGGCGAGCTACCGGCTGGCGGGCCTGTGGCTCGACGACGCCGAGTTCCGCGACATGCTGGCCGACCTGGCCCGCGTGCTGCAGCCCAGGGCCGCCAACGGGCCGAGGAAGGGCCGCCGCCGCCGCATCCTGGCGACCGTGCTGCTGCCCGGCGAGGAAGCCGCCACGGAACAGGGAGGAAGAAGTCATGAGAAGTGAGGAAGTCACATTCAACAGTGCGGGGTGCGTCATCGCCGGAGCGCTCACGGAGGCGGCCGACCCGGTAGCAGCGGCGCTGCTGATCACCGGATCCGGGCGGGTCGACCGGAACTCCGACGCCCGGCTGCCGGGCGGCCTGAAGCTGCGCACCGGGATCACCAGAGCGATCGCCGAGGCCCTGGCCGCAGCAGGAGTGTCGTCCCTGCGGTATGACAAGCGAGGCGTCGGCCGCAGCGGCGGGGACTACTGGACGGCCGGGATGGACCAGCGGCTGGCGGACGCCCGGGCGGGCCTGGACTGGCTCGCTACCCGGGCCGGCGGCCTGCCGCTGCTGGCCATCGGGCACAGCGAAGGCACCTACCATGCCGCCCAGCTCGCTGCCGATGGCGCCGTCGCCGGCGCCGTCCTGCTCTCCGGTTCGGCGCAGACCGGCGCCGAGGTGCTCAGCTGGCAGACCCGGCAGCTCGCCACGCGGCTGCCGGCATCAGCCAGGCTGATCCTCCGGCTGATGCGCACGGACGCGGCCAAGGCGCAGCGCAAGAACCAGGACCGGGTCTTGGCTTCCTCGGCTGATGTCATGCGGATCCAGGGGCAGCGGGTCAACGCCCGCTGGTTCCGGGACTTCATCCGCTACGACCCCGCGCCCGTGCTGGCCCGGATCACGGTACCGGTGCTGGCCATCACCGGCGGCCACGACCTGCAGGTGCAGCCACGGGACGTCGATGCCATCGGCGCCCTGGTCAAGGGGCCGTTCGAGGGGCACATCGTCGGCGACCTGAGTCATCTGCTGCGCCCCGACCCGGACTCGGCAGGCCCGCGCGGCTATCGCCGCGCGATGCGCCGGCCGGTCAGTGCCGAGGTCCTGGCGCTGATCACCGGCTGGGTAGCCAGCCACTGGGGCCACCGTGCCACGGCCTACAGCGCGGGCGCGGGTGACGAGGCAGGCGGGTAAGGCGCGCCGGAATGACGCCATCGTCACGAAGGTTGTTACCGTCATGAATGTCGAGATCTGGTCTGACGTGGTGTGCCCGTGGTGTTACATCGGCAAGCGCCGGTTCGAACGCGCGGTTGCCTCCTTCGGCCACCCTGACGAAATCACGATCACCTACCGGTCCTTCGAGCTCGACCCGGACGGGCCCGGGCAGCGCACGGGAAACCATGCCGAGCATCTGGCCGGCAAGTACGGCATGACGATCGCCCAGGCCGAGCAGGCCAGCGAGCAGATGACCGAGCGCGCGGCCGCCGACGGCCTGGAGTTCCGGTTCGACCTCGTCCGCGGCGGCAACACCTTCGACGCCCACCGGCTGCTGCATCTGGCCAAAGACCAGGGGCTGCAGCCGCAGCTGAAGGAGCGCCTGCTGCGCGCCACCTTCACCGAAGGCCTCCCGATCGCCGACAAGGCCACCCTCGTGCGCCTGGCCGCCGAGACCGGCCTGGCCGCCGCGCAGGCACAGGCCGTCCTCGACGGGGACGCCTACGCCGACGCGGTACGAGCGGACGAGCAGCAGGCCGCCCGGTACGGTATCACCGGCGTGCCGTTCTTCGTCGCCGACGGCAAGTACGCGGTCAGCGGCGCCCAGCCGCCCGAGGTGCTGCTGCAGCTCTTGCAGCGTGCTTACGACGAGACGAGCCAGCTCACGCCCGTTGCCGTCACGGCCGACAGCGACTCCGAAGCGAGCTGCGAGGGCGATTCCTGCGCGGTCGGCTAGCCGGTCGCGTGGACAAGGTAAGTCCCGGGCTCGGCGCCGCGGACCTCGACCGGGCACCAGCAAGCGCTCCGGGTGGAACATCACGTCGAGGCGGTGCTCCTCGTCGGTCACCGGCGGGCCGGACGGCGGCTGGTACCGGGCCCGCAGCCGCGGCAGCCACCGCTGCCGATATGCCGCCACGAAGTCCGGGGTGCTGGCCGTGCCGATGACGTAGCCGACGGCGCGCCCGCCATCGTCTAGCACGTAGGCGTGCCCGGGGTCCAGGAGCAGGTATGGCCCGGCCACGGTATCGGGGACCAGGTCGTCGGTGCTGTACCGGCCGCGCACCCCGCGGCCCGCGGCCGCGGTCTCCACGCAGACCTGGTACACCGCGGCCCGGTCACCGTCACGGCAGCGGCGGATCGTAGCGGTCAAGTCCTCCAGCGTACCGAGCAGCACGGCCAGGACGGGCGTGTCAGGGGCGTGACAGGTTCGTGTCAGGCCGGGCGCCGATGGTGGTGGCATGACAACTTCGGCAATAGCAGTTTCAGGGCTGCGGAAGGCATTCGGGGACAAGGTCGTCCTCGATGGCATCGATCTAGATGTTGGTACCGGAACGGTCTTCTCCCTGCTCGGCCCGAACGGGGCGGGGAAGACAACGACGGTGAACGTGCTGACCACGTTGATGAAGGCCGACGGCGGAACGGTACGCGTGGCCGGTCACGATGTTGCGACCGAGACCAAGGCGGTGCGCGCGGCCATCGGGGTAACCGGCCAGTTTGCCGCGGTGGACGAGCTGCTCACGGGCCAGGAGAACCTGCAGTTGATGGCAGACCTCCAACGTTTGGGTTCCGGCGAGAGCAGGCGGGTCGTCACGGAGTTGCTGAAGCGGTTCGATCTGGCCGACTCGGCGCAGAAGCTGGCGTCGACCTATTCCGGGGGGATGCGGCGGAAGCTGGATCTGGCGATGACGCTGGTGGGCAACCCGCGGATCATTTTCCTGGACGAGCCGACGACGGGACTGGATCCACGTAGCCGCCGCACGATGTGGGACATCATCCGCGAGCTGGTGGCCGACGGCGTCACGATCTTCCTCACCACCCAGTACCTCGAGGAAGCCGATCGGCTCGCGGACCGGATCGCAGTGCTCGACCAGGGCCGCCTGGTCGCCCAGGGCACCCCCGCCGAGCTCAAGCGCCAGGTCCCCGGCAGTCATGTCCAGCTCCGGTTCACCAGCGCCGGTGAACTCGACGCCGCGGCGCGGGTCCTGACCGGCGCCACGCGGGACGACGAGGACCTGACCCTGCGGGTTCCCGGCGATGGCGGGGCGAAATCGCTGCGGGCCCTGCTGGGCCAGCTCGATGAGTATTCGATCAATCCCGAGGAGTTCTCGGTGCACACGCCGGACCTCGATGACGTCTTCCTGGCCCTGACCGGTCACGCAGGCACAAAGGAGATCGCACGATGAGCGCCGATTCTATGATCATGCTGCGCCGCAACTTCAAGCACACGGTCCGGAGCCCGACTGCGGTGTTCAACGCGGTCATCTTTCCGGTCGTGCTCCTGCTGATGTTCGTCTATGTGATCGGCGGCGCTTTCAACGTCGGCGCCAGTTACATCGATTACGCAACGCCAGGCATGATCGTGCTGGCGATCTGCTACGGACTGAGCGCGACCGCGCTGGCCGTGAACTCCGACATGACCAAGGGAATCATCAACCGGTTCAAGGTGATGGACATCTCCCGCAGTGCCGTACTGAGCGCCCACGTCGCCACCAGCATGCTCACCAGTTTCATTGCCATTGCGGCCATCATCGCGGTGGCCTTCGGGCTGGGGTTCCGGCCGGACGCCAGTTTCCCCGACTGGCTCGGTGTGATCGCTGTCATCGTGCTGGCCGGCTTCGCGGCCAGCTGGATCACGGTCGCTCTGGGATTGTTCGCAAAAACGCCGGACTCGGCGGGGATGGCCATCGTGCCGCTGATCCTGCTGCCGTTCCTGAGCAGTGCGATCGTGCCCGTGGACAAGATGGGAGCTGGTGTCCGGCAATTCGCGGAGTATCAGCCCTTCACGCCGATCATCGAGACACTGCGCGGGCTGCTGACCGGCGCACCGTCGGCCGGCGACGCGATCGCCGCCGTCGCCTGGTGCGCCGGGATCGCCCTGGTCGGGTACCTGTGGTCGCTCTCCACCTTCAGGAAGCGAGCGTGACCTCGACCAGCTGAGACCAGCTCGTCTGCGTACCCTCCCGCGTCACCTCGGCGAACCGTGCTTCGCCGAGGTGACGCCGCGCGTCCTGCTCGATCCTGGCCGCATCCAGGTCGGAGCGATCCGGCAGTCCGTGAACGACGGCGCTGGCCGCGAGCAACCGCGCCGCCTGTTCGTACTGGCCGAGGCGAACGGCCAGGTCCGCGACCCCGACGAGTACCTTGGCGATCAAGAGTGCGTGTCCCGCCTCACACGCCGCCTGCCAGGCCGCCACGCGGTGGGTACGGGCCGCACGGAGATCGTCGGCCAGGTAGCCGAGCATGTCGTGGATTCCAGCGCGGATGTTCGCCTGGTCCGCGTCGTCGCCCATGAAGGTGACCGCGACGCCGAGTTGACGGCGTGCTTCCCCGGCGTCACCACCCCAGCGAGCGAGGTCCGCCTGGGCGAGAGCCAGCTCGACCAGCGCGTACGGCCAGGTGACCCCTTCGGCGTACCGCTCGGCCTCGGCGATGGCGGCCGCGCTGGCGGCGTGATCGCCGTGCAGCCAGTACAGCCGGGCCTGCCGGGTCCGCAGCCCGATGACGTCCTCGATGGCACCGACCTCGGTGACGACCGCTATCGCCTGTTCGTAAAGCTCGCAAGCCGCGGCGAACTCGCCGCGCATGGCGATAAAGTCCCCCAGCTCGGACAGGGCCAGCGACATCCCGAATCGCTCGCCGAGCGTCCGGAACTCGGCGAGCGCCATCTCCAGATACGCCTCGGCATCCCGCCCGCCCTGGCCGTTCATGATCCGCATCTTGCCGAGCTGCCACCGGGCTATTGCACCCACCCAGGGGTCCTCGGAGTCCAGCAACGGCTCGAACGCGGACAAGGAGGCGTCCGGTGCCTCCAGCATGCGTTCCAGCGGGGCAACCAGCCCCAGCAGCGGGTTGTGCCGCTGACTGCGCTGGCTGAACCGGTACGCCTGGTGGATCCACTCCGCGACCTGGTGTTCGTCGCCCCGCCCGGAGCCCAGGAACTGCACCACCAGCGCGTACACCATGGCCCGGACGTCATCGCTCACCTGGCCGGGGGTCTCGGTGGCCGCGATGATCAGCTCGAGGCCTTCGGCGCGGCGCCCGCCGAGCCACCAGTACCAGCCGGCCGCCGCCGCGAGCCGCATCGCCGCCTGCGCCTCGCCGGCCGCGATCGCCCCCCGCATCGCGGCACCGATGTTGTCGTGCTCGGCCTCGAGCGTGGCGAGCCAGTCCAGTTGCTCGGCGCGGCGAAGATGCGGCTCCGCGGTCTCGGTGAGTTCGGTGAAGTAGCCGAGATGCGCGTGGCGCGCCAGGTCCGATTCCCCCGCCTCCGCGAGCCGCTGCGCGGCGTACTCCTTGATCGTGCCGAGCATCCGGTAGCGCGGTGCCCCGCCCACCTCCCCGTCCCGCTCCACCTCGGCGAGCAGCAGCGACTTCTCGGCCAGCGCGGTGAGCAACTCGAGCACCTCCTCCGGCTCGACCGGATCCTCGGCGCAGACCCGCTCGGCCGCCTCCAGGCTCGCCCCGCCCGAGAACACCGAGAGCCTGCGCAGGACCGTCCGCTCGGCGTCGCTGAGCAACTCCCAGCTCCAGTCGACCACCGCGCGCAGCGTCTGGTGCCGCGGCAACGCGGTACGGCTCCCGCTGGTCAGCAGGCGGAACCGGTCATCGAGCCGGCTGGCGAGCTGTTCGACCGACATGGTGCGCAGCCTGGCCGCGGCCAGCTCGATCGCCAGCGGCATCCCGTCGAGCGCCCAGCAGATGCGCGCCATGGTCGCCAGAGTGTGGTCGTCGCCTGCGAGATCTTTGCGCACCGCGCCCGCCCGGTCCCGCAGCAACCGGACGGCCGGCGAGGAGGCGATCTCGCCGGGGCTGGCGTCCCCCTCCGGCAAGGCCAGCGGCTCGACCGGCCACAGCGCCTCACCGGTGATGCCGAGCGGTTCCCGGCTCGTCGCCAGGATCCGCAGCCGCCGGCACTCCCCGAGCACCCGATCGGCGAACTTCGCCGCCGCCTCGATCACGTGCTCACAGTTGTCCAGTATCAGCAGCGCCTCCCGCTCGCGGATCGCGGCGATCAGCGCGTCCGTCACGTCCGTGCTCGGTGCCGCACCGAGCACAGCATCCCGGAGCCCGAGCGCGGCCAGCGTCGCCTGCGCCACGTCCCCACCCACCTCCCCTTCCCCCTTCACTGCGCCGATGGCGGCGAGATCCACCAGCCAGGCCCCGTCCGGCAGGTCGCCGATCACCCTGCGGGCGGTCTCCGCGGCCAGCCTGGTCTTTCCCGAGCCGCCCGGCCCGACCAGGGTGGTCAGCCGATACTCCATGATGAGCTCGCGGACCGCGGCCACGTCGTCGTCCCGGCCGACGAAACTCGTGAGCTCGGCCCGCACGTTGGTCTTCCGGTGCTGTTCCCGCCGTCCCAGCTCGCCCCGCAGCAACGCGACGTGCAAGGCCGACAACTCCGGCGAGGGGTCGACGCCCAGCGCGTCGGCCAGCGCCTCCCTGGTGCGCTCGTAGGTGAACAGGGCCTCGGAGTCGCGGCCGGCTGCCGCCAGGGCACGCATCAGCGCCGCCACCAGCCGTTCCCGCAGCGGATGCGCAGCCACCGCGTCGGTCAGGTCCGCGATGACCTCCACAGCCTGGCCAAGACTGACCTCCGCTTCGAACAGATCCTCCATCGCCGTCAGGCGTAGCCCCTCGAGACGAGTCACCGCGGCGTTGAACGCTTCACTGTCCTCCAGCGCGACATCCTGCATGGCCGCGCCGCGCCACAAGGCGAGGGCTTCGCGCAACAGCCGGACCCGCCCGGAGCCCTCCTGCTGGCGAGCCTGAGCCAGGAGCCGCTCGAACCGCAGCGCGTCGACCGCGTCGGGTGCCACCATCAGCCGGTAGCCGCCCGGCTGCCCCTCAATCAAACCCGCGGGCAGCGCCTTCCGCAGCCGGGAAGCCAGGCGTTGCAGGGCATTCGCCGCGTCGGAGGGCGGACGCTCACCCCAGATCCAGTCGACGAGCGTCGCCTTCGGGACTACCCGACCTGGTTCGAGCCCGAGGGCGATCAACAGCCCGCGCAACCGGGCGCCCGGCACCTCGGCGAAGACGCCGTCGTCCGTGCGAACCTCGAATGGTCCAAGCAGCCCGATCTGCACTAGCTGATTTTGCCAGGGCCATTGGCGGGCCCCCAAATTGTGCGCCACGGCCCGTTTGGCCTTGATCACGCTGCCGCCCGGCGTCGCCGGTCACTGGCATGCACAGCGATGCGTTGCCGCGCGGGCGAGTCCTCCTGGGTAGTGAGGCAGTGGCAGACTCCCGAGGGATGTCCGGGACGACTTCACGGCTCCGACGTCTCAGCCGAAGGACGCCGGCCAGCGGCGTCCGTACCGGAAGGCGACGCTCATGAAGTACATGATTATGGTCTACGCCTCGCAACGGGACTACGACGCCATGGTCGGCAAGCCTGCTCCCGGCGAGCCTGGCTGGAGCGGGGCGGATTTCGCGGCCATGGGCCAGTTCATGGAGCAGTTCGCCTCGGATCTGGCCGCGTCCGGGGAACTGGTGGACACCCGCGGGCTGACCGCCCCGTCGCAGGCCAGGCGGATTCGGCTGGCCAGTGGCGCCCCGGTGGTCACCGATGGCCCGTATGCCGAGGCCGAGGAGGTGCTGGCCGGGTACTGGATCGTCGAGTGCGACAGCCTGGACCGGGCGACCGGCATCGCCAGCCGGCTGAGCAGCGCCCCCGGGCCCGAGCACGTCCGCGCCCGGGCGTACGCGGACGTCCGGCCGCTCGCCGAGTCACGGCACGAACTGGACGGCTGATGTGCCCGAGCCGGGGACCAGCATCGAGGACCTGCTGCGTGAGCTCGCGCCGCAGGTCCTCGGCGCGCTGGCCCGACGATACGGGCATTTCGGCCTCGCCGAGGACGCCGCCCAGGAGGCGCTGCTCGCGGCCGCAACCCAGTGGCCGGCCGACGGGATCCCGGCCAGCCCACGCGGCTGGCTGATCACCGTCGCCGCCCGCCGGCTGACCGACCTGCTGCGCGCCGAGCAGGCCAGGCAGCGCCGGGAGGAGGCGGCGGCCCGGCAGGTCCCGGCCGGGGACGGCGTGGCCGCGGGGGCCGACGCGCGGCCCGGCGCCGACGACACGCTGGTCCTGCTGTTCTTGTGCTGCCACCCCGCGCTATCGGTGGCCTCGCAGATCGCACTGACCCTCCGCGCGGTCGGCGGCTTGACCACGGCCGAGATCGCCCGCGAGTTCCTGGTGCCGGAGGCGACGATGACCCGGCGGATCACCCGGGCCAAGCAGGCCATTGCCGACAGTGGCGCCGAATTCACCATGCCGGAGCCCGGCGAGCGCGCCGCCCGGGTCACGGCGGTACTGCAGGTCATCTATCTGATCTTCACCGAAGGCTACGCCAGCACATCCGGGCCGAGCCTGCTCCGCCCGGACCTGTGTGCCGAGGCCATCCGGCTGGCCCGGATGCTTCGCGCGGTGCTGCCGGGAGACGCCGAGGTCACCGGGCTGCTCGCGCTCCTGCTGCTGACCGACGCCCGGCGGCCGGCCAGGACCAGCCGGGACGGACTGCCGGTGCCGATGGCCGAGCAGGATCGCGGCCAGTGGGACTCCGCCCGGATCGCCGAGGGCAGGGCACTGCTCGGCGAGGCACTTCGGCGCGGGCCGCCGGGCCCCTATCAAGTTCAGGCGGCGATCGCCGCCCTGCACGACGAGGCGCCCACGGCTGAGGAAACCGACTGGCCGCAGATCCTGGCGCTGTACGAGGTGCTGCTGCAGGCGAGCGATAACCCGGTGGTCGCGCTGAACCACGCCGTGGCCGCCGCCATGGTGCACGGCCCGCGTGTCGGCCTCGACCTGCTGGAGAACGTCGGCGCGGACCAGCGGATCGCGGCTGGGCACCGGGTGCACGCCGTCCGGGCCAACCTGCTGGAGATGGCCGGTGACCGGGACGCCGCGCGGCAGGCCTACCTGCGCGCCGCCGATCTGACTGCCAGCCCACCGCACCAGCGCTACCTGAACGCCCGCGCCGCCCGGCTCGATCTGGGCGGCGATCAGCCGGCCGTGAACGAGATCAGCTGATCCTTGGCGGCGATGTGCGCGATGCCGCCCTCGTGGAGGATCACCTCGCTTTGCACCGGCCCGACGCCGGGCGCCAGCCAGGTCCTCACCACGCTGCTCACCGCGATCCCCTCGACGGTCTCCGACATCGTCATGTTCACTACGTCGGCGTTGTAGGTGCCAGCAGGAACCGTGACGCTCTGGGTGCCCGCGCCGCGCACGGTCACGTGCGCCGTGACCGTCTGCTCCGTGCCGTCCTGGCTGAACTCGATCTTCAAGGCGTCGTGGTAGGCCCGGCCAGACGAAAGCTGAGCAGCCGGCGGCCAGAAGATGTTGCCCGAGATGAGCTTGACCGAAGCCGTCGAGCTGTTGGTGTCGAACTGGCTGAACGGCAGCGAGATCGAGCCGTCTGAGTGGACCACGTAGTAGGCGGTGTCATGGGTGGTCGTACCCAAGCTGGTGATGGCGCTGCGCATCGTCACCTGCTGGCCGCCGGAGACCGGCGTCACCGCGATCATCCTGTTGACGGTCCTGCCGTAGGTGGTCTTGTACTTCCAGGTGTCGCCGACTCCTACCGGGAACGGCACCGTGGCTGCGGTGACGGCCGACGTGGAGCCGCTCGTGCCCGGGCTGTGAGAGGCGGCGGGTGAGCTGCTGGCCGCGTTGGTTCCGGCCGCGCTGCCCGAGCTGGACGACCCCCCGCATCCGGCTAGGACCAATCCCGCCGCGGTCGCGACCACGGCCGCTGCGCCTGCTAGATGGCGCGGGCTGACGGCGTTACGGTTCATGTTCTTGTTTCCCTCGCTCTTGGCTTGACGGAGTACGTGCGTCGCGGACGGCAAACGGGCGATGCGGACCGGCGAGCAGCGGCATCGACTGCAGCCACACGGTTGCGGGGCCGGACAGGACGACTAGGCGCTGGGAGACCGTGCCCAGGTAGCTGGGGGCGGGCCTGACAAGCTCGGCCATCTGCACGGCGACAGACGCATCCGCCATGCCGATGTGCCAGGGGTCCGTGCGCAACGACGTACCCGCCGCAAGATCGTGCCTGATCACATCGCCAGACAGCTCAACCCACGCGCGGCCGCGGCCGCTGATGCGCCGCAAGACGAACGTGTCGGCGGCTGCTTGCGTGGGTTCCAGCGGTTGCTGGAAGCCGATGGTGACCTCGATCCCTGGCGTCCCGGCCAGGAACCCGTTGCGGTGCACCAGGTACTCGCGCCCTGGCGCTACCTCGATGTGCAGGATGCTGCCGGGCAGCCTGGAGGCGAAAGCGATCGTGCCTGCCTGGTCCTTCGCCGTGTAGTCGCTCAGGCCAGCTGGCCTGGTCGTCAGGTGAATCGAGTCGGTCATCCAGGCGAATTCGCCCGCCTCGGCCATGATGCTCTCGCCCGGCTCGAGGGAGATGGACAGCACCGGCTGCGTCGAGCCAAGCAGCTGATCGTGCACTGGCATCTCCCTGCCCCCGTCTGGTGTTTGGCGAGCTACCGCACTTTTCTAGCCGTACGGGTACGCCCGCCGAATCACGGCAATCATGTAACCTCGCCGGCCGGGCAAAAGGATCATTACCGTCATTTGGGCAATCTCGTCGTCCCGCACCCGGCCATCGGCCCGGGCGGTCGCGTTAGCGCTATAACAAGGCGCTCCGCTATGACACCGGGGCGCGATCCGCGATGCCGTGCTTGATCGCGAACCTGGCTGCCTCGACCCGGCCGGCCAGGCCGAGATTGCGGTAGATCGTGGCCAGGTGCCGCTCCACGGTCGCGGTGCTGAGGAACAGCTCGGCCGCGATCTGCTTGTTGCTGAGCCCGGCTGCCACCAGTCGCAGCACCTCGGCCTGGCGGCTGGTCAGGTTGCCTGGCTGCGGTCTCTTACGGTGCGGGCCCGGGTCACGTCGGCCGCCGCGTGTCCTGCCCGCTAGCGCCGCCTCGGCCTCCGCCGCCCGCTGTATGTTCCCCGTCTCAGCGGCGAGAGCCTGCGCGGCCCGCAGCTGGCGGAGCGCCTCGTCATGGTCACCTGCCTGATCGCACGCCCGGCCCAGCCCGATCATGGCCTCAGCCAGGCTGTGCGGGTTACCGCCCGCCTGCAGTGCCTCGATGGCGGCCCGGAAGTGCCCGGCGGCCCGGGCCCAGTCCTGCTGGAGCGCCGCGGCCGCGCCCTGGTTGCAGCGGATCGTGCCGATGAGCTGCTGATCGCCGGCTGCTATCGCGGCCGCCTCGCGCAGCGCGTCGTCGGCCGCTTCCCACTGGCTGGTCCTGATCAGCACGTCGGCCAGGTTGGCCAGCCCGATCGCTATCGACCGTTGCTCGCCGAATTCACGCTTGATCGTCAGTGCCTGCTCAAACAGCTCCCTGGCCTGGCCGAGGTTGCCGTCGTCCAGTTCGAGTAGCGCCAGGTTGTTGATGGCGACGGACATGCCGCGGCGATCGCCGAGCTCGCCGCGCAAGTCCATGGCCAACTGGAAGCCGTGCCGGGCCCGCTCGTGGTTGCCGAGGTAGCGGTGCGCCGACCCGAGCACGGTGGCCGCCAGCGTCATCCGCAGTTTCAGGCCGAGCGCGCCGAAGATGACCAGCGCCCGCTCGGCGCTCGTTATCGCCCCGGCGTAGTCGCCGTTCTCGGCGGCCAGGACCGCGGCCGAGCACAGCGCCCGTCCGGCCAGCTCGTCCTCGCGCGGTCCGGCCAGGGTCAGGAACCTGGCCAGCCAGTTCCGGCCGACAGCGAGCCGGCCGCTGACCAGCCACCAGCGCCACAAGGCAGCGCTGATGCCCAGGCCGAGCTCGACGTCGGCGTGCTGGTCAGCCCAGTGCAGCGCGCCGTTCAGGTCGGCCTCGGCCGCTTCGAGCCGGCTGGTCCAGTCGGCCGCGTCCGGCCCGGCCAGTCCCTGCTCGCTGCCCGCCGCGATGGCGGCGAAGTGCAGCGCATGCCGACGCCTGGTCGCAGGTCCGTCGTCGGCCTGCTCCAACTGCAGCACAGCGAATGTGCGGATCGTCTCCAGCATGCTGAACAGGTTCTGCTCGCCGCCGCGGGTAACCACCAGCCAGGACGAGTCGACCAGAAGCCGGGTGGTGGCAACCGCGGCCGGCGCGTCTAGGTCGAGTACCGCCTGCACGTCGCCGATCCGGAACGGGCCGGCCAGCACGCTCAGCGCCGCGAGCCTGCGCTGCTGCTGCGGCGTGAGCAGGTCGTAACTGACCTGGAGCACATCGGCAAGCCGCCGTCCGGAATGCTGGCCGAGCTGGGCCGGCTCGGAGTCGAGCAGCACCGCCCGCTGCTGCAGTATCTCCCTGATGGACAGCGTGCCGACCCAGCCGGCGATCAGCTCGATGGCCAGCGGGAGGCCGTCCAGCCTGCGGCACAGTTCGGCGATCGCGTGCGGCGCGACGTCGGCCGCGCGGAAGTCGGGCAGCCGCTCGGTGGCTCTGGCGATGAACAGCTGCACCGCATCGGACGCGGCGATGTCCGACGAGCCCGCTGCCACCGACGGGCAGGCCAGCGGCGGCACCGGCCAGCAGACCTCGCCGGGAATGCCGAGCACCGCCCGGCTGGTGACCACGAGCCGGACCTCGGGCACGGCCACGAGCAGGTCGCCGGCCAGCTCGGCCACCTGGGCGGCGATGCCTTCTGCCCCGTCGAGCAACAGCACCTTCGGCGCCGCGGCCAGCGCCGAGCGGAGCGACTCCATCAGTGGCGTGCCGCGGCGATCTGGCACTTGCAGCGCCGACGCCAGCGCCGACGCCAGCGACCTGGGGTAGCGGACCTGCTCCAGCGGCACGAAGACGATGTCGGCGTGCGCCACGCTGCGGCTGAGCACCTCGGCGGCCAGCCGGGTCTTGCCAGCGCCGCCGGGTCCGATGAGGGTGACCAGCCGCGACTGCCCGATGAGCCCGGTAAGCTCGGCCAGCTCACGGGACCGGCCAACGAAGCCGGACTGCAACACCGGCAGCGGGCCGGCCCCGCCGGTGCGGGCACCTCCCGCCGCGAGCTCCGCCTCGAGCTCGGCCAGCGCGGCCGCGGCCCGGGCCGACAGCCCGCTCCGGCCAGATTCCCACCGGTTCACCGAGGCGAAGGACACGCCCAGCCGGCGGGCCAGTTGCTCCTGGCTGAGGCCGAGAGTACCGCGCAGCCATCGCAGCCGCGCGGCAACCGAATCCGCGTCGCGCGGCTCGCTCACGGTCGCAGCCTATGCCCGCCGCGAGTTCTGCCACAGGGACTCGCGAGGTTGCCGAGCTACCGTGGCTGGCGGCGGTCACGCCGAGATAAGTACAATCCGACCGTTGGAGGGCTGTGCCGGGCCGCCACCCTGGGCTAGGCAGCAGATGGCAGCACTGAGCCGGGTGAGCAAGCAGGGGGATGGATGACCGAGCTCATCGTCGGCGCTCAAGAATCCGACACACATCAGAAGGCCCTGCGCATCAATCTCGATCCGCGCTGGTACGGGACGATCGCGGAGATCGGTGCTGGCCAGGAGGTGGTGCGCTGGTTCTTCCGCGTGGGCGGCGCGGCTGGCACTGTCGCGAAATCGATCTCCGCCTATGACATGGCCGTCAGCGACGCGGTGTACGGCAAGGCGGACAGGTACGTGTCTGCCGGGCGGCTCCAGGGCATGCTGGACAAGGAATTTCACCTTAATGTCGAGCGGCTGGGCGACGAGCGCGGCGACGAAAACTGCTTCTTCGCGTTTGCCGATACCGTGGTGGCCCGCAGCTACCGGGGCGGGAATGAGTGTCACGGCTGGATGGGCGTGAAGTTCCAAGCCCAGCCGCATGACGAGCCAAGCCAGATCGTCATGCACGTGCGAATGCTCGATGTCGAAGCGTGGCTGCAGCAGGAGGCACTCGGGATCGTCGGGGTGAACCTGCTGTACGGGGCGTTCTTCCAGCACCACGAACCGGACAAGCTCATCGAGAGCCTTCTTGACCGGCTCACCACCGGCCGCATCGAGATTGACATGATCCAGTTCCGCGGCATCGAGTTCCGCGGCGTGGACAACAGGCTGATGGCGCTCAAGCTCGTCCAGCTCGGGCTCAGCGGCGTTGCGATGTTCGGCCCCGACCGCGAGGTGCTGCAGCCGAGCGAGGTCCTGCGCAAGAAGGCGATCCTGGTGGAGCGGGGTAGCTTCCGGCCGCCGACGCATGTGAACCTCGACATGCTCGAGACGGCCAGGGCCCGGTTCGAAGAGGATCCAGGTGTCGTCGGCAAGCCGGTGCTGGCGCTCACCGAGATCACGATGCGCAACCTTCTGGCCGGCGGGGCCACCGATGTGGACCGGCGGGACTTCCTCGCCCGTGCAGAACTGCTCGCCGCGTGCGGCATGACCGTGCTGATCAGCGATTACTTCGACTACTACCGTCTGGCCGCCTATATCGCTGAGAGGACCACCGAGCGGATCGGCATCGTCATGGGTGTGCCGAGCCTGATCGACCTCTTCGATGAGAAAAACCATGCGCAGCTTCCCGGCGGGATCCTGGAAAGCTTTGGCCGGCTGTTCAAGAACGACCTGAAACTGTACGTCTACCCCGTCCAGCCCTCGCCAGAGGACGAGCTGAAGACCGTGAACGACATCAAGGTCCAGCCAGAGCTGCAGCCGCTGTATGACTACCTCGCCGGACGGGGCAGCTTCGTCCACCTCGACAACTACCGCCCAGAGTTCCTGCCGATCTTCAGCCGCGACGTGTTGCGGAGGATAGCCGCGAACGACGACTCGTGGGAAAGCATGGTCCCCTCCGAAGTCGCCGAGCTCATCAAGCGCCGCGCTTTCTTCGGCTACGTCAAGCCAGGCCGGGACTGACAGACGAATCTCGGCATCGATCGTGCGGGTCAGCGCCTCCGCCGGCCTCGGTAGCCGGCGGACATGGCGGCTGCGCCGCGGCCGGTGGCCAGGCTCGCCGCGGCGGGCGAGGGGTGCGCCGCAGTCGCCCGGGGCGAAAGCGGCGCGGGTGGCTGAGCGGGTTGGCCGGCGATCGAGCGCAGCAGCGCGGAGCCGGGCTTGACGGTGGCGGCGGGCGGGACGATGCCTGCCTTGCGCATCAAGGCGCGCACGTCGCTCGCCTGTGCGGAGGTTTGCAGGGTGACCACCACGCCGCTGGCGCCGGCCCGGCCCGTCCGGCCAGAACGGTGCAGGTAGGCCTTGTGCTCGGCGGGCGGGTCGGCGTGGATGACCAGATCGATGCCGTCCACGTGGATGCCGCGGGCGGCGATGTCGGTGGCGACCAGTACGCGGACGGCTCCGGAGGCGAAAGACGCGAGGTTGCGCTCGCGGGCGGTCTGGGCGAGGTTTCCGTGCAGCTCGGCAGCGGGTATGTGCGCCGCGGTCAGCTGGCGGGCGAGCTTGCGCGCGCCGTGCTTGGTCCGGGTGAAAACCAGCGACCGGTTGTCGCCTCCGGCGAGGGCGGCGACAACGGCCGTCCGGTCGGCGGGTGCGACGGTGAGCAGGTGATGGACGATCGGTGCCGGGGCCCCGGGCGGGTCGACGGCATGCTCGGCCGGGTGATCAAGGAACCGGCGGACCAGTACATCGACGGCGTGGTCGAGGGTTGCGGAGAAGAGCATCCGCTGGCCCTCCGGCGGGGTCGCATCCAGCAGTCTGCGTACGACGGGCAGGAAGCCCAGGTTGGCCATGTGGTCGGCTTCATCCACCACGCTGGCCTCGACGTCGCCGAGATGGCAGTGGCCCTGGTCGATCAGGTCGGCGAGACGGCCGGGGCAGGCAACGATGATGTCCACCCGGTTATGGAGCGCCGCCACTTGCGGCCGTTGTGGCGTGCCGCCGAAAATCGTGGCGACGCTCAGGCCGACGGCTCGGGCCAGCGGCCGCAGGACAGCCTGGACCTGGCTGGCCAGCTCGCGGGTCGGCACGAGGACAAGCCCGCGGGGACGGCCGGCGCTGGTGTGGCCGCCGGCCAGCCGGGCGACCAGCGGAATGCAGAATCCCAGCGTCTTGCCGGAGCCGGTACGGCCCCGGCCGAGGATGTCGCAACCGGCCAGGGCGTCAGGCAAGACGGCAGCCTGGATCGGGAAGGGCGCGCTGATGCCCGCCGCGGTCAGTGCGTCGGTCAGTGGCACCGGCACGCCGAGCGACGCAAAAGTGGGACCGTGCGCCGCGTCCGCCGGCCTGGCGGGGCGACTCTCCCGGCGCAGGGCAGGAGTACGTTCGATGGGCTGAGCTGTCATGAGGGTCGTCTTCCAGAACTTGGTGGCCGCATCTCGCGGCCGCCACGTCCGTGGAAACCAGCTCGCTCACTGAGCGATGTACGACCGGCGCGTCCCAGGTGGCCGCGCCTCACTAGATGCAATGCGTTACCTACGCTACCCCACCCAAGATCATGGTGTGTACCGCGGTGGACGCCAGCGACCGACCGCCGGCCGCTGGGCCGGGAAGGCGCATGATGCGCCCGCACACTTCGGCAAATTCTCCGCCATGTAAAAGCTGCCGTCGCTGCTGAACCGCCTAGGGTGGCCGTCATGCTGAGCCGCCTCGCCGCTATGGCCCGCCTTGACTTCGCGCCCCGGCACCGCCCGCCGGCGGCGGGCCGGGTTCTGGCCGCGACGGTGGGCTCGATCGTCGGCTCGCTGGCCGCCGACGCCCTGCTGGTGGCCATCGGCCAGGCGATCTTCCCATCCACCCGGGGGTACGCGCACTTCCAGTTCCCCGACTACGCGAAGCTCACCGTGATCGGCGTCATCATCGCCTGCGCGGCCTGGCCCATCGTGACGCGGATCACCTCCGCGCCCCGGTGGATGTTCTTCCGGATGGCTATCCTCGTCACCCTGGTGCTGTGGCTGCCTGATCTGTACATCCTGCGCGGCGGCGCGCCCGTCGAGGCCGTCGCGATCCTGATGGCCATGCACGTGGCCATCGCCTTGGTTACCTATAACCTGCTGGTCCGGGTCGCGCCGGTCCGGCCGCTCAGCAGGGTTCGCACCGGGCCGCAGCACGCCCGCCGATAAATTGACAGCGGCCCAGCGGCGTAGGCGTGACCGCAGCCGCGGGATCAGGGTCCGGGTTGGCCATCGTCAGCGCTATCGCTCACGCTCACCACGGACAGGCACGGGCCGGCAACTCGCCACGCGGCGGCGCCGTGGTCATGCTGGAATTCCCCGGGACGGTCAATCCCATCAATCGCTGCGAGGGCGAGGGGGAACAGTAAATCCCTGCACCTTCGACGATTCCTCCGGTCCGGGCCGGAGTTGCGAAGGCGTGGCGCTCGGCGGCTTGCGTATCATTCTTTGCCGTGTCTTGCCCGCGGGGAGGCTGGGACGTCATGAGGATGAAGCGCTTGCAGCAATCTGGCTCCGGTTCTGAGGTGAGTATGCCGCCGGAGGCGGCTGACTCCCCGCCGGCGGCCGCGTCTGCCGCCGGGGATGCGGAACGAGGGGACCAGCCGGGCGTGCCTGCGGTCAGGCGCCGGCGGTGGCGTTGGCGCCGGCTCGTGCTGATCGCGGCGCCGTTCGTTGCCGTGCTGGTGTGGGCGGTTGCTTCGTATACGGCCTGGATGGTGCGTCCTACGAGCATGGCGTGGCAGGTGAACAGCGTCGAGTGGGTCAGGCACGAGGTGCCGTTCGGCAATTGGCTGGCCGACCATATCGAGCAGGTCTACTACACCCAGAACGCGCCGAAACCGGGCGGCCCGCAGCTGAAGAGCCTGCCGGCGGTCGGGCTGAACGTGCCGCCGATCAGCCATCCGATGCCGACGGCCCATGCCCAGGCCGCTGCCTGGCCGCCGCCGATCACGCCGGTCTTCCCGCACCCGCTGCCCGGCGAAGGGGTCTGGAAGCCGGCCGGCCCGCCGGTCGACGGCGGGCCGCCGGTGCTGGTGACGACCTTCCGCCCGGAACTCGACTATCCGCAGCTCGTCGCCTACGTCGCCTGGTTCGACCACACGCGTACCGAGATCGGGTACTACCCGGGCCGTTATGAGCCGCCGAACGCCGCCGTCCGCGGGCCGATGATGGTCCCCTACGATCAGCGCTGGCGGCTGCTGGCGACCTTCAACGGCGGCTTCACCTACACCGACGGCGATAACGGCTCGGCCGACAACGGCCGCACGAACGAGCCGCTCAAGGACGGCAACGCCACGCTCATCGGCTACCGCGACGGCCGCGTGGCGATCGTGAAGTGGAGCGGCGGCCCGAACGTGGGCCCGGACGTGGCGTGGGCCCGCCAGAGCCTGGCCCCGATCGTCTGGAACGGGAAGCTGAACCCTCAGCTGAACGACAACCCCAACAGCCCGCAGTGGGGTTATACGCTCGGCGGCCTGACCCGCGTGTGGCGCAGCGGTGTCGGCATCGACGCCCGCGGCAACCTCATCTACGTCGCCGCCGACGGCCAGACGGTGATCACCCTGGCGAAGATCCTCCAGCACGCCGGCGCGGTGCGGGCGATGGAGTTCGACATCAACCCCGAATGGCACACCCTGATCACCTACATCCACGGCGCTCACGGCCTGGTCCCGACGATGGTCGGGCCCAACCCGATGCAATCACCCGACCGCTACCTTGTGCCCGACGACCGTGACTTCTTCGCCGTCTACCAGCCCGTGCCCGGCCCGGTCACCGTCCCGTTCAAGTAGAGATCCCGCCGCCCCGGCCCCGCACACCGGTACCAGCATCGCGACCGGGTTACCGGATGGCGGTCTCGGCGCCGCGATGTCGATGTCCCATGCACGCGGGTAGCAGGTTCAGGGGCGGAGGTCCCCTCGGTGCGGGCCCGATGACCCCGGCGCCCGACGGCCATCTCGTGGACCGTTGATCGGGGCAGGCCCGGTAGCGGCACGGCAGCCGGAGGTGAGCCATGGCGACCAAGGCGATCCGCGTGCGAGGCGGTAACGCTCGGCCGGGGCTGACCAGTGAGCAGGTGTGGCGGGCGGTTGCGCGGAGAAGAAGGTGCGGTCATGGGCGTGGAGGGTGTGGCGGAGCGGGCGGCCCGGCCGGAGAGGGTTTCTGAGCCGTTCATCGATCTGGCGAGAGTCGAGAAGACATACCGGATGGGCCGGCTGGACTATCCGGCACTGCGCGGGATCGAGCTGCAGATCGGGCCCGGCGAACTGGTCGCCATCGTGGGCCCGTCGGGCAGCGGCAAGACGACGATCTTGAACCTGGTCACGGGGATCGACCGGCCGACGGCGGGGACGGTGACGGTTGGCGGCCGGCGGATCGACCTGATGAGCGAGGAGGAGCTGGCGGTCTGGCGAGGCGAGCACGTGGGCGTGGTGTTCCAGTTCTTCCAGTTGCTGCCGACGCTGTCGGCACTGGAGAACGCGGTGCTGCCACTGGACTTCGCGCGCCGCGGCTCGAAGCGCGAGCGGTTCGAGCGCGCCCGCCGCAACCTGGCCCTGGTCGGGCTGGGCGACAAGGCCGATCGCCTGCCGGCGGAGCTGTCCGGCGGCCAGCAGCAGCGGGTCGCGATCGCGCGGGCGCTGGCCGCCGATCCGCAGCTGATCGTCGGCGACGAGCCGACCGGCAACCTGGACACCGTCACAGCGGCGGAGATGTTCGAGTTGTTCAAGCGACTGAACGGGGAAGGCAAGACGGTCCTGTACGTCACGCACGATCTCGAGCTGGCCAAGCGCGCAAACCGGATCGTCTCGATCCGCGACGGCGTGGTCGTCGCGGCGTGAGGAGGTCGAGGTGTTCTCCTCGCTGCAGCGCAAGTCGATCACCGATCTGAGCCGGCGCAGGTCGCGCGCGTTCTTCGCGGTCGCGACCCTGGCGCTGGCGGTGGCGAGCATGGGCCTGTTCGCGACACCGGCGCTGATGAACCGGGCGATGAGCGCCGAGGTCGCGGCCGACCGGCTGCCCGACCTGACGATCTCCACGCGGCCGCTGGTTCTCGGCCAGGCTCAGCTGGCCGCGCTGGCTGCGGTGCCGGATGTCCGTGCGGTCGAACCGCGGTCGTTCTTCGGCGGCAGGGTGTACGTCGACGGCCGCCGCGCGTTCGCCCAGGTGCTCGGGATACCGGATTTCGGCAGCCAGGCCGTGAACGTCGTGCACGTGGCCTCCGGTGTCGCGCCGGGAACGGGCGCGGTCCTGACCGATGTGCAGAACGCCAGGCAGGGACTGCTCCCGGTGCAGGCCGGGCAGACCGTGCGGATCGTCGGCGCGGACGGGGTAGTGCGGTCGCTGCGGGTCAGCGGCGAGGGCCGCAACCTTGACGGCGGCCAGACCGTCACCTCCGACGGCGTGATCGTGTTGTACGCATCGCCGGCGACCGTGGCATCGCTGAGCCGGACCTCGGGCTACGACGAGTTGTTCTTCACGCTGGCCGGTACCCGTCCGGCCGCGGTCGATGCGACGATCGCGGCGATCCGCCGCGCGCTGGCCACGGTCCCCGGCTTCACCGGTTTCACCGACCTGCCGCAGGTACGGGCCGCGGGCGACTGGCCCGGGAAGTCCGGCTTCCAGAGCTTCTCGAAGTTCCTTTACGTGATCACCCTGCTCGCGCTGGTGTCGGCGCTCGTGCTGATCTCGAACACGATGACGACGCTGGTCGCCGAGCAGACGGCTGAGATCGGGATCATGAAGGCGGTCGGCGGGCGTCGGCGGCAGATCGCCGCGGTCTACCTGAAGACCGCGTTGCTGCTCGGCGGGCTGGGAACCGTGGCCGGGATCGTCCTGGGGATCGTGCTCGCCTACGTCCTGACCCGCTATTTCGGCTCGACGCTGTTCGCGGTCGGCGTCGGCTTCGGCGTCGACTGGGCCATCGTGCTCGCTAGCGCCCTGGTGGGCCTGCTCGGGCCGCCGCTGGCGGCGCTGCCCGCGATCCGGCGCGCCGTCCGGGTGCCGGTGCGGGACGCGCTAGAAGCGACCGGTTCGGCAGTGGGCGGACAGGACGCAGGCGACCGGCTGCTGCGCCGGGTGCGCTTCCTGCCCCGCCCGGCGCAGATCGGGCTCAGGAACGTCGGCCGGCGCCGGCGCCGCAGCCTGTCCACCGCCGTGGTGATCGCGCTGGCTGTCGGCACCCTGCTCGCGATACTCGGCCTCGCCACCGCGATCAGCAACACCAGCCGCGGCTCGTGGGCAGACCACGGCGAGGACGTCAATATCATCGCGATGGGTAGCCACATGCTCGACACCCGGGC
>Ga0335073_10002737_pt1 | contig 24203 bp, 15 predicted proteins | sample Lox_Sample_22_FD_207093 | JGI IMG/M metagenome (GOLD analysis project Ga0335073, IMG submission 207093) | Soil microbial communities from Loxahatchee National Wildlife Refuge, Florida, United States - Lox_Sample_2.2 | ecosystem: Environmental > Terrestrial > Soil > Wetlands | place: USA... | reverse complement strand
TGAACACGGCATGGTAGCTGTCCATGTACTGGATCGGGTTGTCGTAGATCTCCGCGCCTCCCCAACTCATGTTGAGCACACGAGCTGCACCGTCCGTCAGGACCTGGTTGATCGCGACCAGATAGGTCGAAATATAGTTGTTGACGGTCTCATACATGTGGACTTCGGCAGTCTTTACCGGCGAGCCGAAGCTGTTGGCCATGGCCGTTGTCCACTCCAAGTCCAGCGTGCCTTCGTCCGAGCAGCAGGGAGGCGTGCCGTCAATGAAATGCCGCTGCGCGTTACTGGAGAGATATGGGTACGTTCCAAGAAAGCCGGCAAAATCGGAATTGCGGAAGTCGCCAGAGATGACAACCGCAATGGAAGCTTCCGGCGGCGAATTATTGGGATGATTCAGCGGATTGCAGCAGTGCCCCAGGTTCTGCAGCGCTACGTAATTGTAGGCATACGAGCTGTACAGGTCGGCTGGACCGTAAGGTTGGGAGTAGGAGTAATTGTACGGCCCAGCCTTCTGCTGGCCGGCCTTCATGGCCGCGTCCAGCTTCGTCGGGTCGCCTTCGCTCTGAAGGTGCGTGCCCAGGGCGATCACAGGTCCGGGCGAGTAGACCGGATAGGAAATCTCGTCCTTGATCGGTGAGGCGCTCCGCATCACCTCGATGTTATTCAGCCCGAGTACGGCGTGGACAACGTTCCCGAGCGATGCCGGAATGGAGGGGTCGCGGTCGTTGGAGAAGTATGACTTACCGCCGATCTGGTACGCATTCAGAGTTACATTAAACGCCCTTTCGATGGCGGCCACCGGCGCTGCGACCTCCACCAGCAGACGGTTCGGATAGCGCTGCGTCACGCTCAGGCCCTGGGTCTGCGCCCACGCCGCAACCGCCTGCTCGTCTTCCGCCGAGGGCGCGAAGCGTGCGTCCCATTCCTGCTCGCTTAGGAACTGATGAAACTGCTGCGAGCCCGGGTCGCGCAACTCGCGCAGGAACTCTTCCTCCTCCTGCATGTGCGGCGGTTCGAGTGCCAACACGACCCGCAGCATCTGCTGCGGATTGTAGTGGCCCGCCAACTTCGCGGCGCCGCTTTGCACGGCTTGCGGCGTAGCTGAAACCGTCACCGTTTGTGCCCGCGAGTGACTTGGAAAGATGGTAAGGCAACTCAAAAGAAGAGGGATGCACACCGAAAGTCTGTTAGCGATGCCCGGGAGGGCCGACGCAGTAGACCGGGAACCAACACCGCGGCACATCTGGACACTTCTCCGGATGAAATAGGTGTGGGAGCGCCTCCATCGGCGTTGGCCATGCCGCTGGAGGAACGAGAGTACCACAAGATGATTGCGTTTCGCCCGTTAAATATCAGTGACTGAGGTCCCGGGTCCGCGTGACCAGCAGGGCCCATAGTATGATCACACCTTTGGCGCGCCGTCCGGTTGCTGCAAGGCTGCCGGCGCGTACGATCCATCGAGGTACTCTATGCCCCTGAGCTTTGCTGCTGACGTACGGCCGCTGTTCCGCGACTCACCCGACGTCGAAGCCATGAAGAGCTTCGGTCTCGACCTGTCTTCCTATGACGACGTGAAGGCGCACGCAGATGCTATCTACTCGCGTCTGGAGGATGGCAGCATGCCCTGCGACGACGCGTGGCCGCCGGCGCAGGTCGCGAAATTCAAGCAGTGGATGGACGATGGAATGGCGCCATGACGCTGAGTGCTGATTACTGGCCACTGGCCACTGCCTTATGATCAAGGCCGTTCGCGGAACCCGTGACCTGCTGCCGCCCGATACCGATCTGTGGAACCGGGTGGAGGCGAAGGTGCGCGATCTTTTCACGCGCTACAACTATCACGAGATTCGCACGCCGGTATTCGAAGACACGCAGCTTTTCTCACGCAGCGTTGGCGAGGAAACCGACATTGTCTCGAAAGAGATGTTCACATGGGAAGACGGTGAGCGATTCAATGAAAAAGGACTTGTCGACAAGTGGTTAAAAGACAATTTGTCGGACGGTCCGAGTGTTCAGCCCGGGCGCGTTGTGCAGCAGGGGCAGAATATCCCGTCCCTTGTAGCGAAGCGGGAACGGTTTGGTATCCAACTTCAAGTCTGGCGCGGCGGCCAGGGCGGAGGTGGCCACGTCGAATTTGTGGCCTTTAGGCCAAGGGTTTCCGACGATACGATAACGGCGTTAAGAAATGTACAGAGCCTGGCAAAGACCGAATATTCGCAAGAGTTCGCCAACCTTGCGATCCGACTCCGACTCGTAGTTCCCGACCAAGCGGCGAGAACATTTCCCGAACTTGACATCAAAGACGTGGAAATTGAAGGTGTCGCGGGCAGCTTTTTCTCAAGTTCCCAATCGGTGACGCTGCGTCCCGAAAACACCGCCGGCGTGGTGCGCGCTTATATCGAGCACGGGCTGTACAAGACCGGCACGCTGCAGAAGCTGTATTACATCGGGCCGCAGTTTCGCCGCGAGCGTCCGCAGAAGGGACGTTACCGCCAGTTCTACCAGATTGGCGCGGAGATCATCGGGCCGCCCAGCGCGGGCAGTGAATCGCCGGCGCGCGACGCCGAGGTGCTGGAGATGCTGGCCACGCTGCTGGACGAAGTGGGACTGCGTGGCTGGCGGTTGCAGTTGAATTCCGTCGGCTGCGCGGACGACCGCGCGCGCTACAACCAGGCACTGCGCGAAGCGCTCAAGCCACTGGTGCACCAGATGGATCCCGATTGCCAGCGCCGCGCCGAAACCAACCCGCTGCGCGTGCTCGACTGCAAGGTTCCCGAAGACCAGCCGATCATCGAGAAGCTGCCGAAGATTAGCGAATATCTGGACGAGCCCTGCCGCGAACATTTCGCCGTGGTGCGCGCGATGCTTGATGCAGTCGGCGTTCCGTACACGATCAACGAGCGCATGGTGCGCGGTCTCGACTACTACACGCGCACGACCTTCGAGTTCACGCATGGCGGGCTGGGCGCGCAGAGTGCGGTGCTCGGCGGCGGACGCTACGATGGTTTGTCGGAGTCGCTCGACGGACCGAAGGCCCCGGGCATCGGATTCGCCATCGGCGAAGACCGTCTGATCCTGGCGCTGCAATCCGAGGGCGAGCAGGCGACGGAGAAGCTGGACGCCTATATCGCGCCGCTGGGTGCGGGGATGAATGTGCATGCGCTGAGGCTCGCGCGCGAGTTGCGCCGTGCCGGCATCACCGCCGACATCGGCGACGAGACGTTCCGGCTGAAGAAATCGTTCGAGCTGGCGGAGAAAACCGGGGCGAAATACATCGTCATCGTCGGTGAAAACGAAGTGGCCGCCGATCAGTTCGCGGTGAAGAACCTCGCGACCGGCGAACAGATCAGCGCGCCGCGCGCGGAATTAGCGCGTCATTTAAGAAGGAAATAACCATTGTCATCCCCAGCGAGCGTAGCGAGTCGAGGGACCCGCTGTTTGCGGGCTGAAAGCAGGTCCCTCGACTCCGGTGACTAAAGCCGCGTCGCCTTCGCTTTGGATGACGATCAATTTTTGTATTTACGGCTATGACTTGCGCCCTGGGTACGCAAGGGAACTTCTCGTCACAGCAAACTCCCGAAATACCTGCGAGAATGAATTTCAGGGCCCGCAATTCGGCCTCGATCGTGTTTGGCTGACTGCTGACTGCTAACGATATGCTCGACTTCTTAGGCGATCTCAAACGAACTCATATGTGTGGCGAGCTGCGCCCCTCTGACGCCGGCTCGAAAGTTGTGCTCATGGGATGGGTGAACAAGCGGCGCGATCTCGGCAACCTGATCTTCCTCGACCTGCGCGACCGCACCGGCATCACGCAAGTCGTCGTCACCGCCGACGCCGGAGCGGCGCATGACAAAGCCACAACCGTGCGCTCGGAATTTGTGGTCGCCGTGATTGGCCACGTGAAGCTCCGCGATGCGGGCACGGTCAACAAGAACATTCCAACCGGCGAAATCGAAGTGGTTGCCGACGAGCTCCGCCTGCTCAACGATTGCAAGCCTCTGCCCTTCACACCCGCCGACAACGTGCTCGCCAATGAAGAAGTGCGGCTCAAGTACCGCTATGTCGACCTGCGCCGCCCGGAGATGCAGCGCAATATCGAACTGCGGCACAAGGTTGCGATCGCCATCCGCGAATACCTGAACTCGCAGGGCTTCTATGAAATCGAGACGCCGTTCATGACGCGCTCCACGCCCGAGGGCGCGCGCGACTATCTCGTCCCCAGCCGGGTTTACCCCGGCGAGTTTTACGCGTTGCCGCAGTCGCCGCAACTGTTCAAGCAGATCCTCATGATCTCGGGTTTTGATCGGTACTTCCAGATCGTGCGCTGCTTCCGCGACGAAGACCTGCGCGCCGACCGTCAGCCGGAGTTCACGCAGATCGATCTGGAGATGAGCTTCCCGCGGCCGGAGACGGTATTTGCCGTCGTGGAGGGCTTCCTGAAGGCGGCGTTCACGACCATCGGCGTCGCGCTCGAGACGCCGTTTCCGCGCATGAGCTACGACGAGGCGATCCGGCTGTATGGCATCGACAAGCCCGATCTGCGTCTGCCGCCCATGACAGATGTGCGCGAGGCATTTACAACAGCGCAACTCGACACCTTGCACATCGATGCTGAGCTGCCGGTGATGGCCATCGTCATTCCGAAGGTCGGTGAGCTTTCGCGCAAGGAGCGCGACGAGATCAAGACGATGTTCGGCGACCGTAAAGAGGCGAAGGTATTTGAGGACATCAAGCGACTGGAGAAGTCGTTCCCGGACGCGGTCGCGAAGATTCGCGAGCTTGTCCCAACTACTCCAGAGGACCTGCTGGTAGTTGTTGCAGGCGCAAAACGGACAGAAACGGCAAACGAGGCCAAGGCGCGCCAGCAGGCATACGCGGTCTACGCGGCCGCGGGACAGCTTCGTCTCGTACTTGGCCAGAAATATGCCGAACGGCACGGCGAATTCGAGCACGGCAACTTCCGCTTGTTGTGGGTCACCGACTTTCCCATGTTCGAGTGGGATGAAGCCGAGGACCGCTGGAATGCCGCGCACCATCCTTTCACCTCACCGCACGATGAGGACATGGACAAGCTGGAGAGCGATCCCGGCGCGGTGCGCGCGCTGGCCTACGACGTGGTGCTGAACGGCACGGAGCTAGGCTCGGGATCCATTCGTATACATCGCCAGGACATTCAGGCGAAGATCTTCAAGGCCTTGGGCATGTCGCCGGAGGAGCAGCAGTCGCGTTTCGGCTTCTTTCTGGAGGCGCTGCAATACGGCACGCCGCCGCACGGCGGCATCGCGCTCGGCCTCGACCGCATCGTGATGATTCTTGCCGGCGCAGAAAGTCTGCGCGAAGTGATTCCATTCCCCAAAACCGCGAAGGCCGTCGACTTGATGGTGGATGCGCCCACACCAGTCAGCGAGCGCCAGTTGAAGGAGCTGGGAATTGCGGTAGTGGGCAAGAAGGAATTGTAGCTCCAGCCGGCTAGTTTCCGTCTTCCTTCTTGAGATCCGACTTGATGTTGAGATTGCGAATCAGCCTGTGCAGATAGTTGGGGTGGACCCCCAGTAGTTTGGCAGCCTCCGTGTAATTTCCCTTGCTCTGCTTGACCGCGTCGCTAATCATCCGTTTTTTCAAGTCATTGATCCGGTCATGATATTTCACGCTGCTGATCGCGGCGGGCTGCGCCTCGAGCAAAGCATCAGGCAAGTCATCCGGCACGACCTCGTCGCCGATTCCGAGCACGATGGCGCGTTCAATCGCGTTCTCCAACTCGCGAACATTGCCTGGCCAGCTATAGTTCATCAGCAAGCTGCGGGTTTCCGAGGAGAGCCCTTTCAACGGGCGCTTGCAACGCTCCGAATATTTGGAAGAGAAATACATGGCCAGCAGGGGAATGTCGTCGGGGCGCTCGCGCAATGGAGGTACGACCACGGAAACCACATTCAGGCGATAGTACAGGTCCTGGCGGAACTGGCCGGCTTTGATGGCCTCCTCCAGAATCTTGTTGGTGGCCGCGATCACGCGTGCGTTCATCTTCAGCGGACGGGTACCGCCAACGCGCTCAAACTCATGCTCCTGTAACGCGCGCAACAGCTTGGCTTGCAGCGGCAGAGCCAGCTCGCCGATTTCGTCTAGAAAGATGGTCCCGCCCTCGGCCACTTCCAGCTTGCCCTTCTTCATGGCAATGGCGCCCGTGAATGAGCCTTTCTCGTGGCCAAACAATTCGCTTTCCAGCAAGGCCTCGGGAATGGCAGCGCAATTGATGGCCACAAACGGCTTATTAGCGCGCTCGCTTTTGCGGTGAACGGCGCGGGCGACCAGTTCCTTGCCGGTACCGCTCTCGCCGCGAATCAAGACCGTGGAGTCGCTCTTGGCGACACGCCCAATGAAGTTGTGCACCTGGCGCATGGCCTTACTTTCGCCGATGATGATGCCCTCCAGATCAAGCTCCGCCTGTAGGCGCCGATTCTCGTCGCGAAGCGCTTCAGTGGCGAGAACATTCTCCAGGGTCACAGCGGCGATGCCGGCAACCGAACTCAAGAAGTGCACATGATCGTCTTCGAATTTGCTGGTCGGCTTGTTGGCGATCATGTACAGCACGCCGAGCGCTCGTTCTACGCCGATCAGCGGGACGCACAGCACGCTTTCGGGTTTTCCGTTTTCCGTATCCGGGTCGATGAGAAGGGGATTGCGTTCCCACAGCACGCGCTGCACCAGTTCGCGGCGAATGGTTATGGAGGCGTCGTCCTTCTGCCGGCGATGCCAGACGCTGCTCGATGTGGGTTCTTCATCCGCGTGGCGCAGGATCACAACCGCGCTGGAGTCGGCCGGAATGACTTCACCGATGAGCTCCAGCAGACGATGCTGCAGCGGCTCAAGTTCACGAATGGAGTTGATGGTGTTGGCGATCTTAAACAGCGCGTTAAGGTCGCGCGCCATGCGCCCGACATCAGTGCCGCCTTCCGGCGGTTGACGGTAGGCGCGCACGTTGGTCGTGGAGAGCGCGTCCATCGGCTCCCGCTCCCGGAACTGCACTTCCTCCGGAACCTGCTCCTCGTCCTCCGTGATCAGGAAGACCAGCTCACAGCGTCCCACGCGTATGGTGTCGCCGTGCGACAGCAGCTTGCGGCGCACCGGGATTCCGTTTACGAAGGTGCCGTTATGGCTGTCGAGATCGACCAGATGGAAGGCAACATCGGTTTTGCTGATGGTGAAGTGCTTGCGAGAAACGGCGCGGTCCCGCAGGCTGAGATGATTGGCTGGGTCCCGGCCTATAGAAAGCTGGTCGCCTTTCAGTCTGACCACGGTACCCTTTGACGGCCCCGAGATAACGACCACCCTGGAGTCCAAGCACGCCTCCCCTGCAGGTAGTTCGGTGAATTGAGAGTAATGCCAAAGTACGACTACGTCCAGCAAAGGAAGCGAAGGCGCACGCTGCCGTCAGGGGTCGCGAACTCTAACCTGGCGGATAGTTTGGTCTAACCGTTTGGATAGGAAAAATTGGCAGATGCGGGGTCCGGCGGCGCAAATGGCCTCGGCAAGAAATGTGTATGTGATTGCAAATGCAGGAGGCAAGTGAACTTGATCTGGCTGCTCGGGTTTGGTAGCTTGCTTGCTGCTTAGGTGGTATTCGTGGCCAGCTAGCGGGATCCAGGATCTCGTTGGAGCCGAGATGGGAAGCTCGGAAAAGGCGCGAAGCTGTTTCTCCGATGGCCCGGAGACCGTGATCGTAGAGGTAGGCCCGCTACATCACGCGATTGGAAGACCCGGAGTGGGAGCGCTTCGGGTCTTCTTTTTGATCTCAAACCCGCATGCGACAAATCAGATGGGCACTCCCCGTCGTGACCCGTCTCCCCCCTTAAATCGGCCACTTCACCATTGTGATTCTCCTCACTGACGTCCTGCAGCGTCGACACTTATCGTCAAGCTGACCCCAAGTTTCTTGCGAGAGAAAGGCGTCGCGATGTCAAGTTCTGCACTGTCAACTCCTTCCCGTGTATTTAACTCCAGCCTAGCAAACCGCATTATGAGCGCCGAAGAAGCGGCCGCCCTGATTCAGCATGGCCACCAGATCGGCATGAGCGGCTTCACCGGTTCGGGCTATCCAAAAGCTGTCCCCATGGCCTTGGCGCGCCGCATCGCCGACGCCAACCTGCGTGGCCAGAAGTTCCAGGTCAGCATTTTCACCGGCGCCTCGACCGGGCCTGAACTGGATGGCGCGCTGGCCATGGCGGGCGGCATTCATCTCCGCCTCCCGTATCAGTCCGATCCGGAGACTCGCAAGCGCATCAACGCCGGCGAGATGGAGTACATGGACATTCACCTGAGCCATGTGGCCCAGTTCGTCGAGTACGGCTTTCTCGGCAAACTCGACCTCGCGCTCATCGAAGTCACGGCGGTGCTGGAAGACGGGCGCATGGTGCCGAGCTCTTCGCTGGGTAACAATAAGACGTGGATCGAGCAGGCCGAGCGCGTCATTATCGAAGTGAACTCCTGGCAGCCGTCCGCACTGGAGGGCATGCACGACATCTACTACGGCCTTCAGCCGCCGCCCAATCGCGGACCCATCCCGCTGACCCACACCGGGCAGCGCATCGGCAGCCCGTATCTGGAGGTGCCGATGGAGAAAGTTGTCGCCGTCGTCCTCACCGATTCGCCCGACCGCAACAGTCCGTTCAAGGCGCCCGATCAAAATTCGAAGCGCATCGCAGGACATATTCTCGAATTTCTCGCCTGGGAAGTGCAGAAGGGCCGCATCCCCTCGACGCTGCTGCCGCTGCAATCGGGTGTCGGCAATATCGCTAACGCGGTGCTCTTCGGACTGGAAGAAGGACCGTTCGAGGGACTCACGTCGTACACCGAGGTCATACAGGACGGCATGATCCGCCTGCTGAAATCGGGCAAGCTGACGGCCGCATCGGCAACGGCGTTTTCGCTGAGCCCGGAAATGTTGACCGAGGTCAATGCCGACATGGCGAGCTATCGCGAGAAGATCGTCCTTCGCCCGCAGGAGATTTCCAATCACCCCGAGATCATTCGCCGCTTGGGTGTGATCGCGATGAACGGTATGATCGAGGCCGACATCTACGGCAACGTGAACTCGACGCACGTGATGGGATCACGCATCCAGAACGGCATCGGTGGCTCGGGCGATTTCGCGCGCAACGGATACCTCTCGATCTTCATGGCGCCGTCGACGGCACAAAAGGGGAGCATCTCGACAATCGTCCCGATGGCCTCGCACGTCGATCATACCGAGCATGACGTTTCCGTGATTGTCACCGAACAAGGACTGGCCGACCTGCGCGGGCTGTCGCCTCGGCAACGAGCACAGTTGATCATCGAGAAGTGCGCGGCGCCAGAGTTCAAGCCGGCATTGCTGGACTACCTGAATCGCGCCGAACGCCTGTCGTACGGCCGGCATACGCCACATCTGCTGAGCGAAGCCCTCGGCTGGCATAATCGCTATCTGCGCAGCGGACACATGAAAGCACGCGAGCAGGAATAGCGCAAGCCGCGCAGCGGTGGGATGGAGTTAGCCGGGGGCGCGTGAGCCCCGCTCGGTTTAAAAAATGACGCGAGCCGCGGCAGCGGCGACACCGGTCTAAGTACAGCTCACGACAGCGTGAGCGTACACGTCATCTGGCTGTCGTCTTTCGACTGATCGAAGTCGGTTTGCGTCTGACTGGCCGCGCCGCAAAGAGAGAGCAGCGCCGCCAATGCCGGCTTTGACCAATCAGGATTGCCGTCTGCCTTGACCCATTCGGCAAGCGTCGCGATCAGGTTCGTCCATTCGTCAGGATTGGTGACGCTAGCCTGCATGCCCGCCAACGTTTGCAGATCGTCGCACAGGTTCATGAACTCCGTGCTGCCCATGAGGTAGTAATCGGCCTCCGCCGAATTGTCGGGGAAAAGCTGCTGAGACGCGGGCAGATGTTCGCCAATCTGCATGCGATTCGGCACATGGGCGGAATCCACGGGAGCGCCAATCTCGTCATTCGACCAGACGGCCCACTTCTGCCAGGTCGCGAAATCGATTCCCGACGCTACGTTCGCCACGTCCGGCATCAAGCTCACAACCATGTTGTGGAATGCGTTCCAGTTGTTCTCGTCCTCGCTCTGCGGTAGAGCCGGAGGCGTGCCGTCGACAAATTGCGAGCATTTCAGCTTGCCATACGCCGAGGACTTGAAGACGGTGGCCAGACAGAGCGTCGTGTTCTGCTTCGCGATGAAGGCCAGCATCTTCTGCTCAGCCGCATTTACGTTATCACTGGCTCCCAGTGCGGCTATCGTACCCGCGATCGTTTTCGCCTCCTTCGGATCGCTCTTCTCCGACAGCTCGACACAAAGATCGACTTCGACGTCGTGATAGGTTCGCGGCTCCGGATCTTCCGTGCCTGTGGCCACGAAGTGGATGGTCGCGGTTGCGCTCTCGTTTTGCGTGGTGAACTGGCTTTCCTGGCCGATATCGGCAAAGAAGCGGATGCTGCCGTCCGGGCCCAGCTTGGTCACGCAGTTCTCGAAGAAATCGGTTGTCTTGGCCAATTGGAAGTTGAAGAAGTGCAACTGAATGCTCGACGATTGTTTCAGGTCGTCCGCAACCCCGGAGCCGGGTTGAAGGGTGAAGCCCGGTATTTGCAGCGCCTTTTGCAAGTCGCCGGTGAGGAAGTACGTCCAGCTCTGCGTGGCCAGGTTCTGGGCCGACGCCGTCGAAAGATCGACCTTGAAGGCGTAAAGCATCGTGCGGTCTTTCTCTCGTGAAAGACTCGCTGTCAGCCCGACGTCGTTATCGCTAAGCCATTTGTTGGCTTTGGAGACGAGGTTGGACTCGATCTCGGGAGCCAGGGATGCCACCTGTGCGCTCAGGCTCGAGGAGTTGGCACCGGTCTGCCCAGAAACCTTCGTGGTGAGCGTTGCCGAATCCACGCTGGCCGAAGGCGGAGCAGTCACCGAGATGCCCACATTCACGCCTACCGATCCCGTGGTTTCGTCGCTAGAGGACTGGGCCAGGAACAGCAAAGCGCTGTTGGCGTCGGGCTTTTGTACGATAGCGCTGAAGCTATCGGAATGCTTGTAGGCCAACGAGCCCTTGGCGCCGGTTTCGATATCCAGCGAAGGCGCCGCGAGCTTTTGTCCCGCAAGATTAATGCTGTCCTTCGCCGCGCCGAGATTCTGGGCAGAGAATTTATAGCTGCCGAAGCCATAGTTGAGGTCAAGTTCGACATTTAGCGAGCCATCGAAGTTCACCTTGCCGACACTGCCTGCGGTCATGGTCGTGAGGCAATCCGGTTTGAGGGGGAAAACCAGCGCGGCAAAGGCGGCATTCACCGCATCCTCGGTTTTCGTTGTGTCGGCTACCGGGAAGCAAAACGAGAACGTGGTGCCGTTCGAACCCGAGGCCTTTCCGCCGATACCTGTGCCACCCGGGAGCGTCCCGCTGCCCGAGAGATTACCTTGGATGTCGAAATCGAGATCGATGTTGATATAGGCGATCCCATCAGTCGGCCCTGCTACGACGTCCATGGTGTCGTCGGAATCGACAGATTTGTTGCATGAGAATTTCGTGCTGGTTGGGCACACTGCGATTCGGCAACTGGCGTCGAGCGTCAGAGAAAAAGCGATTCCCGAGGGCAGCTTCCAGTTCGGGTCGCCGGTGATTTTTACCTGCGCGGGTTGGGCCTGCATGGCCTGTTGGACCGGCTTGCCGGCATAGGTGGCGACCTCCGAGCCGATGCTGAAAATCGCCGGACCCTGACCGGCGAAGAACTGCTTCAGATCGCTGGCGGTGGGGAGTTTGGTTACGTCGATATCGATGCTTCCTGCTGCTGCTGAACTACCTGGGGTTGAGGCCATGAGTCACTCCTGGTGCGCTTCGGTGCTCGCCAATTGCGAGAGGATAGTTGTGAGGTCGAACTTGCGCCCACAAGAGGGCGAACGTCCAATCAAAGCAAACTTGCAATTCGATGTTCGTAGACAGCTGGGAGCTGAAGTGGCTGCGCCAGCTCGCAACCGCAAAGCGGTCGCGACACTGGGAACAGCGAAATGAAGGCACTTTACTGAGGAGCAGGTCCGCTGTCAACGGCCAAAGGTGACGTTGGCGCTAAATTACGCGCTTCGAAGTTGAGGAGCAGAAATGCAGGACGAAATATAAGCCTATGTGCTGCTGTGCTCCAGAATGCCTTTTTCCAGCTTCTCCTGGCAGGCGATGCAGTGGCGGGTCCAAGGCACCGCTTCCAGACGCTTGGGATTGATTTCCTCGCCGCAGGAGATACACTCGCCGAAGTTGCCTTCACGAATGCGGTCCAGGGCCCCGTCTACCATTTGCAGCAGCTGGCGGTCGGTGTTGCTCTGATGAAAGAGGAATTCCTTATTGTAGGAATTGGCGGCCCGGTCGGCGATGTCCTGCGCCGATTCCAGATCGGCGTCTCGCCCATCCTGGGCGGTGCGGGTCATGGCAGTGCGCAATTCCCGCTGGCGCTCCTCCAAACGTCTCTTGAATGTCTCCAGCTTCTTCTTGTCCATAGCTACCACGCCTGACCGACTTCGCAAAGCGCCCCCTGCTGCACCGGGAAATCTATATGGGTGAACGGGAATGATATGCGCCCGGCAGAACGCGCGTCAACTCCCGGAAACCGCGGTGTAAAGCAGGTTGGATGCCAGACAGCCGTCGAGCGGCGCACATCATGATCCGTCAATGCGACTAAAAAGAAAAAGAGCGGCCCTAGGGCCGCTCTTGAAAGAGGCGAACGGGGAGGGATCTTAGTCAGGGAAGGCGATGCAAGGCGCTGCCCCGCTGTGCGGGACAAACAATGAGATGTCGAGACAGACGGAAGAGGATCAACTTCAAGGTTTTGTGCCTCTTTGGTTGTTAAAGTGGCAGCACCCAGAGTTCCAAATCCCGCGCGGTGCTTAAGCGAGGATTAACAGAGCCTGCAAAGTAGTTGTTAACAGTAGTGATATTGCGACCCGGGGGCTCGATAGCGGCGCGCCCGGGAAAGGTTGACCCAGCGAGGATGTGGCATCTCGGTACAAACCCTTAGGCGCTCAGGTTCTTATTCTGGCTTGCATCTTGCTCTTCGATAATCTTCAGTTTGTTCAACAGCGCTTTATAGCTAATCTTCAGGATCTTGGCCGCCTGGCGCCGGTTCCAGCGGGTCTGATTCAAAACGCGCTCGATGGCCTCCCGCTCCGCGCTCATCGCCGCCCTCCTGCCAATCTCCAGCAACGAAAGCGCAGCCCCGTCCCCTTTTCCGCCGTTGATCGGAATCGCTGCGCTCTGCGAACGGTCGGCCATGGGCTTGTCGGCGTTTACCGGCGACGGGTTGACCGTGGCAAGCGAACTGACAATCGGCTTGTGGGTCGAAAGCTCACGAATGATCTGCGGCTCGTTGCCGACAATGACGTAGCGTTTGACGAGGTTTTCCAGTTCTCGTATGTTGCCCGGCCAGTTGTAGTCCATCATGCAGGACAAGGCGTGCTCGCTGAACGGCGCCGGCTGCTTGCCATAAAACTCGCTGTACTTGCGCAAGAAGAAATCGAGAAAGACGGGGATCTCCTCGCGCCGTTCGCGCAGCGGCGGAATGTGGATGGTGATAACGTTCAGGCGATAGAAGAGGTCTTCGCGAAACGTCCCATCCTCAACCGCGTGCTCCAGCGCCTTGTTAGTTGCGGCCAGAACGCGCACGTCAACCGAGATGTCGTGCTTGCCGCCCAGGCGGGAGAATTCACCGTCCTGCAGAACGTGCAGCAGCTTGGCCTGCAGCGCGGGATGCATCTCGCTCACTTCATCCAGAAAGAGCGTTCCCATATTCGCCAGATCAAACTTTCCCAGCTTCTGGCGGGTGGCGCCGGTAAACGCACCGGGCTCGTAACCGAACAGCTCGCTCTCCAGCAGCTCGTGGGGGATGGCGGCGCAGTTTACCTTCACAAATGGCTTATCCATGCGTCCGGACTGGGCATAGATCATGCGCGCGACGACTTCCTTGCCGGTGCCGCTTTCGCCCCGGATCAGCACCGTTGCCGTCGTATCCGCGACCTGTTCGATGGTGTTCTTTACCTCCTCCATGGGAGGGCTGGTTCCGAACAACGCTGCGAAATCGCGGTTGCGGCGCACCTGGTCGCGAAAGTGCGGTACTTCGCCGGGGATGCGCTGCTTTTCCAAGGCCCGGTTGATCCGCGGTTCGAGATCTTTGGCTTCGAAAGGCCGGACAACGTAGTCGTCGGCGCCCAGCTTGGAGGCGTTGAAGATGGTGTCGGGATCGTTGCGGGTGGAGATCAGCAGAACACTGCTGTCCGGCTTTGTCTGCTTGATGCGGCCGAGGACGTCGAGCATCCCCAGACCGGGAAGCGAAAGCTCCAACAGAACCAGCGCGGGATCGTAGTTGCGGAGAAGCCGTAGCGCCTCCTCGCCGCTGCTGGCGGAGCTCACGTCGAAGCCGCGGCGCGCCATCTGCGTGGCCAGCAGCCGTCCCTGGGCAAGGTCGTCGTTCACCACCAAAACGCGCAGCTTGTGAGTTGGAATCATCCCAGTAACAGCTTCGGTCCGAACGAAACGGCACTCCCCGCCTCACACAGGGAAATTTGCGCTCAAACGTGAGAACCCCAATACCACTTGCAGGGTTGTACGTGCACCTTAGCGCGAAATGCACGTGCCGCCGCAGCGCAGACACTCCAGATTAATGAGAACGTGCGGTGATTCTAACTCGCTTCGCGGCCCTGTGGGGAGTTTTGGCGAGATTTTCTTACGCCTGAACCGGGCAAGCGTGACAAGTCCGGATGAAGGGCTGCCGGACCGGAGTCCCAGTTTTTCACACGAAAGAAGAAAGCTGCGTTCGGTCATCGGTGATGCCAAACGCAGCCTGATGTCACCCGGTCCGTCGACGCGGCCTGAACGCGGTGCTCCACCGCGCTGAATCGCTAGTTTCCGCCGGAGACGGTGCGCAGTTTACCGGGCATGAAGTGATAGGGAGGCCACGGTCCGGTGATGGTCACATGGCAGTCCTTGAAGTGCCGTGTGGCCGTATCGTAGCGGTTCTGGTACTTGGCAACCGAGTTGGATTCGATAAGGTGAGCGAAGTCGATGAGCATCCCGCCCGAATCCGTGCGCTTGCAGATGACGTCCTCTTCCAGCGGAGAGAACAGCTTGTGTACCTGCATTGACAAAGCACGCGCCTTGGTCTGGCGTTCTCTTACCCGCGATGCCTGTTCCCGCAATTTGCGCAGATACTCGCCGCCCACTCCGTTGGGCAGCTCGGACACGGCTTCCTCGAGGGCACCGTCCTTGATGACGAGTTTGAAGTGCATCTCGGCCTTGCCTCGCAAACGGTCGACGGTCTCCAGAAACGTCTTGCGATTGGCTCTTACTGCACGCCGTAACGCTTCATCGGAATCAAAAATTGTACCGAAGCGAAAAGGCAGCACGGTCAGGGTCCGAAAGCACTCGCTCACCACATGGGCGTGGTCTACGATTGCTTGTTGAGTGAGGGGTTGTGCGGCGGAGTGTTCGCTGACGACGATGGCGAATTCACCGCTGGGGTAGGCCAGCACCGAGGCGCCATTTACGCCTCGAAGGTTCTCTATCGCAAAGGGGCGGCGGGCCCGGATGCCGGTCTGGAGGCCCTGCTGTTCCGTAATACAATACGCGTACCACGCCATCTTAGTCTCTCCTGGGAGTACTCGCACACACGTTGAGCGACACTGTGCATGAGGGAATGCTTGACTTTCGAACGTGGAACTGCAGAAACAGGCTTAAATTGAGATGGGACGAGGAACCCACCTCAACACCTCTATCCTAAAACGAGGCTTGTGGAAATCGCAACCTGGAACTCGCACTATCGCCAAATTTTTCAAGATAACGGCTATGGCGGGTTACGGTTTCCAGGTTGCGGTTTTCGAAAGACAACGGGACCCAAGGGAGACGTTTCTGGGGAAAGAGACGGTAACCGGCCTTGAAACGCCGCACTGTTCCGGACGGCGCCGAGGGCCGGCTTTGCTTTCGCGCGCATTCCAGCGCCGTTAGCTTTGCCACCGCGCGCTCTGAAGACAGCATTCCGCGGGGGCTGACGACTAGGGGGTAGCCTCAACCACACGCAGCCCGACTATATGCTCTGGAACCAGCCAAATCAGGCCGTCACGCTTAGCGCACTGGCACTACCCGCACTGGAAGCTGTGCTGCCATATGGCGTTACGCCGGCCGACGACATCGCCTGCCAGCTCTGTTCCACTGTCGAGAACGCCTGCTGGGCCGCAGACAAATTGCCGGATTGCAACGCTTGGCCGAGCTGATTAAGCTCCTGGCTGAAGCCGCCGTGTCCCCGGTGCGAATGAGAGTGTTGAGACACTGCCGAGGGTCCCACGAGCCCCCCCGGCAGCGCCGAAAATGCCTGTTGCGCGGCCGAAAGGTTACCCGACTGCAATGCCTGAGAGATGGTGCTAAGCGTCTGACCGATGGGGCTGTTGCTGCCAAACTGGCTGGCGGCGGCTTGCGACAAGGTCACAAAATCGCTTTGCGCCTGGCTCAGGTTGCCCGCCGACAGGTCTTTCCCCAATTGCGTGAATTCGCTGCGCAACTGCTGATAATTGGTTTGCAAGCTTGAAAGAGAAGAGCTGCTGATACCGGCGATCGACATGTTTCCTCCGAGGCGATAGCGCCCCTGCCGCCGTGCTTGAGCAGAGCAACACGGAGTCGCAAGGGGCGCTGCCGCATCCAACTCAGAGGCACTCCGTCTGCCGGAAAGATTAACGGGGCTTTACCTTCAGCGCGCTGCTCTAGATGATGTTGACCTGCAACCGGCTTCCACGCTTCTTCTGGCCGGCACCCCAATCCTCAGCAGGTTGTGCCTGCGCGTCGGACTAGGAATTTGTGCCGCATCGCATCTCCTTATCGATTTGAAAGATTCTAGCGGGAACCTGGCAAAGCCGCGGATGCGCGACCGGCATCGGTAATAGCAGTACACTGTTGACTCGCTCTGCCATGCCAGGTCGGCAGAGCTGTCCTGGCCCCGGCCACACCTATGTCGACACAGATCGAGAACCTGCAACGGCCCGCAGTTAAAGTCTTCGTGGCGACGTCAGTGATGCTGACGTTCATTTCATTTTGGCGGGCGGCAGCGATCGTACTCTCCGACCTGGCCTCGTCGGCCTATTACGTGGGCGGCGACGCGGAAAAGGTCATCGGCAAAAGTGCTCCCTGGTTCGTGTTGGCCGTCATGCTGTTCAGCTACGCGGTGCGGGCGGTCTACATCGAGTCCAGCGCCATGTTCGTGCGCGGCGGCGTCTATCGCGTGGTCAAACAGGCCATGGGCGGAATGCTGGCCAAGCTGTCGGTTTCCGCCTTGCTGTTCGATTACATCCTGACCGGTCCGATCAGTTCGGTGGCGGCGGGACAATACGCCGCCGGTCTGCTGACTGACACCTTCCACCATCTCGGCTACAACATACACGTTCCTGAAAACGCCTTCGCGGCCGGTTTTGCCATCCTGGTGACCCTGTATTTCTGGTGGCAGAACATCCTGGGTATTCACGAATCCAGTGAACGCGCCATGCAGATCATGAAGATCACCACCGTGATGGTGGTGATGCTCATCGTCTGGTGCCTGATTACCCTCGTCAAACATCCGTCGCCTTTGCCACCCCTGCCCTCGCCGGCCAGCATGCACCACGATAGGGAGTCGCTGGGCTGGCTCTTTCATACCTGGGCGGCGCGCATTCCGCTGATTATGTTGCTAGTCGGCTTTGGGCATTCGGTGCTGGCCATGAGCGGCGAGGAAACGCTAGCGCAGGTCAATCGCGAAATCGAGCATCCCAAGCTGAAGAACCTCGAAAAAACCGGCCTGGTCATCTTCCTCTACAGCCTATTCTTCACCTCGCTGGTGTCCTTCTTTGCGGTCATGATCATTCCGGATAAGATCCGGCCGGATTACTTTGCCAACCTGATCGGCGGCTTGGCGATGAATGTAGTTGGCCCGTATAGCTTGCGATTGCTGTTCCAGGCCTTCGTAGTCGTGGTCGGCGCACTCATCCTGTCGGGCGCGGTCAACACCGCCATTGTAGGCGCCAATGGCGTGCTGAATCGCATGGTCGAAGACGGGGTGCTGACCACCTGGTTCAAGAGACCGCACCGCCGCTTCGGCACCAGCTATCGGGTGATCAACCTGATCGTCGGTTTGCAGATTCTGACCATCGTGGCCAGTCGCGGCAACGTCTATCTGCTGGCCGCGCTTTACGCCTTCGGAGTGATCTGGAGCTTCTCCTTCATGTCGCTGGCGGTGATCGTGCTGCGCTACCGCAGCCCCGAAAATCGCGAGTGGAAGGTGCCCGGCAACATTCGCATTGGGGGCGTGGAGATTCCGGTTGGCCTGGGCATCATCTCTGTAATTCTGTTTTCCACTGCCATTGTGAATCTCTTCACCAAAGAACTGGCGACGATCGCCGGAGTCACCTTCAGCCTGGTGTTTTTCGCCATCCTGACCATCTCCGAGCGCAAGACCTCGGCCGAGCACGCCTCGGGCGCCTCCGAACTAGAACAGTTCAACGTAGCCGGCGACCGCGAGCTGAGCGCGGAGGCAATGGAGGTGCGTCCCGGGAATGTTCTGGTGGCCGTTCGCGACCCCCACAATCTCTACTATCTGCAGCATGTGTTGTCGAAGACGGATGCGGCCAAAACCGACGTCGTGGTAATGACCTCACGCGTCTATCCTCGCGAGCCGTCTTTCGGCGGTAGTGAGCGGGTGGAGACGACCGAGGTCTTCCGCAAGTACGAGCAGGAACTGTTTACCAGTGTGGTGAATGTGGCGGAGAAGCTGGGCAAGCACGTTTCTCTGCTGGTGGTTCCCACCAACGATGTCTTTGAGAGCATTGTGGTGACGGCCCAGCGCCTGCACTCGTCGGTGGTCGTCTGCGGCAAGTCCAACAAGCTCACCGCCGACGAGCAGGGTAAGCTGACCGGCGATGCCTGGGAACGCCTGCCCGAGCCGCGGCCACGCCTGCGCCTGGTGGTCTTTGAACCCGCCGGGACCAAGCACGAGTACATGCTGGGGCCGCACACTCCGCGCATGCGTCAGGAGGACGTGGACCTGCTGCATGGATTGTGGAAAGAAGTCACGGCCGATCCGAAATATCGCGAGCTGCACCACTATCATGTCTTGAATGTCGCCTTACAGGAGATGAAGGCGCGCATGCACGACGGCGATCGCAAAGACGATGTGATGAACGATATCTATGACGAGATGAAGCGCAACAGCGCGGAGCCCATCGCCGAGGACGACGCGCAGGAAACCCCGCCAACGTAGCGTGCGCAATACAGCCATATCCCGACTTCTTGCTAACATCGAAGCGTGAGCACTTCTTCCCAGGTCCGGGTTCGCTTCGCCCCTTCACCCACCGGCCAGCTGCACGTCGGCAACGCCCGTACCGCGCTTTTCAACTGGCTGTTTGCGCGGCAGACCGGTGGGGTGATGGTTCTCCGCATCGAAGACACCGATCTCGAGCGCAGCGAAGCCCGCTTCGAATCGCAACTGCTTGACGACCTGAAGTGGCTAGGCCTCGATTGGGATGAAGGGCCCGATGTCGGCGGCCCATATGCTCCCTATCGGCAGAGCGACCGGCTGGCGATCTATCGCGAGCACGCCGAGCGTCTGGTGAGCCAGGCCAAAGCGTACCGTTGCTTCTGCACGCCGGAGGAGTTGGAGCAAGACCGCGCGCGAAAGCTCGCGAACCAGCAGCCGCCCATTTATTCCGGCAAGTGCCGCATGCTCGATCCCGCGGAGGCGCAGCGCCGCCGGGCAAGCGGCGAGGCGGCGGCCATCCGCCTGCGCATTCCCGAGCACCCGATCCGCTTCCACGACATTGTCCACGGCACGGTCGAGTTCTCTAACGAGGTCGTCAGTGATCCCATTATCCTGCGATCCAGCGGGATTCCCGTCTACAACTACGTCGTGGTCGTCGATGATGCGCTGATGAAGATCACCCACGTCATTCGCGGCGACGATCATCTCTCCAACACGCCCAAGCAGGTCGCCTTGTACGAGGCGCTCGACTGGCCGGTGCCCCAGTTCGCCCACCTGTCGACCATTCTCGGCGCGGATCGCGAGCGCCTGTCGAAACGCCACGGCGCGACTTCGATTGCAAACTTCCGCGACATGGGCGTCTTGCCGGAGGCGCTGATGAACTATCTCGCGCTGCTAGGTTGGGCGCCCAGCGGCGGCACACGTGAGATTTTCACCCCAGAAGAGCTGAAGCAGGAGTTCTCGCTGGAGCGCGTCACGCCTTCGCCGGCGGTCTTTGACATGGAGAAGCTGTATTGGCTGAATCGGCATTACATCAAGCAGAGTGCGCCGGCGCGCGTCGAAAAGCTGGCCGAGCCGTTCTTTATCGCTGCCGGGTTCCTGCCGCAGAACCCGGACGAGCGCACGCGAACATGGTTCGGCAAAGTTGTCGAGCTGCTCGCGCCTTCCGTAAACAAATTGGATGAACTGCCCGATCGCGCCGCTCTGATCTTCCGCTATGACGCTGCCGCGGCGGTGAATTCGCCGGAAAACGGAGAAGTCCTGGCCGCGCCCAAGAGTCGTGATGTAATCGCCGCTTTTGCATGGCAGCTCGAAGCTGATAGCTCACCGCTCACGCCCGAGCGCTTCAAGGCGATCATGAACGAAGTCAAAGCCAAGACCGGCGCGAAGGGGAAAGATTTGTTCCACCCTGTCCGCATCGCGCTGACCGGATCGCATTCCGGTCCGGAGTTCGACAAGCTGATCCCCATTCTCGAGGAGGGCGCACAGCTCGATCTGCCGCAGCCTGTCTCGAGCGTGCGCCAGCGGGTCGAGGCATTTGCCAAAGCGACGGGCTATTAATCGTCACCGTCTGGTGTCGCGGTTTGCACGGCTGAACATTGTCGCCTACAGCACAGCGGTTTCGTGCAGCAATTCGCCTTTGGCGAAGCGAGCGGGGCTTAGCACCTCGACCTCGTCAACCACATCGGTGCTGCCCTTAAGGATCAAATCAGCCGTCATCCTTCCCGTCGCCGGCGCGTGCATTGCGCCATGGCCACTGAACCCGTTGGCGCAGAAGAATCCGGTCAGCTCCGGCACCGGACCGATGATGGCGTGATGGTCAGGCGACATCTCGTAGAGGCCCGCCCAGGCACGCTTCGGGTTCACCGCGAGGTTTTCGAAGCAGGGCACGCGGTCGGCCGCCAGCGTCAGCACCTTCTCGATAAACGACGGCTCAAAATTCGTGTTGAAACCCATCTTCTCTTCCGGATCGTTCCAAGCCAGCAGGAATCCCAGGCCTTCCGGGCGAAAGTGGAATCCCGTGCTCATGTCGACCACCATCGGCGCCTGGTGCGAGACGTCGTCGAACGGTTCGGTCGGGACGAGCATGCGCCGCATGGGCTCGACAGGCAGTTTGACGCCGGCGAGTGCGGCCACTCCGGCGGCCCACGGTCCCGCAGCATTCACCACCACTCGCGTGCTCACCGGGCCACGAGTGGTTTCGACTCCGGTGATGCCGGATGCGTCGCGGTGAATGGCCGTGACCTCGGTCGAGCGCCACAAGCTCGCACCTTGCTCGCAAGCGCGGGTTGTGAATCCGACCATGACGCTATAGGGATCGACAAAGCCGTCGGTAGGGCAGAAACTCCCGCCCAGCACATCGTCGGCGCGCAACTTCGGGACCATGACTACGATCTCCTCGCGGCTCATCATGCGCGCCTGCTGCAACCCAAGCGACTTCTGTAGCGACTGGTTGGTCCGCAGATAATCCAGATGCGAGGGCTTGCTCGCGACAAACAAATATCCCTGAGCGCGATATCCGGAGGGATGTCCCAGCCGCTCTTCGAAGGCGGCATAGAATGGGATCGAATGGAGCGACATCTGAATATTGGGTCTGGTCGCGAACTGCGCTCGCACGCCTCCCATGCTCTTTCCGGTGGAACCTTTTCCCTGGTGCGATTCGCGTTCGACGATGAGCACCTTGCGGCAACCTGCTTCGGTCAGGTGCCAGGCCACGCTCGCGCCTACAATTCCGCCGCCGACGATAACAACGTCCGCTGTTTGCATGTTCGTCCCAACGACATTGTATGCGGGTGCGGCACTTGGCATTTGGCAGTTAGCGGTTAGCCAACGGCTGAGCGTAGTACGTCGTTGAAATTGCGAAAACTTTTTGCGCACTACACCAAGTGCCAAGTGCTAATTGCCAACTGCTAACTGCTGCCTGTGACCTCCGTCACAGCCAGATGTGCGCTCAGCACGCCACACTAGAGCATGTTTATGGACCGCTTCGCCATTCTCAACAGCCGCAAGCGCGCGATCATCGCCTTGATACATACGGTATTTTTTCTGGGAGTGGCAGCGGTGCAGCTGGCAATCTCGCACGCTCTGCCGTTTTCGGTTCATGGCGAACGCGCCACTGCGGGAATGATTTTGTTGGTGATTTACCTGATCGTGACCTCGGTGTTGCTGGTCCTCTTGCGCTTCTCAGCTTGCGGGCGGGAGAAACTCTACTTCGCGTTCTGTGCCGCGAGCGCCGGTTTCGGGCTGGTAAGGATCATATGGGGAGATCCGGTGCTGCACGCCAACGTGTTGCGCGTGCTGCTGCTGCTTTGCGCGGTCATCGTCGGGACAGGAATTCTGCGCGGCCACTCCGCGGCGGCTGCGAGCAGCGAACTGGAAGTTTCCTAAGACGAAAAGGACGCACCTTTCGGCGCGCCCCTTCGCTGTTGCTCACGCCGTGGTATTCAGTCTCAGTGCGCCTGAGCGTTCACTTCCTGGCGGTTCTTGTGCAGAGCTGCGGTGAACTCGTCTTTGCCGGCCATCGGATCTTTCACCTGCCCGGTCAGCACGGGACGGAAGCCCACGGTGCGGTTATAGTAGGCGCGCATGGCGTCGTCGTCCTGCTTGATGACGGTGCCGTTCAGGGTGGCGCCGGCAAATAAACCGCGGGACCGCGAGTAGGTCAGGATCTCCGAGTTCAGCTTCCAACTGGTGTCGGCAGAGGCCTGGCGTCCGACCGGACCGGCCGAAGCGCTGGCCGCTCCGCCAATCTTAAACTTGGCGTTGAGAAGCTGGTTCATGCCGTTGTCGTTCATGATCAACATGGTCAGGTCGACGCCTTCCGCGCCGATCTGAGCGCCCCAGCTTCCACCCGTCATCACGAAAAAGGCAGGCGCGCTCCAGCCGCCGTTAGGCAACCGGCATGATGCTACGCCGCGACCGTGCTCCGCGCCAAAGATGAAGCCGCCCTTGATCATGGACGGAACGATCGCCACACACTTCGCGTTGGCGAAGACGTCCTCTGGAATGCCGTTGTCGGGCGCAGCCAGAAGCTGATTCAGGTCTTTGGCGGCGTCGTCCGAACGGGCGATCGCCTTGTCGCGCTCAGACGCCTCCCCGCTGGTCTCCTTCGCCTTCTGCTTCTCTTCATCGGCGGCGTTCTCGTTCTTTGCGGCAGCATTGTTGCGAGATTGATCCACCGATTGTGAAGTGGTCGCCGGATCGTTCTGGGCGTTGTTGGCGGCGTTCTGGTTGGCAGCCTTGTTGCTGCTCTGGGCGGCGTTGTTGCCGCTATTGCTATTGGAGCTTGCGTTGTTGTCTTGGGCCCAAACCATGCATGCGCTGAGCAGCAACAACCCAAACAAAATTCCGATTCGCTTCATGATCTTCTACTCCTCCGTAGAGAAAAAACGGCGGACGATACCGGCATCCGTCCTGTCTACTTGGATAGCGAAGCAAACCAGATGGTTTACAACAGACAAGCAACTATTTGTCACGCCGGCTTGACAACCAATTTAACTCGCCGTTCATCGCTGAGTGCATCGGTGCCAGGCGTTCCGGCACCGGCCACGAATGGAGGGTTGCGGATCTGTTCTAGGAGCGACGTTTGGTGGCCGTCGCAGCTTCTTGCCAGGGACGTTTCGGGCGCTCGGATTCGGGCAAGTCGCGGCCGCGCACGCGATCGTACATATAAGACTCGCTGACCGTGCCCAGGCTCTCGTTATAGAGACTAATGCCTCCCGTGCCCTCCTTCAACTCTTCGCTGAATTGATGCAGCGCTTTTAAGTGGTCCGCGGTAGCGGGATAGACGCCTTTAGAGGTCTGGAGGACTTTCTGGTAGCCCTTATCAACCAGCTTGGAAATTTCGCCGTTGATGAGATATCCGGGATAGGCGAACATCTTGACCTCGCCGTCCGGGGCGCGCTCGATCGCCGCCGAGACCTGATA
>Ga0335073_10002735_pt1 | contig 24212 bp, 26 predicted proteins | sample Lox_Sample_22_FD_207093 | JGI IMG/M metagenome (GOLD analysis project Ga0335073, IMG submission 207093) | Soil microbial communities from Loxahatchee National Wildlife Refuge, Florida, United States - Lox_Sample_2.2 | ecosystem: Environmental > Terrestrial > Soil > Wetlands | place: USA... | reverse complement strand
CGGCTACACCGTCACCATCACCCAGGCCGCCTGACCCCGCAGCCCCCGTCACCGGCGAGCCCTCCGGGCCGGCTCCGCCGGCGCTGCCGCGCGCCCAGCTGAGGTGGATTATTTTCCGGTCAGTCGCGGTGATCTTGATTTTGGCGGGCGGTCGGCTCGGCGCCAGCCCTATGGATGTAGGGATGGGCGTGCTGGAGGGCGCCCGGAGGTACATCCACGAGGCGCCCCGGGAGCTGGCGCGGGCGATATGGGGTCGATGTCCGGAATCTGGGTCGGCGGAAGCGAGACGGCGGCGGGATGGGCGGGCGGGGGCGGTCTTCCCCCAGGCGCCGGCCCGCGGAATGGCGGGCGGATTGGCGGGCGGATTGGCGGCGCCGGGGGCGTAACACTGCCCGCCGGCTGGGTCAGCTTGGTACCGTTCCGTATTGGTATGCGGCATTGGCGGCGGGCGGGTGAGCTCGTCGCGGTCGAGGCTGGAGTGGAGCGGTGGGGTCACCTGACGTTGGTGCGGGTTTTGCCGCGATCGTGTTCGCGCCCGCGCGTCCGGATATTCGCCCGGGCCACGAGACCGATGTGATCTTCGAAGTGCACGAGACCGGCGACGGCGGCCGGGCCTTGCCGGTGTTCACGACGATCGAGCGGCTGGTGGCCGCGCTCGGCCCGGACCAGCCGTGGGTGGCGCTGCCGCTCGCGAACGTCCAGCGCATCATGGGCGGGGCCGGCGTCGACAAGATCGCGCTCGACCCGGCCGGGCAGCCCGGCGCCCGGAGGTGGCAGGAAAGCGACCTCGAGACGCTCGAGGCGGCGGAACGGAGGCTGTGATGCTGGTCGGAGGCGGCGGTGGCGGCGCCGGCAACGGATTCCAGGTCGTCATGTCGGACCTGGTCGACGCGGCGGCCACGTTCAAGTCCGAGGCGGCCACGTTCAAGGCGATCATGCCGGACAACGGCCCGCCCTGCCCGGACGGCGGCGATGCCGCGTTCGACCAGAACCTGTCGGTCGTGGTCCAGATGATCGGCACCCTGCACCTGCAGGCGGCCGGCGTGATGGAAGACGATTCCGCCAAGCTGACGAAGGCGCACGCCAACTACGCCGACACCGACGAGAGCCTGGCCCGGCTCTGCAGCCAGATCATCTCCCCAAGCAAGATCAACTGAAGGAGACGTCGTGGCTCCGACCAGCACGCTGCCGTCGACGGCCCTGGGCAAGCTGGCGTCGTTCTCCTACGACTGGGTGGGCGGCGACATCCACGGTCTCGCCGCGTTCGCCGGCACGCTCTACGGCTACGTCCCCCAGATGGAGGACGTGATCACCGCGCTGAACAAGAAGGTGAGCCAGATCGTCGGCGATGCGGGCTGGGAGGGCTCGGCGGCATCGGCGTTCACCGCCAACTGGGAGAAGGTGTCGGCCGAGACCAACGCCATCGGCCTGGTTGTCATTCAGACCGGGAGCATCGTCGACCAGCTGGCCGTGGACCTGTCCAAAATCGAGAATGCGCTGGAAAAGGCGGCTGACCAGACCGCCGCGCACGGCGTCCAGATCGGCAGCAACGGCCAGCCGCCGCAGGCCTGCTACTCCAACCAGACCCAGGAGGAATGGGCGGAGGGGTACGCCACCTTCTACCAGCAGTGCATTGCCGCGGCCAACGACGCCCGGGTCCAGGCGGCGGGCGCTCTGCAGAACGTCTTCAGCGCGATCACATCCGGCAAGCCGTCCGCGGGGGGCGACGGCGACGACGATTCCGATATCCCGACGAAGGTCGGCGAGGGCACGACGCTCGGCGACCTGCTGGCCGACCTGCTCGCCTCGCCCACCGCCTACGCCGGCCAGGTCGCCGACAAGGTGGCCGAGCTGACCGAGAAGGCCAAGGGGGCCAAGTCCGCATGGCTCGCCGCGCAGCGGGCCGCGCGGGGGGCCGACGGGCGGTTCGGGAAGATGCCCGACAACGTCAAGACCGCCCTGAAGGACGCCAACTCCGAGCTCGACTCGGCCAAGGCCGACCTGGCCAAGGCCGAGGACGGCGAGAACGCGTTCACCAAGTTCTTCGGCACGACGCTGGAAGACCTGCCCGGCGCCAGCAAGCTGGCCGACGGCCTGGACAACGCGAAGCTGCTGAGCAAGGTGCTTGACGTGCCCGTGGTCGACGTGGTCGCGGGCGGCGTCGCCACCTACCTGAACGCCCAGGCCGACATCCAGAAGGGGGTCCCGGCCTGGGCCGCTTATCCCCTCGAGACCGGCGCCACCGTGGCCAGCATCGCCGCGGGGACCGCGGTGGCCGGCGTGGTCACCGGGGCGATCACCGTGGGCGCGCCCGTGCTCGGCGTGGCGGCGGGTGTCGCAGCGGGTGCGGTGGTGGCGTACGGCGTGGGCGACTACATTCACAACTACATCGCCGATTTCGGTCAGCAGATTCACGAGCACGGCTGGGTGGGCGCCTTTACTGACTTCGGCGCGGCCGGGGTCAGTACTTGGGACGACACCAAGGGGCTCGGCGAGGACGTCGGCCATCTCGCGAGCGATGCCGGGAAGACCATCTGGCACGGCATAACGTCGATCTTTTAGCCGGAGGAGCGGATGGGCCTGTTTGACCGGTCGAAAAGCAAGGAGCTCTCGACCCGGCCGTCCTTGCTGCTCACCGGGGATCCCGGTGACGCACTGCTGGACGCCGCGCGGCGGTACGACCCCGAGGTGCATCCCTGGCACGGCCGGCTGGTGTTCAGCAACGGGGTGCTGCTGTTCGGGCCCATCGAGGTGACATCCCAGATCGAGCAGGACGCCGCGCTCCCGGCCGGGGCCACGGTGGCCTATTACACGGGCGTGGCCGCCCAGCGCACCAGCGAGCGCCGTGCCGAGTCGGCCAAGCAGGACGACGCGCAGAAGCTGCTGCACGGCCTGGCGGTGCGGCTGGGCGGGAAGACGCACCTGGTGGACTCGCCGTCGAACCTCGCCCTGCTGGCCTCGGTGTACAGCGAGCAGGCTCCGGCCCCGGACGAGGTCGTCGCGGCGCTGCGACCCTACGGCGGCGAGCCCAAGGTCGAGGACCAGAAAGAGGACACCTACAGCATCAGCGGCAAGGGCACGTATTTCTACACCGCCTACTGGTCTCCGCGGCTGTTCGTGAACCGGGAGGAACCCGCGGCGCTGGGCAAGCTGCGCTCGGGCAAACTCCACCACTGGGACCTCAATACCGGGGTCGCGGCCAAGAAGGCCGCGCGCGAGCTGTGCCTGAAGGTCGGCGAGGCCGCGCTGGCCCTGGCCGCCACGTCGGGCGGCATGGCCGTCGACTGGCTCGGGTTCCGGATCGACGCCCCCGGGGACATGCTGCTGCGCTGAGCGCTACGTCCCAGATGTCTGGTTGCCGGGGAAAACCCGTTGCGGCGCGGCGGCGCCGAGCGGGACGCTGCTGTGGTGGATCTCGGCCGCGCCGCGCACGAGTGGCGGACGCACGGATTCGTTGTTCTCCCGGGCTACGTGCCCGCCGCGGAGCTGAAACCCGCGCTCGGTGAGCTGTCGGTCATGTACCCCACCGCCGAGGGCTTTCATGACGACACCGACGAGCGCCGGGACAGGTTCACCGCGGACGAGTGGGCGGGGATCGACGACTTCCCGTTCCGAAGCGCCGAGCTGAGCCTGCTCGCCGCCAGCGATCGCCTCATCGATCTCGCGGAGACCCTGCTCGCAGACAACGATTTACGGCTCTACTCGGCCGAGGCGTGGGCCAAATACACCGGCGCCGCCGACTACGACCAGCCGCTGCACCGGGACTATCTCAACCACACGCTGATGGTCCCCACGGATGACCCGCGGTTCGCCCAGCTGGAGATGTTCGTTTACCTCGTCGACGTTCCCCCGGAACTCGGGCCGCCAAGCATGGTGTCCCGCACCCGGACGACGGGGCTGCCCGCGAAGCCGAACTGGTACCCGCGCGACGGCGCCGCCGACGCCGGGGGCGGCTGGGTCGAGACCGCCGCAAGCCCGGATCTTTACGACGGCGAGATCCGCGCCGCCGGGGCCGCGGGCACGGTGGTCGCCTGGGCGCCGGGGACCTTCCATCGCGGCACCGCCCTGACCCGGCCCGGCGGCGCCCGCTACACGATCCACCTCGGCTTCCGGCCGGCCCGTGCCGAGTGGGGCCAGCGGGCGCCGTGGGCCAACCGAAGCCACGACCTCGAGTGGTACTGGTTCGCGCACCGGGCGACGCCGCGGCAGCTCGCGCTCTTCGGTTTCCCGCCGCCCGGACACCCGTACTGGACCGAAGCCACCCTCGCCGGCACGGCGCAGCGCTACCCCGGGCTGGATATGACGCCGTGGCGGCGGGCGCTGCGGGGCGAAGCGTGACCCGGCCACGCGGCGCGGAGCCGGGACGCCGGCGTTCGTGTCGCCCCCGGTCCCGGCGTCCCGGCCGGGGCGGCCCGGAATGTCAGACGGCCGGCCTATGGTTGAACACGTGGACATGTTCGCGTCATCATCCACGCCTGTCCGGAAGGGGGAGCCATGCGTCCGGTGACCGACCTGCAGCGGCGCGTCGCCCCCTTTGAGGTGGTTACCGACATGGTGCCCGCCGGGGACCAGCCGCAGGCGATCGCGGAGATGGAGAAGCGCATCCGCTCCGGGGCCAACGACACCGTGCTGCTCGGCGCCACCGGTACCGGCAAGACCGCGACCGTGGCCTGGCTGGCCGAGCGGCTGCAGCGCCCGGCCCTGGTCATGCTGCCGAACAAGACCCTGGCCGCCCAGTTCGCCAACGAGCTGCGCGAGATGCTGCCGCACAACGCCGTCGAGTACTTCGTCTCGTACTACGACTACTACCAGCCGGAGGCGTACGTACCGCAGACCGACACCTACATCGAGAAGGACTCCTCGATCAACGACGAGGTGGACCGGCTGCGGCACTCGGCGACCAACTCGCTGCTGACCCGCAGGGACACGATCGTCGTCGCGTCGGTGTCCTGCATCTACGGTCTCGGTACCCCGCAGGAGTACGTGGACCGGATGCTGAAACTCAACGTGGGCGGCACGATCGACCGGGACGCGCTGCTGCGCCGGCTGGTCGGCATGCAGTACGCCCGCAACGACCTGTCGTTCACCCGGGGCACGTTCCGGGTGCGCGGCGACACGATCGAGGTCATCCCGGTCTACGAGGAGATGGCCGTCCGGATCGAGATGTTCGGCGACGAGATCGAGCGGCTGATGACCCTGCACCCGCTCACCGGCGAGGTGATCAGCGAGGACGACGAGCTGTACATCTTCCCGGCCACCCACTATGTGGCGGGCCCGGAGCGGATGGAACGTGCGATCGCCGGGATCGAGGCCGAGCTCGAGGAGCGGCTCGGCGAGCTCGACCGGGGCGGCAAGCTGCTCGAGGCGCAACGGCTGCGGATGCGCACCACCTACGACGTCGAGATGCTGCGCCAGGTCGGCAGCTGCTCGGGGATCGAGAACTACTCGCGGCACATCGACGGCCGCGAGGCTGGCAGCCCGCCGAACACGCTGCTCGACTACTTCCCCGAGGACTTCTTGCTGGTCATCGACGAGTCGCACAACACGGTGCCGCAGATCGGCGCCATGTACGAGGGCGACGTGTCCAGGAAGCGGGTCCTGGTCGAGCACGGGTTCCGGCTGCCGAGTGCGATCGACAACCGGCCGCTCACCTGGGAGGAGTTCGGCGACCGCATCGGGCAGACGCTGTACCTGTCGGCCACGCCCGGCCCGTACGAGCTGCAGCGGGTGCAGGGCGAGGTGGTCGAGCAGGTGATCAGGCCGACCGGGCTGATCGACCCCGAGGTGATCATCAAGCCGACCAAGGGCCAGATCGACGACCTCGTGCACGAGATCAGGGACCGGGCCGAGCGGTTCGAGCGGGTCCTGGTGACCACGCTGACCAAGAAGATGGCCGAGGATCTCACCGACTACCTGCTCGAGCTGGGCATCAGGGCCAGGTACCTGCACAGCGAGGTGGACACCCTGCGCCGGGTCGAGCTGCTGCGCGAGCTGCGGCTCGGCGAGTACGACGTGCTGGTCGGGATCAACCTGCTCCGCGAGGGCCTGGACCTGCCCGAGGTTTCGCTGGTCGCGATCCTGGACGCGGACAAGGAGGGCTTCCTGCGGTCCGGCACGTCGCTGATCCAGACCATCGGGCGCGCCGCGCGGAACGTCTCCGGGCAGGTGCACATGTACGCCGACCAGGTCACCCCCTCGATGCAGCGGGCCATCGACGAGACGAACCGGCGCCGGGAGAAGCAGATCGCGTACAACGTCGAGCGCGGCATCGACCCGCAGCCACTGCGCAAGCGGATCGCCGACATCCTGGACCAGATCGTCCGGGAGGACGTGGACACCGCCAAGCTCCTGGGCGGTTCCGGGCGACAGCAGAGCCGGGGCAAGGCACCGGTGCCCGGCCTGTCGTCGCGGGCCAGGGCGGCGGCGTCGGCCGCGGCCGGGGCAAGGCTGGGCGGCGAGCCCGCGGAGTCCGGTCCTGGCGAGGGCGGGCCGGCCCGCGAGGACCTGGTCGGGCTCATCACCGAGCTGACCGACCAGATGCACACCGCCGCCGCGGAGCTGCAGTTCGAGCTGGCCGCACGGCTCCGCGACGAGATCAAGGAGCTGAAGCACGAGCTGCGCGGCATGCAGGCGGCCGGCGTCTGACCGTTTGTGGAACCGGCGCCTGCGCGGGGCCGTCCAAGAAGCATGGGTCATCGAAGCGTTGCGGGCCACCTGAGGGCCGCGTGCCGCGCGCGGTCGCTGCCCGGCGCCGTCGTCGCGGTGTTGTCGATCTCGCTGGGGTCGGTCCTGCTGGCCGCGTGCGGAAGCGTCCCCGCTCCCGGCTCCGCCGGCGCGCCGGCCGCGTCCGGCGGCGCGGCGGGCGCCCCGGCCGCCGCGGCCAGCCCCAGCCCCAGCCCCAGCACCGGCGCTGGCTCCGGCGCCGGGCAGGCGGCGCTGTGCCGGGACGCGTCCACGGTCACCAGCCTGCGGATCGTCCGCGCTCCCGGCCCGCGGATCCCGCAGGAGCAGGCCGTGGTGCCGGGCGAGGTCACGGTGACCAGCGCGGCGCACGCGCGGGAGGTGGCGCGGGCGCTCTGCGCGCTGCCGACCATGGCGCACGGCCTCATCAGCTGCCCGGCGATGTTCCCGGGCACGAACTACCAGCTGACCTTCACCGCGGACGGTCAGCAGCTGCCGCCGGTCACGATCGAGGCCACCGGTTGCGCCACCGTCACCGGGGTCGGCCCGGTGCGGCAGGCTCTCTCGGCGAGTTTCTGGCGGGTGCTCGCGGTCGCGGCGGGCGTCAGCCCGCCCGATCAGGCGACGTTCGCCAGCCCGAGCCCGGGCGCGGGCTGCCCTCCGCCGAAGTCAGGAGTTAAGATCAACGGCTGCCCCGCGCTGAGCCAGCCCGGCGGGGCGCAGTCCGGCTCGGCGGCCGCTTCGTAACTCAGGTCGCCGCCACCGACCGCGGGAGGGCCGCGCGTGACCTGGGTGATGTTCGATTACGGCGGCGTGATCTCGCAGCCGCCCTCGGCCGAGGACCTGGCGCTGCTGGCCGGGGTCGCCGGCGTGAACGTTCCGGCGTTCCTCGCCGAGTACTGGAACTGGCGGCCCGCCTACGACCTGGCCGAACTGGACGCCAAGGGGTACTGGCAGCAGGTCGGGAGCGGCCTGCGTCGCGACTTCGGCGGCGGCGAGATCTCCGAGCTCATCCGGCTCGACAGCGCGTCGTGGCTGCGGCTGCAGGCGGGCACGGTGGCGTTGATCGAGGACCTGGCCAAGGCCGGCCAGCCGCTGGCGCTGCTGTCGAACGCGCCCGGCGAGCTGGCCGCGGAGATTGCCGAACTGCCGGTAGCGGCACATTTCGGTCACCTGATTTTCAGCTGTGAGCTGAAGCTGGCCAAGCCGGACCCGCGTTGCTATAGCCGGGCGCTCGCCAGGCTCGGCGCCGACCCGGACGAGGTCATCTTTATCGACGACCGCGGCGAGAACGTGGCCGCGGCGGCCGCGATGGGCCTGTCAACGGTGCATTTCACCAGCCCAGACGAGACGCGGGCGGCCGTGACCCGGCGGCTGGCCGAGCGCGGCTGAGCCTGCGGCGGCCGGACCCGGCGGAGTCCGGGGTACCCCGCCGCCCGACCGGGGGGAATTCGTTTCCCGGCGGTCGGCCGGCCAGGGTGCGCGCGCCGATCGGGCGTGCTGTGGCGGCGTAGGGTCGTAGTCATGTGGGCGAGCCTGGTCGCGGCGCTGCTCTCGGCCCTGTGCTACGGCGTGGCCGCCGTCATGCAGGCCGTGGCCGTCCGCGCGGCCAGCCGGCGGTCGGACCGGATCCAGGACGGAGACCCGGCGGCGGCGCGGGTGGATCCGGGCCTGCTGGTCCGGCTGTTCGGGCAGTGGCGCTTCCTGGTCAGCCTGTGCATCGACATCATCGGTTTCCTCGCCCAGCTTGTGGCCCTGCGACGGCTGCCGTTGTTCGCCGTACAGGCCGTGATCGCCGCCAACCTCGCGGTCACCGCGGTGTTCGCGGCCTGGCTGATCAAGGTCAGGCTCACCTGGCGGGAATGGCTGGCGGTGGCCGGCGTGGTGATCGGGGTGGGCCTGCTCGGGTCCTCGGCCGGCTCGGAGGGCGCCGCCACGGTGGGCGCCGCCTTCGAGATTGGGCTGATGGTCGCGGTGGCGGCCGTGGGCGTCGCCGGGGCGGCCGCGGCCCGGCTGCCCGGCCGGGCGCGCACGCCGGTGCTGGGCGCCGTCGCCGGACTGGGTTACGCGGTGCTCGCGGTCTCGGCCCGGATCCTGCCCGGTTTCTCCCCAGGCCAGCTCGTGCGCAGCCCGGCCGCGTACACGCTGGTGGCGGCGGGCATCGTCTCGTTCCTGATGTACGCGACGGCGCTGGAGGGTGGCAGCGTGACCGTGGCCACCGCGGCCGTGGTCCTGGCCGAAACGGTGCCGCCGGCCGTGGTCGGCGTGGTGTTCCTCGGCGACACCACCCGGCACGGGCTGGCCGGGCTCGCCGTGGTCGGCTTCGTCCTGGCGGTGGCCTGCGCGGTGGCCCTGGCCCGGTTCGGCGAGGCGGGCGAGCAGTCGCACGGCGGCACGGCGGGCCCGCAGCCGGGGCGCGCCCGGGACCGGTCGCGCGCCGGCGCGTCCGCGTAACCCCGGTATCGGTAACTTTGTTCCTGGTCAGCGCGTTGTGCGCGGAGACCCATTGGGTGTTGCTGCCCGGATGAGTCCCTCACGGCTGATATTCTGAGACCCCGTGGACCGGCGGATTTGCCGCCGGGCGATCACCACGGGAGCCTTACTTTGGCCACGGCAGCACGTTCATCACGGCCCGTCTCGACCAGGCACCTCTTCGTTACCGGGGGAGTGGCTTCCAGTCTCGGCAAAGGCCTCACCGCGTCCAGCCTGGGTCGCCTGCTGAAGCTGCGCGGGCTCCGGGTCACCATGCAGAAGCTGGACCCGTATCTCAACGTCGACCCCGGCACCATGAACCCGTTCCAGCACGGCGAGGTCTTCGTCACCGACGACGGCACCGAGACCGACCTGGATGTGGGGCACTACGAGCGGTTCCTTGACACCCGGCTGAAGGGCTCGGCGAACATCACCACCGGGCAGATCTACTCCAGCGTGATCGCCAAGGAGCGGCGCGGCGACTACCTGGGCGACACGGTCCAGGTGATCCCGCACATCACCAACGAGATCAAATCCCGCATCCTGGACATGGGCGGCCCCGAGGTCGATGTGGTCATCACCGAGGTCGGCGGCACGGTCGGCGACATCGAATCGCAGCCGTTCCTGGAGGCGATCCGGCAGATCCGGCATGAGATCGGCCGAGACCGGTGCTTTTTCCTGCACGTGTCGCTGCTGCCTTACATCGGGCCGTCCGGCGAGCTGAAGACCAAGCCGACCCAGCACTCGGTGGCGGCGCTGCGCAGCATCGGCATCCAGCCCGACGCGATCGTGTGCCGCTCGGACCGGGCGATCAGCGGCGGGCTCAAGCGCAAGATCAGCCTGATGTGCGACGTCGACGAGGAGGCGGTCGTCTCGGCGGCCGACGCCCTGTCCATCTACGACATCCCCAAGGTGCTGCACTCCGAGGGCCTGGACGCCTACGTGGTGCGCCGGCTGGGCCTGCCGTTCCGCGACGTGGACTGGAGCGACTGGGACGAGCTGCTGCGCCGGGTGCACCGGCCCGCCCGCAGTGTCACGATCGCCCTGGTCGGCAAGTACGTGGATCTGCCGGACGCCTACCTGTCACCGGCCGAGGCGCTGCGGGCCGGCGGGTTCGGGAACGACGCACGGGTCAACATCCGCTGGGTTCCCAGCGATGAGTGCCAGTCGCCGGAGGGCGCGGTCCGGCATCTCGACGGGGTCGACGGCGTGCTGGTGCCCGGCGGATTCGGCGTCCGCGGCATCGAGGGGAAGATCGGGGCCGTCCGGCACGCGCGGGAGAACGGCATCCCGCTGCTCGGCCTCTGCCTCGGGCTGCAGTGCATGGCGATCGAGGTCGGCCGGCACGTGGCCGGCCTGGAGGGGGCGAACAGCGCCGAGTTCGACCCCGGCGCGCCACATCCCGTGATCGCCACCATGGCCGGCCAGGAGGACGTGGTGGCGGGGGAGCGGGACATGGGCGGCACGATGCGGCTCGGCCTGTACCCGGCGCTGCTGGCCGAGGGAAGCCTCGTCCGCGAGCTGTACGGCACGGACGTGGTACAGGAACGGCACCGGCACCGCTACGAGGTCAACAACGCCTACCGTGACGTCCTGGAGCGGGCCGGCCTCGTCTGCTCCGGCCTGTCGCCGGACGGCATGCTGGTGGAGTTCGTGGAGCTGCCGCGCAGCGTCCACCCGTTCTTCGTGGCCACTCAGGCTCACCCCGAGTTCTTGTCCCGGCCGACCCGGCCGCATCCGTTGTTCAGCGGGCTGGTGGCCGCGGCGCTGGAGCGCTCGCGCGCGGTGTCGGCCGCCGATCCGGTGGCGACGGCCGGCCACCGGGCCGCCGCCAGCGCATGACCGGCGTAAGGTGCAGAGCGGGCCATCTGGTCCGCGCGTGCCGGTTGATGACCGCGGGGTGGGAGAAGCGAGCGTGAGCGGAGCCACGGAGGAACTGGAGATCGGTGACGAGGCCGAGCGCTGGCCGGTGACGTCCTCGGTCACGCTCGGCGAAGGCCGGCTGGTGCGGCTGCGCCAGGACATGGTGCGGATGCCGGACGGCGATGTGGTCGGCCGCGACGTCCTCGAGCACCCCGGTGCGGTGGCGGTGGTCGCGCTGGACGCCGACGAGCGGGTGCTCATGATCCGCCAGTACCGGCATCCGGTCGGCCGGCTGCTCTGGGAGATACCGGCCGGCCTGCGCGACGTCGCGGGCGAGCCGTTGCACGAGACCGCGCGGCGTGAGCTGGTCGAAGAGGCCGGGATCCGGGCGGTCACCTGGTCGGTGCTGGCCGACGTTTTCACGTCCCCGGGGATCAGCACCGAGCGGCTGAGGATCTTTCTGGCCCGGGACCTGACCGAGGTCCCCGAGGCCGAGCTGTCGTACGTGCGCGAGCACGAGGAGGCGCACCTGGTACTGGCCAGGATGCCGCTGGAGACGGCCGTGGCCCGGGTTCATGCCGGTGACCTGCACAACGGCGTGACCGCACTAGGTATCTTGTCCGCGTATGCGGCGCGTCAGGACGGCTTCGCCATGTTGCGGGACCCGGATGCCCCCGAGCACTGACCGACGGCCGCGGCGCAGGCCCGGAGCGGACCTGACCGGCGATGGGGCCGGCCGGGCCACCTCGACCAGGAAGGACTGGATGCCATGAAGGTCGGCATTCCCAAGGAGATCAAGAACCACGAGTACCGGGTGGCGTGCACGCCGGCCGGCGTGCACGAACTGGTCCGTTCCGGGCATGAGGTGTTTGTCCAGCACGACGCGGGAGTCGGCTCGCGGATCCCCGACGAGGACTTCGCCGCGGCCGGGGCGACGATCCTGGCCGACGCCGAGGCCGTGTGGCAGACCGGGGACCTGATCCTCAAGGTCAAGGAGCCCATCGCGGAGGAGTACCACCTGCTCCGCAAGGGCCAGGTGCTGTTCACCTACCTGCACCTGGCTGCCGACCGGGCGCTCACCGAGGTGCTGCTCGGCTCGGGCAGCACCGCGATCGCGTACGAGACGGTCCAGCTGGCCGACGGCTCGCTGCCGCTGCTGGCCCCGATGTCCGAGGTGGCGGGCCGGATGGCGCCCCAGGTTGGCGCGCACCACCTGCAGCGCGACGGCGGCGGCCGGGGGATCCTCATGGGCGGGGTCTCGGGCGTCTACGCGGCCAAGGTGGTCGTGCTCGGAGCGGGCGTGTCCGGCATGAACGCCGCCGCGATCGCGCTCGGCATGCAGGCCGAGGTGCTGCTCATCGACAAGAACGTCGCCCGCCTGCGCTCGGCGGACGCGATCTACCAGGGACACCTGCAGACCATCGCGTCCAACGCCTACGAGATCGAGCGGGCGGTGATCGACGCCGACCTGGTCATCGGGGCGGTGCTGGTCCCGGGGGCCAAGGCCCCGACCCTGGTCCCCAACGACCTGGTGGCGCGGATGAGGCCGGGGTCGGTGCTGGTGGACATCTCCATCGACCAGGGCGGCTGCTTCGAGGACTCCCGCCCGACCACGCATGCCAGCCCGACCTACAACGTGCACGACTCGGTCTTCTACTGCGTCGCGAACATGCCGGGAGCGGTGCCGCACACCTCGACGTACGCGCTGACCAACGTCACGCTGCCGTATGCGGTGGAGATCGCCAACCGCGGCTGGCGCGAGGCGCTGCGCAGGGACGCGGCCTTCGCGCCGGGCCTGAACACGCACGAGGGCGTGCTCACCTGCGAGGGCGTCGGCGAGGCACACGGCATGGCGTGGACGGCCGTGGGCGAGGCGCTCAACTGAAAGCCGCGCAGCCGGTCACGCCCGACGAGGCGATCACCCGCTACCTCGACCACCTGATGGTCGAGCGCGGCCTGGCCGAGCTCACGCTGCAGGCCTACCGCAGGGACCTGCGGCGCTACGCGGCGGTGCTCGGCGCGGCCGGCCGGACCGGGATCGGCGACGTAACCACGCAGGACGTCGCCGCGTTCCTGGCCGGGCTGCGCGAGGGAGACGACGAGCACCCGCCGCTGGCGGCCAGCTCGGCCGGGCGGGCGGTGGTCGCGGTCCGCGGCCTGCACGCGTTCGCCATGGCCGACGGGCTGGCGCCGTCCGATCCGGCCCGGCCGGTCCGGCCGCCCGCCCCGCCGCGACGGCTGCCCCGGGCGATCCCGGTGGCCGACGTCGAGCTCCTGCTGGACGCGGCCGGGGCCGGTGAGGGGCCCCGGCCGCTGCGCGACCGGGCCCTGCTCGAGCTGCTCTACGCGACGGGGGCGCGGATCTCCGAGGCGACGGCGCTGGACGTCGACGACCTCGAGTCCGCCACCGTCCGGCTGTCCGGGAAGGGCGACCGGCAGCGGATCGTGCCGGTCGGCAGCTTCGCCCGCCAGGCGCTGGACCAGTACCTGGTCCGGGCCCGGCCCGCGCTGGCCGGCGCGGCGCGGCGGACCTCGGCCAGCCCCGCCGTGTTCCTGAACGCCCGCGGCGGGCGGCTGACCCGGCAGGGAGCCTGGGCCGCGTTGCGCGCCGCGGCCCGGCGGGCCGGGATCGCCGAGGTGTCGCCGCACACGCTGCGCCATTCCTTTGCCACCCATCTCCTCGATGGCGGTGCCGATGTCCGGGTCGTACAGGAATTGCTCGGCCACGCCTCCGTGACCACGACGCAGGTCTACACTCTGGTGACCGTGGACCGGCTGCGCGAGGTCTACGCCAGCGCGCATCCCAGGGCGGGTGCCGCGCGGACCATTTCCATGCAAACGGTGAGTCGGCTTGCCGCCGACATTCCCAGGCCCTAGCCTCGCGCTAGGGTCCGGGTTTTTGGCGGGCGCATCACGGGCGGTCCGAGTACGTGGGTCACCGCCGGAAAGGGGCCCCCGCCAGGGAGGTGCAGTAACTTTGGCAGCGTCCCGAGTGCTGGAGGTCAGGCCCGGCAGGCTTGGCCCGACTAATAGGCCGATACCGGTCTTCCCCGACCCCGAACCCCTGTTGCGACACGGCCCGGCCCGGATCGCCGCGGTGTGCAACCAGAAGGGCGGCGTCGGCAAGACCACCACCACGATCAACCTCGGCGCCGCGCTGGCCGAGCAGGGGCGGCGGGTGCTGCTGGTCGACTTCGACCCGCAGGGCGCGCTCTCGGTCGGCCTGGGCATCCAGCCGCACGAACTCGACGCCACGGTCTACAACCTGCTCATGGATCATGGGCTGTCCGCGCGTGACGTGCTGATCAAGACCAACGTCAACGGCATGGACCTGCTGCCCAGCAACATCGACCTGTCCGGCGCCGAGGTGCAGCTGGTGCACGAGGTCGGCCGGGAGTTCGTGCTGGGCCGGGTGCTGCAGCCGGTGGTCCCCGACTACGACATCATCCTGATCGACTGCCAGCCGTCCCTCGGGCTGCTCACGGTCAACGCACTGGCCTGCGCGGACGGGGTCATCGTGCCGCTGGAGTGCGAGTACTTCGCGCTGCGTGGCGTGGCGTTGCTGATGGAGACGATCGACAAGGTCTCGAGCAGGATCAGCCCGAAGCTCGTGCTGGACGGACTGCTGGCCACGATGTACGACTCGCGCACGCTGCACACCCGCGAGGTGCTGGCCGGGGTGGTGAAGGGCTTCGGCGACAAGGTCTATCACACGGTGATCAGCCGGACGGTGCGGTTCCCCGACGCCACGGTGGCGGGGGAGCCGATCACCCGCTTCGATCCCACGTCCAACGGGGCCAACGCCTACCGGGAGCTGGCGAAGGAGGTACTGCATCGGTGGCACCAGGCAGGCCTCGAGCTCCACGGTCACGGCGGGTAAGCCTGCCGGGAGTCGCCGAGCTGCTCCGCCCGGCGAGCCGGGGCCCGGCCGTCGAATCCCGGCGCCAGGCCAGCGGCCGGGAGCGTCACCCGCAGAAGATCACCGTCTACCTGTCCGGCAGCGAGCTGCTTGACCTGGAACGCGCCCGGCTCACCCTGCGCGCCCTGGGCATTACGGTGGATCGGGGGAGGATCGTGCGCGAGGCGCTGGCCTTGCTCCTGGCCGACCTGGACGCCGAGGGCGACAAGAGCCTGGTGGCGCGCCGGCTCTGCGACGGGACGCTGGCGGATTGACGAGCGGCGTCGCGGGTCGGCGACGAACAGGCGGTGCTGGGTAGCGAGGGCGAGGGTGGTTTGAGCGAGCGCGGGTTGGGCGAGGGCGGACTGGGCGGGGAAGACCAGGGTCACGGATGACCACGACAATGATTGACGAACCGGGCGAGACCAGGGCGGCGGGCGGATTCGAGGTCCACCTCGACGTCTTCGAGGGGCCCTTCGACCTGCTGCTCGGCCTGATCTCCAAGCACAAGCTGGACATAACGGAGATAGCGCTGTCCAGCGTCACCGACGAGTTCATCGCCTACATCCGGGCCAAGGCCGACGGATGGGACCTGGACCAGGCCAGCTACTTCCTGGTCGTGGCCGCGACCCTGCTCGACCTCAAGGCGGCCCGGCTGCTGCCCGCGGGCGAGGTCGACGACGAGGAGGACCTGGCCCTGCTCGAGGCGCGGGACCTGCTCTTCGCCCGGCTGCTGCAGTACCGGGCGTACAAGGAGGTGGCGGCGGAGCTGGCCAGCCGGATGGCCGCGGCCGGGCGCCGGTTCCCGCGCCGGGTGCCGATGGAGCCCCGGTTCGTCGAGTTGCTGCCGGAGGTGCTGCTCGGCCTCGGCCCGGTCGAGTTCGCGGCGATCGCGGCCCGCGCCCTGACGCCGAAGCGGGCGCCGGTCGTCTCCACCGAGCACCTGCACATGCCGCTCACGAGCGTCCGGGAGCAGGTGGCCCTGCTGTCCGGTCGGCTGGCCCGGCTGCGCCGGGCCACGTTCCGGCAGCTCACATCCGACTGCGGTGGGACCTATGAGGTGATCGCCCGATTCCTCGCGATACTCGAGCTGTTCCGGCGCGGCCGGATCGCGCTCGATCAGGTGGCCCCGCTCGGCGACCTGTATGTGAGCTGGACCGCGCCCGAGGAGGACGAGGGCGAAGCAGACGACCAGAAAGCCGGCGTGTAACCGATGCAGAACGGATCTGGCCCCGGCCCGGAGGACCCGGGCGAGGTGCCCGAGCAGCCAGCCGCCCAGGAGGCCGGGACGGCCGAGACGGCCGAGACGGCCGAGACGGCCGGGGAGGAGGCGCCCGGGTCGCCGCCGGGCGGCGGCAACGGCGGCGGCCCCGGCCTGCGAGCCAGCCTGGAGGCGATCATGCTCGTGGCCGATGAACCGGTGTCGGAGGTGGTGATCGCGCAGGTCCTCGAGCGGCCGCGGGCCGAGGTGGCGGTGGCCCTGCGCGACCTGGCCGCCAGTTACGGCGAGGAGGAGCGCGGCTTCGAGCTGCGCGAGGTGGCCGGCGGCTGGCGTTTCTACACCCGCGAGGAGTGCGCTCCGGTCGTGGAGCGGTTCGTGACCGACGGCCAGGAGGTCCGGCTCACCCAGGCCGCCCTGGAAACCCTGGCGGTGGTCGCCTACCGGCAGCCGGTGAGCCGGGCCCGGGTGTCGGCCGTGCGCGGCGTCAACTGCGACGGCGTGATCCGCACCCTGGTGCTGCGCGGGCTGGTTGAGGAGGCCGGCACCGATCCCGAGACCGGCGCGATCCTGTTCGCGACGACCGGGTACTTCCTGGAACGGCTCGGGCTGCCCAGCCTGGAGGCCCTGCCGGACCTGGCCCCGTTCCTGCCCGAGCACGTTGACGACGAGCCTGACGCGGGCCATGAGTCAGCGGCATCGTGACGAGGAGCCCGAGGAGGGCCACGACTCGCTGATCGACGTGCCGGGCGGCGTCCGGCTGCAGAAGGTGCTGGCCGCCGCGGGCGTGGGCAGCCGCAGGCACTGCGAGGAGATGATCGCCGACGGCCGGGTCGAGGTCGACGGCGAGGTCGTCCGCCGGTTCGGCGCCCGGGTCGATCCGCAGCACCAGGTCATCCGGGTGGACGGGCGGCGGATCCCGGCCCGGGAGGACCTCGTCTACGTCGCCCTGAACAAGCCCGCCGGGGTGCTGACCACGATGTCGGACGCCCGTGGCCGGCCCACCATCGCCGACTACCTCGGCGACCGGGGGGAGCGGCTGTTCCACGTGGGCCGGCTCGACTTCGACACCGAGGGCCTGATGCTGCTGATGAACGACGGGGAGCTGGCCCACCGGCTGGCCCATCCCCGGTACGGCGTGCTCAAGACCTACCTCGCCGACGTATCCGGACCGCTGCCCAGGGACCTGGGCCGGCAGCTGACCACCGGGGTCGAGCTGTCCGACGGGGTGGCGACCGCGGACCGGTTCCGGGTCGTGGAGCGCGCGGGCAACCGGGCGCTGGTGGAGATCACGCTGCACGAGGGGCGCAAGCACATCGTGCGCCGGATGCTGGCCGAGACCGGGCATCCGGTCAGCCGCCTGGTCCGCACCCATGTCGGCCCGGTCGCGCTGGGCTCGCTCCGGCCGGGTTCCACCCGCCGGCTCACCACGAGGGAGATCGGGGAGCTGTACGCGGCGGTCGGTCTATAGCCTGTAACCGACTTGTCTGCCTATGGGGCAGGCGGGGCGGGAGGCAGGAGCGGGACAGGCCGCGACGAAGGGCGGGCAGGTGGCAGTCAGGGCGATCCGGGGCGCGGTGCAGGTGGAGGCGAACGAGAGCGCCGCCATCCTCGAGGGCACATCAGAGCTGGTCACCGAGGTGATGCGGCGCAACCAGCTCACGACGGCCGACGTGATCAGCGTGGTGTTCACCGCCACCCCCGACCTGAACGCCGAGTTCCCGGCGCTGGCCGCGCGCAAGCTGGGATTCCAGGACGTGCCGCTGCTGTGTGCCGCCGAGATCGACGTGCCGGGAGCGATGCCGCGCGTGGTCAGGCTGCTGATGCACGTGGACACGCCGGCGCCGCGCTCCGCGGTGCAGCACGTGTACCTGCGCGGCGCCGCCGCGCTGCGCCTGGACATCGCGCAATGACCCGATCCGGGGCAGGCACCGGCCCCCCCGTCCCCGGCCGGGTCGTGGTGATCGGCACCGGGATGATCGGCACGTCGGTGGCGCTCGCGCTGCGCGAGCGGGGCGCCGTGGTCTGGCTGGCCGACGCCGCCCCCGCGGCGGCCAGGCTCGCCGCCGAGATCGGCGCCGGCGCCGAGCTGCCCGGCGACGGCCCGCCGGGCGGCCCGGCCGACCTGGCGGTGCTGGCCATGCCCCCGGAGGCCGTGGCGCCCGCCCTGGCGGCCGCGCAGGCCCGGGACCTGGCCCGGTGGTACACCGACGTGGCCAGCGTGAAGGAGCTGCCGCTGGCGGCCGCCCGCGAGCTGGGCTGCGACCTGGTCTCCTTCGCCGGCGGCCACCCGCTGTCCGGCCGCGAGCGGTCCGGGCCTGCCGCGGCCCGGGCGGACCTGTTCCTCGGCCGTACCTGGGCGATCTGCCCGCTGCCGGAGACCGCGGCCGGGGCCGTGGCCGCCGTCGAGGCCCTGGCCCGGGCGTGCGGGGCCCAGCCGGTGCGCATGTCCGCGGCCGAGCACGATCGCTGGGCCGCGCTGGTCTCGCACGCGCCGCACGCGGTCGCGGCGGCCATGGCCGCCCGGCTGGAGCACGCGCCGCCCGGCGCCCTGGACCTGGCGGGCCAGGGGCTGCGCGACGTGACCCGGATCGCGGCCGGGGACACCGGGCTCTGGACGCAGATCCTGGCGGCCAACGCGGCGCATTCCGGCGAGGTGCTGGCCGCGCTGGCCGCCGACCTCGCCGCGGCGGCGGGCGCGCTGGCCCGCATAGCCCAGGGCGACGAGGAATCGGTCAAGCACCTGGCCGGCCTGCTCGAGCGCGGGGGAGCGGGGGTGGCCAGGATCCCGGGCAAGCGCGGCGGGCCCGCGCCCGAGTACGCGATCGTCCAGGTCGTCATCGGCGACCGGCCCGGCGAGCTGGCCCGGCTGTTCCAGGCCGCGGGGGAGGGCGGGATCAACATCGAGGACGTCCGGATCGAGCACTCGCCCGGCCTGCCGGCCGGCGTGGCCGAGCTCGCGGTGCGCCCGGATGCGGCCGGGCGTCTCGTGGCGGCACTGGCCGCGGGCGGCTGGCCGGTAGCATCGCCTTCGTGATGAAGCACCCCGCCCGCCCTGCCCCGCCCGGCCTCGTGATCGCGGTGGACGGCCCGGCCGGATCCGGCAAGTCCACCGCGGCGCGCGGCGTGGCGCGCGCCCTGGGCCTGCGCTACCTGGACACCGGGTCGACCTACCGTGCGCTCACCTGGTGGCTGCTGGCCCGGGGAGCGGACGTGTCGGACCGCGCGGCGGTGGCGGCCCAGTGCGGCGGGAACGGGGAGGCGGGCGGGCCGGTGATCGAGGTCGGCACCGACCCGGACGACCCGGCGATCCGGGTGGACGGCCGCGACGTGGCGGCGGCCATCCGGACCCGCGAGGTGTCGAACGCGGTGAGCGCGGTGGCCTCGGTACCGCAGGTCCGCCGGCACCTGGTCGCGATGCAGCAGCGGATCATCGCCGGCGCGCTGGCGGCCGGGGACGGGATCGTGGCCGAGGGCCGGGACATCGGGACGGTCGTGGCGCCCGAGGCGCCGGTGAAGGTGTACCTGACCGCCCGCGAGGCGGTGCGGGCCGGCCGGCGCGCCGCCGAGCTGTCCGCCGACCAGGGCGCCACGGTCGCGGTGACCCGGGCCGAGCAGGCCCGTCGGGACCGGGCCGACGCCCCGCAGATGGCCATGGCGCCGGACGCGGTCGAGATCGACACGACCGGGCTGGACCTGGACGAGGTCATCGGGGAGATCGTCTCGCTGGCGGACAGCAGGATGGCGGGCGCGTGGATCACCTGAGCGCCCCGGCGCCGGCGCAGGACACGCCGGCGCCGGTGGTGGCCGTGGTCGGCCGGCCGAACGTGGGCAAGTCGACGCTGGTAAACCGGATCCTCGGCAGCAGGCAGGCGGTCGTCGCGGACACCCCGGGCGTCACCAGGGACCGGGTCGCCTATGACGCGACCTGGCGCGGACGCGCGTTCACCGTGCTCGACACCGGCGGCTGGGAGCCCTCGGTCGAGTCCTCGCCCGGCCTGGCGGCGCGCGTCGCCGCCCAGGCGCGGGTGGCGGTGGAGGCGGCCGACGCTGTGCTGTTCGTCGCTGACGCCGTGGTGGGCGTGACCGACGCCGACGAGGCGGTGGCCGCGGTGCTGCGCCGGTCGCGCAAGCCGGTGGTCCTGGCCGCCAACAAGGTCGACGACGCGCCGGCCGAGCCCGCCGCCGCCTCGCTGTGGTCGCTCGGGCTCGGCGAGCCGATCCCGGTCAGCGCCCTGCACGGCCGGGGCAGCGGCGACCTGCTTGACGCGGTGCTCGGGGTGCTGCCCGAGGCGCCGCGCGAGCAGTTCGGCGCCGACGGCGGCCCGCGCCGGGTGGCGCTGCTCGGGCGCCCCAACGTCGGCAAGTCGAGCCTGCTGAACAAGCTCGCCGGGCGGGAGCGGGTGCTGGTCGACGCGGCGGCGGGCACCACCCGCGACCCGGTCGACGAGCTGGTCGAGCTGGGCGGCCGCACCTGGCGGTTCGTGGACACCGCCGGGATCAGGCGGCGGGTGCGCGAGTCTCAGGGCGCCGACTACTTCGCGGCCATGCGGACCGAGCGGGCGCTCGAGCGGGCCGAGGTCGCGGTGGTGCTGGTCGACGCCAGCGAGCCGCTGGCCGAGCAGGACCTGCGCATCGTGTCGATGGTGATCGAGGCGGGCCGGGCACTTGTCATCGCCTACAACAAGTGGGACCTGGTCGACGAGGACCGCAGGCACTTCCTTGACCGGGAGATCGACCGGCAGCTGCACACCGCCCGGTGGGCGCCGCGGGTCAACATCTCGGCCCGGACCGGCTGGCACGTCGACCGGCTGGTTCCCGCGCTCGAGCTGGCCCTGGCCGGCTGGGAGACGCGGGTGCCGACCGGCCGCCTGAACACCTGGCTGTCGGCGCTGATCGCGGCGACCCCGCCGCCGGTGCGCGGCGGCAGGCAGCCGAAGGTCCTGTTCGCGACCCAGGCCGGGATCCGCCCGCCGCACTTCGTCCTGTTCACCACCGGCTTCCTGCAGGCCGGCTACCGCAGGTTCATCGAGCGGCGGCTGCGCGAGGAGTTCGGCTTCGACGGCAGCCCGGTGCACGTGTCGATGCGGCTGCGGGACAAGCGCTCCGGATCGTCCGGCGGTCAGGCGCGCCGATCCGGCGCCGGCCGCGGCTGAGTTCCCGTCCGCGCGGTCCGGCCGCCCGCGCAGCTGAAGCCTGCGACCAGTCCCGCCTAACGCAACCGGGGGCCAGAGTCCCTCGCGCCAGCGCTAGCGGCGCGGACGCCGGCAGATCAGCAGTCCTGAACGAGCCGTCACCCCGAACTCGCCGTCACGCTCGATGAGCCTGGTGACCAGGTCCTCGGCAGCGCTCAGCATGGCGTCCCAGCCGACCCCGGGCGGCAGCAGGCCTTCCCGGCTGGCCCTGGTGCTGTCCAGGTACGCGATGGCCGGCCCGGGCTCGGGGATCGCGACCCTGCTCTCCCAGGAGTCGGTCCGCACCGAGGCGAAATGGCGCTCCAGCACGGCCGGGCCGTTTTCCAGCCGGAACCGGCGGCCGAAAGCCGGCCCGGTGCCGACGGTTTCGCCCGGCCGGACCGCGGCCACGGCGCCGGCGAACAGCGCGCCGAACTCGCGCATGTGCCCGTGGCCATTGGCTGCCGCAATTACGACCCCCTCCGGCCGCAGCACCCGGGCCATTTCGCCGGCCGCCCGGTCGATGTCCGGCACGTGGTACAGCATGTGCATGGCCAGCACCGCCCCGGCGCTGGCGTCCGGCAGCGGGAGCTGCTGCGCGTCGGCGACCGCGGGCGGGCGCATGCCGGGCGACAGGTCGAGCCCGAGCACGCGCAGGTCCGGGCGGTCGGCGGCCATGCGGCGCAGGTACCGGCCGTCGCCGCAGCCGACGTCGACGACCAGGCCGCCGGCGTCCCGAAGCCAGGACAGCGCGCGGCCCGGCAGGTCGACGGTCGGCTGCTGCCAGCGGTAGATGGCCCGCCTGGCCTGGAGCGGCCCGGGGTTGGCGTAGGCGCGGCGGACGAGCGTCTGGCGGTCAGTCAGGCAGGCCATGCAGCGCAGCGTAGCCGCGGCCGCGGGCGAGCCAGAACCACACGGTGGTGCTTAACTCGTCGCGCAGGTATCCCCACTGGCCGGCAAGGCTCTGCACCAGGTACAGCCCGTGCCCGCCGGACACGCAGCCGTCCCCCTTGACCACCGGCGCGCTCTGCTGCGAGCCCTCGTCCTGCACCTCGATGCGCACGCCGCCACCGGTCTCTAAGGCGGTGATCGTCACCGTCCCGCCCGGGCGGCGCGAATTGCTGTGCAGCACCGCGTTGGTGACGGTCTCCGAGACCAGTAAGACCGCGGCCTCGGCGGCGGGCTCGGCCTCGCCGAGGACCTTGGAAACGAACGCCCGCGCCGCCCTGACCTGGTCCGGGCGACCCGGGATCGTGATGCTCCCGATGACCGCCTCGCTCGCCATCATGGCCAGGTCCTCGGCGTGGTCGCTGGCACGGGCGGCCATTGCTGCCATTTAGGTCCGCTCCCTCCCCGGCGCGGCCGGGCACGGCGAGTCGTCGAGCTCTGTCGTGACTCCGCGCCAGAGCGGGGCGGCGCGGACACGGATCGCTACGACACATGATGGTCTGGGAGTGCATCCCACGCAAGTGCGTGGTACAAATATGACAGACGAAATCTCAATTGGGATCCCATCTGAGTTCGTTTTCCCTTACCATCGAGACGAGCCCAGCAGCCGGAAGGGCAGTGCCCGGGCTTTCGAGGCCGAGATCTGCCCTGCGTGCCCGCTAGGAGGGGAGGCCGAATGACCACGTCAATCGGCCCGACGGTACGCCGACGTCGGCTTGGCACCGAGTTAAGGCGCCTGCGCGAGGCGCACTCGTTCAAGCTAGAGGAGGTCGCTGACAAGCTCGGCCTTGCCGCGTCCACGCTCTCGAGGATCGAGACCGGCAAGGCACCGACCAGGACCGCCTACCTGTCCGCGATGCTGGATCTCTACGGCGTTGACGAGCCGGGGCAGCGTCAGGTCCTGGTCAACATGGCCCGCGAGGGCCATCGCAAGGGCTGGTGGGCCGCATGGGAGGACGTGCTCCCCACCGGCTTCGGCGTCTACGTGGGCCTGGAGGCGGAGGCGGCCTCGCTGCGCGCCTACGAATCGCTGGTGGTCCACGGGCTGCTGCAGACCGAGGCCTACGCCCGCGAGGTGATGACCACCGTCCGCAGGCGGCAGAGCGCCGAGGAGATCGAGCGCCTGGTCGAGCTGCGGATGCAGCGCCAGGAGGTCATCCTGCGGGCCGACCCGATCGAGCTCTGGCTCATCCTCGACGAGGCCGTCATCCGCAGGTCCATGGGCCCGCCCGAGCTCATGCGCGGGCAGCTCAATCATCTTGCCGATGCCAGCCAGTGGCCGAACGTCACACTGCAGGTGCTGCCGTTCAGCGCCGGGCTGCATCCGGCGCTGAACGGGCCATTCGCGATCATCGAGTTTCCCGAGCGATTCGACCCCGATGTCGTGTATATCGATAATGTGGGCGGACAGGCCTATCTGGAGCGGGAGCGGGACGTACGCGCCCGCGCCGAGGTGTTCGATCTGCTGCGTGCCGCCGCTCTCTCGCCCGCCGATTCCACCGAGCTCATCTCCTCTCTTGCCAGGGAGATCGTGTAAAACCCAACGAAAGGAAACCCCGATGAATCACGATCTGAGTAACGTCCGATGGCTGCGGAGCCGCGCCTGCAGCTCCGACGGCTGCGTCGAGGTCGCCCGTCTCGCCGATGGCAGCGTGGCGCTCCGCGACTCCAAGGACGTCCGCAAGGCCGCCCACGTATTCGACCGGGACGAGTGGGCGGCGTTCATCGCCGGTGTCAAGAACGGCGAGTTCGACCCGGTTAGCTAGGGCCTGGACCTTAGACGAAGCCTCCCGCATCACCTGTTCGCAAACCCGGTGATGCGGGAGGCTTCGCGTTGTGGCTAATGGGCTGGGTGGCCGGCCGGCGACCGCGTAAAGCGGGCGCGCCGCGCGTTCAGGACGAGGCGAACTCCCCATCGCGCGCGCCGCCGAGGAACGCCGCCCACTCGGCCGCGGTG
>Ga0335073_10002734_pt1 | contig 24215 bp, 18 predicted proteins | sample Lox_Sample_22_FD_207093 | JGI IMG/M metagenome (GOLD analysis project Ga0335073, IMG submission 207093) | Soil microbial communities from Loxahatchee National Wildlife Refuge, Florida, United States - Lox_Sample_2.2 | ecosystem: Environmental > Terrestrial > Soil > Wetlands | place: USA... | reverse complement strand
TGTGACCGGCGCGGTGTAGCGCATCGAAGCGGTGATTGGCTTAGAGCCATCGATTGTATAGAAGATTTCAGCTTTGGGCGTACTCGGGTCGCTGATGGAAACCTGCAGCGAGCTGTAGAAGGTGCCCAGGTGTGGGCTAAAGGTGGGTTTGTCTGCTCTGCCGCGGGTTCTGCGATTCCAGAACAAAGTCGTGCAAGGGAAGCGTAGCCGACGGTCCTCTCGCGATTCGATTGTTGCTATGACCGGCAGTTGGGAAATCATGATCAAGGAGGGCTGGTGTGCTCGCCGTTAAGCAATATTCCACCTCTGATAGGAGGGAGCCGTGAAAAAATCAGTCAGGGCCGCAGAACTGCCATGAATCCGGATGACCCACAGTGTTTTCTATCGGGTCCATCCGAACTCATTGGGGTGCGCCCACTGGCTTCGCGCTGAGAGGACCAACGAGATGCGGAAAGGGTTTACGAGAAGGCCGAAAGAAGACGAGCCTGCGACGCAAACCAGGAACTACATAACGCCGAGCGGGCTGCAGCGCCTGAAGGACGAGCACCGATTCCTGCTCACCAGGGACCGCCCGGCCGTGGCAGAAATGGTGGCGTGGGCTGCCAGCAATGGCGATCGCAGCGAAAACGCCGACTATCAGTACGGCAAGCGGCGGCTAAGGCAGATCGATGGTCGGATTCGCTTTCTCACCAAGCGAATTGAAGCCGCAGAGGTGGTGGACCCGGAAGCTCCGAGGGGGAAGCTGGCGCAGTCGCGAGCATTCTTCGGGGCGACCGTGCGCTATGCCAATGCTTCGGGAGCGGAGCGAGAGGTGAGCATCGTAGGCACCGACGAGGTCGATCTCAGCCGCAACCACATCAGTTGGGTGTCTCCACTGGGGCGCGCGTTGATGAAGTCAACGGCGGGAGATACCGTCGTTCTCCACGCGCCGGGCGGGATAGAACAACTGACTCTGCTGGAAGTGCGCTACGAGCGCATTTCTGTCGAGCCGTTCCGTGAACCACCTGGATCCGAAGCTTCGGCAAAGGGACTACGCCACCGACGCTCCCATGAAGAAGAAGAGACGAAACGGCACTGATCTCTGGATGCACAAACAGCGGGCGCCTCTTGGGTCCACAGCCGGATCGCCGGTTCGCGAGAACCGGCGTGTCACCTTTGACCTGGGCGTCAGGCTGCCTGCAAGGTCACCGCGAAGACGCATCCCCGGTCTGAAGGTTCAAACGCAAGATCACCCCCAAAGCCCTTCATCAACGCGCGCGAAACGTAGAGGCCCAACCCGGTGGCCTCTGCATCTCGCTGGAAAGCTCGAAACAGGTTTTGAGGCATCGCGATCCCCGGACCCGTATCCGCAAAACGGATGACGACGGACCTGTCTGCATGTTCGGTGCTGATTCGGATTCGCTTTTCCGAAACCGATTCCAATGCCCGGCGGCTGTTCTTCAGCAGATTCAGGAAAACCTGCGTCAATCCGTAGTGGTCAGCCCATACAGAACGCGACTGGTCGCTGGCATCCCATTCGAGTTCGATATCTGAATCGCGGCAAACGCTCTCGACCAGTACTCTCAGCTCGTCTAGCACCGGAGCCAGCTCGATTGCCCGCTGTTCCTGTTCCCCTGTGCCGGATGTTACTTCCATGGCAGAGAGCTTTTCGAGGCCATGAATTAAAGTCCCCAAAGCCTCGAAGTCCTCATTTCCTCTCAGCGCCTCCACCCGGTTGAGATTCTGATGAAGCACCAGAGCAGCGGCTGCCATATTTCTCACTTCGTGAGAGACTGCGCTCATCAAAATGCGCGCATTCTTTAGCAGATAGTCCAGGCTCAGGTCCTCACGGCTGACCAGTTCCTCCGACATATCGACCACGATAGCGGCCAGCTTGTTTTCTCCGAGCTGTCCAGGATAGGTGGAAAACCATGTGGCGGCAAGGAATGGCTTCCCGTCAACACGCCTCGCCCGACATTGAATTGCAGTCCGGAAGCGCCGGGACTGGCCCGATTGCAGGGCGGTCTGGAGCGCTGGAACCAATCTCCCAATCGGCTGGCCACGTAAATCGCCATGTCCTGGGCTGAACAGCTCTCGTGCGGCGTTATTCACTAGGAGAATTTCCCCCGAGGGACCGACAGTGAGAATTGCAGCCGGACTGCTGTCCACAAGCATCTGCAACTGCTCTTCAGCTTCCCGGCGCTGGCGGCTCTGCTGTTCGACTTCCTCCAGGTGCGCCAGCACGATTCGGCGATTGCGCAGAAGCTCGAAAAGAAAAAGGCCGGTGCCGGAAAAACCAAGAAAAGAAAAGGCGACGCGGGGAATCGCGTAATCCAAAGGGAGATTACTATAAAGCTCCTGAAGGAACGCGCAAATGACTGAGGCGCCGACGATCTGCCACCGTCTGAATATCCCGCTGACCAGCATGATCGGAAACAGGTACAGGAAGCCGATCGAGATGAACGGCCTGGTGTACCAGTCCACGATCGCGATGAAGAAAGTTAGAGCGACAGCCGAAAAAACCAGGAGCTTCCGATTGGCGCGCGAGTAGGTCTCAAACAAGTCCATGGCAGCTGTTCAGTCCTCGATTTCTCCTTGCGTTCATTATTGCTCTCGACAGGGTCGCATTTCCCTCGGAACGACCAATCCACTATTGCGGTCTATCATGCAGATAGGGTGGTGGGCTCGGCTTTTCACTCCAAGTTACCGAGGTCTCAGATTAAAGAGAACATGGGCGCAATTCGCCTTCTCGTTGTTGATGATCACAGCCTCTTTCGCGAGGGACTCGTCCGCTTGCTCTCCGCAGAACCGGGCTTTCAGGTCGTCGGCAGTTGCGGTCATCTCAAGGAAGCACAGGAAGCGCTTGAGAGGTCACCCGTCGATTTGGTGTTGCTCGACTTCGATCTTGAAACCGAGCAGGGTTCGAGGTTTCTGGAAGAAATGAAGCGCCGTCCCAGGAGACCCAAGGTGCTGATGGTCACCGCAGGTATGAGTAGTGCCGGGATGATGACTGTGATGGAAACCGGTGCCTCCGGAATTTTCCTGAAGCACAACCCCCCTTCGCAGCTGGTCGATGCGATTCGCAGAGTTATGGATGGGGAGATGTGGCTGGATCCCCGAGCAGTCAAGCCGATCCTTCAAGGGGCCGCGCAAAGCGTGGAGCACAAGAAGCTGGAATCCATTTTGAGTGAACGGGAAAAGATGGTCCTGAGGGGCGTTCTTGAAGGCGCAAGCAACAAAACTATCGCTGCGATGCTGAACTTATCGGAGAGTTCGGTGAAGGCTGTTCTCCAACAACTCTTTCTCAAGACCGGGGTTCGTTCTCGGAGCCAGTTGGTAAGAATCGCCCTTGAACGGCACTCCCAGGATTGGCTGGCCGGTGAACTTACATAAGGGCAGCCGCGATTTGCCTGATCGAGACGGAAATCCGCCATGGGTCTGAACGCGCTCGACGTTGGAGTGATTGTTATCTATCTCGCCGGTGTGACGCTGTTTGGTCTGCACTTTCGGCGCCGCCAATCGACACTGCGGGACTATTTTCTCGCGGATAACACGGCTCCATGGTGGGCAATATCTCTTTCGATCGTGGCGGCAGAAACCAGTACGCTGACCATCATCAGTGTTCCCGGACTGGCCTATGCCAAAGATTTCCAGTTTCTGCAGCTGGTGTTTGGCTACCTGGTCGGGCGCATCATTGTGAGTTTTTTGCTCATCCCGCGATATTTCCGCGGCCGTTTGATGACCGCATACGAACTGATTGGGCACCGATTCGGGCAAAGGCTAAGAAAATTGACCGCGGGAATCTTCCTGTTGACCCGCGCGGCTGCCGAAGGCGTCCGAGTCTTTGCCGTGGCAATCGTAGTGCAGGTAGCGCTGGGAGGAGTGCTCTCCGGCATGAGCGACCTGGGCCGCGATGTGAGCGCCATCGCCGTGGTCACGCTTCTTACGCTCGCCTACACGTTTGAGGGCGGAATGTCGGCGGTAATCTGGACCGACGTGGTGCAACTCGCAATCTACATCACCGCAACAGTCGTGGGGATGTTCATCATCATCAGACTGGTGCCGGGTGGATGGCCGGCCATATTCACCGCGGCGAGTGCAGCCGGCAAGTTTCGTGCTTTCAATTTGAGCTGGAATTTGAACACAACCTATACCTTGTGGTCGGGGGTTATCGGAGGAACTTTTTTCACGATAGCGAGCCATGGGACAGATCAGTTGATCGTGCAGCGCCTGCTTGCAGCTCGCAACCAGCGCCAGTCCCAAATCGCACTCATCCTCAGCGGGGTAGCAGTCCTGATTCAGTTTTCACTTTTCTTGCTGGTGGGTGCGATGCTCTTCGTGTTCTACCGGTTGGTCGCGCCGAGTATCCTCTTCACCAAGACCGACACGATTTTCCCCGAATTCGTGGTGTCGCATCTGCCACACGGAATGAGCGGGCTGCTGATCGCGGCGATCCTTGCCGCCGCAATGTCGAACTTGAGCGCCGCTCTCAACTCCCTTTCGTCGACAACGATCGTAGACTTTTATGCGCGCATGCGTCCCCAGTCATCCGAAAAGCAGCAGGTGCGGCTCTCCCGTTTCTCTACCATCGGGTGGGCCCTCCTGCTGTTCAGTTTCGCGCTGGTGGCTCGAGGCAGCGGAAGGGTCCTCGAGGCAGGATTATCGATCGCGTCCGTCGCTTACGGCTCGCTGCTGGGAGCATTTCTGCTTGGAGTCCTGACTCGGAGAGCTTCGGAACGCGGAGCGATGGTGGGTATGTTACTAGGGCTGTTTTTGAATCTTTTTCTTTGGCTGTGCACCGGCATATCGTTTGCGTGGTACGCCGTGTTCGGTAGCGCTGCTACTTTTATAGTTGGTTATGTTGCAAGCTGGCTTCTACCCGCGAGCAGTAACCAGGAGTATTGATCGTAATGCGATTGCGCGAATTGACCACCGAACGGCAGAACGAGGCAACCAAGAATCTTGACCTCATGTCTGCTTTGGAACTCGTGACGGTAATGAACCATGAAGATGCCGGCGTGCCACAAGCAATCAGCCGAGTTCTTCCCCAGATTGCAGAGGCCGTGGACGTGATCGCCCACCGGCTGAGCCGCGGTGGCCGTCTCATATATGTGGGCACCGGCACCAGTGGGCGGATCGGCGCATTGGACGCGTCGGAGTGTCCCGGAACGTTTGGTGTTTCTGAGGACATGGTTCAATTCGTCATGGCCGGCGGAGACAACGCGGTCGTGCATGCGTCGGAAGCAAGCGAAGACTCGGCGGCCAACGGACGAAACGACATGGCCGCACGCAACCCCGGCGAACTGGACGTGGTCGTGGGGATCGCCGCAAGTGGTCGCACGCCTTATACCATCAGCGCGCTCGAGCATGCACGCAGCCAGGGGGCCACGACGATTGGCATCGCCTGTAATCGCGACTCCTCCCTCGGACGAGCCGCAAAGATTCGTATCGAGGTGGAAGTAGGGCCGGAAGTACTTTCCGGGTCTTCACGATTGAAGGCCGGGACCGCACAGAAGCTCATCTGCAATATGCTCACCACCGGCGCCATGGCCCAGATGGGATATGTCTACAGCAACTTCATGGTCAACCTTCAGCTGAAAAACGAGAAGCTGATGGAACGCGGGATTCAAATCGTCGAGTATCTCGCGCAGGTGGAACGGACGGTCGCAGTCCGCACTTTGAATGAGGCGGGTATGAGCCTTCCGCTCGCGCTGGTGATGCTGAAGGCTGGCGTGACCAGAGAAGCAGCAGAGCGCAGGCTGAAACACGCCAACGGCAATGTCCGCAAGGCAATTGAGGCATAGCATGGGATTCCTCGGGGTGAGCGACAGGATCCGCAAGAGCATCATTTATCCGCTCGCGGCTTTCATTTGGATCTCTGGCGTATCAGCAAGCTGCGAGCCAGCCAAGAAAGAATCCGCATCGGATGCGAAGTTTGCCGCTATCGGCACGATCATGCGGCAGGCCGTGGACAAGGGAACGATCCCCGGCGGCGTTGTACTGATCGGTCACAACGGGCAAGTCGTTTATCGGAAAGCCTTCGGATCGCGTTCGCTTGAACCTGTGCACGAGCGGATGACCGTGGATACTATCTTTGACCTGGCTTCACTAACCAAGTGCATCGCCACCACAACGGCGATAATGCAGTTGGTTGAGGAAGGCAGGGTGCGAATCGACGATCCCGTCGCCGCTTATCTGCCGGACTTTGCGCAAAACGGCAAGGCCGACATCACTGTCCGTGAATTGATGACGCATTACTCCGGATTGGCGCCGGACCTGGATTTGACTCAGCCCTGGGCGGGACGCGACACCGCATACACCATGGCCATGCAACAGAAGCCTGTCAATCCACCGGGAGCGAACTTTGTCTATAGCGACATCAATTTCGAAACGCTGGGATTCCTGGTGGAAAAGGTAACGGGAACGACTCTCGACGAGTATTCCAAAACGCACATCTTTGCTCCTCTCGGAATGCACGATACGCGATTTCTTCCTCCTGCGGCTTGGATACCTCGCATCGCTCCCACGGCATATGACGAAAACGGGAAGATGCTGCGCGGGGTTGTTCACGACCCCACTGCCCGCAGAATGGGCGGCGTCGCGGGGCATGCCGGCCTGTTTTCAACCGCCAACGATCTCGCGAAATTCGCTCAGCAGTTGCTGACTGGACATACGATCCTTACTCGGATCGCGATTGAAAAGATGGCAACGCCGCAACAGCCTCCGACGGCAACCGCGGTGCGCGGACTGGGGTGGGATATCGATTCGCCGTTCTCGAGTAATCGCGGCGAACTGCTTCCGGTGGGCTCGTTCGGACACACCGGCTTTACCGGCACCTCACTCTGGATCGATCCGGTCACCGACACTTACATCATCATTCTCACCAACGCGGTTCACCCGCGTGTAGGACATTCGGTGGTGTCGTTGCGTGCTCGCATTGCCAGCGCTGTCGCGGCGTCTTTGGACCTGACCGTCAGCGAAAAAGAGAAGCTGCGCCTCGCCCGCATCACTGGCTACAACGAAGCAATGATGGCCGCCCGGCGATTGACCGTGCGCAATGGCGAAGTAAAGACCGGAATCGACGTGCTGGAAGAGCACCAGTTCCGCGAGCTTCACCCCGATGGAAGCCGCCCGGTGCGCATTGGATTGGTAACAAACCAGACAGCCATTGATTCGCAAGGCAGGCGTACGGCGGACGTGCTAGCCCAGACGCCGGGGTTGAAACTGGCTGCAATCTTCAGCCCGGAGCACGGATTCGCAGGAGTGCTCGACACAACCGATATCCGCAATTCAAAAGATGCCGCTACAGGAGCGCCCATCTATAGCGTCTACGGAGACAGCGACGCCAAGCGAAGGCCAACCCAGGAGGAGATGGCGGGCATCGATGCAATCGTATACGACATTCAGGATGTCGGCGTCGCGTTCTACACCTATGAGACGACCCTCGGATATTTTCTCGAGGCGGCAGCCAAGGCCGGCAAGGAAATATTTGTCCTCGACCGCCCCAATCCCATTACTGGATCGTATGTCCAAGGTCCGGTCGCCGATCCGGGCAACGAGTCTTTTGTCGGATATTGGCGGACACCCATTCGCCACGGAATGACGGTGGGCGAATTGGCGAGCATGTTCAACCAGGAGCGCTCAATTGGGGCCAAATTGTCCGTCATCAAAATGGAAGGCTGGATGCGAGGCGACTGGTTCGATTCAACCGGCAACCTTTGGATCAATCCTTCGCCGAATATGCGGAACCTGACCGAAGCGACGCTATATCCGGGCCTGGGAATGATCGAAGGAACCAATATCTCCGTTGGCCGCGGCACCGATACCCCGTTTGAGCTAGTGGGAGCGCCGTGGATTCAATCCGCCGCTCTGGCTCAGTACCTCGATGCACGGGAGATCAGCGGTGTGCGTTTTGTTCCCGTTGACTTCACGCCCAATGCATCGGTCTACGCCAACCAGAAATGCGGTGGCGTGGATATCGTGCTTACCAATCGCGACAGCCTTGACGCGCCGGAGTTGGGTCTGGAAATCGCGTCATCTCTACACAAGCTTTATCCCGACAATTTCGAGGTTGCCAGGATGAATAGCTTGATGCGTAACAAAGCCAGCCTGGATGCTGTGATATCTGGAGCAGACCCGCGGCGCATTGCCGAAGGCTGGCAAGACGCTCTGACCAATTTCGACACGATACGCGCACGCTATTTGCTGTACTGAATCAGAACGCCCCTGGTCCGGTAACAATGACAGCATTGCGTGAATACGCGAGCTGACTCTCTTCAATCAGCATCCTTCACACAGCGAAAGCCCACGGTCCCGGAACGGTCGTAGCTCGGCGCCATCAGCAACAGTTTTCCGTGTTGATTGTTTTTATATGCCTCCGGAAAGTACCAAATGGAACCCGACGGCCGGTAGTGGCTGCCACCACGGAGAATTGCCGCACGCGTGTGATCGTCGACATACTCGTCTGTCCATTGCCACACGTTCCCAACCATGTCCATCACGCCAAACGGGCTCGCTCCATTGGGATGCGCATGCACATCGCTTGCTGGCTGCATCACGCGTCCGTGGTCGGAGATCGGAGCGGGCGAGTCCTTAGGATCAGGTCCCCAGTTGCAGGGCGCAACCGGTTGAACCGGGGCCGGCGGAGGAGTAGCCGAACCAGCCATGCGATTCAGTACGGGCTGCCAATCACAATCGCCCCACGGGTAGAGCCTGCCGTCGTTGCCCTGCGCTGCAAACTGCCATTCCCATTCGTGCGGCAGACGCTTCCCTGCCCACCTCGCATATTCACGTGCATCCTCAAGCGATACCCAGGTGACCGGCCTTTTCGCAGCACCGTCCGGATACACGCCATCTTTCCAATCCTTCAAAAAGTTCAAGTCGTCCTTGGGATGATAGTGCGAGGTATCGAGAAATTTCTTGAACTCCGCATTGGTCACTGGATACTTGTCGATGTAGAAAGGCTTGATCTGCATCGGATGCTCGTGGAATCGACGGGCGCTATCCTCCCACGGGTACTGCACGTCGACTCCGATGTCATCCGTACCCTCGATTTCAATTCCCTCCACTTTGAAATCATAGGTGCCGCCCTCGATGCGAATCATTCCCTCCGGAGCGGGCGACGCCCGTTGCGTCTGGGCGATCTGTACCAGCTTTTGCGGTAGCGCCGCCCACTCGGGTGAGTAAGCCGAGAGCGGCTTTGCTGTCATCTGTGCCATCTTCGCCATCAGGCCCTTGAAGTGGGCGTCGGGTTCACCGGGGGTAGCGAGCACCGCACCGTAACCGTGAGCCTCAGTCGAGAATGCAACCACGGCATCGTTGCCTTCGATCACGGGCTGCAATTCCATACCATGATAGAGATCGAAATATCGCATGCCCTCCCGGTGTGGCACCGTCATCTGCGATCCACTTACGTCATATTCATTGCGATTGACGATCGTCCAAACCGTCTGGTCGCCGAGGGGCCAACGGCTTGCGAAAACGCCATAGCGCCGCATGGGATAGAACGGCTCCCAGCCTTGGCTGGCGAAGAAAAGCGCCACGACCCTTTCGATGGCCGCGATCCGCCGGGTTGCTTCCCCATCGCGCGTCGTCACGCCATTCCAGATGCCCCACACGTTTTCCCAACTCTCCCAGCCTTCGCCATTGAAGAAAGCAAACTGAAGATCATCAGTCTTGTCGCGCACCCAACGGCCTTGAATGTTCACCTGGTGGCGCGGCTCAAGCCAACGGAATCGATCAACCGTGGGTACAAACTGAAACGTATACTGGCCCCACGTCAACACGTTCCAGGCCAGCTCTTCGTCGTGCGGGCTACCTTCTGGCTCAAATGCCAGCGGATGTCCGATCTTTTCGGCAGCCAGTGAAAATGCGAGGGGAACGCCGTCCTGCGTGTCGCCGTTGACTCCATCCGCGTCAATCTCTTTCATCAGTTCTGCGATCGCATCTGGCCACGGCTTGTCCGGATCGTGCGTACCCTGGTCCCACATCATCATTGGAAACAGGACACGTACTCCGTGACGATGGAAGTCCTCCACCATCTTGCGGACACCCTCGACACCTCCGGGCATCGATCGCACCATATCGAGCTGATTGCGATCGTCGATTCCCATATTCGGATAGGTCGACCAGATCAGGACCGCGTCGATGCCGCCGTAACGCTTCGCAAGGTCGTCGAGATATCGATCGACGGTGTAGGCACGCGAGACCGGATCGTAAAAATAGCGATCATGCACCATCATCTGTGGCTGCATAAACGCGGATTGGGCCCATTTAAGCGCCGGCATCTCATAACGCCCGGGATCGTAGCCCACGCGGATGCGCCGCTCATCTCGCCAATGGGAGATGTCCGCGAGCCACGCCGAGTGGCTGAAGGCTGTGCATGGAACGTACCCGCCTTCCCATGCACCTCGGATCGTGAAACACGCGGGCGGAGGAATCTGCTGATCGCGCGGCGCATTGAAAGTATCCTGCGCACTCGCGGAACTTAATAAAATGACCGCTCCGATCGCAACAGTGGTTGCCCCGTTGATCCCGCGGATTTTCAGTCCCATCTCTTCTCCCGTTTGCTCGCTGAACCTACCCTTTCAGCGGCATCAGCCGTGCCGGTTCCAACATGATGTTCCAGGGCTGTGGTTGCGCATTCAAGGAACGCCATTGTTCCTTCGGTACATCTGCCTGCAGGTGAGCTGGATCGCCGTCATTTGGATGATCGTGCAATCGCAAATACAACGTCATCTCGTGCGGGGCTTCATTTGCGCTCACAAGCCAACAAGGGAAGACATTCTCCCCACGAATGTCTCCTACAAAGCGCAGCTGGTGCGATCGATAACCAATATGTGTCAATCCAACATCGACCGCATTCACAGTTTCGAGTTCACAACCCCACGCAGGAACGCTGATCCGGTTCACCGTAATCGCCTTTGCTGGAACTATGTTTTTGCAGCCTGTCAGGCGTGCAGCCGCAACGGTACCTGGATTCTCGAAGAGCTGGTGCTTCGGCCCCGTCGCGATTATTCTTCCTTCATCGAGCACCAGAAGATCGGTACAAAACCGAAATGCCTCTTCCATGTCGTGGGTCACAAACACAACTGCCCCTCCGAAGTCCGCCAACGTCTGGCGCAACTGTTCTTCAGTTTGCCTGCGCAGATGTGGATCAAGCGCCGCAAAGGGTTCGTCGAACAAGAGGGCGTCTGGATTGATGGCCATGCAACGCGCAATCGCTACACGCTGGCGTTGCCCGCCCGAAATTTCTCGCGGATACCGGTTTGCGAGGTCTGTAATCTGCATGGCTGCCAACTCACGCTCAACACGGGCATGCTGATCCGGCTTCGACAAGGCCTGCAGCCCGAAAGCGACATTCTCTGCCACAGTCAAATGAGGAAAGAGCGCGTAATCCTGAAAAACCACACCGATGCGCCTTCGCGCAGCGGGAACGTTCTCATTGGTGGCGCTGTCAAAGAGCACTCGGCCATTCAGCACGATGCGCCCTCGGTCCGGCGTGGTGACACCTGCGATCATGCGGAGAGTCATCGATTTCCCGGCGCCCGATGGCCCCAGCAACCCGACAACCCCCTGGCCCGACCTGAAAGCCACTTTCAAGGTGAAGTTTTCAAGTTTCCGTTCCGCCTCGATCTCCAGACCAATTCGACCGCCCCGATCCTTATTCACCGACGATGAAGTCACAATTGCCTTCGGCGCGATCGCAGTAGTCGGAATGGCGTGCACCACGCTTGTCAGGTCAGGTAGTGGTGGTCGGGTCTTTTTCTCGTAATTAAGCAGCCGGATGATGGCCAGAGAGATAGCAACAATCAACACTACCCATATCGCTGCGCCACGCATATCGCCGTTCTCCGCCGCCGAAAAGATGGCAATCGGCATCGTCTGTGTGCGTCCCGGGATATTGCCGGCAAGCATAAGCGTCGCGCCAAATTCTCCCATAGCCCGCGCGAATGCCAGCACCGTTCCCGCAACAACGCCCGGGCCGGCCAGCGGCAATTGCACGCGCCGAAAAACAATCCACTCCGAAGCTCCCAGTGTCCTGGCAGCCTGCAACAACGTTGGATTGACCTGCTCAAGAGCGCCCAGCGATGTCCGGTACATCAGTGGAAACGCCACAACTGTTGCGGCAATCACTGTTGCCGGCCAGGAAAACACAATCATGATCCCGACACTCTCAAGTACGTGACCGATTGGGCTCCTTCTTCCAAGCAGCAGCAAAAGAAAAAAACCGACAACGGTGGGAGGCAGCACCAGCGGTAAGGTGAGGACTCCATCGATCCATGCCCGCAGAGATCCGCGTAGCCCATACATCGCCCGTGCCGCGAACAGGCCGAGGAAAAACGTCGCCATCGTGGCACTGCAGGTTGTGGCTATGGAGATAATCAGCGGAGATGAATCGACGGGCACTTGCACGGTGAGGCAATTGTAAATCCCGTCTTCATCGGCGAAGGTTGCTGAGACGTAGCTCTGCCGAAGGGAATCGCAGTCCTGCGTCTTCCGGCAGACAGACGCGCCTCCGCGGATTTACGCTGAACCTGAGGAACAGCACCTTGCCAGATACTCAATCTGCACTCGTATTCACTGAAGTCATGGAGTGGTCCGACGGCGAGTCTCGTCGCCATCAGGATCGGCTGGCTGCCGAGGAGCCGCTCGAGATTCGCATCGACTCGAAACCGCTTACCGTGACCATGCGCACTCCCGGAAACGACGAGGAATTGGCTGCTGGATTCCTCTGGACCGAAGGCATCATCGATTCTCCCAGCCAGATTGCCGAAATCAGACGTGTCAAACCGGATGGCGCCCCGCATGACAATGTCATCAGCGTCGAGATCGCCGACCGCTCCTTCGATCCCGGCGACCTGCAACGCAATTTCTTTGCCGCATCCAGTTGCGGAATTTGCGGCAAAGCTTCCATTGACGCCATCCGCCTGCGCGGCCTGACTCCGCCAAACGCTTCGTTCCGAGTTCGTCCCGAGTTGCTTTGCGATCTGCCCGCGCGTCTTCGCGATCATCAGCAGGTTTTCGGTCAGACCGGCGGCCTGCATGCCGCCGGGCTCTTCGACGATACGGGCAGACTCCTCATTCTTCGCGAGGACATAGGGCGCCACAACGCAGTCGACAAGGTAATTGGTTGGGCTCTAATGAAGGGCCTTCTGCCTCTCGCGAACTGCTCAATGATGGTCAGCGGCCGTGGCGGATTTGAGATTGTGCAGAAGGCCGTCACCGCCGGGATTCCGGTTTTGGCGTCGGTTTCAGCTCCATCAAGCCTCGCTGTCCGGCTCGCTCGCGAAATGAGTCTCACGCTCATCGGCTTCCTGCGCGATCATCGATTCGTGATCTATTCCAATCCTGAGCGCTGCCTGCCGTCTGAGCCGGCCACTTGAACCCGAAATCACCACGATGCTCGACAAGCTCAATGCTGAGACGGTTCAACAACAGACGCTAAAAGCGCGTCATCCTGAGCCGAGCGGCTCTCTTCAACCAAGCGAAGGATCTGCTTCTCCTCGGGGTCCTGGGTGTAAATCGGGGCAGTAGCGGCCTTCAAGTCCGCTGAATCAACTTCCGAATTTGCAGCGAACGTTAACCCCAGACCGCGCTACGCGTTTCCGACACGACACCGTCCCGCGCCAAAAACCGCGGCGAAAGCTCTTTCGCAGCGATCGCTACCGCCGGAATCAGCATCACGATGGAGTTCAGAACCCACATCTCTGCGCCTGCGGCAACCTGGTCCTTCAGGGGAGTCAGGAAACAGATTCGCGGCGCCTCGGCATACGAGGGATACAGCACCCGGCCCGCAAACGCCAGCGTCGCCGACAAGACAGTGTTGAGAATATCCGCGCTCAACAAGTAGGGAAGCATCGCCCAGCGCGGCCACCGACGATGCGCGGGCCACGGTTCAATCACGACCCACCAGAATGATAAGGAGGTGGCAAAAAAACAGACGTGTTCGAGGTCATGAATCCGCTCGCTGCGAAATGTCAGCTCAAACATTGCGGGAACGTGCCAACCAAGGTACGACACGTTCATCGCGATCCAGGCGAAGACAGGATGAGTAATAACCTGCAACACTCTTCGAATCCATTGTGTGCGAAACAATGGCCGCAAGCCGCGAGTAACCATTCGCGGCATCCCGCGCAGCATCGGAACCACCGGCGCACCCAGCACGATCAGCAGTGGTGCAATCGACATCAGGATGAAATGCTGGATCATGTGCGCCGCAAGCAGATAATCATCCAGCGCATCAACCGGCGAAGCCAGCGCGACCCACAGCGAGACGATTCCACCCCAAAAACATATTGCTCGCCATCTTGGCAGTTCTGCCGGCCGGGTTCGCTTCGCCAAATGCCATCCGCGAAGATAGAGAACCAGTGCGATCGTCAAGGAGAAAAGCGGGATCAGCGGAAACGACCAGGTGCGCAACAGCTCTCCCAGCATCGGAGTGCTGCCCGCATCTGCATCGACGAATGCCAACATCATCGGTCCGACCCCGCAGCAAATCCTCAGCGCGGGGGCGTCTGTCCTCCTCCGTGCTCTACGGTTGAATTGCTCGATCGACCGCTTTGCCCAACTACCTGTCGTGACGCGTCTTCTGAAGCGGGCTGGTAGCTCGGGTGCAAAGTCTCAAGAAAGCGCACCAGCGCAGTTGTTTCCGCCGGCGAAAGCGCGCTGCCGTACGCAGGCATGTTGCCCCCACCCAGCAAAACCTGCCGGTAAAGCTGATCTTCGGTCAACCGCGTCGCGACTTCATCCAGAGCCGGGCCCCGCTCTCCACCGCGCCCACCCAGCGAGTGGCAGTTTCGGCACTGCTTCTCCTGGAGGACGTTCGCGCCCTGCCGTTCCAGCGGCGTGCGGCTCTTTAGCAGATTCACCGGAACCGCCGCACCGCTCCACGCATCCATTTGCGGGCTCCAGGGTGTATAGGTTCCAAGATTCGTCCACACTCCCCAGCAAACAGCAATGAACAACACCGCCGATACAGCAACCGGCCGCCGCCACCAGCTCTTCTCGCCGATTCCCGCGACAAATGGCAACCCGAGCAACACAGCCACGCCAATGACGGGTGCGATCAGGATAAACGGCGTCTCCATCTCCGGCGGCAGGAACGAGAGAACGGAGTAGATCCAAAGAAAGAAGAAATCCGGTTTTGGCACCGTATTGATGATCGTCGGATCGGGCACGCCCTTCGGCCCGTATGGCCCAAAAACCGCTGCACAAACCGAAACCGCAAACAGGATTCCAGCGGAGAAGAAGAGGTCCTTCCACACCGCGCCGGGCACAAAAGGAATTCCATCCTTATGCGCGAGTTCGTTGTATTCCTGGATGTAGGTTTCGCGCCGAACGATGCGCCCGGGCATCGGCCACTCGTTGATGCCGAGCTTCAGCACCATCCAGACATGCAGCGCCGTAAACGCCAGCAAAATCCCGGGAATGACAAATACGTGGAGCGCAAAGAACCGAGTCAACGTCGCGCCATTGATCATCGGGCCGCCCAGCAAGAGATGCACCAGCTGTCCGCCGATCCAGGGAACGCGTCCCACAATCGATGCGCCAATACCCAAGCCCCAGTAGGCATCCTGATCCCAGCGCAGCACCTGCCCGGTGAACGCCATGCCAAGAGTCATCAGCAGCATGAAGACGCCTGCGATCCACGTCAGCTCGCGCGGATACTTGTAGGCGCCGAACAGGAAGACCTGCGCCATGTGGATGAGCACCACCGCGACCATGAAATTCGATCCCCATCCATGCATGGCGCGCAGAAACCATCCGAGCGGCAAGACGTGATTGAGGGTCTGCAGCGAGTTCCATGCGTGCGCAGCCGATGGCTCGTACACGAGCGCCAGCAGGATGCCGGTCACCACCTGCAGAATCAGCAACACCAGGCTGGCGCTGCCGAAGACGTACCACCAGCTCGCGGTGCTGCGCGGCACCGGGTGCAGAATGGCGTCCTTGACGGGTCCTTCGAGTTGTACGCGCCGCTCTAACCAATCGTAGACGCGTTTGTACCACTGCCGTTCGGCGGGCATGGATCAATCCTCGAAACAAGTTTTGGTTCACTCGGCGATGCGAGCGAAGGACACGGCGTCGCACTAGCCCGATTTTGCAAAGTGGGTAACTGGCCCGCATTGATCAGCAGCTTGCCGCCCTCGACCTTCACGTCATAGGTGAACAATCCACGCTCCGGCGGCCCTGATGCGCGGCTACCGTCAGCGTAGTACACGCCGCCGTGGCAAGGGCACATAAACAGCTGCGATTCCGAAAACCACCGCACCGGGCAACCAAGGTGCGCGCAATTGATGGCAAACACCGTGAATTCCCCGGGAGCCGAACATCGCACATACGCGGGGACCTTTGCTGATGCGCCATCCCATGGCTCTGAAAACGGATTCGTGAAATCTATGAGCTTTGTCTCGCCCGGCGGAAAACTGCTCACATCGCCGACTACGACCCACTGGAGATAATCCTTACGCCGCAACACGGGTCCCAGCAGGTATGCAACCACCGGCGTCGCAATCACCAGAGCCACCACCGCATTGAGCGCGATACCAACGTTCATCAGGAAGGTTCGGCGCGAGACACGTTCCTGCTCCAGCGTTTGCTGCTGTTCGTTTTGGCTCGGAGGCGGAAGTTTTTCGTCCATACTGTCTCCTGCTTGCGTTCAGCGCTGCACCGCTGAAGGCTGCTTCGCACCCGGTTTTTCCGATGTGGGACTGAAATTCGGATAAGGCTGCCCGGGCAGCGCGGGTTTCTGCGCCATCAGCCACGCTGTCACATTTGTGATTTCGTCGTCGGTCATCGGGCCGGAGGAATGGCCACGCCAATCCGGCATCCCAAGATCCGGCCTGCCGGCAATAATCGTTGTGCGAATCATCTGCTCATTGATCAGCGCCAGGAACGATCCATCCAGAATTGATCCTGCCTTTCCGGGTCTTCGCGCACTCGATCCGTGACACTCTGCACATTCCCCCAGGTAGACCGCCTGTCCCATTGTTGGATCGCCCGGATGCGTCGCGCGATACGGCGGCGTTTGTCCTCGGAAAGGATCCCCCTTGCGCCAGTGTGATCGAATGCCCTGCACCAGCGCATCGATCTGCTGGTCCGTCAACGTACCTCCGCTTTCAACCGCGAATCCCGGCATCAGAGTTCCCTTTTCGCCCATCGCGATCACCGTGCGCAGCGATGCATCATCGATAAGCGTCTCGTATTCCGGATTCGCCAGATTCGTCGCCGCACCATTCTGCCCGTTCACTCCATGACATCCAGCACAGTTGGCGCCATACAGTTTGTCAAATGACGTCACCTCTTCCGGCCGTGGTACTTCCGGGCCAGGCTGCGGCTTACCGGGCAGATTACAACTCGCCAGCGCGATTGGCGCCAGAGCACAGAATCCCGCAAGCAGCCGGGGCATTCTCATTGCTTGCGCTCTTCCCCGTCGCGTGCGCCCATCAGACCTGGCGTCTCCACCCCCAACCGCACTGCAAGGGGAACCTGTCGCAATCGCTTGATCTTGCCGTACCTGGTCACGACATATCCTGCTACCAGCCCAAAGATCACTTGCGCTGCGGCGAATGACCACCAGTCAATATGTCCCGCCAGGAACGGGTTCACGATCCCAAGCACGCTGTGCAGCAAGCCTGTCCACGCTGCCGGCGCGAGGATCCCACCCAGCACCATCGGATGCTTCGGCCATATCGGCAACATCGCCCCATACAACAATCCGACCAGCAGGGTCGTCGCGCCCTGGATGATGTTTGCCGTCACAAATGCGCTGAGCCGGAAGTGGCTCATCTGCTCCACCGTCGGATTCACCCAGTTTCCCACGCCTGCCCCGCCCAGCAGATTTACGACGTACCAGAGACTGTGAAAGCGAATGATCCCATAGATCTCCGCCGGAATCACCATGGCAATGCCGCCGGCAATCCCACCGATAATTCCGCTTGAAATCGGAAATGTCTCAAGTGGCAATTGCGCGCGATGCGTCTCGTCTACCTCGATGCGTGCAACGCGTTCCAGCGAAGGCACAATCACAACGACTTCGTCCGTAACCGGAATATCCTCGTGCGCTTCATGCGGGAGCACCTGTCGAAACCAGCCCACAATCGAAACCAGCGTCAGGATCCCGCCGAGAATTCCCAAACCTGCGTTGGTCACCAGCGCTGCAAACACCAGCGTCAATCCCAGCGCCATAAGGAACGGCCACGCCGTCGACGCCGGCAAATGGATCGAGTGCGTTCGCAGCGCGCCGGCCGCATTTGCTTGTTCGTGCGAATGAGAATCCGTCATCGGCCCACCACGTAAACCACCGTAAACACCACTACCCAAACTGCATCTACAAAGTGCCAGTACAATGCCAGCACCTTCACGCGGTACGCATGTTCGGCACGCACATGTCCGGTGAGCGCGAAAACCAGCGTGACCAGCATCATCAACAAGCCGACCACCACGTGCGATGCATGCAAGCCCACCAGCGAATAGAAACATGTCCCGAAGAGATTGGTATGGATCGTCAGGTGATCGTGAACAATCAGCTTCTGCCACTCCATCCCGGTGTCAACCAGGAAGATCGCGCCCAGCAGGATCGTTACGCCCCACCAGAGGCGAAACGCCGCCATCTTCGCATGTTCGATCGCGTGTTCCGCCAGCATGATGAATCCGCTGCTCGACAGAAGGCACACCGTGCCGAAGTACGGAATTTCCAGGACATCATGCGGCGTCGGGCCGGCTACGTCGTGCCCCAGATAGTAGAGATACGCGACCACGAAGATCGTGAAGATCGACGACTCCGCCGTGATGAGGCTGGCCATCGCGACGACGCCGCGCGAAGGCTGTTTCCATTCGCCTTCGGTCATCGAGTGCTGCAATGGAACAGTCGCCATCTCTCTCCTCACTCAAATGCAGAGTCCGGATCTTCCGGATGTTTCAAGTCCCAAAGCGGCCGCCGGCTTGCGACCACGGGATCGACAACGAAGTTGTAAGCAGGCGGAGGCGATGACGTAGACCATTCCAGCGTCCACGCATCCCATGGATCCGGCCCCGCATCTCGCCCCCGGAAATATGAATGCACCAGGTTGTAAACCAGAATCAGAACCGCTATCCCCTGGATGAATCCGCCCAGCGAAACAATCTGATTTAGCAGCGTCCATCCACGATCCGACTCATAGGTGTAAATCTGGCGAGGCATTCCCAGCAGGCCGGGGAAGTGCATCACGTCGAACGTCATGTGGAAGCCGACGACCATTAGCCAGAAGTGCCATTTGCCCAGCCGTTCGTCCAGCATCCGCCCGGTGACCTTGGGATACCAGTAATAGATGGCTGCAAAAATCATGAAGACGATTGCGCCCACCAGCACATAGTGAAAATGCGCCACCACAAAGTAGCTGTTGTGCAACTGCCAGTTCCAGGGCGATATCGAGAGCATGATGCCGGTCAGCCCGGCAATCACCCACTGGAACAGAAACGCAATCGAAAACAGCATCGGCGTGGCAAAGCGAATTTTTCCGCCCCAGATCGTGGCAAGCCAGTTGAACGTCTTGATCCCCGTCGGAATGGAAACCAGCATCGTCGAAAGAGTGAAAAATGCGTTCCCGAACGACGTCATGCCAATGGTGAACATGTGGTGCGCCCACACACTCAGGCTGATGAATCCAATTCCTACAGATGCCGCCACCATCGCCGGATAACCGAAGATCGCTTTCCGCGAAAACACGGGAATGATCTCATTCGCGAATGCGAACGCCGGCAGCACGAGAACGTAAACCTCTGGATGGCCGAAGATCCAGAAAAAGTGAGCCCAGAGGATTGCCGATCCGCCCGCCTGGGTATCGAAAAAATGTCCACCGAGATAACGATCGATCAGCAGCATCGCCTGGCAGGCCGTCAGCGGGCTCACCGCGACCAGCACCAGGAACGACGTTGTCGCATATAGCCATGGCAGCAGCGGCATGCGGAACAGCGTCATCCCCTTACACCGCATGCAAAATACCGTAGCGATGATGTTGATCGCCGTCCCAATGCTGCCGATCCCGCTCGCCACCAGTGCAACAGCCCAGTAGTCGACCGTGTGTCCCGGCGAGAAGGCTTTCTCCGTTAAAGGCGCATATGCAAACCACGCTACATCCGGCGCAGAACCGGTTCCAGATAGCCCCACACCGCCGATAAAGCTGTAATACAGCAGTAATCCCGCGAAGGCGCTGATCCAGAAGCTGAACGCATTCAACCTCGGGAACGCCATATCGCGCGCGCCGATCATCAGCGGCACCAGATAGTTGCCGAATCCAAACAGTATCGGCATGCCCACCAGGAAGACCATCGTGGTCCCGTGCATGGTGAAGAGCCGATTGAATGTGTACGGTGAGACGAAGTCGTTGTGTGGGAAGAACAGCTGGATGCGGATCATTATGGCTTCTGCACCGGCTACCAGCAGAAAAACCAGCGCGTAGCTGATATACAGAATGCCGAGCTTTTTGTGGTCAACCGTAACAATCCATTCGTGAACGCGCTCGAGGTACGTACCTGCCCGTTTTTCCGCGGGAGTCCGATCGATTCCCGCTTCGATTCCCGGTATATTCGGCAAGCTTTCTGTGCCCATCGAGTTGCTCCGCAATCTCTATTTCAAGGTCATCAGGTAGGCCGTAATCTGCTGGTTCTGGCGATCGCTCAGATGCATGGCCGGCATGAGCGACCCCGGCTTGATCTGATTGGGATCTCCCACCCATTTCAAAAGCTGTTCCTGGTTGTTCAGCGCCGCTCCCGACGCCAGCGTTTCGCGAGTCATCAGGTGCGTCAAGTCCGGCCCATACCGGCCCGTTGCCACAGTGCCCGCCACCGTGTGGCAACTGATGCAGGCCTGGTGCTCGAATACGTACTGCCCTGCCCGCGGCGAAATCTCCTGCGGCTCCAGCCCGCTGACCTCTGCAACATTGCTCCGCGTTGGCGGGGAGTTGGACGGCGTACGATTCATGGCGGCTTGCACAATGCCTGCGTTCCCGGGATTGGGCGAACTCTCAGCGCTTGCCGCCTGCAGGTTCAACTCCGGCTGGATTCGCTGCTGATTCGCGATCCACTGCTTGAATTGCTCCGGCGTGTCGACATAAACGCGCAACAGCATCTTGGCATGCTCGGTCCCGCAAAACTGCGCGCACTGCCCCAAATACACCCCTGGATCTTGCGGATCGATCCACATCTCATTCACGCGATTCGGCAACAGATCGGTCTTACCCGCCAGTTGCGGCACCCAGAAACTGTGGATCACATCGGCTGAGGTTAACTTCATGTACGTAGGTCGCGGAGCATCCTTGCTGCTTACCGGGACATGCAGTTCGTTGGCCGTGACAACGTTGTATTGGGGATAGCGGAACTCCCACCAGAACTGGTGTCCCACGACGATCACATCCAGCGCAGTCGGCGGCTTTGGCGCATCCTGCACATCGAATAAAACGCGACTTGTGGTCAGGAACAGAACAACAATAATCAGAATCGGAATGATGGTCCACGACAGCTCGATCTGCATGCTTCCGAAGACTTGTGGAGGTTCAGTCGTATCCCCTTTGCGTGCGCGGAAGCGGACGATCGCATACACCAGCAGACCACTTACACCGGCGAAGATAAGGCCGCAGATGATAAGCACGAAAACCGACAGATCCTTCAACTCGTGCGCAGGCGTGCTTCGGGGTTGGAACATGGAGGTGGATGGCGAACCCCATGCACAGGCGCAGCAAAAGAGCTGCATTCCGAGAAGAATCCACCCTCGATCGATGATGGCTCTCAATTTCACGCGAATCCGCAAACCTTGTTGGTTTTCACAGTGCCGGACAAAAACTGTGGTGATGATGCAGACTGCAACGTTGTGATTTTTTCGCGGACGACAATGCAAAACATTCCCGGCACGAATCAATCGCCGGGTTTTCGCGAGATCTACGTCGGCGCAGGGGCATCACCGAGGAGACCTAATATTAACACGGCGCATAGAGTACAGAATGCGTCCTGCCGTTTTGTGCATGGTTCCAGGTGAAACGAGCAACGCGGTCGACAAGGAGCAGTTAACAATGCTGAAATGGTTGCCGCCACAATTGCAGTTAATCCCAAACCGCGGAGACGATTGTGTCCGATTTTCGTAGAGATTTTCTGAAGATGGCCGGGCTTACTCTCGCCGGCGGAGCCACCGGCCTCGTGCATCCTTCGCGCGCCGGAGCACAATCTCCGCAGGATCCCGCAGGGATCACCAACCACTTCGACGTGCGGAGATTTGGCGCCAAAGGTGATGGCAACTCCATCGATTCATCGGCCATTAATGCGGCGATTGATGCTGCGGCGACCGCGGGTGGCGGAACGGTGATCTTCGCGGCCGGAGTTTATGCAAGCTACTCCATTCATCTCAAGAGCAATGTCGCGCTCTTCCTCGATCAAGGCGCAACTATCCTCGCCGCGCCTACTCCATACGAAGGCCTCACGAGCGGTGGCTACGATGCAGCCGAGCCGCAAGGCGACTTCGAGCCTTACCAGGACTACGGCCACAACCATTGGCACAACAGCCTCATCTGGGGTGAAAACATTCACGACTTTGGCATCTTCGGACCCGGCCTCATCTTCGGCAAAGGCCTGAGCCGCGGCCACAATGAAAAGACTCTGCCCAACACCACTGCTCCGGGAGTAGGCAACAAAGCCATCGCGCTCAAAAACTGCCGCAACGTCATCCTCAGCGATTTTTCCATCCTTCAGGGTGGATGGTTCGGCATTCTTGCGACGGGAGTCGACAATCTCTCTATCGACAACCTCAAAATCGACACCAACCGCGACGGCATTGACATTGATTGCTGCCGCAACGTGCGCGTCTCGAACTGCACCGTGAACTCGCCATGGGATGACGCCATCGTCCCCAAGAGTTCGTTCGCCCTCGGCTACGCGCGCGCCACCGAGAACCTCACCATCTCCAACTGCTATGTCACCGGGAATTATGAACTGGGCTCGGTGCTCGACGGCACGTGGAAGCCAATCAAACCCGCTCCAACCGGCCCCTGGGGCACCGGCCGCATTAAGCTTGGAACCGAATCGAACGGCGGCTTCAAGAACATCACCATCTCCAACTGCGTCTTCGAGCAGTGCCACGGCTTCGCGCTCGAATCCGTCGACGGCGCCATCGTCGAAGACATCACATTCACCGGCATCACCATGCGCAACGTGAGTGCGCCATTTTTCCTTCGCCTCGGCGCTCGATTGCGCGGCCCCAAACCGCAGACCGTCGTCGGATCGATGAAACGCATCATCCTCAGTAACATCGTCAGTTCTGGCGCAGCGCAACTGCCTTCGATCATCGCCGGAGTCCCCGGCCATCCCATCGAAGACCTCAAGATCAGCGATGTTTACCTGCACCAGATCGGTGGCGCTGAGCCCGGTATGGCCGCCATCCAGGTCCCCGAGAACGCCGAGAAATATCCCGAACCGACTATGTTCGGCAATCTGCCTGCGACGGGCATTTACGCGCGCCACGCCCGCAACATCGAACTTAGCAATGTCGAAATCGCAACTGAGAATGCCGATGCCCGATCGGCTTTTTTCCTGGACGATGTGGATGGCGCAGACTTCTTCCGCATCCGGCTCCCGCAACGCCGGCAATCGGGCCAGTTCCGTCTCAAAAACGTCACCGACTTCCGCCTATTCGGTTGCCGGCACTATCCCGACACGAAAGAAGACCACGCCGACGACAAAACCATCTAGAGCGTTCCAACGGATTGGACTCTCCCTCCCGAAGGGAGGTTCGAAATCAGCCAGAACGGAGTCCTGGGGTGGGAACCTAAGGATGCGCATCGTCCCGGAGGGCCCTCCGAACCCTACTCCTCCATATCCGGCTCGGTCCACAACAGAATCGCCTGCGGAAGCGTAATCGCCACAATGCACGCCGACAACACAAACCCGTACAGCAGCACATCGGCCGACACAGGAAGCCACTCGAGCAAGCGCGGCGTTTTCATCTTCCAGTCAGAAATGAGCCAGACCAGCGCTAGCGCGACGGTCAGCACCTGGTACGCAAGATAATGCGCCCGTCCCCTCTGCTCCAACTCGCGCTCATCATTGCGAAATTCGTTCTCCTGCGGCTCCGGCTTCCACATGCGTAAGGTCAGGAGCACAAACGGGGGTGGCGCGTCTGACCGGCGCGGAGCTTTCCCATTAAACGGCTTCACCAATCCACCGAAGTAGTAGCCGCCGAGGAAGAATCGATTGACGCAAAACGTGGCGAAGAT
>Ga0335073_10002733_pt1 | contig 24217 bp, 19 predicted proteins | sample Lox_Sample_22_FD_207093 | JGI IMG/M metagenome (GOLD analysis project Ga0335073, IMG submission 207093) | Soil microbial communities from Loxahatchee National Wildlife Refuge, Florida, United States - Lox_Sample_2.2 | ecosystem: Environmental > Terrestrial > Soil > Wetlands | place: USA... | reverse complement strand
CTGCACGATCGAGGTTGGGCCTAATGAACAGACGCACGACTGCCGACTAAGATCTCAATCTACGGGCATCCCACGGAGATCTCCTTGTCCTACGCCTTCTCTTCCACGCCCTCTCGCGACGAGGGGGCTCATGTTCCATACGTACGCGCCGTTCGGGCCCATCCGTTCCACGTCGCGATCATCGTAATAGCGGCCCTTGCGCTCGCGATCTTCTGGCAGAACAGCCGCTCGCCGACGTACGAAGCGACGGCGCAGGTGCTCGTCACGCCGGTCCCCGAAGAATCCCCGTACACCGGGCTGCCGGCGATCGTCACCTCCTCCTCGGCCGACCCCTCGCGCACGATGCAGACGGCGACGTCGATCTTCGAATCGCACGTCGCCGCGCTGACGGCCAGCCGTCTTGGCGGCGGCTGGACGAGGGGGAAGGTCGCCTCGGATGTGAGCATCCAACCGCGAGGCGAAAGCAACGTGCTGTCCGTGACCGCGAAGACGAGCAATGCCACGCAAGCGGCCGCGCTCGCCAGTGCATACGCGCGCGCCGCGCTCGCGCAGCACGCCAAGGTCCTCGGCAACGAAGCGAGGCTGCAGATCGAACAGCTGCGCGCCCGCGCTCGCTCGCTCACACCCGCCGAAGCCGCGGAGTCCTCGCAGATCGGCAGCCAGCTCGCTGCGCTCAACACCGTCGCCGCGGGGCACGATCCGAACTTCTCGCTGCTGCAGACGCCGACGCCGCCTACCTCGCCGAGCGGGACGTCGAAGTCTGTGTTCATCGTGCTCGCGCTGCTCGTCGGTCTGATCATCGGCGTCGGCATGGCGGTCATCACCGACTACGTCAACCGCCGCGCGCGCGACGAGGACGAGATCCTCTCGCTCTACCCGCTGCCCGTGCTCGCGCGCGTGCCCCTGCTGCCCCGCAGCGCGCGCAAGATCGCCTCGCCCGAGCTGCTGCCTGCCGGGGTACGCGAGGCATTCCGAACGCTGCAGCCGCAGCTGCCGCAGACGCGTGAGAGCGGCGGCCGCGCGATCATGTTCACGAGCGCATCGCCTGGCGATGGGAAGACCTCAGCAGCGGTCAACTTCGCGTTCGTGCTCGCTGCGGCGGGCTTCCGCGTGATCCTGTTCGACTTTGACCTGCGCCGCCCCGACGTCGGCCGCCGCCTCGGTGTGCGCTCGGATTTCATGGAACTGTTCCGCTCCGAAGCGCAGCTTGACGATCTGCTCAAGGAGGTCCCCACGGCCTCCGGCCTGCGGGTCGTGAGCTCCGAGTCCGGCGGCGAGACGACGCCGCTCGTGGAAGCGGTCGTGCGGCGACTGCCCGCGCTGCTGCGCCGAGCGCGTGAGCTCGCCGACTACGTGATCGTCGACACGCCGCCGCTAGGGCAGATCAGCGACGGTCTGCGCGCGGCGATGAACGTCGATGACATCGTGCTCGTCGCACGTCCGGGCAACACCGACCGCGTCGAGCTGCAGCACACGCGTGAACTGCTCGACCGCATGGACCACACGCCGAGCGGGCTCGTGCTGATCGGTGACCAGACGATCAGCGACGCGTACGCCGTGTACGGCGTCGGCTCGACTTCGCGACCCGGCGATGAGGACGACGACGAGTTCGAGTTCGAGCTCGACGACGAAGAACGCGCGAGCGCGTCGCGCCGTCCTCGGCGCGAGGGCGCCGATCGCAGCCGCCGCTCTAACGGCGGCGAGCGTCGCTCGCGCGCGAGCGAGCAGCCGGACGACGCGCAGCGTGGCGGGCGAGCGCGTCCCGCGGCCGAGCAGACGGCCGGCGACCGGGCCGGCCACGGGTCCCACTCACACGACTGAAAGGGCCGGCGTGGCAGCCCGATCGCCCTCGCTACGCCGCGCGCCCGGGCCGCTGAGCGGCTGGACCGGCTCGCTCCCCGTCACACTCGGGGGTCTCGCCCTCGTCGCGGTGTGCGTGTCTGCCCTCGCGATCAACACGCAGATCGGCGTCGCGATGGTGCTCGCGCTGTGCTTCGTGCCGCTCGCGCTGCTGCGCCTGCCGCTCGCCGTCGCCGCGTGGGTGCTGCTGCTGTTCTTCTCGCGCACCTCGGCGCTTGAACCGGTGACCAACCGCATCCTGCTGTTCGCCGCGATCTGCTGGATCGGTCTGCTGCTCGGGCGGCGCTCGAGCGTGCGCGAGACGTTCGCGGGCAACCAGCTCGTCGTCACGCTCGCCCTGCTGTTCATCGCGTGGCTGCTTGTCAGCCTCGCATGGGCGCCGGCCGCGAGCTTCGCCGAACGGAATGTCAAGGAACTCCTGTACGACGGGCTCGGCTTCATACTCGTGTTCGCCGCCGTCAACGATCGGCGCGACCTGCGCTGGCTGACAGCTGCGTTTGTCGCGGGCGCGGCGTTGACCGTGCTGTGGGGCAGCTCGAAAGGCGGGCTCGGCCTCAGCGCCGGGGCGGCCGGCAGCGAAGTAAACGACCTCGAAGGGCGCTTCCAGGGCGGCGCGGGCGACCCCAACTATCTCGCCGCCGTGCTCGTCCCCGCGCTGATGCTCGCCGGCGGCCTCGCCGCGCGCCGCGGGTTCGGACGGCGGGCGCTGCTCGCCATCGCCGCGCTCATAATCGCCGTCGGTATCGCGGCGACGCAGTCGCGCGGCGGGCTGATCGCCTCGGTCGTGTGCGCGGGCGTCGCGCTCGTCATCTGGAAGGGGCGCCGCGGGATGATCCTCGCCCTGATCGGCGTCGCCCTCGTCGGCGTCGTGGCTTACTTCATAAGCGATCCGGGCGCGCTGGCGCGCGTGCAGGAGTCAAATCACGGAAGCGGCCGGCTCGACATCTGGAAAGTCGCGTGGCGTGTCGCCCAGGATCATCCGATCTTCGGCGTCGGGCTGGCACAGTTCCCGCAAGTCTCACCGCACTACGTGCTTGTGCCGGGCGGGCTCGAATACGTGCACCTGATCGTCGAGAAGCACATCGTCGTGCACAACCTGTATCTGCAGCTGTGGGCCGAGGCCGGAATCATCGCGCTGGCGCTGTTCATCAGCCTCATCTTTGCCTCGCTCGCGCGCGGCTGGTACGCCGTGCGCAGGTTCGAAGCGCTCGGCGATCCCACCATGGTGGCCGCGGCGCGAACCTCGATGCTGGCTCTGATCGGCATGCTGACGGCCTCGTTCTTCCTCTCGAACCTGGAAGCCGGCCAGCTGTGGATATTGCTTGCGCTTGGCCCCGTGCTCGCCAAGCTGGCTGCGCGCGAGGCCGCCGAACGGCATGCGGTCCCGCTCGAGCCGGCACTCGAGTACGCGTCCTCGCCGCTGCCCGCGGCCGCTTACTAGTCGGCGCCGTCGCTCGGTAGTCGGCCGCAGCATCCGCTGGCCGCAGCATCCGCTCGGACAACCGTCCAGCCCGTCCGCGCGCCGCTAAGCGCTGAGCGCCCCTCACACGATCAAGACCCGCGTGAGGCGCTTTGAGACCTTCTCCTGGAGAGCGGCCCTCGCCACGGTTGCCTTGACGGCGGCCGTCGCGGGATCGGCGATGGCCACGGCCGCTCAGGCCGCGCAACCTTCGGGTCGCGCCGTCGCGCGAGAGACGCGCGTCGTATGCCACAAAGCCAAGCAAGCACGCGCCCGCTCCGTGCGCAACCGCCGCGCCGCGAAAACACACTGCAAGAACCGCCCCGCCGCGCATCCGCGTCGACGCTCGGGCGGCCGCGGAAGGCACCCGGGAGCCGCCGGCCGCTACCCGACGCCGACCACGCCGAGACCTCCCGCGAGCGAGCACGAAACGCCGAGCACATCCACGCCCAGCAGCCCCGTCCCGAGCTCGCCCCAAGGTGGGTCTCAGGGGGGGCTGTCTGCCGGGCGCACTGGCCTCGGCTGGGAAGGCTTCGGCGGTGGCGCGCTGCCCGGCGCCGACTGGCGGCCCTACGCAGCATCCTCCCCCTTCAACCAGAGCGTCGAAGGTGACCCCGTGGTCGCGAACTCTGCCGCGATGGTCAGTGCCGCGCTCTCCAACGGCCTGCCCGGGAACCTCGTCGCGGGCACTGCGGAAACGGCGAACGACTGGGGGCACCCGACGTTCTTCGCCCAGCCGAGCGACCCGCTCTACACGCTACACGCGATCGAAGGAGGGGGTAGAAACGAACTCGAAGGCATGCGTATACCGGTGCCCGAATACGCGCGCCCCGCGGGCGGCGGCGACGGCCACATGACAATCGTCACACCCGACGGCTGGGAGTACGACCTGTGGCAGGCGCGGCCGCTGCCGCCCGGCGGCGGCACGCTCAACTTCTCTTTGGGCGGTCGCACGCGCATCGACGGCAACGGTGCCGGTAGCGGCGGAACCGCCGCGGGCTTCGGCAACCTCGCGGGCATGATCCGTGCCCCCGAACTCGCGGCGGGCCACATCGACCACGCTCTGTTCATCGTGCTGAAGTGCGCCGCGAAGGGCACGAGCTTCGGCTACGGCGCGACGGCCACCAGCTATGGCTCGAGCTACGTATACCCCGCTAACCATGGCGGCACGAGTTGCGGCTCCTCGAACTCAAGCGTGCCCCCGCTCGGCGCTCGCTTCACGCTAGCGATGTCCAGCGCGCAGATCGAAGCCCTGCCCGTGCCGAGCTGGAAGAAGACAATCCTTACTGCGCTCGCGGAATACGGCGGCTACGTCGGCGACACCGGCGGATCGGGTTTTGGGTTCATGTTCGAATCCAGCACGTCCTACACCGCACTAGGAGATTCCGACCCGCTCGTGGGCTTCGCCAAGGAAAACGGCCTGCCGACGTGGGAAGGCAACTACGTGTTCAACATGGCCAGCGGCGTCGAATGGTCGAAGTACCTGCGCGTGCTCGCCCCGCCGAGCGCCTCCTGATCGCGCCGTGAACGCCGCCGCGTCCCGGCTCCTCGGTGCTCGGACCGCCGAAGTCGCATCCGTCAGGGCATCATTCGCGCACGATGAGGCATCTCGACTCGCGCACGAGCGCGTGCCGGCCGAGCGCGCGATGAGAACGCGCATGCTGACGGCCGCAGAGCGCCCTGCCGCACGCGCGGCTTGGATCGCGCTGCAGCAGCAGCTCGATGACCCCGGCCTGATGTGCTCGTGGGAGTGGACCGGAACTTGGCTCGAGCACTACGGCGACGTCGTCGCGCACCGCTTCGTCGTCGGCGAGGACGAGCGCGGTGTGCGCGGCATCGCACTGGTCGCCGAGCCGCGCCTGCGCCGCCTGCGCCCTCCCACGATTGTGCTCGGCACCGCGGGGGAGCCGCACGGCTCCTCAGTGTTCGTCGAGCGGAACCGGCTGCTCGTGCATCCAGACGACCGCGCCGCCTTCGCCGCTGCCTTGCTCGATGAGCTCGAAGCCGACGGCAGGTGGCAGCGCATGCGATTCGACGGGATGGTCCCGAGCGACGCCGATGCGCTGCTCGGGGAAAGGCCCGACGCGAAGATTCGCGTCGATGAGTGCCCCGTGGCGAACCTCGCTCAAGGCGCGGGCAGCGATAAGGATGCGCACGGCGATGAGGACGCGTTTGCATCGCTGCCGTCCGGCACGCGACGACGCGTGCGTCAGTCGCTGAAGCGGCTCGGACCGCTGGAGACGGAGTGGGCACAGACCGCGCCTGTCGCGGGCGCGATGCTCGAGCAGCTCATCGAGCTGCACCAGGCCCACTGGCATGAGCAAGGGCAGTCTGGTGCGTTCGCGAGCGACCGCTTCAGCGCCTTTCACCGTGACCTCGTCCGCCAACTCGTGCCGATGAGGCGAGCGGCGCTGTTCTGCGTGCGCCAAGAGGCGAGGACGATCGCGTGCCTGTACGGGCTGATCGACGGTAAGCGGCTGCTCTTCTACCAATCGGGCCTGCTTCGCAACGACGACAACCGTGTCCGCGTCGGGCTCGTCGCACACGCGCTTTTTATGCAGGCATGTCGCGAGCATGGCCTGAGCGAGTACGACTTCCTTGCGCCAGCTGCGCGGTATAAGCGTGAACTCGCGGGCGACTCTGAGCAGCTCGTGTGGGCTGAGCTCGAGCGGCCCGGGCTGCGCCTGCGCCTGCAGGAGGCCGCTCGTCGTGCGCGCCGGCTCGGCGGTGGCGCGCGACCGCTCGGCTAGGCTGCGCGCACCGATGCGGGTCGCCTACGTCGTCTCTCGCTTCCCGGACCCGTCCGAGACGTTCGTGCTGCGCGAGATGATCGCCGTGGAGCGACAAGGCGAGGGCGACGTCGAGCTGTTCGCGCTGTTCCCGCCCAAGCACGAGTTCGTCCATCCAGAGGCCGAGCGTTGGGTCGAGCGCACGCATCGCGTCACGGCGCGTGGAGCTGTTGCGGGCCTGCTCTGGTGGCTCGTCCGCCGCCCAGTGCGGACGACGAGCTCGTTGTGGGCGACGGTCGCCGGGTATTGGCGGAGCCCCGGGCGCCTGGCTCGGTCGCTCGTCACATCTGCGATCGCCGCAGCGCACGCGCGCACGATGAGGCGCGACGGGGTCGACCACATCCACGCCCACTTCGCGACCTACCCCGCGCTCGCGGCCTGGTTTGCGGGCCGGCTGCTCGACGTCCCCTACAGCTTCACGGCCCACGCCCACGACATCTTCATCGACCAGCTCAACCTCGCGCGGCTCGTGCATGACGCGCAGGCGGTGTCGGTGATCTCGCAGTTCAATCGTGAGCTGCTCACGCGCTTCGGGGCCGACCGCGCGACGCCCGCCCACGTTGTGCACTGCGGCGTCGACCCCGCGGCATACTCGTTCAGGCCCCGTGCCCCGTCTACAAACGGGCCGGTTCGTGCGATCTGCGTCGCCACGCTGAACGAGCTCAAGGGCCACGCCATCCTGCTCGACGCGCTCGCGCGCGAGGGCTTGGAGCGCGTGCAGCTCGACCTCGTCGGCAGCGGCCCGCTGGAGCAGCCGCTGCGCGCGCAGGCGGCCAGGCTCGGGATCACAGAGCGCGTGCGCTTCTGGGGAACGCGATCCGAACGCGAGGTCGCCGAGCTGCTCGACGAAGCTGAGGTGTTCGTGCTCGCGAGCGTCGTCGCGTCCAACGGCCAGATGGACGGTATTCCCGTCGCGCTGATGGAGGCGCTTGCCGCCGGGCTGCCCGTTATCGCCTCGCGGCTGTCGGGGATCCCCGAGCTGGTGCGTGACGGCGAGACGGGTTTGCTCGTGGAGCCGGGGGACCCGGAGGCGCTGGCGGACGCGTTCCGCAGGCTGCTCGCCGATCCCGATGCCGCGATCGCACGCGCCCGCAACGGTCGGAGCTTGATCGAAGCCGAGTTCGACATCGCCGGCTCGGGCGCGGCGATGCTCGAGCTGTTCGCGGGCGACGGCGGGCGGCGCGAGTGACGGGGCGCCTCGCTGACTAGCTGACGTGCCAACTAGAGAGGCTGACGGGATTCTATTTTTGATTGATTGATAGCGAACGTATATACGCGTGCTGCTCGCGCGGGAGCACCACTCGCTCGCAGGCAGAGTTGCGCCCCCAAGGTGTAGATACGATTGCTACCGCAACCACATAGATGAACCCCGGATCCCCCGGGCTCGCCGGACGCTCAGCCCACGAGTACGGCCCTAACCGCCGGCGGCGCGGAGCTCGTGCTCAACGCGCTCGGCGACCTCGGGCCAGCCCGCGCGCTCGCTCAGGCGCGCGTGTCCAGCCTCGCCCAGGCGAGCGGCGAGTGCCGAGTCGCCGAGCACGTGCGCGAGCGCGTCGACGAGCGCGTCGACGTCCCCCGGGGGCACGAGCAGGCCCGTGTGCCCGTCCTCGACTACCTCCGGCAGATCGCCGACGGCCGTCGCGACGACCGCTCGCGCCATCGTCATCGCCAAGTGCACGACGCCGCTCTGGTTGACCGTCAGGTACGGGAGCACGACCACACGCGCCTGCGCGAACAGCGCGGGCACGTCCTCGATCGGGACGTACCCGGCGAGAACCTCGACGCGCTCACGGCGCTCGCTCGCCCATGCGAGCACGCGCTCGGACTCGCCCTCGTCCTCGACGGGCGGACCCGCGATCGTCAGGCGCACGCTGGGATCGCGTGCGGCTAGCGCGTCGAAGGCCTCCATCAGTAGCGGCAGGCCCTTCATCTTGCGCCAGGCGCCGAAGAACAGGATCCGTCGCTCCTCCGACGGCGCTGGGGGCTCGCTGCCGAACAGGCGCTCGTCGCCGTGCGGGATCGTCGCGAGGCGCTTCGGCCGTGGCCACGTCTGCTCGTACTCACGCAGGCTGTGCTCGCCGTGCACGAACACCACGTCAAAGCTCGGGTACAGGCGGCGCAGGAGCGCGAGTGTCGGGCGCGACTCCACGTAAAGGTTCGCGCCGCCCCAGCGGTTGAACGGCCGCACGTTGTGGCACACGTGCGCGATTGGCACCCCGCGCGTAGCGCGCGTGGCGAGCAGACCGCCAGCCGCGGTCAGCGCCATGTCGAAGCTGCCGCCGAGCAGGATCGCTTCGTGTCCGGGGGCGCGCACGGCCTGCGCGATCCGCAGCCACGTCTCGGTCATCCGCGCGGCGGTCCGCGCTCGGCGTAGCCGGCGCTGTGTCAGCGACGGTTCGGGCGGCGGGGGTGGCGCGTCGGGTGGGAGCAGCTCCAGGCGCCGCGCCGGCCCGCTCATCCGCGTGAGCTCGTTCTCTCGTGCGACGATCAGGTCGACGTCGTTGCCGCGCTCCGCGAGTGCGTCGGCGAGCTGCGTTGAGTAGTGCAGGAGGCCGCCGAGCGGCAGCGGTTCGATGACTGCGAGGCGCATGTTCGAGTCGGGCGTGGCGGGGACCGCAGGCGGAGAGTGAGAGCTTAGCCTGCGGCCCGTCTACCATTCGTCGCCCGTGCCAGCCGCCCCGCCGCCGCTGCGAGTGCATACGCTGATCGACTCGCTGACCTGGGGGGGCGCGGAGATGCTGCTCGCCGATCTCGCCGCTGGGGCATGCTCGTCCGGCATCGAGCTGTCGGTGGGCTACATGATCGAGGTCGACGGTAGTCCGGCGGCGGGGCCGCTGCGCGAGCTCGGCGTTGAGCCCGAGCTCGTGCCCGTCGGCCGGCTGCTCGAAGTCGGCGCGGTCCCGCGCCTGCGCCGCCATCTCGCGCTGGTCGCGCCCGACGTCGTGCATACGCACCTCGGGATGGCGGACATCCTTGGCTCGCTCGCGGCTCGTTCGCTCTCGCTGCCCGCAGTCTCGACGATCCATCTCGTCGCGAGTCAGCCGACAGGACGGGCATCGAGCGAGGGCGCGCGCGGGCGTGCGCGCCAGCGCCTAGCCGCGCTCGCGCGCCGCCACGCCTGCGCTCGCGTGATCGCGGTGTCCGACGCGGCGCGCGACGCGTACCTCGCGACCGGCTGGGACCGCCCAGACCACGTCGTCACGGTGCATAACGGGATCGCGCGCGCGGCCGAGCCCGCGGAGGGCGCGCGGCTGCGCGCCGAGCTTGGCATCGCGCCGGGGGAGCTTGTGCTCAGCACGGTCACGGTACTGCGCCCCGGCAAGGGACACGAGCTCGCGATCGAAGCGGTGCGCGAGCTACTGCCGCGCTTCCCCGAACTGCGGCTGCTGATCCTCGGCGACGGACCCTCGCGCGAGGAGGTCGAGCGGCTCGCGCGCCCGCTCGGCGACGCGGCGATACTCGCGGGCCATCGTTCCGACGTGATGGCAGCGCTGGCGGCGACCGACGTACTGCTGCATCCAACGCGCATGGACGCATTCCCGACGGCGCTGCTCGAGGCCGCTGCCGCGGGCGTGCCCGTGATCGCCAGCGCGGTCGGCGGCATCCCGGAGATCGTCGCCGATGGGCGGACGGGTGTGCTGCTCGCTGCGCCGCCTACGGCTGCGGAGTTGACGCAGCACCTCGCTTTGCTGCTCGGCGACGCGGCGCTGCGCGCCGAGCTCGGCGCTCGGGCCAGGGAGCGCTTCATGCACGAGTTCACCGCCGAGCGCTGGGTCGCACGCCTGCGACTCGTCTATGACGACGTGCTCGCTGGGCGCGGGCCGCGCGCGCTCTCGTAGAGCACTTCCAGCTCGGCGCGCGCGCTCGCGAGGTCAAACCGCTCGCGCACCATCTCAAGCGCGCCCGCGCTCAACGCGGGGTAGCGCTCACGCGACTCCCACAGCTCCGCGAGCCGCGCGGCCATCGCGTCGCCGAGCCCGCGCATCGTCTCTTCGTACGCGCCGACGAACCCGGGCTCGTCGGTGCGATAGGTCCACGCCCAGCGGCCGAGCTCGCCGTCGAGCTCGAGCGGGAGCAAGAAGCCGTTGCGGCCGTCCTCGACCACCTCGGGGAGCGCGTTCGTCGCGCTCGCCAACACCGGCGTGCCGCACGCGAGCGCCTCGAGCGCGACGTAGCCGAACGTGTCGTGCAGCGTGGGGAACGCGAGGAAGTCGGCCTCCTCCATCAGGCGCATCACCTCGGCGTGCGGCGTCTCGAAATGGTGCGTGATGCCGTCCTGCGCGAGCTGCGCCTTAGTGCGCTCGGCGAGCTCGGGATCGGGTGGATGGGCGTAGGCGTTCGCCTCGCGCCAGCGCAGCGAGGACACGACGGTCGTCTGCACGGGCACGCCACCGCGCTGCAGCAGCTCGTGCGCGCGCAGCAGCGCCGGCGCCCCCTTCTGCATGAAATCCCGTCCGACGAACAGGAGCCGCAGCGTCGCGCCGAGCGAGGGCTTTGGCTCCTCGCGACGTAGCGCGATCGCGGGATAGCGCAGTTTCAGCTTCGCCTCGAGTTGCGGCAGGCCGGCGAACTCGCGGTTTTGCCGTCGGAACTGGCGCATCGCGTATCTCGACAAGGCGAGCAGCGCGAAGTAGCGGTCGTCGAGCAGCCGGCGCTGCAGAGCGCGCTCGAGCCAGCCGACGTAACGGTCCTCGGGTACGCGCGGCAGGTAGTCCTCGAAGGAGATTACGCTGGGCCGGCGCGTCAGCGGCACGGCGTTCAGCGCATGCACCAGGTCGTAATCAGGTTCGGGCAACAGCGCGAACGCATCCGCCCAGCGGAAGACCCGACGCAGCGGAGAGAACGGACGTTCGATGAACGTCGCGTTGCGCTGCCCCAGATCGACGGTGTACCTGACGGTGTAGTCGCGTCGCGTCCGTACACGGATAGGCCTGGTCGAGGACGCGGGCTGCCGTGGCGACACGCGGCCAGCATCGCAGACCGGCGCGTCGCTTCGGTCTGGCTGCGGCGCGTCCGGGTGCGAGGCCCGGAGTCAGCGGCGAAGCGAGCGGGGCGGGCGGAAGCGAGGGGGAGCGAGTGGAGTTAGTCGCGCGCGAACAGCTGCGGCAGCCACAGCGTCGCACGCAGCAGCTCAGCGCCGTGGCGAGGGCTCACGTGTACACGCGGCACATCGAGCGGATCCCACCGGCGCACGTGCCCGTAGCCGCCGTGAAAGCTGAACGCGAGTTGGACGCCGTGCTCGCGCAGTGCCTGCTTCGTCGTCGCGGTGAAGGTGTCGGTCGATCCCACCGGGTAGGCGAACCACTCCATCGAGGTGCCGAGCTGCTCGCGCAGCCGCGCGCGGCAGCCAGCGATCTCCTGGTTCTGTCCGGCGGCCGGCAGCCGGGCGAGGATCGGGTGGGTGACCGTGTGACCGCCGATCGACATACCCGCGGCGTGCATCTCGCGCAGCATCTCCCACGTCATCCAAAGTTGCGAAGCCTCGCCGCGCGGGCAGCGCCCGGCTCCGGTCGCCTCGGCGACATGTTCCAGGTACGCGGCGGTGTGCGTCGTGTCGAGCGTCTTGTAATGCGCGACGACGGCCGCGATCGTGGCGTCCTCCTCGGCGCCGAGCGGCAGCGGCGCGCTCGCCCACGGCCCCGGGCCGAGCGTGTGCACGGTGGCGTTGCGCACCATCCACGCGATCTCGTCCCACCACGCTGGCCCGTCGGCGTCGAGGAAGCCGGTGGTGATGAAAAAGGTCGCGGGGAGGTTGTGGCGGCGCAGCAGCGGGAATGCGAGCTCGTAGTTGTCGCGATAGCCGTCGTCGAACGTCAGCAGCACGCGCCGGCCCGCGCGCCGCTCTCGGGGCATAGCGAGCACCTCGGCAGGCGTGACTACTTCGGCCTCGCGCGCGAGCGTCGCGAGCTGCGCGTCGAACAGCTCCTCGTCAGCGTTCCACAGTGTCCGGTCCCAGGGCTGCCCCGCGGGGTCCCCGATGCGGTGGTAGTTGAGCACGACGACGCCACGCCAGCGCGGCAGTCGCCGGGCCACGCCGGCCGACGCGCGACTGCTCAGGGCTGCGGCGACCAGCTCTTTGCGCGAGCGGCTCATCGGCGGCGCGACGGCGGGCAGACATCCGCCGAGCGTCGCAGTGGCGTGGACGGCATGGGCTAGCATCATGCCGTATGCAGGACCGGCCCGGCTCCGCTGAAGCTGAGCCCACCGCCGGGGTCGGCACTCGAACGCTACGCGGCATGGCGTGGGCCTACGGCGCCTACGGTGGCGGCCGCGTGCTGGTGCTCGTCTCCACCGCGATCCTCGCGCGACTGCTGACGCCAAAGGACTTCGGCGTGGTCGCGCTCGCGCTGATCTTCACGAGCTTTCTCGAAGCGATCAAGGACATGGGGCTGGGCCAGGCGCTGATCGTCGCCCGGCCGGAGGAGGAGGCCGAGCGGGCGCAGACGGTGTTCTCCTGGACGGTTCTGATCGGCTTGGTGCTGCTCGTGCTGATCTCCGGACTCGCGCCGCTAATGGCCAGCTTCTTCCACGAGCCGCAGCTCACTGGGCTCGTGCCGGTGCTGGGGCTTAGCTTTCCGCTGCGCGCGCTCGGCGCGACCCACTACGCGCTCGCGCGCAAGCACCTGAACTACCGCGTGCGGACGATGAGCGAAATCTGCGAGGTCACCGTCCGCGGCATCTCTGGCATCGCGCTTGCGCTCGCGGGCTTTGGGGCGTGGAGTCTGGTGCTCGCCTTCGTCGCGGGCACGGCGGTCAGCTCGACCGTGCTGTGGCTGCGTGTCTCATTCCGCCCGCGCCTGCGCCTGGCGCACGCCCATCTGCGCGACCTACTCGGGTTCGGCAGCGTGCTGACAATCGTCGACGTCAGCGCCGTCGTCTTCTACAACACCGACTACCTGTTTGTGGGACGCGTGCTCGGTGCCGCCTCGCTGGGGCTGTATTCGATCGGCTTTCGCATCCCCGAACTCGCGATCCTCAACGTCGCGCACGTGGCCGCGGACGTACTGTTCCCCGCCTACTCGGCGATCGACCGCACCCGCCTGCGCGAGGCGTACCTCGCCTCGCTGCGGTACCTGACGATGCTGACGGTTCCGATCGCGGTAGGTCTCGTCGTGCTCGCACGCCCGATCGTGCTCGTCGCGTTTGGCCATCAGTGGACCGGCTCGATCCCGGTTAGCCGCGTGATCGCCGCGTACACGCTGTTCGCGACGCTCGCGATTCCGCCAGGCACCGTCCTGAAGGTGACGCGTCGCGCCTGGCGGATGGTCGCGTTCGCTGTGCCCGCCGTGTTCGTGTTGATCGGCCTGCTCGCGATCTTCACGAGCAAGGGCATCCTCGCGGTGGCGATCGCGACGACCGCCTTGCAGGCGACGGCCGCGCCGCTGCAGGCCGCGGTCGTCTCGCGCCAGCTGAAGATGCCGTTCCTGGCCTCGCTCCGGCCGCTGCTGGCGCCCGTTGTGGCGGCGAGTGTGATGGCGGTGGTGCTGTTCGCGATCGATCGCGCGATCGTCGTTCCCTGGTCGGTGCTGCTCGTCGGGGTCCCCGTCGGGGCCGCCGTGTACCTCGCTGTGCTGCTCGTGTTCGCGCGCGAGCACCTGCAGGCACTACGTCTGATGGCATTTCCGCGCGCACAGGCAAGTGCGGACGCGTGAGGCGGTGGCCGGGGCTCGCATCCCAGCCCTCACGCCGCGCGCGTGTTCGGCCGACTAGCTGGTAGGTGATCGCTGTGTTGCATCGCGTTCCGCTGATCGACATCCTGCGTAGAACGCCGGTCGTGCTGCCGGCGCTGTTGGCGATCGCGCTGTTCGTGATCTGGTCGAGCAGCGAAGGCGGCTATCCGGTCACGCACTGGGCGCCCGGCGGTCTCGTGTTGCTCGCGCTGCTCGCGATCGCGCTGTGGAGCGCGCCCGTGCATGTTCGCGAGCTACCCCGGGCGCTGCGGGTCGCGCTCGCCTGCCTGGCGGCCTACGCCGCGCTCAGCTACTTGTCGATCCTCTGGGCACAGGTGCCGGCGGACGCCTGGGAAGGAGCCAACCGGACGCTGCTCTATCTGCTCGTGCTCGCGCTGTTCTCGCTATGGCCGCTGGGGGGGCGCGCCGCCTCGTTGCTGCTGTGCGTCTGGATCGTCGCGATGATCGGCCTCGCGGCCTACGTGCTCCTGCACGTGAGCGGCTCCGCAGCACCCGCCGGCTTCTTCGGCGAAGACCGGCTGAAGTACCCCGCTGGTTACGAAAACGCCGCGGCGGCCTGCTGGTGCATGGCGATGTGGCCCGCGGTGCTGCTGGCGCGCTCGCCGCAGCTCGTCGCGCCGCTGCGAGGGCTGCTGGCCGGAGGAGCCGTGCTGATGGGCGACGTCGCGCTGCTCAGCCAGAGCCGAGGCGCGCTGTACGCCACCGCGCTCATGCTGATCCTCGTGTTCGCATTGCTGCCTGGCCGCGTGCGCACGTTCCTCGTGCTAATCCCCGTCGCGGGGGGGATCGGCCTGACGGCGCCGGCGATCCTCCATGTCGGCGACAGGCTGCTCGACGGCGGCGACGTCAAGTCGGCGCTGCACACCGCAGCTCTCGCTAGCTTGCTCGCGACGGTCGCGGTGGGCGCGATCGTCACCGCGTGCGCGGCGCTGGAGCGACGAGCGCCCCTCTCCGCCTCCGCAAGCGTTCGTTTTCATCGCGTCGTCGCGGCGGTCGCGCTTGTCATCTTGGTCGGCGTAATCCTCGGTGGGCTGGTCGCGGCGGGTGACCCCGTGGCGCGCGTCGAAAATGCGTGGCACACGTTCAAGGGCGGCTACTCGGCGAACAACTCACACGTCAACCGCCTGGTTGGCGGCTTCGGCAGCGGCCGCTACGACTTCTACAGGGTCGGGCTTGACGAATTCGCGGCGCACCCGCTGCTTGGGATCGGCGCGGACAACTTCCAGCAGCAGTATCTCGCCCACGCGCGCACCGGCGAGAGTCCTCACTACCCACATAGCGTGGAGCTGCGTGCGCTCGTGCAGGGCGGGGTGATCGGCGCGCTGATCGCGCTGGTCGGGCTCGTCGCCGCGCTGCTGTGCGGCGGGCGCGCGGCGCTCGCGGTACGCGTTCGACGCGACGATCCGCTCGCCGCTGCAGTGGCTGCGGCAGCGCTGGGTGGCTTCGCGTACTGGCTTGTGCATGGGTCGTTCGACTGGTTCTGGGAGTTCGCGGGCCTCGGCGCACCGGCATTCGCCCTGCTCGGACTCGCGTGCAGCCTGACGCCGCGTGCTGTGCGGCTCGCTCCCGTGCCCGGCATCGCGGGCTCCGCGCCGCCTCGCGCCGCGGACGCGTCCGCGTCTCGCGCCCCGGACGCGGCTCAGGCCGAGGAGTCCGGGAGCACTACGCTGGCCAGCGGCTCGCCGCGACGGCACGAAGCGCAACGGCGCGGTCCGCTGACGCCCGCTCGCGCGGGCCTAGTCAGCGGTATCGCACTGGCTCTTGTGGCCGCGGTCTCGTTTGTGCTGCCGTGGTTCAGTCAGCTGCAGGTCGAGCGCGCGGCGCAGATCTGGCCGACCGCGCCGCGACAGGCCTACTCGGCACTCGATCGGGCAGCGAATCTGAATCCGCTGAGCGACGAGCCTTACGTGCTCGCCGGCAGCATCGCGCTCCGCTTCGGGGACCTGTCGCGTGCCGACCGTGAGTTCGCGCTGGCGCTCGAGCGCAACTCGAACGATACGTACGCGACGCTCGAGCGCGGGGCGATCGCTTCGGCACGCGGCGAGCGCCGTGAGGCGCTGCTTCTGATCGAGCGCGCACATCGGCTGAGTCGCCGCAATGAACTCATCTCCGAAGTCCTCGCGATCGTGCGCGAAGGCCGTCGCATCGACGTCGAAGTGCTGAACCGCTCGATCCTCGGCAAATCTCATCAATTCGCATGATTGGCCCCGTTATATTTGGCAATCTCGCACTTGATCGCTCGACAGCGTCCGCGGACTCAGGTACTTTTACGAACCGACGGCAGGTTCATCAGCTCTCGTGGTCGCGGGCTGTTGGCGCCGCTCGGCAGAGACTCGACCAGCAGCTCGCGAAAGCGTCGCGAGAAGCGTTCGCACGGGCCGCCCCGCCCGCGCGGAGGCAGGGCAAGGAAGCATGAAATCGCATCGCAAGGTCATCTTCATCGCAGCGCTCTGTGCGACCTTTTCGGCCGCACTGCCTGCGTCTGCGCCGGCCAGCTCGTTGCTGAGTGGCTACGGCGGCCCGGGCCAGGGCAGCCAGGCGATTCTCGGGTCAGCGGTCGTCCACGGCCGCGGAGGCGGTTCCGGGGGCGGCTCGTCTCACGGGGGCGGCGGTTCGTCGGCCGGTACCGGCGAATCGAGCAGCTCGCTCGCCAGTGAACCGCCGGCGTCACAGACACGAGGCCAGGTGGCGGCGGGCGGGGGCTCGGGCGGCAACCCGGGGTCTGGGGCCGGCACGAGCTCGCACGACGTGGGCGGCACGAGCTCGCAGAACGCGGGAGGTCCCGGTGGGTCTGGGCGCAATGATCGCGCGGGCAGTGGGACTGGCGGGTCGCACGCGGCGCCGCGGACCGTGCAGACGACCGCGAGCCTCTATCCAGCCTCCGAACGGATCCCGGAGGGCGTCTCAGGCGGGACGCTTGGCCTGTCGGGATCTGATCTAGCGTTGATCGCTATCGGCTTCGCGCTGCTGGTGCTCGCTGGACTGCTCACGGGCCGGCTTGCGCGTTCGAGCACGCCGCCCAGCGACGTGCAGCGGAGTGTGGGCTAAAGGGATGGCGCTTTCGACCCGAGTAGTAATCCACAGGGCCTAACAGCTCGTAGTCCCAACTGAGATGTCGCACACCCCAATCACTCAGCAGACCTCGACGACGCTCCCGCTCCAGGGTGAGCTCTCGCGCGCCGCACCGCACCCGCGCGCGCTGTCGCGCAGCAGCTTCCGTGGGCCGTTGCAGTGGGCGCTTGAGGACCGCGGCTGGCGTGTGTTGCGTCCCGGGGTCGACTTCGTCTTCCTTTGCGCCGCGGTGCTGATCGCGCTGGGCGCAAAGCCCACGTTCGATCCCAGCTCGCTGCAGGCGCCGCTGCTGGCCTTTCCGTTCGTCGTCGTGCTGCTGTTTTCCCTGCGCGGTCTGTATCGCACGCGCCTGCGCGCGCTGATCCTCGACGGCGTGGTTCCCGTGCTGAGCGCGGTCTCGGTCGGCGCGATGGCGGTAATCGTGTTCGGGCTGTTTGCGAACGGGAAAGCTCCGCCGCAGGATGATCTCGTACGCGTGTGGTTGCTCGCGCTCGCGGGCGTCGGTCTCGGCCGCGTCGGGCTCTCGCTACTGCAGCGCTGGGCGCGCTCGCGGCGGCTCGTCGGCAAGCCGGTGCTGATCATGGGCGCAGGCGTCGTCGGCGCGCAGGTCGCGCGGCGTTTGGAGGCCCACCCTGAGTATGGGCTTGCGCCGGTCGGCTTCCTCGACGAGGACCCGCGCTCGATCGCGGAGGTCGGAGGTCGCGATCTGCCGGTGCTCGGGACCGTCGAAGACCTCGACGGGACTGTCGCGCGCACGGGGGTGCGCAACTTGATCGTCGCTTTCTCTTCGGTCACCGACGAGAGAGTCAGCCGCCTGATTCAGCGCTGCCAGGAGCTCGGGATCGAGGTGTCGGTAGTGCCGCGGATGTTCGACACGATCAACAATCGAGTCGGCTATGACACCGTCGGCGGACTACCGCTGATGTCGTTCACGATGGTCGACCCCCGCGGCTTCCAGTTCGCGATCAAGCACGCGCTAGACCGTCTGCTTGCAATCGTGTTCCTCCTGCTGTTCTCGCCGATCCTGATCGTCTCCGCGCTCGCCGTGCGGCTCAGCTCGAGCGGCCCCGTGCTGTTCAGCCAGCGCCGCGTGGGGCGCGACGGCAAGCCGTTCGACCTCTACAAGTTCCGCTCAATGCGTATCGAGAAGGGTGGTCCCGCGGGCGAGGAGGAAACGGGCCCGCTCGAGCACCTGCTCGGAGGCGATACGGCGCCGGGCGGCGTCGAGGGCGACGATCGCCGTACGGCCGTCGGGCGCTTCCTGCGGCGCACTTCTCTCGACGAGCTGCCGCAGTTGCTAAACGTGCTGAAGGGCGAGATGAGCATCATCGGGCCGCGCCCGGAGCGCCCCGAGTTCGTAGAGCTGTTCAACCAGGACATCGTCCGCTATGACGACCGTCACCGCGTGAAGTCGGGCATCACCGGCTGGGCGCAGGTGCACGGCCTGCGCGGGCAGACCTCGCTCGCCGAACGCGTCGAGTGGGACAACTACTACATCGCAAACTGGTCGCTTGGTCTGGACCTGAAGATCGTCGCGTTGACGGTTGTCGCGCTGATGCGCAGCGCGGAGTAGCTAGATACTCCGCTGCGCGGCGCTTCGTGAGCCCATCCATTCCTGGAAGACGCGCACGTGCACTCCGTGTGTGCCGAGCGCCGCCGGGAGCGAGAGGCTGTAGCGGTTAGAGCGGTCGAGGGTGAACTTCGCTCGATAACGCAGGGCGTCGCGAGAGGCTTCTAGGCGCATGTAGTCACCAACGGGACCCGAGCCGCTCGCGACGACTGCCCCGCCCACGCTGCGCAAGGCGAGCGTGACCTTCGCCGGGGCTCTCAGTGGGGAGAGCAGTACGCTGGCCAGCGCGCCGTACGCCGGCTTGCGCGCGCCGCTTTGCGTGAGCAAGCCCGCGTCGCTGTCGGATGAGTCGCGCAGCTTGTAGAGCGTGTCGGTCGCCACGTAGCTGGTGCGACTCAGGGCCCGATAGAGGTTGGTGATGTTCTGCGCCTGTACCGCAGGCGTGACGCATGGGATTTCTTCCTGGACCTGTTTGCCTGGGTAGCAACTCGGCCAGCCAAACTCGTCGAGCCACAGTGGACTGCGGTCGCCATTGGCTACCTGCACCGCTCGAAATTCGCGCAGGCCAGCGAGTGTCAGCGTGTAGAAGTGAACGGCCAGGCCGTCGTAATAGCCCTTGATGCCCGCGGCATAGAGCCTGCGCAGGAATGCGCCGTCTGAGCCGACGAGAGATCCTGCGAGCACCTTGATGCGCGGGTCAACCTGCTTGATCGCCGTGTAGCCAGCGCGCAGTACTTCCGCGTAGCGCTGAGGCTTGTTTGGGCCGGCGAAGTACTTTTCGTTGGCCTGGTCGGGCTCGTTCCAGACTTCGATCGCCGTCAGCTTGGTGCCGTAGCGCGTGGCGAGTTGCCCGACCATAGCGCCGAAGTCCGAGGGCCTGGCGGGCGGCCAGCTATTCGCGGCGCTAGACCCGTCGCTGCGACATTCAGCGAGCAGATTCGCAGGCGCCGAGCTCGCCCAGCACGGCGTGACGTCGACGAGTGCGATGACCGCCAAGTGGTGCGCCGCAGCTGCATCGATCAACTGGTCGGCGTAGGCAAGCGCTCCATTGTCGAGCGAACCGGGTCCGTTCGGTTGCAACGCCGCCCACGGCAGCTCGATCCGGATCACCTTTGCGTGCAGGCTCAGCGCTTCGGCAACTTCGCGGTTGGCTTGTCCCGGGGTGGCACTGCCATTGGGTCCGGAGAGGTTGATGCCTCCGAGCGGGCCTGCGACCGCCTGCTTCACGGGCGCTTTGCGGCTGCGCGGGGCATGGCGCGCTTGGCCTGTCCCCGGGAGCGCGAACAGCACGACGGCCGCGAGGATCAGTGCATACAGAGAGGTTCGCGATCGCGCAAGCATTCGCCGAAGCTTAGGAGGTGCCCCGGAGGCCCGAGCCGGTTGCGCCCGGCTACGCTTCCTGGAGCATGTCGCCAACGTGGATCTGGATGCAGGTCGCGATCGTCGTATTCGTCGTGATTGGGATGATCGTGGCGATCACGAAGCTCGCTTGATACTCGCGCACGCCGGTATGATCCGCGCTCGTCGGGGCCACCCCGGTCCCGTTGTTCGCTCGACCGCCGGAGGAGGAGCATGTTCAACTCGATCGTGGTGGGAACGGATGGCTCGGACACGGCGACCCAGGCTGTGCGCCAAGCAGTTGACCTGGCCGCGGCGGTGGGCGCAAAGGTCGAGCTCGTCAGCGCATACGCCCCGGTCTCTCAGGGGCGCCTAGCCGAGGAACGCCGCCAGGCGCCCGAGGACTTGCAATGGGCGATCAACCCTCGCGAGGACGTCGATGCCACGCTCGAGAGCGCGGCATCGCTCGCGCGCGATGCTGGAGTGCCGGTCGAGGTATACGCGCGTCAGGGCGACCCGGCGGACGCGATCCTCGACGTCGCCGAGGAGCAGGAGGCCGACCTAATCGTGGTCGGCAACAAGGGGATGACCGGGGCCAAGCGCTTCCTGCTGGGCTCGGTGCCGAACAAGGTCTCCCACCACGCTCCCTGCTCGGTACTGATCATCCGCACGACCTAGGCGCCCGGGCTGGGAGCGCCGCACGCCGTAAGGGCGGGAGCGCCGTCCGCCGTCAACGACCGAGCGAGAAGGCCCGCTCGGCCTCGTCGCACACGTAGGAGGCGATCGCCAGAGAGGCGGTCGCCCCAGGCGAGGGCGCGTTGCGCACGTGCAGCGTTTGCTGGTCGCTCGCGAAGACGAAATCGTCGATCAGCCGCCCGTCGCGGGCAAGCGCTTGGGCGCGCACGCCCGCGGGGCCAAGCTCGACGTCGTCAGGCCCCAGCTCCGGGACCATCCGCGCCGCCGCGTCGAGTAGTGCTCTGCGCGAGGTCGCTCGTCGCAGCTCGCCCCAAGCCGCGCGCCACTGATTACGCACCAGGCGCCAGGTGCCGGGCCAGGCGAGCGTGTCCCGCAGGTCGCCGGGCCGGATCGTGCGCAGCGCGTAGGCGTCGCGCGCGCCCACGATCAGAGCCGTGGGTCCGATCGTGACTTCGCCATCAAGATGGCGCGTCAAGTGCACGCCCAGGAACGGCAGCGCGGGGTCGGGTGTTGGGTAGATCAGCGAGCGCACGAGCGAACGTCGCGCTGACTTCAGCTGCAGGTAGGCGCCGCGAAAAGGCACGATCCGCGGATCGGTGCTCGCGCCTGCGCGCGCCGCGAGGCGGTCGGCCCAGGCCCCCGCGCAGAAGATCGCGTGCCCGGCCTCGGTGCTTCCCCGGGAGTGGTCGAGCGAGAGCGAGCGCCCGCGTCGCCGCACCGTGCGGACCTCGCATCCGCAGGCGATCTCGCCACCCGCTGCGCGCAGGTCCTCGGCGTAGGCGCGGGTGACCGCCGCGAAGTCGACGACCCCGGTATTTGGCGAATGCAAAGCGGCCAGTCCACGCGCGTGAGGCTCAATCGCCTCGATCTTCGACGCGGTGTCCAGCCAGCGCAGCCCCGGAACCCCGTTCGCCGCGCTTCGGCGCTGAAGCTCGCGCAGACGTGGCAGCTCGTGCTCGTGGGTGGCGAGGACGAGCTTGCCAGAGCGTTCGTGGGGAATTCCCCGCGTTTCGCAGTAGGCATATAGCTCGCGCGCGCCGCTCGTGCAGAGCTGCGCCTTCAGCGAGCCGGGCGCGTAGTAGATACCGGCGTGGATCACGCCTGAGCTATGTCCACTCTGGTGCGCGGCGAGCGTGGTCTCTCGCTCCAGCACGCAGACCCGGGCGCGGGGCCGGCGCAGGGCTAGCTCGCGGGCGACCGCCAGGCCGAGGATGCCCCCGCCGACGATCGCGAAGTCGCAGCGCTCGCCGGCCGGCTCAGCCCGTGGCGTCGGGTCCTCCGGGGGCGGTTGCCGCGGCGGCGTCGATCAGTCCAGCCCCGTAAAGGGCTTCATCCCCGCCGCCGCCGAGCTTGCGCGCGGTCGCGCGGAGCCTCGCGATGATTCGCGCGGGCGAGGGCCGGCGGCCGAGCACGCCGCTCGCGATCACGAGCGCCGCAGTCGCGGCAACGTGCGGCGCGGCCATCGAAGTCCCTTCGTAGCCGCCGGGCATACCGAAGTGCCGCGGCGAGGAGCCCGTGAAGGTGACCTGGAAGACGTCGCGCCCCGCGGGGCTTTCGGGGTGGCAGTTCGGGTCGCCGGGGAGGTTCGCGTCAGCGCCTCCGCCCGGTGCGACGAGCGTCAAACCCGAGCCGTCGTTGGAGTAGTCGGCCAGGCAGCCGTGTTCGGTCGTTGCCCCCACCGCGACAACATCCGGGGCGCGCGCTGGATAGGCAATCGCGGTGTGCGCCTCGTTGCCGGCGGCTGCGACCACGAGCACGCCGCGGCGGCGCGCGTAACGAAGCGCTTCGATCAACTCGGGGATGTCCGAGGCGGTGACGTTGCTGGAGAACTCGAGGCTCAGATTGATCACCTGCGCGCCGTGCTTGACCGCGTAGCGGACGCCTTCGGCGATCGTCGAGGCTTCGCCTTCACCCTCGCTGTCGAGCACGCGCACGGGCATGATCCGAGCGCCGAACGCCAGCCCCGTGAGCCCGTAGTGGTTGTCGGTTGCCTCGGCGATCGTTCCCGCCACGAACGTGCCGTGGCCGTTGCGATCGTTGGGGAAGCGGTTGTGCGCGATGAAGTCATAGCCCCCCGTGAAGCCGAAGCGGGAGAAGTCGGGCGAGCGGGGGAAGCGCCCGTGAGTCGCATAGGCCACCCCGGTGTCTAGTACTGCGATGACCACGCCCCGGCCACCGGGCGCCCCGTCGGCCGCGACGTTCGACCAGGCCTGCGGGGCGTTGACGCCGAACGGACCCGAGAAGTTCCATTGCAGCTGCTGCCAGTCGCCGGGCGCCGCCCCGTTACCGGGGTCGTTCGGGATCAGCCCCGGGATCGCGTCGCTGATGTGCGCGCGGTAGTCGGGCACGGCCCACGCGACGTCCGGGCGTTTGCGCAGCGCGCGTAGCGCGGCTTGGACGCTGACGCCGGGCGCCAGGCGCACGAGGCGGGTGCGCGAGGCCGTCGTCGCGGATGGGGCACCGTGCCCGACATGCGCGGCGACCGCCCGAGCGTGGGTCGGGCTCGTGCGCACGTACTTCACGAGTACGCGGTCCGGTATGTACTCGCTCCCGGCGCCGGGAGCGGTGGCGGCGCCGGGAGCGGTGGCGGCGCCGGGAGCGGTGGCGGCGCCGGGAGCGGTGGCGGCGCCGGCGGCGGTGCTTGCGCGGCCCACGAGCAGCGTCAGCAGCGCGATCGCGCAGGCGATCGCGAGCCTTCGCCCACCCCCGGCGGTGGGATCGGATAGTCGGAGCATCCTTCTACTCATCGGCTTCTCTTCGATAATGATGATGCGGGCAGGCGCGGCAGGCGCCGCCCACGACCCGCAGAGGCCCAGCTTGATGAGCGAATCCCCGCTGCCCGACGAGGAGTACTTCATGCGGCTCGCTCTGCGCGAGGCCGAGCTTGCGAGCGCGCACGAGGATGTGCCGATCGGCGCCGTGGTCGTCCACGACGGCGAGCTGCTGGCCGGGGCGCACAACGAGCGCGAGCTGCGCCAGGACCCGACCGCTCACGCCGAGATCCTCGCTCTGCGTGAGGCGGCACGCGCGCTCGGCAGCTGGCGAGTGCTTCAAGCGACGATGTACGTCACGCTCGAGCCCTGCGCGATGTGCGCGGGGGCAATTGTGCTCGCGCGCCTCCCACGCGTCGTGTTCGGCGCGACCGATCCGAAGGCCGGGGCCTGCGGCAGCGTGCTCGATGTGCTTGGCGACGAGCGGCTGAACCACCGCCCGGAAGTGCTGGCAGGGTTGCTCGCCCCCGAGTGTGGCCAGTTGCTGAGCGACTTCTTTGCCGCGCGCCGCCGTTAGCGGCGGAGCCTTACTCGTCTAACATCACGCGCCTGTCCTCCGCAAGAGGTCGTGGAGGGGTGGCAGAGCTGGTTGAATGCGGCGGTCTCGAAAACCGTTTCAGGGGTCTAAACCTCTGACGAGGGTTCGAATCCCTCCCCCTCCGTTAAGCCCGCTTGACTGAGCGATGGCTGAACTCTCGCGAGGACTCGCGGCGTCGAGACATGGGTCAGCTTCGATGAACACGAAGCGAAGGCAGCAGCTCGGCGAGCAAGTCGAAGTCCTCATCCTGAGTCCAGACCGACAGATCGTGAGCAACTGCAGTCGCGGCAATGATTGCGTCCATCGCGCCTGCGCGACGTTTAGCTGATCGAGCGGTCGCGAGCAGACCGCCAAGTCGCTCCGCGACGTTCTCATCGTAGGGCAGCGCTATGAATGTACGCGCGCGAGCGAGCGTGGCTTCGCGGAGGGTCTT
>Ga0335073_10002732_pt1 | contig 24219 bp, 26 predicted proteins | sample Lox_Sample_22_FD_207093 | JGI IMG/M metagenome (GOLD analysis project Ga0335073, IMG submission 207093) | Soil microbial communities from Loxahatchee National Wildlife Refuge, Florida, United States - Lox_Sample_2.2 | ecosystem: Environmental > Terrestrial > Soil > Wetlands | place: USA... | reverse complement strand
TCAATGAATGAGAAGTCAAATAACACACAAAAAAACTATTGAGAAGATATACCAGCTCTTTAATCTCTAATCCCTAAGTCGAAAACTTTTCTGGTGGTTCCCTTTTCGGCAACAACGCGGTCTGTCGGCGTATCCGAGAACCAATTCTGAAGGAGTGACTTGTAAGAAGGAATGTAGTGGAATGAAGCCAAAGGAATGTAAAAGAGCAATTACTTGTGCTCGAAAAAGATCTGAGAAGATATCAGCGGGATACACAGAACACAATGGGAGACAAAGAAAATGTCGTCGCCATCATCCTTATGGCAGGCAAGGTTGCGTCTTTGCGCCACTCCCGATTGCGTCGCGGCCTGGGCCAAGATGATCAGCAAGGGACTGGATAATTTCCGATTTCACGTCTAGGAAATGTATAAGTGCTAGATAACTTCATATCCTCGATATGGTCGAGTTGCGAGTGCAAGACCATTCTGCGAATCAGCATCGCAGGCAGGGATGCGCCTTGCGGTTGTGGCTCTCTCGCTGCAGGGGTCTTCCGCCTTGGCTACCATAGAGCGCCAAGAGGACGAAATTTGCGAGCAATTAAGGATTATGCGGGTTTTCTCGTCAAACGACTGATATTGCCCTCTCCTGATGGGTGAGAAGAGTGAAGGAGAGTGGGCTACTGTGAATAGCAGGCTCGAACGAAGATGTGAAGACGGTGGCGAGACAATGAAATTGGATGAATAAAAAATCACCCGGACAGGGGAACTCCGTAAAAAGTCGGAGCCCCGCCTCTCCTTAGAGCACACCGTTGTACTCCGTAGATGAGGTTACATGGAGCTGCTCCCTAAGGTAGTTTAGAAGCTCAACCTTAGCGTGTCTCTCCGTCACCAATCGTTAAAGCAGTGTGCACAAGGTTGGCATTCGAAGTGTCGGGGAAAATGAGAGGATTTCTGAACTGAAGGGAAGTCAAGCTATACGATATACCTGAGAGTGTCGAGCAACCTTCATATCAGCATTTTTCCAGCGCACCGCAAATCCAACTTAGGCTTCGTTTGCCCATTCTCATATCAACGTATGCAATCGCGCTCCTTTTCTCCGACCTACTCCATCGTCAAGACACACTTGAATCTCGCCTTCCCACTAAGCAGACGGTCGATTGCGTCTTGCACTTTTTCTAAGGGGAACGTCTCGATCATGCACTTGACGCCTTGATGTTCCGCAAAGGCAATGGCTTCCTCGGAATCAAGAGCGTGACCAGATGGCCAGCCCATCACGGAAAGGCCTCTCATGATAAGCGGGCCAGTATCGACAGGAATCTCACCGACAGGCGCCAAAATCAAGAGTTTCCCTTGCGGTGCAAAGCCGTTGATTAATGGACCGACAATCTGCGGATTCGGCGCCGTGACAACGATAGCCGCCGCTCCACCCATCTTTTGAAGAGCCTCAGCTGTATCCTCTTTGCTGCCGTCGATGTACTCATTGGCGCCCAGCTGGCCTGCGAACTCACGCTTGGAGTCGCTTGACGAAAGCGCCACGGTTCGGTAACCCATCTTGCGAGCATATTGAACGGCCAAGTGGCCGAGGCCACCTAGTCCCTGGATTGCGACAATGTCGCCGGCGGTGAGATTGAGTCTGCGGATGCCGTTGAACGTAGTTACGCCCGCGCACAGCAGCGGCGCATAATCTGCTGCGCTGACATCATTGGGAATACGTACGGCTGCTTCAGTGCGGAGAGTGGTGTATTCAGCCCCTATCGGTCACCCTGAGTGTTAGCACGATTTTCAGCTTCCAGGAAGTAGAGACCAGCAGAGTACGTACAGCCTCCGTTCCTCGTGCAACCATTGATCGCCTCGTTTTGGCAGAACTGGAAGAGTCCTCTATTACAGCTTTTGCAAGTGCCATCATGTCCACCGTGCCACGGCCCACCAACTCGGTCACCTTCCTTCCACTTCTCCTCGCCAGGTCCTACAGCCACGACAGTGCCAATGACCTCGTGACCCGGGATGAGTGGGAACTTTGCGCTGTGGATAATCGATGAGCTTGCAATATCGCTGAAATGCTCAGAGACAGTAAATGCACTCACATCGGGCCCATATGACCTCCAATTATAGCCACATCCGAATAACATACACCGCAAGCTTGTACCTTGATCAAAATCTCGCCTGCTTTGGGGTCATGAAGTTCAATGTCCTTGAGCACCACCTTCTCTCCCGGCTTCTCGCATACCGCTGCCTTGCAGGTTTTGGGAAAGTTGGGCATTTTTGAGTCTTAGTGAGATACTCGGATGAACGTTGTGATTGTAGATAAAGATTATGTGAAGCTCTTTATGGTTGGTCTTGACGGCGGCCTGCAGTTTGAAATTCTTAGGACGACCTACCGAGTGGCAATTGAACTGTCTTGCAGAGAAATGAAGAGCTTTTATGGGTTAGAGGGTTTGTAGACCCTCTTTTATACCCTTAGCAACGGAGCTAACGTACCTATTTTCTTGCTTGCGTCGCTTCGGAGCTGAAAGGTCAACTTTATGGCCGTTGGAAGAATTGATTCGACCGTGAAAATCTCCGCCACTGCAAGAACTGCCTCCAAGGAACTATCTCCTCACCATACTACCTTGCCGATAATGAGAGCACATTCTCAAAAGATTACATGAGCTCTTGCCATGCTTTCAAATACGAAGTCCGAATGCGAGCGGGGCCCGCATGTGCGCTCCCACATGTTGTAGGAGCCACCATTCGATCGTTCTGCAGGAACTAGTTCTTTTCTTATCTAGACGATCGGGCCCATGTTTGAATTCTTGTTGTGTCACGTACACCTTTGCAGTTGTAGTCCGGGGCATGATGCACGATGGGCGACGAGTCGAATTAACGTCAGAAGAGCTTTCAGGCTCCGTGCTCGATTGTAGGTTTAAATTACGATATCAATAATCGCTGCTAGGAGTCGTCGGATCATGAGCGATTGAGCGAATACATGACGCTGAGCCCTCAAGCTCATCGCCATCCATCAGATGCAATGCTAAAGGCATTGGAATATGTCGTTTGTCTGTATATAGCTGACAAGTAACAGTAGTCAGGCACGCCACAGTCACGTAAGCCAGCAATCAAGGCGACAGGTTACTACATGTCGACGCGTCCTGGTATCGCCACGATGCACTCGCCGATATCACAAATCACGACAACCCGTGGGAGCGAATTATCTTTATTCCTTTTATGTCGGCATCAACGTTAGAAGCTGTTGTGTTGCAGCATTCCCTAGGTCTTCCAAAAATCAATGGTGTCGGCAACTTCAGCCTTATCCTATCTAGTCGTTCCTTGAGAGGGCCCTGCACGAAATTCGTGCGTCATGAATGGGGCGTTATTCGAGTTGTGCCGCTTGTGGATATTGCAAAGCGACGGGGGCCAGGCTGTGTCGTTAGACAATAGTGCCCGTCAATTGAACGAAAAGTGACAAGCACTTGATGCGCAGCGTCAATGATATTCAGCTAGGCTAGCTAAGTTCCCGTATTTAGGTGGGATTCTCTGCCATCACGAGTACGTAATTCCTCGGTCCAGACACGCCGTTCTCAGCAGCTTCGCCATCGCCTCGCTCTTCGCAAAGACTGGCTTCTTCCATGTCTTTCTTGACGATGCGGAAAAATCCCCAATGTCCGCGCCTCTTTCTAAAAGGAATGCCTCCATTTCAACGTTATCCTCCTCCACCGCGATCTGGAGCGGTCGACGCCAAGTATAATTGAAGGACTGCCAATCGACCGAGACACCGCTATCCAATATCCTCTTCACGGTCTCGATATCTCCCTCCCTTACTGCGATATGGACCAGAGAAAACCCATCTTTCTGGGGCAGTGACTTCTCTATCCAGTCGAATCCTTTTGAGGATAATTGGAGGAAGAGTGCCTTGCTCGAGGGGTTTTGCTCCTCTTTCCGTGTGTCATGAAACAGATGGATGATCCTCCAAGCTGTGCTTTCGCCAGAAGACACGTGAGTGCTCATTAGATCTGCTCCATGATCTAGTAGAAGGCCAACAATTTCAAGAGTATTCTTGGACGAAGATACAGGCCGAATTGCTTCAAGGATTGTGTCAAGCGGGGCATCGTGTGCTCCATATCCATTGCTGACTTGTGGAACATTGCGCTGGTTTGGGTTTGCGCCGTGGGATAAGAGACTTGCAGCGATTCTAGGACTGACTTTCTTGCAAGCGTGATGAAGTGCATTATCACCCCAGCTGTCCAGCAAACTAACATCAGCTCCAGATTCGATCAGGTGGATTGCTGCTTCGGTGCACCCTTCTCTGATAGCCATCTGAAGGGCCGTTAGACTGAGATGATTTACAACGTTTCGTGTGTTAATGTCTACGCCGGCAGTCAGAAGCGCATTGAGGGACCTAGTATCATTGTGTCTGCAAGCTGTAAATAGAACGTTTTCTGCCAGAGCTTGGATACCATCCTCAGCGGCCCACGCCGGTAAAGCTTGGAGCTTGGAAAGTACGCAATGCAGCGTGCCATCATTCTCTTTCTCTTCCGCAACAGCTGTTGCAAGATCGATGACCTCGGATGGTTTGAGCGTCAGTTGATCAGCAAGCCGCTTCACAACTTCCCAATGGCCCATTTCTGCCGCCCAAAAAATTGGAAGTCTGCCGAAAGCATCCAGTTCTTGAAGCAAGGACTGCTCAGTGTTGCAAACACTCAAATCACCTTCTCGGGCCAACCAGTGCGCTGCATTCCACCCAAAATCTCTAGCAAGTTGACTCGTCTTAATGCCGCCATATCGAGCAAGTAACTCTATGATACTTCTACCGTTTGCAGACAAGGCAATATCATACGCAGTCGATCCTGCGTCGTTGCCGATTGCGATTGAGGCACCTGCTTTCACAATTAGCTTCACCAACTTATGAAACCGCTCTGTTACGGCGTAATGCAGTGCGGTCCACCCGCGATCATCAGTTAGATCAAGGAATGTGGAGTCCAACGAGCCTTCCTCTTTCAATCCCTCTAGGAGGGCTTCTGCGCAATTTTCTGCTCCTATAGCTGCAACATGGTAGAGTAATGTTCGGCCACGCTCGTCGCGCTTATTGAAACGTCGAGATTTGTATATCATCACAAGTAGACCCAAAAAATGCCCGTTTGCGATCGCGAAGAGCGCTGAAGAGTCCTGCATGTCAAGGCTGTTCAAGTCTCTACTCAAATTGAGTACGGTTGGCATTGAAGACCAGCGCCCGAAAGGCTCAAGCCCGTACCTGGCCAGTCTCTTTGTAGTAGCTTTGACATGGGATTCACCAGTATTTGTGACGTCTGTGCTGCTTGCATACTTTAGCAGGACGGCTTGTACCGTCATACTGCCTGTCTACGGCTTTGGCCAATGGAGATTTTCCAGAAAAGTCTTGGATGATAGTGTTTGCTCCCTTGTGCAAGAGGTACTGAACCGTATCGAGGTGGCCGTTTGCAGCAGCTAAATGAAGAGCAGTATGGCCGTTGCTGTCCTGGGTGTCCAGCTCCATATTGTACTTCTCAAACGGTAAAAACCTATCTACCAACACTGTTCTCCCATTCAATGCGGCTACATGCAGTGGTGTACGCCTAGACAGCGTTAGGCTGGAGCGAGTGCCATACTCGTCTCTTCCGTCGTCGTACTTCATGATCCTCTTCAGAATCTCAAGGTGGCCTCTCGACGAAGCCCAATGCAGAGGAGTCCAACCCTCTGCATCCACGACAGGTTGATGGGGCCGACTCTTGTATGAGAGGAGATGTTCAAATACGACGAGATCTCCATTTGCGGCCACCCGATGAACAGGAGCCGTTCCGTACTTGTCAGGAACATTGGGATCAACTCCGGCTTCGACAAGCAATTTCGTTACAGATTCGCTGCGTCGTATTGCGGACCACCAAAGAGGTGACCTTCCAGCTGAGTCCAAGACAGAGGGGTCTCGTTTGGTCAAGAGATGTGGAAGGATATCATGCAGCCCAAAGTACGCGGCAATATGAATCGCCGAAAAGTTGCTTGGAAATATTGCAGACTCGAGTGATTCAGGCCCAGAGAACCAGAAGAGCCTCCAAATTACCTCAAAATTAGGTCGCGTCTCATCCAAAAAATCGTCCGCAACGTCGAGGAGGAGCCATTTAGGCTGACCAGCCCTTCTTAAATGCTGAAACCATTGAGTTGTGGCATAGTGCAATAGGTCTAGATCCAGGATATCCGACTCTAAGATTGATAGTGCCTCAGAGTGATTTGAGGGGAGTGTGTCTTGAAAGCCGGCTAAGAATCGCATTGACAAATAGCGCATACACACAGCTGCGGCAAGGCTGTCATTTGAGCGAAGTTGTTGTGCCTCGTAGTGTTTTGCAATCTCTTGATATCTTGCTTCGTTGGCCATGTACCTTCTGAGATACTCGGTAACGGTGAAGTGGATTGGATAGAGTGTATTGTGTGTACCTCTTGCAGTGATAAGATGGCCACATACAGTTAGAATGGTATGCTGTGCATCGTTGATTCGACGATCCCTTGCGAAGCCAGAGGTCCAAGTAGCCGCAGGTTTCACGGCCAGAATTGCGCATACTTCCTTGACCTTTAGTGGCCTTCGAGCAACGGTAATCCAAAGAACAGTTTGTGAGCAAGAAGCCTCCTGGCCTCTGGCAGCTGATTGATCTTGTTTATTATGCAATCGTATCTCTCAGACAGCCCATTAGGTAAGTCCTCGAGGCACTGGATGATTTCTTCATCGTTGGTTTGATCTTGAACATGCCGAAGCATCAGACGAACCCACAGGAACATGCCATCGGAACGACTCAACTTTTCTTTGATGTAAGCGGTGACTGACGCATCATACCGAGAGGCCAGATCTTCTAGTGTCGAAGTAATATATTAGTCAATGTCTAAGCGCGTCATCTCGGGCTGAATTTCCAGCTTTGCGTGTTAATAGGTTGCCAATTGGCGTAAAAAGTTCAATAGCTCTATTAGTGGCCGCCTGGTGATCAGAACCTTGAACCTCTTTGGAATCAGTTGAAGAAGCTCGTAGAGCACTGGTCGGTCGATACACTCGTCAAGTGCGTCAACAGCAAGATAGCATGGCGGCAACGCCTGCAAAAGTGAGAGAAAGAGCGTTTTGGCTTCTGTGGCTGTTGCCTCGCGATTTTCGCTAGCCAGATGTGCGTTCTATGTCAATTTCTTTGCGTCGGGGAATAGTTTTGCTAGCTGGAATATCCACGATCTCAACAAGGCTGAAGTTGTTACTCGGTCGCCATCAGCACCGCAGAAGAAGAAGTATGCGCATTTCATATGAGATGTTGCATCCAGATGGTCAAGAATTTTAGCGTATAGGAAGGACTTTCCACAGCCTGGTGCGCCATACAACCAGAACAGACTAGTATCGTCATCTTCAATCAAGTGCTGCAGCTCAGGCTGGTTAAGAATCCATTCGCATGTGCCCTGAAGGTGCTCAATGCTGTTTCTCTCCTCATCACACTGTCGCACATTCAACTAGCGCTTGGTTACAGCAATCTCTGCCGCTGTCGACGCTACCTGCTGGGGTTGAATTGAGTTTTGCCTCGCTTCAACCAGAGCCTTTATCTCGGTAATCCTGAGTCTGCTCTCCGCTTCCTCCACCATGTGAGCTACTTTGGCCTCCTTTTCAACTTGCTAGCTGTGTCTTTTGAGTTTGGCAAGGTCATCCTCGAAGGTCTGATTGAATGATTTCCAGAGTGCCCTAAGAACCAGTCGCAAAGAAGAGCGAGAAAAGAGCCTCTTTGCCTCAGTTAGAAAGTGGAGTAGGTCGAGATATACATCCGAAAGCGCGTGCTTGAGGTTCTGATGACCACGGAAGAGTTTCTCGTACGCCTCAAACCGCGGTAAGGCGTCTCCGATCTGCTCTAACATCTCAATCAATTTTGAGAAATATCCTTCGGCATCTTTTGCAACCTGAATCTGGTTAGACAGGCAATTTGTTTCTTTAGAAGGTACATACCACCAGAAGCGCTCTCATCGTTCCCATACTGGCGAGAGAATAGCTGGCGCCGCATTCGTGAGAACGTCGAGCGATTTTCCATATCGCTCAAGTGCGGCAACGAACGGTTGAATCTTTGATAAAGCGAGCTCGATCTTATTTGTCTGCACTTTTATTTTTCGAGAGTTCTTGAAGTCTCGCACAATGTCGTCCGGCTGAGACGCTGCATATTGACGCTGCTCTTTTTGCGTGAGAATGGCTCGCGACTGTTGAACTGCCTTTTCCCATGCACTGGCATCCATGTTGTATCGGTTTGGCGAGCTTTGAGCTGTTCTACATTAAGGTCTAAATGAAGTTTCGATCAAAACGAATTGATCGACTTAGGTTCAGCCTGACGGGAAGATATTGAAGTGAGCTCGACCAAGGCGCGTCGACCGAGCCCAATTGCTGCGCCACCGCCGGCAATACATAAATGTACCATGTGTTGTATATGCATGCACTAAGACAGCCAATTGTTGCTGCAACGGGGAAGTGCGCAACGATAAGGTATGTTGAGCTTTACCATGTGCCGTTGACGATGTACTAACTCCCTCCTGGCGAAATTCCTAGAATCCTAGTTACTAAGACTGGAGTATTAAAAAGGCGGCGAGGGTTGGGCCGGGGCTGTCAAGTCTGAGATTACAGAACGTAATCCAAAGCAGTCAGGTGGTTCGGTTAATAAGAGCAGCTTTCATAATTGATGCTCTTGTTTCAGCTCGTTGTAAGCTTGGAGTCCGCAACTCTGCCCGTGGTATACCTGCTCACTTTGCTTGTGTGGTCGGGATTTTATAACATGGGTTTCGAATTTTGTCCCTGGCTACTTTTGAACGTCTATAAGATGATGTGGAGTCAATTGCTCACCCAAACAAAGATCCAGCAGCGGACTGACTTCACTTCTTTCCCTTAGCCTCTACAGCCTCGATGAAAAGCCTCTGACCTTTGTTCTTAGTGAGCTTGTTACCAACCTCTAAGTAAGCCTGCTTAAAAGTTTCCCACAACTTCTTATCCTCAGCAGTCATGTTAACGGGTAGTGGATAATATGGGTCATTCCAATAGAAGCCGCTAATGAGCTGCTTCAGACCAGCATTATCCTCCACAAAACCTTTGCGTTGGTTGAAGTCAAGCAATCATATTCCAACGGATTGATGATTGGAGAGGGGGTTTCCGAGGAACTTGGGATCATTTGGACTGGAGTTTTTCATCTCTGCGACTGAGGCGGGAGCTCGGAGCTTTGACGCGCTTCCCAGAACGAACTCGACATCATTTGCGTCTACCTTTGCTTCCCAGTGGAGGATAGCGAGAGCTTTTGCCATGATCTCCGCGTACATCGAAGTATCAAGGCCTAGGTGTTCCATGTCGTTGACGTGAAGAGGGAAATTCCGTAAAGTAACAGCTGATCGTGTCACTTCTTTGAATCTTCGTCCAAGGTAGAGGCGAACCAGGCAGTCTTTATTCTCCGGTTTCGCTAGATGAGAGTCTCGACTTTTCTGGATGCCTTTGGCATCGAAGGAGTCGAAAATACTGCTCGAACTGGGAATGGGAGAGCGAAAATTCGGTTTGAAACAAGCCCATGGGTTGGCTGGAACGATTGCGGGAAGTAATTTCTGTATCCGTTCCAGAAAGTCGTATCGGCGGGCAGCACCCATTGACCAAATCGTGGGATATTGATATGTTGTCGAAGTTTAAGTGATGTCCTTTCAAAGGCTTCTTCGACCTGTTTGTGCATTTTGGCGTCGTTCCAAAGAGCATCCATCTTGCCCGGATTCGGTACTTTCAGGACTTCGGTTGTACCGATCAATGCAAGACAGTTCCACACTGTCCAAAGCCGATCTGCTTGAAGCTGCGTTGCTCCCTATCTTCGTGAGCTTGCTGGTTAATTGCAGTATTTGAGGACGTAGTCGAGATGTAGGATTTGGTCGAGAGCATTCGATTCAAGATGGTCTCCGGTTCGGAATTCTGAATTTCGTTGTCGCTGAAGAAGCTGTAGCCAAATATATCCTCTTTCATGGACGCAGGAAGCGAGTCATCAGTCCTATTGTCTTCACGACGACCCGACATGATGAATGGGTTGAATTTGATAATTTGGATGATCAGAAAACTTTTCGTTGAAATTGGAGTGAATTTGAGAGTGAAGTTCTGATGTGATGTAGCCACGGTTACCGGTAGTTACTAATCACCAGAGCGAGGCGGTTGAGGCCGCCTAAAGCGGCGGTAAGAACCGCGACACCTGGCTTTACTGTGTCCTAGGTAATATCTGCCTTCATGTCTATGTTTCTATTTCGAAGGAATGACCATTGAAGACGAAATCATACTCTAAGGTAAAGATGTTAAAATCACGTGGAACAAAGAAGGGTGTTGGAGTTTATACTATCAACCCCCTGAACTGTACACCGTCGCCATTCATCAGGCAGATCTTCCAACTCTGACCATTCAGTGTCAATAGGTGTGTTGCCAATGTCAGGGAGTGGAGAAACTTGTGCTAGCTTGTGAAGATACGTCCATATTGTATGGTGCAAAGGTTTCTTGAGTCTGAAACATGCGGCGGCTACGTGGTTGTTTGGTGCACACCTGAAACTCGCACTCTCTCAGCATAATGGATTCCGGATCCGCAATCTCTTGGAACTCCATTTCACTCTATTCAATTTGCTTGTGTCTTCTTCTTCTCCTTACATCTTCATATTTTCTTTCTTAGAGTTGCGGGACAACAACATTCGTTGAGCACTTGGATATTCATTTGTTCGAGACTTCAACACCATCCTTTAAGAAATCATACTATCTCTTCCGGTCATCCAGTGACTGAGCCTGGAGTTCCTCCGCGACCGACTTTCAACCACCCCTTTTCAACCGTTTCCATTGTACAACTCACGATGAAGTTCACTATTCTCGCATTATTTGCGCTCACAGCGACGCTCAGCTCTGCATATGTCCTCCCTGGCATTGACTGGACATCTGGCAGCAAACGCTCAGCCATGATTGTCCCGGGGGTGGACTTCGACGAAACCAATGCATCCACGAAGCGCCATGCAGATGCATACGTTGTTCCTGGCGCAACATACGACGGGGACACATTGGACAGTAGGGACGCCGAGGCTTACGTCGTGGTTGGGGCTGGATATACGCCCCCAGTGGATGAGTAAATGATCTGCAACATTGGAACTCCGTAAGGCTTTGAAGGGGAGACGGTGTTTGGACGGCTTCTGCTTGAAAAGAATGAAGAGCTGCGGCGGGCTGGCCGCTTTCATGTACTACTATGGCTTGCTTTCCCATCGAAAATCAAAATGAGCTTTGCCTTGCAGTGGGAAGCTTTTTATGAAATTCGTCCCTTTTTAACTCTGCTGTTAATTCCTCTTCGAATCTACGCCTCTTCTGATCTATTCCTGGACATTTCTTCCCATCTCAGTCCAGAATCTGATGCATTAATGACTTATTCGCTCCAACGAACCTCAGATACAGCAGCTTCTTCTCAAACAGGAACGTATTTGCAATGTATGGAACCTCATACAGCTGAAGCAAGAGGTTCATCCCATTATCTGCAACCACGTCAGCCCAATTGTTTCCATGAATAACAACCTAGCTACACTTACGATCCAGCGTCTTCACCACTCTTCCCGTCGGCGGAACCGCGCAGACCATCTCAGGCCTCCACTCAACATCCAGAATCGACAGCGGCTCATCCAAGCCCAGAACCCTTCTATTGTGCAGGCGATGCGGCGCCCGCAACCTAAACAGCGATCAGCCCAGCGCAGCCCATCCGCGCATCCACAAACTCACATCTCGAGCTGCGTCCCGCCCTGAGTCCGGACCTCCTCCACGCGCCTCGCAATCAGGCTCCTCAAGTTCTCCAAAATCGGCTCCAGCCCCCACGCATCGGCAGCGGCAGCATGAGCAGGCGCAGCACTCGTCGGGCTCTCGACCCTCCTGCGCACGCGCCTCTTCGCGTCGCCGGCCGCGCCGGCGCCGGCGCCACCCTCGACCGCGTCCTCTCTCCGCAACGCACGCTTGGCGCCGGTGCGTGCCGGACTCGCCGGCTCGGTGGCCACGCCGGGCGGAAGGTGGTGGGTGGGCAGCGCGGCGGCGCGGAGCGGGCCGCTGAAGGCGCTCGCGTGGCCTTGCATGGCGGATGGCGAGGCGTTCGCGGCGTAGGCGGCGGGCGGCAGCTGCGGCGTGCCAATGGGCTGCACGCGGCCGTTGCCCAGGCGCCGCGTGAAGGTCGGCGTGGGCGTCGGCGCTGGCACGCTCTGCGAGCGGCGCCGGCCGCTGCGCAGATCGCTCAGGTTGGGGCGAGCGGCGAGTGGTGCGTGCTGTTGGGCGGGCTGGGAGGGCGCGGTTGCGTACAGGAGTGTCGAGGGCTCGAGATTTGCTGCAAATGCGCTGGCGAATGTCATGCCGTTGGCGACGAATTCTGACGAAGATGGATATGCGGCTGTTGAATCCTCTGCCCAGACGTCGACGCTGAATAGAAGAGGATCGTTGCTACTCTTCATGAAAGGAGTAAATGTATGTAGTGGTTCGAAGGATTGAGTAAGAGTTGGCATCTCCGCGGTCGTTGTAATGTTGACTATATTGCTTTCGTGTGCTTCAAGCGTCTCTAGCTCTTTGCTGCAAAGCATATGTTCACGTTCAAGAACACATCGCTCAACGGAATGAACGATATCATGATTATTGATATCATTTGTGGCTGGCGACTCTGTTTTCTCGTGGTTTCCAGACTCGTTGTTGGTCAAAGCAGCGAGTAGTGCTTCTTCTGTGGACTGTTCGTTGGATTGAGAGTGGTCTGTCAAAGAGTCGGTGCTCTCAATACCACTCGGGGGAGCATTGTCAACAGCATTCGTAGAGACCATAGCGATAAACAAAATTGTGAAAGAGGAATGACAGGAACGAAAGAGAAATCTCAAAAATCTGTTGCTTGTCCAGGAGTAACGTCACGTTATCAAAAGATTTCTTTGTTACGGGCTCCTGCAGGAACCAAACCAGAAAGGGACGGAAGGAGATCTGAAAAGATATCTGATTAGACGAAGGATCCAACAAAGATGGTTATGATGGCTTGTTATTCACGGCGATCTCCTGCCGCGTAATGAAACATGTACACAGAAAAGGTTCTCGGGAACGGGTAGTGGCAGAATCTCTGTATCAACATTTCCACAATGGGATGAAATCTTCTGTTTTCCGTGACAGAACGGTGGATAGTTCTGCGCCCATTAGCGCCTCAAGACGTGTTTCTATTGCGACTCCCAAAGTCAAAATGCGTTTCAAACGAGACAAGCTTATCGGCTTGTATTCCAGTTCTCGTTCGAGCCGCTTTTCATCTCGCACCATTATTTGACAGACTAGAAAGCGAGATCTTCATTATTCGAAAAAATACGGCTTTAGGTGTCTGAAGTGCGACGGGCTGTGGGGAGATTGAAGTCTAGGATGGTATCAGTACACAGTCGCAAGGACGTGTAATCAAGGATAGAAGCTCACATCTAACCCTCAAGGATAATCTCACTTGTATGATCGGGAGTATGCAAAGACTCGCGACGGCCAATGCCAGAAGAAGCGGGGCCGTTTTCCTGAGTGTCCAAACCCCAGGGGTCGATCTATGCATCACCAGTGGGCTTAGAGTAGTTACTGCGACGATGAAGCGCCAGGCTAACTTGTACAACGGTATCAATTGCGGGCTGATCGTAGATAGAAGGGTCGTAAAGCTCACTCGTTAGGAACGGGAGGTAGAGGCTTGTCTGGTAGTGGTCGCTCAGGAAGCGGCTTATGCAGCTCCGGCCGCGGAGAAGGTATATCGTGATATGATGGTTCTTCTCCTAAATCATCATCGAGAGTATCTGCCGGCAGGCTCTCGTATTCTCGTCCCAAGGTGCGATTCGGTCTCCAACTCCTTCGGCCGATGCTGAACGGATTGATGCCATCCTGCTGGTACTGCAGCCATGCCGCCCTTCCGACGTAGTAGAAGATGTATGATAATACAGTTGCGGCCAGCACCGCGACGACACGCATCAAAATCCAGAGGACTTCGACCATGGTTGTAATCGCGTGTTCGAACGACCGTTGGCGAGGGGATGAGGAACTACCGTAGGGGGTTTTTTTTAGGGAAGAGTGGAGAAATTGAGGTTGAACGCGTTTCCAAGAAGTGGTTCACATGCGCTGCCGTATTTCGCGGCTTCGTATTGACGGAGATTGAGGAGAGCGGAGGTGGATCTGTGTATTAAAGTGATGCCGCATTCGGCGAGTCTTTAATGCGTTGACGAAGCTCCGCAATGCCCAGATTTGAAGCCTGGGGCCACCACACACTCTTCACCCAAATTCCTCCACTGCATGCAACGCGACTCCTACCTTTGCCAACAACGTACAATCAATGTAGAAGATAATTCTAATTGATGGTCTAGGAGCTTGCTGCTAGGCGATGTACCAGCTATACAGCCAATTGGAACTCAATTGCCAGTTACACTTTCGTTAGGCCAAACTGAAGTGGCGCCTCTACGGGCGAACACTGCACTGTAGACACCGCAGCAGCTTGATATAAGGTATGTTTTAGGACCAGCCATGAAACGGAGAACCTGGTATTGGAATGTACAGCCCTATGCTTCTAGATCTACACACGCGTGTTTCTGTTGTCCACCAAGTCCCTAAGCCTCATTCCTGCCTTGTGTCCGGTCTATTCCGAAATCGCGGAGAATCTCGCCAGAGTTCTATGCTCGGATTCACGAGACAGAAAATTTTGAAAATGATGGCCTCAACCGAAAGGGGACAACAGACAACAAAAGAAAGTGCAGCGCAGCCATTGGCAAGAAGGCAGCCACTGGGCGAAGGGAGGAGACTTTGTCCGACCTTATCTAGCATTAGCGTGGGCTGGAGGCATATCTAGTCGCGTGGAAGGCTTTACTGCATGCGCTACGTAAAGCTTTCGTTCGGCCGGAACCTGAGCTCTGACTCTGGCCGGCGTCATTACGACTGTGAAGGAAAATTGTTTCGACCGCAATTCACTTTTCTGACATCCACCATCCAATCTCTACGCTACTATCTCTACTCGCCTTCGAATGGCGACGAAGGCTGCCTTGAAGCCATTGGGCTTCGCACCTAGAAGTCTGCAGCCTCTATCGCGTGCCTTCTCCAGCTTCACTCCTGCGCGCCAAATCATCTTCACCCGGCCACTACCACAAGCAATTGCGAGCCCGGTATTCAGGCAAGCTCAATTGACGCACGCTTTCAGACGACATCAATCATCCCAAGCTTCTAAGCCTCAGCGAGGTGTCCTCCGGACCATCCTGGTCTGGACATGGCGTATCACCTATCTCTCTGCGCTCGGCGGCATTGCATACTTGGGTTACGGCATCTGGATAATGCGCAATCCCGCCGATCAGGAAGAGCCTGACCCAAAGAAGAAGACATTGGTCATTCTAGGTATTGTATCCTCCATTAACTCGTTATCCATCTCAATCACCTAACTATCACCGAAGGAACGGGTTGGGGTTCGGTTTCTCTCCTTAAGAAACTGGACACGGAAAACTACAATGTGATTGTCGTCTCTCCACGAAATTACTTCCTCTTTACGCCTCTACTTCCTTCCTGTACCACCGGCACAATTGAGCATCGATCCATCATGGAGCCTATCCGCAACTTTCTCCGACACAAGAAGACGGCGGTGCACTACTACGAAGCCGAGGCAACCAAGATCGACTATGAGAAAAAGATTGTGTATATCAATGACGATTCTGAGATCAAAGGCGATGTAAGCAGCACCGAGGTTCCTTTTGATATGCTGGTCGTGGGCGTGGGTGCCGAAAACGCGACGTTTGGCATTCCTGGCGTTCGCGAACACAGCCTCTTCCTCAAGGAAGTCGGCGATGCTCAAGCCATTCGCAAGCGCATCATGGACTGCTGCGAAACCGCAACCTTCAAAGACCAGTCTCCGGAAGAGGTGAAGCGGCTGCTGCACATGGTGGTCGTCGGCGGCGGCCCGACGGGCGTCGAATTCGCGGGCGAGCTGCAGGATTTCTTCGAGGCCGACCTCCGCAAGTGGATCCCGGACATCTCCAACAACTTCCACGTCACGCTCGTCGAGGCGTTACCGAACGTCCTTCCCATGTTCAGCAAGCAGCTGATCGAGTACACGGAGCGAACCTTCAACGAGGAGAAGATCACCATCCGCACCAAGACCATGGTCAAGAACGTCACCGACAAGTACATCGAAGCTGAGTCGACCGGTCCCGACGGCAAGAAGCAGATGGAGAAGATTCCGTACGGGCTGCTCGTGTGGGCGACGGGCAACGCCCTGCGGCCGCTGGTGCGCGACCTGATGTCGCAGATCCCGGCGCAGAAGGACAGCCGGCGCGGGCTGGCGGTGAACGAGTACCTGGTGGTGAAGGGCACGGAGAACATCTGGGCGGTGGGGGACTGCGCGGTGGCGAACTACGCGCCGACCGCGCAAGTCGCGTCGCAGGAGGGCGCCTTCCTCGCCCGCCTGTTCAACCAGATGGCGCAGACCGAGAGCCTCGAGGACGAGCTGCGCGCGCTGAGCGCCGAGCAGGAGCGCGCCCCCAACCAGCCCGCCCGCGACAAGATCTTCGAGGCCTACAAAGAGGTGCAGAAGCGCCTGCGCCGCGTCAAGCAGATGGGCCCCTTCGAGTACTCCCACCAGGGCAGCCTGGCTTACATCGGCAGTGAGAAGGCTGTTGCCGACATCAGTTGGCTGACGGGTAACGTCGCCACCGGTGGCACCCTCACGTACTTCTTCTGGAGGAGCGCATACCTCAGCATGTGCTTTAGCAGTGAGTTTGAACATCAATCTCTGAACTTGGTTGCACTAACTAACGCTTGATGCAGCACGCAATAGGATTCTGGTGATTCTGGACTGGGTCAAGGCTAAGATGTTCGGACGTGATGTGTCGCGCGAGTAGATCTTTCAACAGTGCATGACATCGACAATGGAATTGCTAAAGTAGGATATTTGTGGAGAGTATGAACAAATTGCGGGATCGTCTACTGGCTGAGATGTTGAGGCATCTGATCGAGTCCACCGATCGAAGGCGTTGAGGTGTTTAGTTGACTTCTGAGAATAGATGTGATAGATCTTTGTTCCTCTAGCCTACTTGATTGTAATCTAACGCTGATGGCAATAGCTTATGTCCTCTTTCCTTAAGTCTAGCAGTTCTGCCGGATCTCTCAAATTGATTAAGTTCTTCATATTATGCCGACTCGAGGTCTTCGACACCAAACAGCCTCCGTCACAGCTTTTCCTTCTTAGTAGGATATCCAAAGATGTCCTTAGCCGTCATCAGTTTCTTCTTCAGCAATCCGTTTGTTAACACATCACCCAACAGATTCTCAATAGCCGGCCTCATCCTCAAAAGGCCATCCTGGTTCTGACTGGCAATGTGAAGCCCATCTTCTCTCCAGATTTTGCTCGTGACGAAAGCCCGCCCATGGCCCACCCGCTCGACCTGGAACTCCTGGCAAAACCAACTGACAGAACCATCGCCCTCCGTCATCGCCAGCTCATCGCCCTCGCTGTGGAAGATAACGGTGTGGCTCAGGGTCGCAATGGCGGAGTAGTTGTCGCCGACGCCGAGGAAGCCGGGCACGGGGAACAGGCTGTTGCGGTCGCTGGCGAAGAGGTGCGCGCACGCGTGCAAGTTGGGCTCGTCGGCGGCGGCCGGCATCGCGCCCAGCACGCTGTACCAGTGCAGCTGGCGCTTGTCGACCGGCGGCCGCGCCGCGTTGTACGCCGCCATGTCGACCTTGCGCATCGCCAGCCCCGGGAACGGGTCGGTGCCGTGCTGTCGCTCGTATTCCACGAAGTTGAGTGAACACAGTCAGCGTTGCTGTTGTGGACGTGACGCGGAAGAGTCGCTCTTACTATGGCGAATCGACGCCGGGAATTTCTGGAAAGTCATCGGGTGTCTTGTCACCTAAGACTTCGGCGTACTTTTCTCGTAGGTTGCACTGCTGTTGGCAGTCATTGTAACTTGTCTCAGGGCGCTTGAATGAGCAGAGGCATGTGAAGCAGGGGCATGTCTGCTGGTCTTGGTAGGCGTCTACTTGAAGTTGACAGAATCCACCGCCTTCACGTAGCATTCGCACGTTGTAGACATATGGTTTCGACGAAAATGCTTGGAGGATAAAGTAACCTGTAACATTCTAATGGAAAAATATTGGTTAGGAACGACGATTCAAATTGGTCATTGGCCGACAGAACACTGGTTGGCGTATAGATATAGAGAAAGTCCTGGACCCCGAATGAAAATATTAGAAAATTCTCCCTTACATGAATGATGAAGCCCTTTTTCACAACCTGGGCAGCAGCCCACGCAGATTGTGCAAATACATGACCTCCAAAAGCTCTTGTACTTCCGCCTGGAGAATACGCAGGATACGTAGATTTGAACGTTGTCTCGTCTATCCGCTCCAATCTCATCATTACCGTGAAGGGGGTATATTTGTTGCCGTTGAACCAGTCTTCAGGCATAGTGAGGAAATGATGCTTTGCTACTGTTGTGTTCTCTATAATTGATGCGAAGACAAATTCAAACTTATATTCGAACTCTCATCCTGCAGCTTAATAGCCACGGATGAAAGTAACAGGAGGGTATTCGTTCCTCAGTGGACTGTATCGCTCAGCTCAAATATGAACTGGCTGCATCTCGTGAGGTTTAGACTTCAAAATAGTTCGTACTCGGCATTTTATCACCATTACTGTCCAGTAACCGACCATCGGGAGCTGGGGTTGAAGCTAGGAGGTGGAGTTTAGGCCGAGGTTCGTTCCTGTTCGACTCCACACGTGATTTAAGGATTAGTTGCAAAGATATATCGACTCCAGAAGGCGATACAATTAAGGTGAGCTACGTAGCAATAACTATCATAAGCCCTCATTTCTAGACTTTAGCTACGTCCCGTATTGCCTTAAAAGGAGTCTCAATAAGGCCCATTGAGGTCCAACCACCGGAAGACCATTCACGCTGTCTATGCTCTGTCCACCAGACTTCAGCTAAGTAAACATGATGCGAATGTTGACGTTGATAAACTCGAAATCGATTCATCTAGGGCGTGCATCTCTTGCAATTGCCCACGAATGTCCCAAAAAAAAAAAAACTCCGGACGCTATGCTGAGGATTGTTGCAACGAGTGCAATCTGTGAAAGGCGAATGGTTGTGCTGCGAAGCCTCGAAAGTATATTTACAATTCCGTAACTCCCGATTCCATGCGAAGAAGGCTGCTTCGATATGCAGCTTCTAGAAGTGTCAGAAAAGCGAAACCGAGCAATGTGATGGTGAATAGCGGACTGAGCCTTCAAGGGTTGCCTCCAGTCGGTAGCTAGTACAGCTCAGGCTTGATTCTATGTGAATAGTTCCGCCTCACTGAAAAATGGGCTGACGAGGTGGAGGCTGAAGTTCAGGCCACTGATTGAGTTGGTGAGTCTGTGGCCATGCATCGTGGTGAATATACGGCAAGTGTCCAACTCTCCGTTCACTCATTGGCCGACCCAATGGATGGTATTGCATCTGATCCTGCGTGATCGGTCTCGCAGGGTTATGCATCGACGCGGACGGAGGTGGAACGAGAAGGGTTTGGACTCGGCGTACCGGCCTATATGGAGAACTTCGTTGTGCCAGGTAGTACGAAGGTGACAGGCGGCTGTGAGTCGGTGTATGGATTGTTCCAGGAGGAAATGTCCCCGCGAGTGGAGAAGAATTGGCTGAGCCAAGCGGATATGGACTCAGCTGGCGCGAAGCGTCGAGGGCAGAAGTTACAGGCGGAAGAGAAGTTGTTTGCAAAGGTGGAATATTCGTTGGAATGGAAGATAGAGCATTCCATTGTACCGGCGGAGGATACACAAGAGTCATAGCACGTGACCCGGGTAAGGGAAGTTGAGGTATATGTTGTGGTCCTGGCGCCGAGGCCGAATTCGGAATGGAGAGACTCGGGAGAGATACACGCTGATGGGAACTAGCATGCGACATCGAAAGGTCCGATCCAGGAGTGCTCACAGGTAAAGGCAACTGAAGCGAATACGCTGGAGCGTGCCTCTTCGCCGAAGGCTCAGCAAAATTGTCATCATAGCTTCTCTTTCTCGAATTTAGACGCATATCAATTTCTGGGAGCGGTCCGATGGGTGATACGGCAGTCGATCCGATCTGAGGAAGGAGAAGAGGGGTGTTCGTGCCAGTTAAATGGAGTGGAGAGTAGTTTGCCTGGAAAGGTGGTGATGCGTTTGTAGAGGCGGGCGGTGATGGTGGAGCGCTCGACGCTGCCGAGAGATTATGATGCAGAACGGGAACTCTGGCCGGTGATTCCAGCATGTGGATGGCTCGATCTGCGAATGTACCAAACCTCCCAAGTTTGGCATGCCATTGCTTCCAGGTAGCCTCGGAGGTGTAGAGGCTGTACCGCATGTTGCTTAGAAACTCAACTTCCATAATGTGTACTTCTTGAACTGAAATGCCGGAAACTTCGGCCCATGTTTTGTTCGTGTAGGTGTTGTCATCGAGAAACTTATTTCCAAGCATTAAAGCCACAGTAAGTAGGCGATATTCGCTTCCAGGCTTGCCCTTCACCGTTGGATTGAAACTCTTTAAACGGTAGATGAACATAAGAGCGAGTAAGATCACGTTCTGTGTTACCTGGGTGGTAGACAGGAGCGTGACCACCCATTTCCTAAACCCGATGTGAGGCTTGACATCAGGCGAAATCGCAGGTGAAGGAGTCGCTGGGAGAAGAGGAGAGGCTTCTTCGATCTGCCTCAAGGTCGTCCCGGTTTCGAACCAGAAGAGACATGTCACCTAGATAATCATTCAGTGCAAGCCCGGGCCAGTTAGGTTCCATCGAGCGGTGTCTCACCTCTGCAACAAGTTGTGGAAGACTTGGCTGTGGAGCGTGTACAGTTGGTGGCAAACGAAGTGCTGGTGCAACAGCTTCCTCATCTATTGAGGATCTCCGTCGTTCAGAATGAACGTCTGCCGCGAATGAAGAGACGGAGGACTTGGTTCTCGGGCTTCCAGTGTCCGTGGATCCAGATGGTCTGTAGCTCGACACGAAAGTGTTGCTCGAACCCATAGTGTTGTTTGAACCCATAGTGTTGCATGAACCCATAGTTTTGCTTGAACCCATGGTGCTGCCAGACCCAAACGTTCTGCTTGTCGAAGATGACGAGTTCACGGGTCGAAGAGCAAGCATCTTTGAACCGAGGTCATAGGAATTGTTGCCGCTGCCTACGGTGTTGGTATTGTTCCGCGAGTAAACGCCGTTGCTCCTCGCCACGCCATTCATTTCTGATGGAGTGAAGACGCCGTTATTAGCTGTGAAGACCGGCTTCGGAAGTGCCAAATGTTGGGAGTACGACGGCGGTGGGAGAGTAAAAGGAGGAGCTCTCGACGTTGACCACGAAGGTAGGAGGTTGATGGAAGAGTCTGACGTGGTAGCGTGAGGCATCGGAGGCTGCTTTCGAAGCCCTAGCATGAGGAAGGAGGTAGTGAAAGAAGTGAGCGGTCAAGCATTCCAGCCGAGATTGAAATGTTGAAGCTTTGTTGGAGTAGGTCAGGAAGGAAGTCGAAGAGAGGCAGTAGCGGTGCAGGTCAACGAACCAACAACCTCATTTGCCTGGAGATTGAGAATTCGGTTAGTTGGTCCGGCCCGTTTCTCAGCTCTTTCGGTGAAGGGGTTCAACGCAAGGAACAAAGTTCAATGAGGTGTGGTATGTCAACAAATATGTGGAGTGCAACGTCCACTGGGACGACGAGTGCAAAAAACGGTGGTCGAAAGCAAGGCTGGCAGCGGTTAAGTTTTTAAGTAGAAATGAAAAAGAGCTGGAAATGGAGACATTGCATGGCGAAGACGGAGGTTTCGATAAAACATTATTTCAAGGAGTCGTGACCGTGTTCATCAGACAACGATCCAGCCATCATCCATCCATCCATCCATCGTCTGGCGGCCGGCGGAAGGGTTCCAGGGATGGATTGGGATGATTTGAGGCCACACACGGCCGACGCCCCAAGAGGGCTGATCCCACAGAAACGGAGAGACGCAAGCGGGCAGGCGTGGTTGATGTCAGAGCCATTTGGCAGAGCCGGCTGGACCGACCAGGCTATCATTCACGGTGGATGCAGAAGGCAAAGGCTACAAGGGTACGGGACGATGGGCTTGTGGGCTTGCGGGCGTGTGGGTTCATGAGCTCGTTGGGTGGGCTTTGGGCTTGGGGCTTGGGAGGTGCGGGCTTGCCTGCTTTGCGTGGGAGCAGCAGGAGGGCAGCGCAGCACAGCAGCCAGCGACGGAGCCAGAGCCAAGCTTTAGGCCGTAAGCGGTTTGGGAGGGAGCACGAGAGTCTAGGGGCCATGGGCTGAGAGAGAAGGAGCTGCGCCAGGCCGGCCGGGATTGGGAGCAGAGGCAGAGGGATCTGAGGGAGAGACACGCATCAGCACAGCAAAGCAATGGCCGTTCCGTCGCAGCAGACCGGCGGCAGACGAACGAAGGGCCTACGCAGCACGCCGTGTTTCCGTGGGTGGCACCGTACGCTTTCGCTTCTAGCGCCGCAATCACACGCCCGGACAGCCTGTCTTTCATTGAATGAACTAAGGCATGGTCACCGCTGGCGAAGGCGTCCCTTAGGCTCGAGATACGGTAATGCGCGCCCTCACTTTTCTTTCGCCGCCGCGCTTCGGCAAAACACGCAGGCTTTGGTCAAATGAGCCATGCGAGGATGGGAACGGGCGGAGATCCATCCCACGCCACATCTCTCCGCAAATGCCCATGTTCATTTGCTGATGCCCCTCCGGTGATTGCTGGAGAGCAAATGGAGGTGAAGGGCGCATGCTCCAGACAAGGTTACGACCTCATGATTCTGCTGCCGCTGAGTACGGAGTAGTGTGATGATGATTACGATGACCGCATCTGCCCACCGTACCATGAATTTCCCTTCGCTTCCACAACTGATCAAAGTTACCTGAACGAGGCTGCGTCCCCGCCGATTGGCAGTGCCGAAATGGGTCGGACAGCGGAGTCGCTGAGCAAAGACAATACACCACACGGCAACACGACACTCGTTCACTCTCGTTCACTCTCCACCATAACCGTGTCTGAGCTTCCATCAAATTGGCCACTAGCAAAGGCTAAAGCGTAAGAGCTCGCTCCCAGCAAACAACCATCGAAACGCCAACGCAACACCCGGCATCAGGATTTTCCAAGTAATCAATGCCAGACGAAGCGGCGGTCTACCAACTCGTGAAAGACAGCCGAACCATCCAGGTTTGGAAGCGCGAGCCTGCAGCAACAATACGCAACTTTAGTGGAAAGCAAAAAGCGTCTGCGACATCTGACCGGGCCAAGGGCCCAACAGGCCCGGCAAGTTGAGAAATGCGTGATGATTGGAGCCAGGGGCGCGCAAACACTTGTCGGGTGTGTGCTCACTGCAAAAGGTTGACGGAGCTTGCAACCTACCTTTGGCATAATCCGGCTCATCCATCCATCCACCCAACCTGTGCCTGCTTTGCTTTTCTTTTCCCGTGGCAGCCAATATCAATCTGAGCTGCTGCGGCTGGATGCGTGGAGCACAGGGCTCTTTAGTCTACTCATCATCAGCTAGCGAAAATGGGTACGCATGGCTCACGCATTCCAAAGCGGAGCAGCTGCGGGAATAGCAGGTTTAGACAACTGTAACTCCGTCCTGTGCTATCGTATCCCATGCTCCGGACTCCCGACTCGTAACGCGCCAATACACACACTCTCTCTCATCGCTCCAACGAACTGAGATTCGCAACCCGCACCCTGCGAGTCACCAATACGACAAGCCCGCTGGCATGCCAAGCTGGAGCGACTTGCAAGGACTCCAAGCATCAACTCACACCAGCCAAGGCCCACCACTACGACTGCCCGGCTGGCAGCGGCACCCAGCGCGGTCAAACAGCCTAATGCCCTTTCTTGTCTCGGGCCTCGGGCTGGGTTTGGGGCTGGCGTTGGCGGGACCTGCTGGACCGCCCGTCAGTCCAACATCATCAACCGTCAAACCGAGCAATGCAATTTGGTCCTTCGTTGCAGGTGATGTGATGCGCTCTCGGTTTGATTTGCCCGCTTCCCAATTTCGCCATGCAATCCGTTTCGTTTGAACGTGTCGATACGAGCGGAAACTGTGCGAGAGAAAAAAAAAGCCTCCTCCGTGGGCTAAACCGTACTGTGTCTTACCTGCCCTAAATCCCTCCAATTCCGAACGAGAGATTTCGGTCCTGCTGATGATGCATTCGCTGATCTGTACACAAGTCCCATTTCCATGCCTGGGCCACTCGGTATTTCCTTTCG